>Ga0209023_10005326_pt1 | contig 14118 bp, 13 predicted proteins | sample LakOneMetagenome_FD_187468 | JGI IMG/M metagenome (GOLD analysis project Ga0209023, IMG submission 187468) | Freshwater and sediment microbial communities from Lake Erie, Canada (SPAdes) (version 2) | ecosystem: Environmental > Aquatic > Freshwater > Lentic | place: Lake Erie, Canada...
CCACAGGCCGTTTTGGCCTTCTGGGACCCATGAAAGTCACCCGACGCCGCCTTTTTGGTCTGTTTGCCGGTGCGGCGGTTGCCGTGGGCCTGCCATCCGCCTGGATTTCCCGCATGAAAACCTATGCCGGTCCGCCGTCCGATCATTTCGACGGAACCTATTTCTTCGACCCCGACGGGTCGCCGCCCAAAAAGCTCTGGGAGGTGCTGCGCTGGCAAGTCACCAAGCAGGCGGCCAAATGGCCCGAATGGGCGCCATCGCCCTATGCCGATACGCCGCCGCCGCAGGTCACCGGCAACAAGGTGCGGTTCTGCTATGTCGGCCACGCAAGCTGGCTGATCCAGACCGCGGGTCTCAACATCCTGGTCGATCCGGTGTGGTCGGAACGTGCCTCGCCGGTGAGCTTTGCCGGCCCGAAGCGCGTCAACGATCCGGGCATTGCTTTCGATAAGCTGCCGGCCATCGACGTGGTACTGGTCTCGCACGGCCACTATGACCATCTTGATGCGCGGACGCTGTCGAAGCTCGCTGCGAAATTCTCGCCGCGTGTCATCACATCGCTCGGCAATGACGTCACCATGACGTCTCATGATGTCGCGATCCGCGCGGAAGGATTCGATTGGAATCAACGCATCGAGATTGGGAACGGTGTCGCGGTCACGCTGGTGCCGACGCGTCACTGGACCGCGCGCGGTCTGTTCGACCGCAACAAGGCGCTGTGGGCGAGCTTCGTTCTGGAGACACCGGCCGGAAAACTCTATCTCGTCGGCGATTCCGGCTATGGCACCGGTGTGCATTTCCGCCGTGTCCGCGAGGCGCATGGCCCGATTCGTGCGGCGATCCTCCCCATCGGCGCCTATGAGCCGCGCTGGTTCATGCGCGATCAGCACATGAACCCCGAGGATGCGGTGAAGGCGCTGGCCGATTGCGGAGCCGAGATGGCGCTGGCGCATCATCATGGCACGTTTCAACTGACCGACGAGGCCATCGATGCGCCGGTCAACGATCTGGCGACAGCGCTCGATGCGGCGGGCGTTGCGCGCGACAGGTTTGTCGCGCTGAGGCCCGGTCAGGTGTTTGAGATTTGAGTTCATGATTTCGTCATTGCGAGCGAAGCGAAGCAATCCAGAGCAACCGGAAAAGATTGGATTGCTTCGTCGCTTTGCTCCTCGCAATGACGGGCGTTACTGCGCCTTCGGCTTCAACTCATAGGACACACTGACGGAGACGCGCAGCGTCTCTTCACCCTGTGCGACAGGCGCGGCGGCTGCGTCCATGCGCACCGCCATCTTGCGATAGGGCACCGGGCTTGGCGCGGTTTCTTCCGAAATGCTGATCGGTGCACCGAGCGAGATGTTGGCGGCCTTCGCATAGATTTCCGCCTTGCGCCGCGCATCGGCAATGGCCTCAGCGCGTGCGTCATCCAGCAGCTTCGAGGCCTTGGAGACCGCGAAGCTGATGCCACTGATCTCGTTAGCGCCAGCGCCCACCAGTACGTCGATAGTGTCCGCGACCTTGGTGATGTCGCGAATGGTGACGGTGACACGGTTGCTGGCGCGATAGCCTGTGATCTGGAACGGCGCGTTGGGGTTGCGGCCCGGTGTGCTCTGCGGCGACAGTGACAGGCGTGAGGTTTGGATGTCCTTCTCGGCTAGGCCGGAATTCTTCAGCGCCTGCAGCACGCCTGCCATCGCCCTGTTGTTGGCCTCGGAGGCTTCGCGCGCGGTCTTGGCCTCGGTGGTCACGCCGCTGTCGATCTGCGCCAGATCGGGCGGGACCGAGATCGAGGCTTCGCCGGTCACCGACACCGTCGGCTGCAGCGTTTGTGCGGACGCGGTTGAAGCCATGGCGGCGATAAGGGTCGCTGCGAGAGCGGTGCGGACGCGCATTCTTGAAAACTCCAGTTTTGGTCTGAGCGGCTGTTCTATTTCAGCGGCACGAACACATTGATGACGAGCTTGTCTTCCGTCGTTGTCAGCGGATCAGTGACGTATTCCTCGATGAAGGTGTCCTTGGCTTCCTGCTTCTTCTCATCGAGGTGATTGGTGATCGCCTCATAGGTGTTGTCCATGTTGTCGTATGAGCCGCGATGGACGAATTTCAGCGTCGGGCCTTCGGGCGACGTGCCGACAGTCATGCCGCGCGCGAGATTCTTCGGGTCCTGATCAACCGGTATTTCGGCCTGATAGGTGAAGCCCGCATCGTCAGTGGATGTGTAGACGATCAGCGACGATCCGGCGGGCTTGATGCCCTGTTTGTCGAGAAAGCCCGACAGCGTCCTCAGCGATCCCACCAGCGTCTCGAAGGCATTGTCCCAGGTGGCGCTCCCCTTGAGGATGATAACCTTCTTCGCGGTCAGGGTCTGTTCTTCGCCGAACGGATCGGCGGTTTGCACTTTCGGTGCAGCGGGTGCGGGTGTTGTCGGACTCTCTGCAGCCGGAGCGGGTGGGGTCGCGGGAGCCTGCGCCGCCGGTGGCGTTGCCGGAGTTTCGGGAGCCGCCGGAGCAGCGGTTGAAGGGGCGGGCGTTGCCGGGTTGGCCGGTGCCGGAGAAGCGGCTGGCGGGGCCGCCGCAGTCGGGCTGGACGGGGGGGCCTGTGTCGGCGCCGTACTCGTTCCGAGCGGCATTTTGAACCAGACCGCGGCCGCGATGACCAGCGCCATGGCGACAAGGACGGCAACGCGGCTATTACTCATTCGGCGGGTCTCCGGAGGCGGGCGCGGGGATGTTATGACGCGGATACAGGTTACCACGAACCGCCGCGAACTGGCATGCGTTCCAAACGCGGCAATCGCGAGGCAGGGATGCTCCGGTCAACGGGTCTCTGGTCAAGCGGCTTTGCATTCGCCATATAGCGGGGATCATGAGCACGCTCGCCAACCATAGCTTCGCCAAGATGAACGGGATCGGAAACGAGATCGTCGTTCTCGACCTGCGCGATTCGGCCGCAACGGTTACACCTGGCGAGGCGCGCGCCATTGCCTCGCCCTCGGGCGTGCCCTACGACCAGTTGATGGTGCTGCACCCGCCGCGCGTCCAGGGCACCAGCGCCTTCATCCGCATCTACAACAATGACGGCTCCGAGGCTGCAGCCTGCGGCAACGGCATGCGCTGCGTGGCGCGGCAGGTGTTCGAGGAGACCGGAAAGACCGCGCTGACGTTCGAAACCCGCGCGGGCCTTCTCAACTGCTGGCAGGGGCCGTCGGCCGGTCTCTACACCGTGGACATGGGCGTGCCGAAGTTCGGCTGGAAGGACATTCCGCTGGCGGAGGAATTCCGCGACACCCGCTACATCGAATTGCAGATCGGCCCGATCGATGCGCCGATCCTGCATTCGCCGTCTGTCGTCAGCATGGGTAACCCGCATGCGATCTTCTGGGTCGACGACATCGCAGCCTACGATCTCGAACGCTTCGGGCCGCTGCTGGAAAATCACCCGATCTTTCCGGAGCGCGCCAACATCACGCTTGCCCATGTGGTGGATCGCGAGCGCATCGTCATGCGGACGTGGGAGCGCGGCGCGGGCCTCACCAAGGCTTGCGGCTCGGCGGCCTGCGCGACGGCTGTCGCAGCGGCGCGGCTGAAGCGGACCGAACGCACCGTGCACATGACGCTGCCCGGCGGCGACCTCACTATCGAATGGCGGGCGGAGGACGATCACGTTCTGATGACCGGCCCCGCTGCGTTCGAGTTCGAAGGTCATTTCGATCCGGCGCTGTTCAATAACGTCGCCTGACATGACCGTCGATGTTGTCACCTTCGGTTGCCGGCTGAACAGTTTCGAGTCGGATGTGATCCGGCGCGAGGCGGAAGACGCTGGCCTGAATGACACCATTGTCGTCAACACCTGCGCCGTCACCAACGAAGCCGTCGCACAGGCGCGTCAGACCATCCGCAAGCTGCGCCGTGAGCGGCCCGGCGCGCGCATTGTCGTGACCGGTTGCGCGGCGCAGACTCAGACACAGATGTTCGCGCAGATGAGCGAAGTCGATCGTGTGCTGGGCAATGACGACAAGATGCGCGCCGCCGCATGGCGCGACACTCGCCTCGCCTTCGACGTTGGCGGTGAGAGAATCGCCGTCTCCGACATCATGGCCGTGACCGAGATGGCGCCGCATCTCGCCGCCGGATTCCAGAGCGGGCTGCCGCGTGTGTTCGTGCAGGTGCAGAACGGCTGCGACCATCGCTGCACGTTTTGCATCATTCCCTATGGCCGCGGCAATTCGCGCTCGGTCGCGATGGGGGCTGTGGTCGATCAGGTGCGCGCGCTGACCGAAGCGGGCCACGCCGAGATCGTGCTGACAGGTGTCGATCTCACCAGTTACGGCAGCGATCTGCCGGGTGCGCCGAAGTTAGGGGCGCTGACAAAGCAAATCCTCAAGCACGTGCCCGAACTGAAGCGGCTTCGCATCTCGTCCATCGACTCCATCGAGGCGGATCGCGATCTGCTCGATGTGATCGCAACTGACGAGCGGCTGATGCCGCATCTGCATCTGTCGCTGCAGGCTGGGGACGACATGATCTTGAAGCGCATGAAGCGGCGGCATTCGCGTGCCGATGCCATTGCGTTTTGCAGGCAGGTGCGGCGGCTGCGGCCTGATATCGCACTCGGTGCGGATATCATCGCGGGCTTTCCTACCGAAACCGAAGAGATGTTCGTGCGCTCGCAGGATCTCGTTGACGCGTGCGATCTGACGTTCCTGCATGTGTTTCCATATTCGCCGCGCCCCGGCACGCCCGCAGCGCGAATGCCGCAGGTCGATGGCCGCACGATCAAGGATCGTGCGCGGCGGCTGCGCGCAAAGGGTCAGGCTGCGTTGCAAAGGCGGCTGGTGTCGGAAATCGGGACCGTGCGCAGCGTGCTGGTTGAAAGCGCGACGCAGGGCCGCACCGAGCACTTTGTTCCTGTCGCGATGACGGGTGGCATACAAGGCGCGGTGCAGGCGATGACAATTGCCGGACATGATGGTGAGCGGCTGCTCACATAGAATGCACGTAAGTTGCTCCGCCCTTGATGGCTTCAATTTGCATCTCAGTTGATGTAAGCAAGTCATGTTGCGTCAACGCTGCAATCGCAAAAGCGCGGGATAACTTTCCTGTTCGCCGCCGTCGTGGTCTTTGCAAATCGAGTTTCGTTCGAGGAGAGAATTCATGTCGCTCGATTCCGATGTGATCGTTGATCGCCGCCGTATTCGCCGCAAGCTGACCTTCTGGCGTGTGGTGGCTGCGCTGGGCGTCATCGCAGCAGCGGTTGCTGTCGGTGTGCTCTCGTCGCCTGCGGCGCGAACCGCCATCTCGGGATCGAATGCGATTGCGAGGGTGAAGATCGACGGTTTGATCCGCAGCGATCAGGGGCGGGTCGAAGCGCTGGAGCGGCTGGAGAAGTCGTCGGCTGCTGCGGTCATCGTTCACATTAACTCGCCGGGTGGCACGACGGCTGGTTCGGAGCAGCTTTACGATGCGCTGACGCGTCTCAAAGCCAAGAAGCCGATGGTCGTGGTGGTGGAAGGTCTCGCCGCCTCGGGCGGATACATCGCGGCTCTGGCGTCGGACCAGATCATCGCGCAGCAAACCTCGCTGGTCGGTTCGATCGGTGTGCTGTTCCAGATTCCGAATGTGTCGGACCTGCTCAAGACCGTCGGCGTCAAGGTCGAGGAAGTGAAGTCATCGCCGCTCAAGGCGGCGCCGAACGGTTACGAGCCGACAAGTCCCGAAGCGCGCGCCGCGCTCGATTCTCTTGTGAAGGATTCCTATGCGTGGTTTCGCGGTCTGGTGAAGGATCGCCGTGGCATGGATGACGCGACATTGCAGACGGTGGCGGATGGCCGTGTTTTCACCGGCCGGCAGGCGGTGGGACTCAAGCTGATCGATCAGTTGGGTGACGAGAAAACCGCTGTGGCGTGGCTGGTTGCGCAAAAGAAGGTCGGCGCGGACACGCCGGTGCGGGATTTCAAGCTCACCCCGCGCTTTGGAGACATGACTTTCCTGCGGGCCACCGCATCTGTCGCGCTGGATGCGATCGGTTTGGGGGCGCTGGCGCGGCAGATCGAGCAGTCCGGCGTCGGCCAAGCGGTCGATCGCCTGGGGCTGGATGGCATGCTTGCGCTCTGGTATCCGTCGCCCGCAAATTGAGCACGATGAATCCGGTTTCAGCCGTTCTTCACTGCATTGCGGCGACGGGACCAACAATGGATTCCCGCTTTTGTCACGCGATTTAGCGTTGTCACACGAGGAATTAGCGACTTGACAGTTCAAGGCTTTTTCAAGGAAATGCTAATCGCACGTCACGGGCCCAGCACTCAATGATCAAATCCGAACTCGTTCAGCGCATCGCCGAGCATAACCCGCACCTCTATCAGCGGGACGTCGAGAACATCGTGAACGCAATTCTCGACGAAATCGTTGCAGCGCTCGCACGCGGAGATCGCGTGGAACTCCGCGGTTTTGGCGCTTTTTCAGTGAAGCACCGTCCGGCGCGCGCGGGCCGCAATCCGCGCACCGGCGAGCACGTTCCTGTCGAGCAGAAGAGCGTGCCGTTCTTCAAGACCGGCAAGGAAATGCGCGAGCGGCTGAACCGCGAAGGCGGAGCGGAGACCGCAGCCGCGACCTGATCCGGCTGTTGTCACCATTCCAGGAGCGGCCGCTTCCATCTGCGGACCGGCTTTTGAAGCAGACAGCGCCGAAGCCGTCGTCTTCAAAATGAAAACCTGTCGCGAGGACGCACCATGCTCCGCAAGATTTTCAACGCCCTTGTGATCCTGCCGCTGGCGATCCTGTTCGTGGTGTTCGCGGTTGCGAACCGCCATATCGTCACCCTGTCGTTCGACCCGTTCAACTCCGCCGATCCGGCGCTTGGGGTCTCGCTCCCGCTGTTCGTGGTCATTATCGCGGTGGCCATGTTCGGGGTTGTCGCCGGGGGTGTCGCGACCTGGTTCGGCCAGCGCCATTGGCGACGCGCCGCCCGTCAGCAGGAGGCCGATGCACGCCACGCCCGCGCCGAACTGGCGGATTTGCGCGAGCAGGCCCGGCAGACCGAGGGGCAAGTTCCGGCGCTGACGCCCGGCCTGACCCCGCAATATCTGGCCATCGGGCGAGACAAGCAGGGCGCGGCGTTGTAGAACCCGCCGATCACCCCCAAAGCCAGCGGCCTGACGTTCGAATACCGGCCCATGGCGGAACGCACGCAGAGACCATGTCACTTGCGGTAAAAATTTGCGGCCTGTCCACGCGCGAGACCCTTGAGGTCGCGCTGGATGCTGGCGCGGACATGGTGGGCTTCGTCTTCTTCGAGGCCTCGCCGCGCCACGTGTCGCTGGGCATCGCCCGCGAGCTTGGCCGGCAGGTGAAGGGCCGCGCGCTGAAGGTGGCGCTGACGGTCAATGCCGATGACGCCATGCTGGAGAATTGCATCGAAGCACTGCAGCCGGGATTGCTGCAGCTTCACGGCGACGAGAGCGTGGCGCGGATGCGCGACATCAAGCAGAAATTCGGATTGCCGGTGATGAGGGCGCTGCCGGTCGCGACCGCGGCCGATCTCGCGGGTTTGCCGGGTTACGCAGCAGTGGCCGACCGCATCCTGTTCGATGCCCGCGCGCCGAAGGACGCGACCCGCCCCGGCGGTCTTGGTGTGCCGTTCGATTGGCATCTGCTTGAGAACATCAAACTGACGATCCCGTTCATGGTGGGAGGCGGATTGAACCCCGGCAATGTCGCCGAGGCGATCCGCGTCACCCGCGCCGGCGGCGTCGATGTCTCCTCCGGCGTCGAAAGCGCGCCGGGCGTGAAAGATTCTGACATGATCCGCGCTTTCATTCGCGCCGCGCGCGATGCGAACCATGCGACGACACCTTCGAAGATTGCGAGCAGCGTATGAACTTGCCTCTCCCCAATTCCTTCCGGTCCGGTCCCGACGAGCGCGGGCATTTCGGCATTTTCGGTGGACGTTATGTCGCCGAGACGTTGATGCCGCTGATCCTCGATCTGGAAAAGGCCTATGCCGACGCCAAGGCCGATCCGTCGTTCCAGAAGGAGATGAACGGTTACCTGAAGGACTATGTCGGCCGTCCGTCGCCGCTGTATTTCGCGCAGCGCCTCACCGAGCATCTCGGCGGCGCGAAGATTTACTTCAAGCGCGAAGAGCTGAACCATACCGGTTCGCACAAGGTGAACAACGTGCTCGGCCAGATTATGGTCGCGCGGCGCATGGGCAAGAAGCGCATCATCGCGGAAACCGGCGCAGGCCAGCATGGCGTTGCGACCGCGACGCTGTGTGCGCGCTTCGGCCTTGAGTGTATCGTCTATATGGGCGCGGTGGATGTTGAACGTCAGCAGCCGAATGTGATCCGCATGGAAATGCTGGGCGCAAAGGTCGTGCCGGTGCAGGTCGGTGCGCGCACGCTGAAGGATGCGATGAACGAAGCGATGCGCGACTGGGTGACCAATGTCGCGAACACGTTCTACTGCATCGGCACGGTCGCCGGTCCGCATCCTTATCCGATGATGGTGCGCGATTTTCAGTCGATCATCGGCACTGAGACGCGCGCGCAGATGCAGGAGGCGGAAGGCCGCCTGCCGGATTCTCTGGTCGCCTGCATCGGCGGCGGCTCCAATGCGATGGGTCTGTTCCATCCATTCCTCGACGATCCGAGTGTCGAGATTTTCGGCGTTGAAGCAGCGGGTCATGGCCTGACCAATCTGCATGCGGCATCGATCGCGGGCGGGCGTCCCGGCGTGCTGCATGGCAATCGCACCTATCTGTTGATGGACGACGACGGCCAAATCCAGGAAGGCCACTCGATTTCCGCAGGTCTCGATTATCCCGGCATCGGTCCCGAGCACTCCTGGCTGCATGAAACCGGCCGTGTGACTTATCTGTCGGCGACCGACGAGGAGGCATTGGCTGCGTTCCAGTTGCTGTCGCGTCTCGAAGGAATCATTCCCGCGCTGGAGCCTGCGCATGCCATCGCCAAGGTGATGGACCTCGCGCCGAAGCGTCCGAAGGATCACCTGATGGTGGTCAATCTCTCGGGCCGCGGCGACAAGGACGTGCCGCAGGTCGGCGATATTTTGAAGGGCAAGAAGAAGTGACCACGCGCATCGACACACGTTTCACTGAACTGAAAAAGGAAGGCCGCGCGGCGTTCGTGACCTTCGTGATGTGTGGTGACCCGGACCTGACGACCTCGCTCGAGATCATCAAGGCGCTGCCGAAGGCCGGCGCGGATGTGATCGAGCTTGGCATGCCGTTCACCGATCCGATGGCAGACGGCCCCGCGATTCAGGCAGCGGGACTGCGTGCGCTGAAGGCGGGCGCCACGCTGAAGAAGACGCTGCAGGTGGTGCGCGATTTTCGCGCGGGCGATAACGTCACGCCCATCGTGCTGATGGGTTACTACAATCCGATCTATATCTATGGGGTCGACAAGTTTCTCGCCGATGCAAAGTCAGCAGGCGTCGATGGTCTGATCATTGTCGACCTGCCGCCGGAAGAAGACACCGAGCTTTGCATCCCCGCGATGAAGGCGGGACTCAACTTCATCCGGCTTGCGACACCGACCACGGACGACAAGCGCCTGCCTGCGGTGCTCGCGAACACATCGGGCTTTGTCTACTACGTCTCGATCACCGGCATTACCGGTTCGGCTGCCGCCGATACCGCGCAGGTGTCGGAAGCGGTGGCGCGGATCAAGCGCCATACCCAGTTGCCGGTGTGCGTCGGTTTCGGCATCCGGACACCGGACGCGGCGCGCGGCATTGCGCAGGCGGCAAATGGTGCGGTCGTCGGTTCAGCGCTGATCGATGCGTTGCGCGCAACGCTCGATTCGGAAGGGCGTGCTACGGCGAAAACGGTTCCGGCCGTTGCCGATCTCGCATCGGCGCTGGCGCAGGGCGTTCGCGGCGCGCGACAGGCGGCGGAATAGCGCTCCGTCAACAGGGATATTTGAGCGGAGCCGGGTTGCCCGGCTCCGTCCAGACGTCCATATATCCATTTCACCGAGGCGGAGCCTGTCATGAACTGGTTGACCAATGTTGTCCGGCCGAAGATTCGCAGCATTCTCAAGCGCGAAACGCCGGAGAATCTCTGGATCAAGTGTCCGGATTCCGGGCAGCTCGTGTTCTACAAGGATGTCGAGCAGAACCAGTTCGTCATTCCCGGCTCGAACTATCACATGCGCATGGGCGCGACCGCGCGGCTCAAGTCGATCTTCGACAACGAGACCTGGTACGATGTCGCACTGCCTGAAGTGACCGCCGATCCGCTGAAATTCCGCGACGAGCGCAAGTATGTCGACCGCATCAAGGACGCGCGCGCCAAGACCGGCATGAACGATGCCGTGAAGGTCGGCTACGGCAAGCTCGAAGGCAATGCCGTCGTGGTCGCGGTGCAGGATTTCGATTTCATGGGCGGCTCGCTCGGCATGGCGGCGGGTGAAGCCGTCGTGAAGGGCCTTGAACTCGCGGTTGAAAAGAAATCACCTTTCATCATCTTTGCAGCGTCGGGCGGCGCGCGGATGCAGGAAGGCATTCTCTCGCTGATGCAGATGCCGCGCACCACGGTGGCGATCCAGATGCTGCGCGAGATTCATCAGCCTTATATTGTGGTGCTGACAAACCCGACCACCGGCGGCGTCACGGCATCCTATGCGATGCTGGGCGATGTGCAGATCGCCGAACCCGGCGCGCTGATCGGCTTTGCCGGCGCACGCGTGATCGAACAGACCATCCGTGAAAAATTGCCGGAAGGTTTCCAGCGTGCAGAGTATCTGAAGGAACACGGCATGGTGGACATGGTCGTCCATCGTCACGACCTTCGTTCGACGCTGGCGCGGCTTTGCCGATTGCTGACCAAGGCACCGGCTGCGGAAGGTTTTGAATCGCGCAGTACGGCGCTGCCTGTCGATCTGCCCGCTGCGTCGCCCGCGTGACGTCTCCTGCGGCCAAGGAACCGTCTCCGTCTTACGACGACATTCTGGCGCGTCTCGCGTCATTGCATCCCAAGCGGATCGACCTCACGCTGGACCGGATGTGGCGCATCCTTGAGCGTCTCGATCATCCCGAGCGCCGCATTCCGCCGGTCATCCACATCGCCGGAACCAACGGCAAGGGATCGACGGTCGCTTTCCTGCGCGCCATCTTGGAGGCGGCGGGTCTTCGCGTTCACACCTATACCTCGCCGCATCTGGTGCGGTTCAACGAACGTTTCCGTCTCGGTAAGGTCGGCGGCGGCGTGCTCGTGACTGACACGCAGTTGCGCGATGCGCTCGATCATTGCGAGCGTGTCAACGCCGGTGAGCCGATCACGATTTTCGAAATCGAGACCGCCGCGGCGTTTCAACTGTTCGCGGAGAATCCGGCGGATATTGTGTTGCTGGAAGTCGGCCTCGGCGGCCGGCTCGATGCGACCAATGTGATCGATGCACCGCTGGCGAGCGTGATCACATCCATCGGGATGGATCACATCGAATTCCTCGGCGAGACGTTGGCGAAGATTGCCGCGGAAAAGGCTGGCATCATCAAGAAAGGGGTGCCGGTCATCTGCGCCGAGCAGCAGCCAGACGCAGAAGCCGCCATTGAACAAGCCGCAAAGCGCCTGCGCGCTCCGCTGCATGCGGCAACACAGCACTGGCATGTCAATGTCGAGCGCGGGCGGCTGGTTTATTCGGATGAACGCGGGTTGCTTGATTTGTCCGCGCCACGCCTGTTCGGGCGACACCAGTTCGACAACGCCGGTCTCGCCATTGCAACACTGCGCGCCATCGACTCTGTGAAGCTCGATCCGGCTGCATTCGAGCAGGGAATTGCGCGCGCTGAGTGGCCTGCGCGCATGCAGCGGCTGACCTCGGGAACGCTGGTTGCTTCAGCGCCGCGCGATGCCGAGATCTGGCTCGATGGCGGGCACAATCCTGATGGCGGCCGAGTCATTGCCGCCGCGCTCGGCGATCTGGAAGAGCGGGTGTCGCGCCCGTTGGTGGTGATCGCGGGCATGATGGGCAACAAGGACGCCGCTGGCTTCCTGGCCAATTTCGCCGGGCTGACCCGCCATATCATCGCGGTGAAAATTCCCGATCAGGACAATGCGATGGAGCCGAATGTGCTGGCCGATGCAGCGCGCCAGCACGGCATGCGCATCGAGATTGCAGCGAGTGTCGACGCCGCGCTGAAATCGGTGGCGAAGCTCGCCTACGAAGTGCCGCCGCGCATTCTCATCACCGGCTCGCTGTATCTGGCCGGGCATGTGCTGGCGGAGAACGGCACGCCGCCGCAGTAACCGGAACGGTCAGAATGCGTTTTGCAGCCATCGCGGATGTTCATGGCAATTTTCTTGCGCTTGAAGCCGTGATCGCTGATATCCGCGCGCACGGCATCGACAGCATTGTCAACCTCGGTGACATGGCGAGCGGGCCGCTCGACGGGCGGCGGACGTTGGATACGCTGATGGCGCTCGATGCCGTCCACGTTCTCGGCAATCATGACCGCTATCTGATCGACAGAGCGCCGGAACAGATGGGATCATGGGACCGGCCGGTCCATGCACAGCTCGACGCGTGGCATCTCGATTGGCTGCGCGATATTCCGCCGACACGCATTTTCGAGGGTGTGGTCTATCTCTGCCATGCGACGCCATCCAACGATGAAACCTACTGGCTCGAAACCGTCCGATCCGATGGCGCGGTAGGTATGTCGGTCATCGCCGATATCGAGCGCGCTGCGGCAGGCATTCCGCAGTCGCTGATCCTTTGCGGGCATACGCATATCGCGAGGGCGGTGCGGCTTGGCGACGGACGCATGATCGTCAATCCCGGCAGCGTCGGATCGCCGGGCTATCGTGATATCGCGCCGTTTCGTCATGTGATGGAAGCGGGCACGCCGGATGCGCGCTATGCCATTCTCGAACTGCGCAGCAGCCAGTGGCATGTGACGTTTCGCCATGTGCCTTATGACCATGACGCGATGGTGGCCCTGGCGCGAAAGAACGGTCATCCCGATCTGGCGAACGCGCTGGCGACTGGCTGGATCAAGCAGATGTAGCTCAATCAAAAGCCGTCCCGGCTTGCGCGGGGACGGCCTTTGCAGGGACAGACTTTGGAAGTGCTGACGGTGCGTTTAGCGGATCGGCGGCGCGTACTGGATGCCGCCGGCATTCCAGAGCTGGTTCAGCCCGCGCGGAATCTTGAGCTTCGATCCTTCGCCGACATTGCGGTCGTAGACTTCACCGTAGTTGCCGACATGGCGGATGATGCGCGCGGCCCAGTCCTTGGTCAGGTCGATTTCCTCACCATAAGCGCCCTCGGTGCCGAGAAGGCGCATGATGTCGGGCTTCTTCGATTTCAGCGCGTCGTCGATGTTCTTGGAGGTCACGCCAAGCTCTTCGGCGTTCAGCATGGCGTAGATCGTCCATTTCACGATCAGCAACCATTCGTCATCGCGCTGCCGGACGACGGGCGCCAGCGGCTCCTTCGAGATCACGTCCGGCAGGATGACGTGCTCGGCGGGCTTGGTCAGCCGCAGCCGCAGCGCATAAAGTTGCGAGACGTCGGTGGTGATCACATCGCACTGGCCGGAATCGTAAGCCTTGAGAACATCGTCAAGCTTCGGGAAGTTCATCTCCTGATACTTGATGTTGTTGGCCCGGAAATAGTCCGCGAGATTGAGCTGTGTCGTGGTGCCTGCCTGAACGCAGACCTTGCTGCCGTCGAGTTCGAGGCCGGAATCGATCTTGCGTGACTGACGGACCATGAAGCCTTCGCCGTCATAGTAGGCGATGGCCGCGAAGTTCAGGCCGTATTCGGTCTCGCGCGACATGCTCCATGTGGAGTTGCGCGACAGGATGTCCACCTTGCGGTTGCGCAATTCCTTGAAGCGCTCGCTGGCGTCGAGCGGGACGAACTTCACCTTGTTCGGATCGTTGAAGATTGCAGCCGCAACAGCGCGGCAGATATCGACATCGAAGCCGGACCAGTTGCCCTTGTCATCCGGGATCGAGAAGCCCGGCAGGCCGGTATTGACACCGCACAGCACGGCATCGCGCTTCACGGTGCGCTTGAGGGTCCGCGTGTCATATCGCTCATAGGTGATCGCAGCGGCGGCGACCGCGACAGCGATCACCGCGCCGATCGTC
>Ga0209023_10005327_pt1 | contig 14111 bp, 18 predicted proteins | sample LakOneMetagenome_FD_187468 | JGI IMG/M metagenome (GOLD analysis project Ga0209023, IMG submission 187468) | Freshwater and sediment microbial communities from Lake Erie, Canada (SPAdes) (version 2) | ecosystem: Environmental > Aquatic > Freshwater > Lentic | place: Lake Erie, Canada...
CGGCGATGGACAAGCGTGCATCGATGGGTGCCCTCGGCGACGCACAGACGTACATGCAGTTTCAGGCGGCCGATGCTCTCCGTGATGCCGCCCAAAACGAAGGTGGCGGTGCCGGACTCGGTGCGGGGCTTGGTGCCGGATTCGCGGTCGGCGGCCAGATGGCAAATGTTTTCGGCGGTCAGGTCGGCGGCGGAGCCCAACCGCCCGCGACAACGCCCGCCGCTGCGACCGTTCCATGTCCCGGCTGCGGCAAAGCCAATGCTGCGGGCGTGAAATTCTGCTCCGATTGCGGCGGCAAAATGGAAGTTGCCAAAGTGCCATGTGTTAAATGCGGTGCGGAGCTTCGCGAAGGTGCAAAATTCTGCTCCGAATGCGGCTCATCTCAGGAAAAGGCAAAATGCAGCAACTGCCAATTCGAACTCGCCGCCGGTGCCAAATTCTGCCCCGAATGCGGCACGAAGACCGAGGCGGCGTAGGTCAGAACCGCCTGCGTAAGCGGGCGGATCGAACCCGCGGTTTTTCGGACATTGATTAATGCTAGACACCGAACCGCCCGCTCACGCAGGCGGTTCTGACATTTTATTATGGCAATCAGCCCCGAGCTTTTAGAAATTCTTCGCTGCCCGAAGTGCAAATCCGAGGTCAAGATCGACGACGCGGCGACGCGTTTGAAATGTGTAAACCCGGAATGTTCCTTGGTTTATCCGATCCGCGACGAAATTCCCGTGATGCTCATCGACGAGGCGACAGTCGAGAAATAGTCGTCTGCGATCGATGATTTCCAAAGATCAAATTCCAAAGATCAAAGACCAAGCACCAATAGACTGGCAAAACGTTAGACGCGTACTTGTTGTTCGCCTTCGCTCGATCGGCGACACCGTACTTTCGACGCCGTCGCTCATCGCCCTCAAGAGATTTATCCCAAATGCCGAGATCGATATTCTTTTAGAAGATTGGGTCGCGCCCTTACTCGACGGCTTCGAAGGCGTTAATGTCGTCCGTGTCGGCGAAGGAAACGCTGCTAAACTCAAGGCCGCCAACTACTTACGCGGCCGCAAATACGATGTCGCGATAAATCTCCACGGCGGCACGACCAGCTCGTTTTTCATCCGTGCGACCGGTGCGAAATACCGTATCGGCCTCTCGCACTATCGCTACAAACGGTTTTATAACCGCCTTTATTCATCCTCCGCCGATTTCTGGCACAGCGACATCCTGCATTCTGCCGAACAACAACTCGCCGTTCTCGGGTTCGCCGGCATTCCCGTTGACGACCGCCCGAAAAGCCTTCTGACAGTTACTAAGGCCGCAATCGAAAGAATCGAACACCGGTTAGCCGATTCCGCACTCCGCACCCCGCGATCCGAATTTGCTCTGGTCCATCCGGCAGCCGCATTTGCCACAAAACAGTGGTCAACGGCAAATTTTGCGAGAACAATAGAATTTCTTAATGAAAAAGGCTTCCAAGCGGTCGCTGTCGCCGCGAAACACGAAGCCGGCGTCCTCGACGAACTAAAACGCGAATCCGAAGTACCGATCATCACTTTCGACGATCTCACTCTGCCAGAGATCACCGCTCTCGCGTCAAAGGCCAGCGTATTCGTCGGCAACGATTCCGGCATCGCCCACATCGCTGCCGCGGTCGGCACACCAACGGTTGTGGTGTTCGGCTCGTCAAACCGCAATCACTGGCGTCCATGGACCGACGCACCGAACGAGATCGTCTTCGAATCGTTCCCATGCCAACCGTGTCCCGGTCGCATCTGCGCCGAATTCGGCGAGCCAAAATGCATCCTGAGCGTGACGCCAAGCGCCGTATTTACGGCGCTTGAGCGCATTTTGGCGTCATCCAAAATTTGACACTTAAGGCGTAAACCACTAGTATTTATAGTTTCGACTCTAGTGGCCGAAGTGTGTCTATATGTTTGAATCGTTATCCGACAAACTCAAGAAATCGCTAAAGAATCTGCGTGGCCAGGGCAAGTTGACGCCTGAGCATGTGGATGAGGCGTTGCGCGAGATCCGGATGGCTCTGCTTGAGGCAGATGTTAACTACAAAGTCGCAAAAGATTTTGTCGATGCGGTTCGCGTAAAGGCTGAGGGACAAGAGGTTTGGCAGGATCTGAAACCGCACGAACAGGTCGTCAAGATCGTCTATGACGAACTGAGCGAACTAATGGGCGGCACGTCGTCGCGGCTTGTTTTTACCAAACAAACGCCGAACGTCGTAATGATCGTCGGGCTTCAGGGTTCGGGTAAAACGACCTCGACCGGTAAGATCTCTCGCTGGCTCGCCGACAATCAGGAACGCAAGCCCTTGCTCGTGTCCGTTGACGTTTACCGTCCGGCGGCCCGTGAGCAGTTAAAGGTCGTCGCGAACGCAGTAAACGTCGCTGTTTACGAAGCGAAAGAGACCAACGACCCGATGACCATCGTTCGCGGAGCGATGAAATATGCGGTCGAGATGGGCTTCGACACGCTGATGATCGATACGGCCGGACGTCTGCACATCGACGACGACCTGATGGTCGAACTCGAGCAAATCAAGGCCGAGACCAAGCCCGTCGAAGTTCTGTTTGTCGCCGATGCGATGACGGGACAGGACGCGGTTCGTTCGGCGGAAGTTTTCCACGAACGCGTCGGCATCACCGGCGTCGTCCTGACCAAGATGGACGGCGATGCTCGCGGCGGTGCGGCTCTTTCGATCAAACAGGTCATCGGGCAGCCGGTAAAATTTGTCGGTGTCGGTGAAAAATACGACGCGATCGAGCCTTTTTATCCCGATCGTATTGCACAGCGAATACTCGGTATGGGCGACGTTCTGTCGCTGATCGAGGAAGTTCAGGGCAAGATAGACGAAAAAGACGCGCAAGAGCAGTTGCGTAAAATGACGAGCAATCAGTTCACGCTCGAAGATTTTCGCAATCAGCTCGGACAATTCAAAAAGCTCGGCTCAATGTCAAAATTGATGAAGATGCTGCCCGAGCAGATGACCGGCGGTATGCAGATAACCGACGAGCAATCGGCGGTCGTTGATCATCAGATGCAGCGTACCGAGGCGATCATCGGTTCCATGACCAAGCTCGAACGCAACAACCATAAGGTGATCGACGCCAGCCGCAAAACGCGTATTGCGAACGGCAGCGGCTCGACCATTGCCGAGGTCAACCAGCTCATTCGCCAATACGAGCAGATGAAAAAAATGATGGCCAAGATGAGCAGCGGCGGTATGTTTGGCGGTTTAGGCCGGAAAATGATGGGCGGTCTCGCAGGCGGCTTGGGCGGTTTGCTTGGCGGCGGCGGCGACATGGGCCTCTCGGATAGTGACGACAATTCGAACGGCAACGAATCGTTGTCGACAAGGATAAAGAAGAAGAAAAGGCACAAGAAAAGACGTTAGTTGTAAGTTGTCGGTGGTCAGCGGTCAGAAAGGGCCGCGACTGACCACTGACCACTGACCACTGACCACTAAAACATTATGTTAGCAATTAGTTTAATGAGAATGGGCGCTAAGGGGAAACCTTTTTACCGCCTCGTGGTAAAGGAAAAGCGTTCCAAACGTGACGGGAAATATCTCGAAAACGTCGGAACCTATAACCCGATGATCGATCCTGCGGAAGTGACATTAAAGCACGACCGTATCAATTACTGGATCGGCGTCGGTGCTCAACCGACCGACACGGTCAAGAGCCTGATCAAGAACAATCAGCCAGTCGAGGAAGTCTAGGAAGTCGGACAGTCTAGGAAGCTTTTTCTTCCAAGACTTACAAGACTTTCAAGACTGACGACTTATTATGAGAGAAGCTGTCGAAAGAATGATCGCTGCCTTGGTCGGTGAACCCGATCAGGTCGAGGTGACCGAGATGTCGGACGGTAAGAACGTGCGTATCGAGGTTCGCGTAGCCGAGCACGATATGGGCCGCATCATCGGCCGCGAAGGGCGCACGGTCAAAGCCCTGCGTAGCATTCTATTCGTCGCCGGCCAGCGTCATAACAAACGTTATCAGCTCGATCTGGTCGAGGACTAATTTTTAAGTCCGATGGAAGATCTGGTCGCAGTTGCCAAGATAACAAAGACGCGCGGGCTAAAGGGTGAGGTGGTTTGCGACATTCTGACCGATTTTCCTGAGCGTTTTGACGATCTCGACAATGTGATCGCTGTGATGCCTGACGGAAAGCGGCAGGAATTGAAAATTGAACGGCACTTTTTTCAGAACGGCCGCGTCGTTGTGAAATTTGCAGGTTTCGACTCGATCGAACTCGGCGAAACGCTTCGCGGATCCGAGATATGCGTACCCGAAGCAGAAGCTGTCGAACTTGAGGACGACGAATTCTTCGACTGGCAGCTCGCGGGCTGTCAGGTCGAAACGATCGACGGAACGCCGGTCGGCGAGGTCACCGAACTGATGCGAACCGGCGGTACGGAATTGCTCGTTGTGAAAGGCGAGACAAAAGAATACTTGATACCTTTTGCCGAGGCGATCTGTGTCGAGGTCGATGTTGAAAATAAGTTGATAAGGGTCGATCCGCCGGACGGGCTTTTGGATTTCTGACTGGAGCGGCAAGCATCCTGCTTGCCAGCGTTCGAAGAACGCTAACGGTCGAGGTGATTGGGGAGTTGAAAAAACGGAGACGGCGTCCCGCCGGAGGAACCGGCGTTGGCAAGCAGGATGCTTGCCGCTCCAATCATGAAGATCGACGTCTTAACAATTTTCCCCGAGTTCTTCGATCAAGTCTTTGATTTCGGGATAATCCGCCGGGCCAAGCTCGCGGGAATTGTTGAAATAAATGTCCATGACATACGTGAGTATTCGACGGACAAACACAAAATGGTCGATGACCGGCCGTTTGGCGGCGGAGACGGAATGGTTCTCAAATGCGAACCGATCTTTGCCGCGATTGAAAATTTGATAGGGACGAGCGATCGCGAAGCTTATCCGAAAGGCACGCGAGTGATATTGCTCTCGCCGCAGGGAAAGCCTTTCAAACAGGCCGATGCGCAAGCTTTTGCGGATGACGCCGAGCACATCGTAATGATCTGCGGACGCTATGAGGGCGTCGACGAACGGGTGAATGAGACACTCGTGACCGACGAAGTATCGATCGGCGATTACGTCCTTTCCGGTGGCGAACCGGCAGCGATCGTCATTGCGGACAGCATCGTCAGGCTATTGCCGAACGCTTTGGGCAGTGACACTTCGGCGGAGAACGATTCGTTCTCGGACGGGCTGCTTGATTGCCCGCACTACACGCGGCCGGCGGATTTTAGGGGAATGTTGGTTCCCGAAGTTTTGTTAAACGGCAATCATGCCGAAATTGAAAAGTGGCGCTCTATTAAGGCGCTCGAAAAAACGCGAGTTAATCGCAGCGATCTATTAACAGGAGAAAATGGTGATATGTAATCGGTAAATACCGCTTACCTCTGGCCGAAACTTAAAATGAACAGACTGGATTTTATTGAAAAACAACAAATTAAAGAGAATATTCCTGCTTTCCAACCGGGCGACACGCTTCGCGTCCACGTCCGCATTAAGGAAGGCAACAAGGAACGTTTGCAGGCTTTCGAGGGCATCTGCATCGCCCGCAAACATGGCGGTATCCGCGAGACAGTAACGGTCCGTAAGGTCAGCTTCGGCGTCGGCGTCGAACGCATCTTTCCACTCCACGCGACGGTGATCGATCACATCGACGTTATTCGCCGTGGTAAGGTCCGCCGTGCAAAGCTATACTACCTACGCGATCTGCGTGGTAAAGCGGCCCGCATCAAGGAACGCGACACACGCGCAAAGAAGAAGCCTGTCGCCTAGGCACGAGGGTTCAAAAATGGGAAACGCGGGACGATTCGATTCATTTGATAACGATGGATCGGACTCCCGCGTTTCTTTGTTTGACGATCTCTATGTGACATCGATCGGCATTGAATTTGAGACGCAAACGCAATCAGAAGGCTACAGCCTGATCGCCGGTGTCGATGAGGTCGGACGAGGCTGTCTCGCGGGACCGGTCGTTGCTGCAGCGTGCATCCTTGACTTGAATAAACCGTTGCCGGACGGCATTGACGATTCAAAAAAGCTCACATCGACGACCCGCGACGAGATCGCTGCACAATTAAAGACCGATTGCATCGCCTACGCCATTGGTCAGGTCGAGGCTGACGAGATAGACCGCATCAACATCCTCGAAGCCACAAAAAAAGCGATGCTCATCGCTATCAATTCTCTCGATCCGCAGCCAGATTTTCTGCTCATTGACGCACTTCGCCTAAAACAATCACCGCTTCCGCAAAAGGCGATCATTAAGGGCGATTCGATCTCAGCGTCGATCGCTGCCGCTTCGATCCTTGCCAAAACTTTTCGTGACGATCTGATGACTGCCTACGACCTCAAATATCCGCAATACGGCTTCGCCGGGCACAAAGGCTACGGTGCCGCCACGCACTTTGCCGCCTTGCGTGAGCACGGTCATTGTCCGCTGCATCGAACCTCATTCCGCGGCGTCCTGCCGATAAAAACGGCTTAACTTACGCAAAAAGGTTTGACTATTACGTCAAATGTGGAGTATAAAGGTGCGCGGTACCTCACACCTTTACACTTTACTAGTCCGAGGTATTACTAAAAAGACCTTTGAAGGAGAATCAGTATGTTAATAGTCAAAAGACTTTCACTCCCTTTTCTCGCAGTTGCAGTTTGTTTTTTATTCTCATTGACGGCTTCAGCCCAAGCGACGCGCACTTGGGTCTCGGGCGTTGGTGACGACGTCAACCCGTGCAGCCGCACGGCTCCGTGCAAAACCTTTGCAGGAGCGATCTCAAAAACGGCCACCAACGGCGAAATTAATTGCCTTGACCCCGCAGGCTACGGCGCCGTGACCATCACAAAATCGATCACCATCGATTGCGAAGACACACAAGGCTCGATACTTTCGGCCGGAACCAACGGCGTGATCGTAAATATCACGGCAGCGACCGATACCAACAAAGCATTCACCTTGCGGGGCATCAGCATTAATGGTGCCGGAACCGGTATAAATGGTATCCGCGTATTGTCAGCAAATCAGGTAAATCTCGAAGAAGTGGTAATTGCAGGCGTTACCCAACACGGCGTTTCGCTCGAAAATACCACCGGAACTACAAAAGTCTCGATCGACAGTTGTGCCATGAGAAATAATGGCGGGAATGGAATAAACACGTTCATTGTCGGCGGAAACCTCTTGCTGGATATTAGCAATTCGCGTCTAAACAACAACAACACCGGCCTGAACTTGAGCAACGCAACAAAAGCCACGATCAGCAATTCGGTGATCAACGGCAATACGACCGGCCTGCAGGCTGCAAACGCCACGCTCGGCGTTCGGGGTAACACGGTGTCGAACAACACTACTGGAATTATCGCGAGTGGCGGTGGAACGGTCCGTATAATGAGCAATCTGATCTCAAATAACGGAACCGGATTGTCCGTTTCCGGCGGTAATATCACGTCGTTTATCAGCAACGTTTTCAGCGGAAATACGGTCGATGGCGTTCCGTCATCTGCGGTTACGCTACAGTAAACAACAGCTACATTGGCTGGGCCGGAGCGGTTTCCGCTTCGGCCTTTTTTTGCGCCCGGAAAACCATTTTCGCCGATGGACAATCTAACCCGATAAATCGGAGAAAAAATGGAACAAGAGAGGTTGGTGCCTTCGGCATCGAAAACCATCATTGTTGGCGGCCTTGCGATCGGTGTGCTTGATTTCCTCGACGCCAGCATATTCTTTCCGTTGTACTACGGGATCGGCTTTGCGAGGGTGTGGCAGAGCGTTTCGGCGGGTTTGCTTGGTCGCGAGGCGGCCGTTGCGGGCGGCTGGAACACCGCTCTGCTCGGAATTTTACTGCATTTCGTCGTCGCGTTTTGTATTGCCATTGTCTATTACTTCGCGAGTCGAAATATCGGATCTCTGATTCGCCATCCTATCATCTCGGGCTTGATCTACGGCGTACTCGCAAATTTTGTGATGCAGTGGGTCGTGATACCGCTGTCCGCTATCGGCCCGCGAACGACTTCGGAGCCGATCGGCTCATTAATAAATAGCGTGGTCGGACATGCTCTTCTGGTTGGATTACCGGTGGCTCTGATCGCGGCGTGGTCGATTCCTAAAAATAAGAGCTAAAACCCGATCCATTCCGTCGGCTGTTTTGGGGATGATAGTGTGATCTTTGTTTCCGCTTTGAAGAGCGGCGGTCGCATCAGCAGTGCGGTTTTGGCGGTGAGCAAGGCGAGATGCGGGTCGTTGGCACGCTGCGAGAGATGTGCGAGGACGATGTGGCGTGCCGAGCCGTCAAATTCGCCCTGCAGCCAATCGGACAGATCTTCGTTCGAGAGATGGCCGTTTCGCGACATTATCCGTTGTTTGAGGTCCCAGGTGTATACAGAACAGGCACGCAGCATGTCGCGGCTGTGATTCGATTCGACAACGATCGCGTCACAGCCTCTTAATTTTTCCTTTATCAGATCGCTGATATGGCCAAAATCCATCAGCGTCGCTATTTTCACACCGTTTTTCTTTGCTACAAATCCAAAATTATCCGCCGCATCATGAGGAACGCTGAACGGCTCGAAATCGATATCGCCGATCCGGAATTCGCGCGTAGATTCGATCTCGACCGTTTTATCTCTTAACGCGTTCTGCCGTTTCGACGATTCACTGTCGCCGTTCTGCCCGCCTGCTTTGGTGGCATAATAGGAATCGGTCGTCGGCCGCGAGATAAACACCGGACACCTAACCGAGGCCATCAGCACACGCAATCCGCCGGCGTGGTCGCTGTGTTCGTGGGTGATCAGCACGCCGTCGAGATCATTGTGATCCACACCGACCTCGCCCAGACGCCGCAGGATCTCGCGCGAACTCATCCCCGCGTCGACCAGCACATTTGTGCGTTCCGACGAGATGAGCACCGCATTTCCGGTCGAGCCGCTGCCGAGGACGGTAAATTTCATTTAATCCTTTTGATATTTCGGCCGCAAAGCCTTTGCCATTGCCCGCGAAGATAATTTGTGCGGCACATGCGTCCCGAACACCGAGCCGACTTGATTGGCAAAGCCCGAGACGACCTTGACCTTGCCTTTTTTGAGCCCGCGCAGTGCCGAATCGACGACCTGTTCGACCGTCTGCTGCCCCTTGACCTGGATCGGCCGGTCGATGTTGGACGCGGCGAAAAAATTGGTCTTGGTCGACCCGGGGCAAAGCGCCATTATGCGAATGCCGAGCGGCCGGTTTTCCTCGGCGATCGCCTCGGAGAATGAAGATACAAAAGCCTTGGTTGCCGCGTACGTCGCCATAAACGGGATCGGCTGAAAGCCCGCGGCGGAGGAAACGTTAATGATCGTCCCGTGACCGCGCTCGCGCATTGGCCCGAGGAAACGGTGCGTCATCGCGACCAGCGAACGCACATTTAGATCGATCATATCGGCCTCACGCTCGCCGTCGAGCATCGCAAAATCACCGCCCGAACCAAATCCCGCGTTGTTTATCAACCAATCGACCTCGAAACCATGCTTCGTCGTTTCGCCGAAAAGCTGTTTGTCGGCATCGCGTTCGGTCAGGTCGAGGACGACGTAATGGGCCGTGATCTTGTGCTCCAGCATTAGTTCGTCGCACAGCTCGTGCAGGGCCTTTTCGCTGCGGGCGACGAGCACCAGATCGTGACCGTCAGCCGCGAGCCGCCGGGCAAACGCTTCGCCGATACCGCTCGATGCACCCGTGATAAGGGTTACTTTCATACTTCTTCGTCGCTCTTAATAAATGAAAAATAGACAGCCGAGATCCCGGCAACAATAATTGTAAGTGTACCAAAGAATCGGATCACCTTCGCGACACCTTTCGTCGATTCGAGCAAACCGGTCGAGGTCAGCAGGTAGTTCCAATCGTGAAAACTGCCTTCGCTACCGGTCGAACCGCTCGTCAAAACAAGCTGCATGACAACCGCGTCCGACGCGTAAACCCAGACATTCAGTACGCTCTGCCCGACCCACAGCATGACGATCGCCGCCGAATAAAACTGCCGCCGCCATATAAAATAGCCCGCGAAAACCAGCGGAAATATCACCTGAAACAGCGAACCGCCCGCGATCATCATAAATTCGCCGAGCGGGCGAAACAGCAGATGCCCGGTCTCGTGGATCGGCAGATCGACATTGTCGAGAAAACTGCCCTGCATCGGATCGTACGCGATCCAGAGGAAGTAAACGCTCAGCAAAACGGCGAATATCAGTTTCGGAATATTGGGCCGCATAATATTATCCGAGGCGAATCGAGACGTCGTCGTGAGCGGGCTTTAAGAATTGGTCCCGCGTGATCGCGTAAAAGAGACAATCCATCCCGTAGTGATCGTCGGTACGCTCATACGTCATACCGCACTTTTCCATTATTCGCCACGAACCGACATTATCCGGGTGACAGACGGCGACAATGCGTTCGAGCCCGGCCGTCTCAAAACCGTACTTCAGCCACGCATATGCACACTCGAAACCAAATCCCTGCCGCCAGTATTTTTCCGCGAGATTGTATCCGACCTCGATCTCGCCCGATTCCTCTAACGGCTGCAGGCCGCTTGTCCCGATCATCTCGCCGGTCGATCTCAGCGTCATCGTGCTAAATCCGAAACCGAATTTCTCATGGCATTCGAGATAAAACGGCAGCCTCTTGGTCAGGGCCTCGGCGTTCTGCATCGCCGGGCCGCCCATGTAACGGTTGACGGCGTCAGGCACACGCAGCTCGATCAGCCACGGAAGGTCTTCGGGTTCGAGTTTTTTGATGATCAGTCGCTCAGTTTCAAACATAAGCTATTAAGGTGAAAGACGCTCGATCTCCCAGACGTCGCCGCGTCTTTCAAAGCAAATCCGGTCGTGCAAACGGCTCCGGCGTCCTTGCCAAAATTCGACACGAACCGGCAATACGCGAAATCCGCCCCAAAACGGCGGCAGTGGAACATCGCCGTCCGCGTATTTTGCGGCGATCTCGGCGACACGCTGCTCAAGCTCTCCGCGCGAAGCGAGTTTCGCACTCTGCTGCGAAGCCCAAGCCCCGATGCGGCTCGCGAGCGGACGTGAACGAAAATACTCCTCGGACTCAGCCGCCGAAACTCGCGTTGTCGAGCCCGAAATATTAATCTGGCGTTCGAGCTCCGGCCAAAAGAAATTGAGAGCTACGTTCGCGTTTTCACTGATCGCACGCCCTTTTCGGCTTTCGTAATTTGTGAAGAAAACAAATCCGCTGGTATCAAAGCCCTTGAGCAAAACCACTCGCGAAGATGGTCGATTACCAGCGTCGACAGTCGATAGCGTCATCGCGGTCGGCTCGTTAGCCTCGGCCTCGATCGCCTCGTTCATCCACGTTGCGAACTGCGCGAAAGGATCAGACGAGACTTGGCGTTCGTCGAGTTCGCGAAGCGAGTAATCTTGTCTGATGTCTGCGAGATTTTTTGTGTCCATTAAGATCAGATCTGATGAATAAGCAGGCCGTCTTTCAGTTTGGGTTCGAACCAAGTCGATTTTGGCGGCATGATCTCGTTCATGTCCGAGACGGCAAACAGGTCGTCCATCGTCGTCGGAAACATCGAAAACGCTACCGCATAGTCACCCGAATCGACCATTTTTTCGAGCTCCGCCGTACCGCGGCCGCCGCCGACAAAGCTGATCCGTGTATCGGTTCGCGGATCGCCGATACCCAATATCGGCGTTAGTACGAACTGCTGTAATATGCTCACCTCGAGCCGTTCGATCGGGTCGGGCTGGCGAAAATAGGCGACGTTGAACCGCAATTTATACCACCGTCCGTCAAAATACATACACGTCTCGCCCCGCTCCGACGGCTGCTTTTCGTCAGTTTCCGTAACGATAAAGCTCTCTCCCAGTTTCGTAAAAAACTCGTCTTTCGACAGAGAATTCAGGTCGTGCACCACGCGGTTGTACGCCAAAATGTGCAGATCTTCGGCCGGGAAAATGCCGGCCATGACGAAATTGTATTCTTCGCTGCCCGTATGGTTTGGATTTTTTGCTTTTGACAGGTCGCGAGCCAGCTTCGCACTTTCGGCCCGGTGATGGCCATCGGCGATGTATATCTCAGGCACATCGGCAAACGCCGCTGTCCACGGCTCGGTCTCGGTGATCCGCCAAACCGTTTGCTGAACGCCCGCCGAGCAGACAAAATCGTAGAGCGGTTCGTTTGTCACGGCGTCGGCAATTAGTTTGCGGATCGTGTCGGTGTTGCGAAACGCCAGAAAGATCAGGCCAGTCTGAGCACCGACCGCGAGTATATGCGAAGTGCGGTCTTCGACCTTGTCCGGACGCGTTTTTTCGTGCTTTTTGATCGTGCCGTTGTCGTATTCATCGACCGAACAGCACGCCACGATGCCGGTTTGAAACTGTCCGTTCGAGCCGAGCCGATAAATATAGATCGCCTCCTCGGGGTCGGCAACTAAGATGCCGTCACGGATAAATTGTTCCAGATTCTGTCGTGCCCGCTCGTTCGCTGTTTCGTGCGAGACGGCCTCGCCCGCAGGGAATTCGCCCTCGGCACGCGTCACACGAAGGAAACTCAGGGGATTTTCAGCGACAAGCTCGCGAACTTCCGAATCGTAGATCACATCGTACGGTACACAGGCGACCTTGCTTGCCTTATCACTCTGCGGCCGCAGGGCCTTGAACGGTTTTATTACGGACACTAAATTTTCTCCTATCTGCCCTAGAAATTAGGCGTCGGCTGGACCATCGGTGCGTTTTGTGTCGGGTTTTGCCCGCCGCCATTGATCAGCTCATCAAATTTGCGATTCTGCTCGTCGTCGATCTCCTGCTGCATCTGGTTTGCGGCACCGGCATTGTCGATCTTCCACGCGCCGTCCTCAAAAACAAAAGGCACCTTTTGCCACTGGCCGCTCGGCGTCTTTATCTCGAGCGTCGCCTTGTTGCCATCGATCTTTTCGTCGCGAAATACGAGTTCCTTCTGATTCTCGTTAAAGAGCGTCTGCCGTTTTACGATATCATCGACGGTCGATCCGTTTGCCTTGGCCTCGCGCTCGTGCATTTTTATCGTGTCGGCCGAGAGCAACAGCTTCATCGTCGTCGTGTCTTTTGCTTTTATCGCTTTTGTATAAGTTTTAAACGTCTCTTTCGGCGAAGCCGGTTTTTTATCTTCGCCGCACGCCATCAGCGTCACAGCAACAAACAGGAAGATCAGATTTCTTGACCAAATACGCATTTTACAGATACCCTTAACTCAGTAATCAAAACCTAAATTATAGCGTAAAACGTCGGGTCAGAACCACCTGCGGCAACCGGTGGTCAGAGAGAGGGAACGCGTAACGTGAGGAAATAAGAAGCTATGAAACGTGAAATTCTAAACACAGACGACCTATCCGCGGCATTAAAAACACTCGACGGCTGGTCGGTAGACGGCAAATACCTCAAGCGTCGTTGGACGTTTGACGATTTTGCCCAGGCCCTCGCCTTCGTAAACCGCGTCGGCGCCCTCGCCGAAACCGCTGACCACCACCCCGACATCACCTTCGGTTACGGCTACGCCGAGCTTTCACTAACAACCCACGACCGCGGCGGCATCACCGATGTGGACCTAGCCCTCGCGGCAAATATCGAAAATATCTTATAGGGACTTAGAACCTGCTCAAAAACTCGCGAAACAAATGTGACGTCTTTAGGAAACGGGTCCAGACTGCTTTGGTTCAAGTAGGAGCATCTATACGAGTTAGAGTTATTAAAGGCGTGGAAGTTATTATATGAAATTTCTGACGTTGGCAACTGTTCCTCTTATCTTGTGTGCGCTCCTTTTTGCTCAGGATCCTAAATTTCAGTACACCCATAAAGGGAGCGTTATTCGCGTAAAATTCAGTCCTAGCGGAGCAAAGCTGGCATCGTATTCGTCCGGAAATCAGGACTTGGCATCTTGGGAGGTCTCCACCGGGCGTTTAATTTGGAAAAGGCCGATCTCCTTAATACAGAAGGCGGACGAATATTACACCCTGAATGCGATCGCATGGAGTCCCGACGAAATGTTGGTTGCTACAGGGAGCGCGAATGGAACGGTACAGCTTTGGAACGGAAGTGACGGTGCCTTTCTCT
>Ga0209023_10005328_pt1 | contig 14111 bp, 9 predicted proteins | sample LakOneMetagenome_FD_187468 | JGI IMG/M metagenome (GOLD analysis project Ga0209023, IMG submission 187468) | Freshwater and sediment microbial communities from Lake Erie, Canada (SPAdes) (version 2) | ecosystem: Environmental > Aquatic > Freshwater > Lentic | place: Lake Erie, Canada | collected...
GATCGCCACGGTCATCGCCATGGCATCGGCAAATCCCTTGACGATGGCAAGCCCCAGCCCGCTGCCGCTCGACCGGTCGCTCCCTTCAATCCGCGCGAAGCGTTCGAAAATGCGCGTGCGCTCGGCCTCGGGCACGCCGTTGCCGTCGTCGTCGACGGTGAGCACGACTTTTCCTGCCGCGCGCTGCGCGCCAATGGTGACGCGGTGGCGCGCGTTGCGCAACGCATTGTCGACAAGGTTGATCAGGATGTGGTGGAGCAGCACCGGATCGGCGGCAATGAACGGCAGATTGGCAGCGATCGCGCGGTCTATCGTCAGGCCAGGCGGCACAACAAGACCGGCGATCGCCGCATCGATGGCATCGACCGGATCGAGACTTTCGGGCTTGGGCGCCAGCGAGCCCTCTTCGAGCCGTGCGGCGCCAAGCAGGTCGTTCATCAGCCGGTCGAGCCGGTGCGCCGCCGCGAGCGCTTCGCCGGCGTCGGCATTGTTCGCGGCGAGCAGCGCCAGCCGGCCGGTGACCACCGTCAACGGGGTGCGGAAGTCATGCGCCAGCGCGGCGAGCAGCGCGCGCCGCAGCCGGTCGCTTTCGGCGAGCCTTTCGCGTGCATGACGTTCGGCTTCGAACGCGTCGCGGTCGCGGCATTGGCCGAGCAGCGCGCAAAGCTGGCGCAAATGATCGAGTTCGGCGGACGTGCGCAACACACCTTCGGCGGGTCGGGCGAGTGCTGCAACCAGCCCGTCGTCGCGGTTTCTTGCGGCGAGCGGGATGAATGTCCAGTCGGTCGCGGGCATGATTTCGGTGCCATGACCGGTGGTATCGCCGTTGTGGATCGCCCAGGCGGCGGCGGCCAGATCGATCGCCGAAAAGCCCGTGACAGGCGTCGCCAGCGCGCTGTTATCGACGAGCCGGATTTCGCCGTAGCGCGTGGCAACAAGGTCAAACCCGCGTTCGAGCGCCGATTGCGCGGGATGTCCGGCGAGCACGGTCGAAAGTTCGGCGCGTTCGGCGCTTAGCCGGGCGCGTTCGAGCGCCTCGGCCTCACGCGAGCGCAAGCGTGTGGCGAGGCGGCTGGTCACCAGCGCGACCGCCGCCAGCACGCCGACGCTGACCAGATTGTCGAGGCCGTGGACACGGAAAGTATAGCGCGGCGGCAGCAGGAAATAATTATACGCCGCCGCAGCAGCAATTGCCGCCAATAGTCCCGGCCCGACGCCGCCGCGTGTCGCCGCGAATAGCACCGGCAGCAGGAACAGCAGCGCCGCCGATGCCAGTCCGAGCACCGGCAGAAAGCTCGCGGTCGCCCAGACCACCGCGCTGGTGCCAAGCAGCGCGATGACATAGGCCGCGAACGACGGACGGGCGGCGGGACGGTCGGGCGGGTGCATCGCTTGTTATAGCTCGATTTGGCTGCCGAGTTCGACAACGCGATTGGGCGGGATCGAAAAATAGGCGGTCGGGTCGGCGGCGTTGCGGTGCAGGAAAGTATAGAGATAGGCCATCCAGCGCGGCATTGCCGGTCGTGCGGCGAAGCGGATCGCGCTGCGTCCGACGAAGAACGAGGTGCCGCCGCGCCCCGCCAGCAGGCCGTCATGGCGCGCAAGGTCGCTCGGGACATCGATGCTGTCCATATAGCCGTAGCGCAACTGAGCCTTGATGAAATGGCCATTGAGCGGTTCGAGGATCAGCCGGTCGGCGGGCGCGACAAACGGCGTCGAACCGGTCGAGACCTGAAGCAGGATATTGCTGCGATGCAACGCCTTGTTGTGCTTGAGATTGTGCAGCAGCGCCGATGGCGTGGAATCAATATCCTCGGTCAGGAAAACCGCGGTGCCGTCGATGCCGTGCGGCGGTCGCGCGGTCAGCGCCTTGACCGTGTCGGCCAGTGCGATGCCGAATTCGCTGCTGCGTTCGTGCGTGACTTTGCGGCCCTTGAGCCAGGTCAGGATGATCAGGCCGACGATACCCGCGACAAGCAGCGGCACCCAGCCGCCTTCGGTGACGCGCAGGATGTTGGCGCCGAAGAAAAACAGATCGAGCGCGAGGAAGGGAGCGAAGAGCAGCGCCGTCCACAGCGGCTCCCAATGCCAGTAGCGCCACGCGATGATGAACGCGAGGCAGGTTGTGACGACCATCGTCCCCGTCACCGCAATGCCATAGGCCGCCGCCATCGCCGAGCTCGAGCGGAAGCTGAACACCAGCACCAGCACGCCGGCGAGCAGCAACCAGTTGATCGCCGGGATATAGATCTGGCCGATCTGGTGCGCCGAGGTCTGGCGGATCGTCAGACGCGGGAGCAACCCAAGCGAAATCGCCTGATGCGTCAGCGAAAACGCGCCGGTGATGACCGCTTGGCTGGCGATGATTGTCGCCATTGTCGCGAGTGCGACGAGCGGCGCGCGCAGCGGCTCGGGCGCCATGATGAAGAACCAGTCGGCGTTGGCGAGCGGCTTGCCCGCCGCGTCGGCGATGGCGAGCGCCTTGAGCGCCAGCGCGCCTTGTCCGAGATAGTTGAGCGTCAGCATCGGCCAGACGAGGCCGAGCCAGCCGAGCTGGATCGGCTTGCGGCCGAAATGCCCCATATCGGCGATCAGCGCTTCGGCGCCGGTGACGGTGAGGAACACCGCACCGAGCACAAACAGCCCGGTCACACCGTTCGAGACGAGAAAACGCGCCGCATGAAGCGGGTTGAACGCCGCAAGCACCGCGGGCGCATCAATGATCTGCAGCACGCCAAGACCGCCGAGCGCCACGAACCAGACGGTGCAGACCGGCCCGAACAGGCTGGCAACGCTCGCCGTGCCGCGCGCCTGGATGGCAAACAGCGCGACAAGGATGCCGATGGTCACGCCGAGCACCGCATGTTCGTTCATGGCTTCGAGGCCGGGAATGGTCTTGAGCCCCTCGACCGCCGAGAGCACCGACAGCGCCGGCGTGATCATTGCATCACCGTAAAACAACGCCGCGCCGGATGCGCCGAGCAGCAGGACGATCAGCCAGCGGCCGTTGGTCGCGCGCTGCGCCAGTGCCATCAGCGACAGCACCCCGCCTTCACCGTTATTGTCCATGCGCGTCAGGAACATCACGTATTTCAGCGTCACGACGATGATCAGCGCCCAGAGCGCGAGCGACAGCACACCGAGAATTTCGGCGTGCGAGATGCCGTCGCGCGCGGTTTGCGCCAGTGCTTCGCGCAACGCGTAAAGCGGGCTGGTGCCGATATCGCCATAGACGACGCCGATGGCACCAAGCGTCAGTGGGGCAACTGCATTGCGTGAGGTCGGCGTGGCGTTATGCATGGCGGAATCTCTACTGTGGAGATGCCATATTCGGCGTTTGAGCCGTCAAATCGCCATGTGAATTGCGGGCAAACAGCGTAAAGCGCACGTAAAGCATTCCGCGATGCGGTAGAATCGCGACCGACGCCGACCCCCGCTGACCGGCGGTCTATCCCTCTCATATTATTAACAAAAATCGACATTCCGCGGGCTCACTTCTCGCGCGAAAAGCGACCGCGCCGAATTTACACATTCAGCATTATGATCAGCGGGATTCGCCCGGGTCCGCAGGGGTCATTGCTGGCTGCAATTACACACGCGTCGACGCACCATACGCGCCAGACTATCTATCGGCCGCACCGCTCTTGTTGATCCGCAAAAGCCACAAAAAAACCCGCCAAGTCAATGACTTGGAGGGTTTTTAATGGTGGGCACGGCTGGTATCGAACCAGCGACCCCTGCGATGTCAACACAGTGCTCTACCACTGAGCTACGCGCCCACGCTGCGGGGTCAATAGCGAGAGGTTGCGCGCGGCGCAAGGCCGGCTTGGCGAATAGATGACAAGCAAGGGCTGGTCGCGGCCATCCTGCCTGCTAAGGTGGCGCGCAATGACCAGCGCACCCGTACCGTCGATTCCTGCCGCCGCCGGCTTTACCGTCAGCGGCGATACCGATGCCGCGACGCCACTGGTGCTCGCCTCGCCACATTCGGGGCGCGTCTATCCGCCGGCGTTCCTCGCGCAGACACGGCTGCGCGTCGATCAGTTGCGCCGCGCCGAAGATGCATTTGTCGATTCGCTCGTCGCGGGTGCTCCGCCGCGCGGCGTGCCGCTGGTGGCCGCGCATTATGGCCGCGCCTGGCTCGATCTCAACCGCAGCGCCGATGAACTCGATCCGGCGATGTACGCCGAAGCGCCGGCGCCGCACCCCGATCAATTCGGCGACCGCGTCCGCGCCGGGCTGGGCATCTTGCCGCGTATCGCCGCGCACGGTCTCGATATCTACACCGAGCCGCTGGCGCTGGCGCACGCCCACGCGCGCATTACCGCCGTCCACGCGCCCTATCACGCCACACTGGCGCAGCTGCTCGACGCCGCGCACGCGCGCCACGGCTATGCCGTCCTGCTCGATTGCCACTCGATGCCGACCCCGCTGCCGGCGCGCGGCGGTGCCCCGCAGATCGTCATCGGCGACCTGTTCGGGCAAAGCGCCGCCCCCGCGCTCGTCGCCACGCTCACCGATTTTTTCCGCCGCAACAATCTGCGCGTCGCGCACAACGCCCCCTATGCCGGCGGCTATACAACGCAGGCGCACGGCCAGCCGCAAACCGGCACCCATGCCGTGCAGATCGAAATCGACCGCGCACTTTATATGGAGGCCGCACAACTGCGCCCGCATAGCGGCTTTGCCCACATCGCCGCGATGATGACCGCGCTGATCGAAACGCTGCTCACCGAACTGCCGCACCTCGCGCTCGCCCCGCCCCTGCGCGACGCCGCCGAATAACCCAAAAAAAGGGCCACTCCGACAAAGCCGGAGTGGCCAGGGTTCAGGGAGTATACAGCGCCTCAGCGCCGCATGAATGACCGGGAGAAAGGGGGATAACTCGCGGCCATATTGCCCAGATGGGGTGTGCCGGCGCGCGCGTCAATACTGTCACAAAACTATATTGCAACGCGGAACGAAAGCCGGAAATCGCGCCCCGGCAGCGGCGCATAATCCTTGAGGAACGATGCCGCGCGGCGAATATCCTGGTTGAGGATATTATCGATCGCCGCGATGAAATAAATCCCCGGCTTGTCCTTCCACGGCGTCCACGTCAGGCTGGCATTGAGCAGCACATAATCGGGCGTTGTCGTCTCGTTATACGCCACGCGGTTCTGCTGCGCGCCATATTCGGCCACGACTTCGCCAATCCAGCTTTCGTTACCCAAGGTCAGCCCGCCGCGCAGCCGCAGCGGCGGAATCCGCGGCGCCGGGCCGACCGATGTGATTTCGGCCTGGACATAATCCGCCAGCGCGTTGCCGGTCAGCGTCCAGCCGCTGAAGTTGGCCAAGGTCGCATTGCCCTGCACTTCGAAACCCCAATAGGTCGCATCGGCCTGCATCGCCTGAAACACCGGCAGATCATCGATCACCTGCCCGGTCTGGTTCTCATAGATGAAATTCGAGAATTTGTCGTAATAGGCCGAGGCCGCGATATTATAGCCGCTACCCTTGCCGTGCAGCGACAGTTCGGCACCGTTGGCACTTTCAATGGCGAAATCGGGGTTGCCGATCTCATACGCCGCGGTCCCGCCATGCGGCCCGTCGGCGAGCAATTCCTCCGACGACGGCGCGCGTTCGGTGTGCGACAGATCGAGCCCGATGCGCCAATCCTCGCTGCCCAGCGGCACCGACACGCCCGCCGACGCCGACAGCGGTGTGAAGCTGCGATCAAACCCCGTCATCGCGGTCGTCACATGGCTGTTTTCGATGCGCGCCGCGAATTCGGTCTTGATGTTGCCGAACTTGATTTCCTCGAGCGCGAAGACGCCGATCTGCGTCGTCGAGTTGCGCGGCACAAACGCCTCGTCGCCGACCGCATCAAAGTCGCGCGTGATGAACTGCGCGCCGATCGCGCCCTTCCAGCCGCCGCGCACCGCCTGCACCAGTTCGAGCCGCCCCTCCATCGCCTGGTCATAAAAGGTCGTGCCGATATTGCCCTGCGGATCCTGTTCGAAATGCGAATAATCGGCATAGCCGTAGCGGAATTTGACCGATTCGATGAAGCTGCCGCCGGTCTCGAACTCGGCGCGCGCATCCAGCCGCGTCTGCTGCATCTGGATACGCACCGCCTCGTTCGGCACCGCCGGGTCGAGCGAGTAACGGATCGGCACGCCGTAATTGCTGTCATAATGGCTCACCGCGATGCCGCCGCTGCCGCCCTCGCCGATATACGCCAGCCCGCCCGCGACATTCCACGTCGTCGCCGAACTGTTGGGCAGCACGTCCTTGAGCCCCGCCTGCGCAAACGCGCCATTGGCAATCGCCGTCTCGCGCATCGGTTCGGAAAGCACATAGCCGCCGATCTTGAGGTCGCCCGAATTGAGATAGCTGCCATCGACATGCGCCACGATCGTCGATGTCAGCGGCACATCGACCGTCGCCGCGCCGTTGAATTCGTTCGCCGCCGTCCCGTAACTGCCCAGCGCCTCGATATGCACCGGCTCGTCGGGCACATGGCGCGGAATCCGCGTATCGATGACATTGACCACGCCGCCAATCGCCGATGACCCGTACAGCAACGACGTCGGCCCGTGCAGCACCTCGATCCGCTCGGCAAGCAACGGGTTGATCACCACCGCATGGTCAACGCTGGTGTTCGACACGTCGAAACTGCCGATGCCGTCGGTCAACACGCGTACGCGCTCGCCCTGAAACCCGCGCAGCACCGGCCGCGACGCATTGGGCCCGAAACTCGTCGCGCTCACCCCCGGCTGCGACGCCAAGGTCTCGCCAATGGTCCCGCGCACCTCGCGCGTCAGTGTTGTCCCGTCGAGCACCGAAACCCCGCTCAACGCTCCGAACCGGTCGCGCGCAAACGGTGCCGTCACAATGATGTCCTCGGCCGGCTGCGGATGCGCATCATCATGGACGCCCGCGTCGGCGATTTCGCCGGGGGCGGGCGCATCGGCTGGCACATCGGTGGCTGGCGCGACAACCGGTGCCGCTGCCCCTTGCGCCAGCACAGCCCCCGGCACCAACGCAGCACCGACCAACAATAATGCATGGATACGCAATGTGGGGACTTTCAGGATCAAGACTGTCGAACGACCTAAATGTTACGTTATATCTTGTCAACGCCAGCGCGACGCGAATTCCCCACCGCGTCAATTCACCCCCGCGTTATGCGCCCCCACCGCGTCATTCCCGCGAAAGCGGTAATCCATTTTCACTGACGCTGGCGACCCTGGATTACCGCCTTCGCGGGAATGACAGAAATCATGCTTTACTGTCATAGCCGCATTGGCAGCGGTGAACTGGCGTCGACGGCGCACTCCAACCATCGGGTGCAGGGCTCAGCCCTGCCCGCCGGCGGCCCTTGATCCTATGGCTTGCGCCGCGCGCTCAGCTTGATCGTCACCGGCACCGCAAACGCCACATATTCGGCGGTCGCATCCGATTCCGCGCCGATCCCCCACGACCGGCGGTCGAGCTTGGCGCTGCCCGCCATCGTCGCGATGTCGCCGGTAATCGCCAGTGTGAACGGCAGGTCGACCGGCACCACCTTGCCCCGGATGGTCAGCGTGCCGTGCGCGACATAGCCGGTCGCGGTCTTGTCGATGCGTGTGCTGGCAAAGCGCGCGGTCGGGCTGGTTTTGACCGCGAACCAATCGGCTTCGGGCAGCGTGCCATCGACGGTTTTGTCGCCGCTCACCGCCGAACCCAGGTCGATACTGACATTGACCTTCGCCGCCGCCAGTTTCGCCGGATCGAAATCGATCACCGCGCTCCAGCGCTTGAACACGCCATTGACCGGCTTGCCGAGCCAGGTCGCGGTAAAGCCGATCGAACTCGTCGCCGGCGCAACCGTCCAGACAGCGGCGTTGACCTGTGACGTGGCGGGCAACAGCGCCAGCAGGACAAGCGCCGCCGCGCGCTTAACGCCCACGCTGCCGAACCAGCGGCAACATCCGCGCCAGCACATTGTCACGGTCGAAATAATGATGCTTGAGCGCCGCCAAAACGTGCAGCGCAATCAGCGCAATCGCGCCATAGCCGAGCAATTCGTGCGATTCGTGCATGAATCCACCGATCACCTTCGATTGCGCGACGGGCAGATACGGCACATCGAACAGCCCGAAATAGCTGATCGGAAAGCGCTTGGCGCTGGCGGACACCATCGCCCAGCCCGAAAGCGGCAGCAACAACAGCAGCGCGTAAAATCCCCAATGCGTCGCCTTGGCGAGCAGCCGTTCGAACGGCGTCATATGGTCGGGCAGCGCCGGCGCCGGGTTCGCCAGCCGCCACATCAGCCGCAACACCGTCAGCACGATCACCGTCAGCCCGAACGCCTTGTGCAGCTGGATGATCGTGAAGCCGGTCATCTTCATCTGCGGATCGTCGCTGTCGAGAAACGTGTCGAGCAACAGGCCACCCGTCAGATTGCCAATGACAATCAGCGCGATCAGCCAGTGCAGCGCGATCGCGACGCTCGAATAACGGCTATGGGTCATTGTGCGGCCTTGGTGAATTCGGCTTCGATAATCAGCTCGACGGTGTCGCTGACGAACTGCAACCCATAATCCATCCCGAAATCGCTGCGTTTGAAGCTGCCCTTCGCCGAAATGCCGAACACCGGCAGTTTGGTCATCGGATGCGCCGGAATGCTGCCATTGAACACCGTCGCCAGCGTCACCGGCTTGGTCACCCCGCGCAGCGTCAGATTACCGGTGATATTCGCCGTTTTGGCGCCGGTCACGACGATGCCGGTCGATACGAAAGTGATTTCGGGGTGCGCCTTGCCATCGAGGAACTTCGGATCGCCGCCGATTGTCGCGTCAAAATCGGTCTTTTCGGGATAGGGAAAGTCGGTGCGCACCGACATCGGGTCGATGCTGACCTTGAGGTTGCTCTTGCTGACATCGGCGGCATCAAGATCGACTGTTGCGGTGAATTTGGTCAGCCGCGCGGTATAGTTCGACATACCGAAATGCACGACGCGCCAGGTGATGCTGGCGTGGGTCGGATCAATGACATAGCTGCCCGAAGGTATCGGGACCGTCGCCGGCGCGGCCGCGAGTGGCGCCGCCCCGGCAATAGCCAAAAACGCCAGTCCGATCAGTGCATTGCGCATGCCAAGTCCCCAAAGGCCATGAATAGGGTCCAAGACTAGCGCGTCGCCAGGGTTGTGCCAAGATGCGATACGCACCGGCAGTGGGCGCGGGCGGCGGCAACACCGCCGCCCGCAGGCCCGTTACGCGGGTGGGTTACGCCCGTATGTTACGCTGCGGCGCTGCGCTGCTTTTCGAACAGCCCGCCGATTTGCGACAGCGAGAACAGGTGCGCATAGACCAGACCCATCATCCCCGACTTGACCATCTCGCGCGCCTTGTCGCCGCGGATGTTCATGAACTTGTTCTCATCGATCATGCGGAAACCGCGATACACCGCCGGATCGGGCATCCCGGGCTGCTGGATGGTGACTTCGCCGTCCATCAACAGGTCGAGCTTGCCGAGCTCTTCAACGAACTGCCGCGTGCGGTTGATCGCCGCTTCGAACTGCTCGCAAAACGCCAGAATGCCCTTGGTGGTGTCGGTCGCTTCGCCATTGTCGAACAGCTTGTTGCCGCCCTCGGCGGTCACCAGTCCGGCGGCGTTGTCGAAGCACAACGTCAGATCCTTGGCATCCTCGGTCAGCTTGGCCAGGAAGAACGGATAGCGGCGCACATACGCCGGAATATACACGTCCGGCTGCCACTTGCCGTCCTTGTCGACATAGAGGTTGCTGCCTTCGGTCAGGCCGACCAGCGCCAGCGGCGCCGAATTGTCACCCAGCCCGAAAACGATCGGATAATGGCGCTGCACCAGCGCGAATTCGTCAACGGTCACCGGAATCGCATGCGTCCCCTGCGCAAAGCCGAGCGAGCCGAGTTCGGTGAGCCCGAAATTGGCGTGCTCGGTCGATTGCAACGGCGCAAGCGAGCCATAGAAAAGCGGCAGTTGTGGGTTAGCGGGCGTAGAAGCCATGAGAATAATCTTTCCTGACGAGAGCAAACAACAAGAATCGCAATAGAAGCACCCCCCCGATTGCGACGTTTCGCATAGCCGCTTCGCACATGGGCGCGCCCTGCTTTAGGCAAGCGCGACAAACCACGCAAGACTGCGCTGCCGCATATTCACATCCGTTTTGGTCGCGCTGCGCGACGCGCCGTGGCCATGCCGCCCGCTCCCCGTTGACCACGCCGCCCGCCGCCGTCATGAAACGGTCTGCGGCACAAACCGCACGAGTTCACGCGCGGTTCAAACTGGCCAACGCACCTGTCACCGGGCTCGGCCGCCGCTGCAACCGCGTGCGACGGGGGGGTGGTGCACGAACTGGGGACACGGCGTAGAACCGGCGATCTTGAACGAGGATTTGGCGCAGACATGCAGCAGTTGCACATCAGGAGCCTGTCGCGCGGCATCGCCGTTTGCGCCGCTGCGCTTGCCGTGCCGCTCGCCAGTGCCGCCGCAGCGCCGCCGATCGAGCCGCAATCACCGCTGCCGGTGCAAATCTATACCGAAACGATCGTTCGCGTTCCCGCCGAGCGCGCTGCGGTGCCGCCGCCGCCGGTGCGCCCGCCGCCCCCCAGGGAAGGCCGCAAGCGCTGCATCAACGTTGACCATGTCGCCGGTGCGGTCGTCTTCGGCGATCAAGCGGTCGAACTGACGCTGTCATCGGGAAAGCGCTGGCGCATGGTTCTTGCCCAGGGCTGCCCGACCTTGAGCTTCTACCAGGGCTTTTATTACCGCCGCGCGCAGGCTGGCCGGCTCTGCGCTGGCCGCGATGTCGTCATCGCCCGCTCGGGCGGCGAATGCGCCATCGTCAGCATCGTTCCAGTCCAGCGCAGCAAATCCCCATGAAGTCCACGCCGCGCTGGCGCCGCGAACCGTTGCATTAATAACACGGTGGCAAAGCGCTTGTGCTGCTTGAAGCAAAATTAGTTCAACCGCGCTGGACAAGCCGGTCGAAGGTTGCTCAAATGCACCTCGACGCTTTCCGCTTACGTCAAGTGGCGAGCGCCAGTGATGGCAAGTTCGTTCGTAACCACCGGCAAATCCGCCGGAACCGACGCAAGCTTGCTGCACTGGACTGGGCAACCCTTGGGGAGAATGAACATGCGCTCTATCGCTAAAACTACTCGCGTCGCGTTGATCGCCGGCGTGTCGATAATTGGCCTGATGGCCGCCACCGGCGCCATGGCGCAAGCCGCCGGCGAAACCGGCGATGCAAAAGTCGAAGGCGATACCGGCAAAGCCAACGCCGCCGCCAACAGCAACACCGGCATCGCCGAAATCATCGTCACCGCAACCCGCTCCGCGCAGAATCTGCAGTCGGTCCCCGTTGCGGTTACGGCGTTCACCGGCGCCGCGCTCGAAGAGCAACAGATCACCAACACCACCAAGCTGATCCAGTCGATCCCCAGCACCACCTTCACCAATGGCAATTTCACCGGCGCCAACATCACCATCCGCGGTATCGGCGCACCGGTGGTTTCGGGTTCGGGCGACAGCGGCGTCGGCATCCACATCAACGACATGCCGATCGTTGCACCGCGCCTGTTCGAAACCGAATTCTACGACATGCAGCGTATCGAAGTGCTGCGCGGCCCGCAGGGCACGCTGTACGGCCGTAACGCCACCGCCGGTATCATCAACTTCATTCCCGCCAAGGCGAGCACCGCCGGCCTTCAGGCCTTTGGCGAAGTCTCCTACGGCAATTATAACGCCGTCAAGGTCGAGGGCATGTTCAACTATGCCGTCAACGACAAGCTCGCGTTCCGCGTCTCGGGCCTTTACGTCAACCGCGAAGGCTATATCACCAACGTCTATAACGACGAAAAGCTCGACGGCCGCAACAGCTACGCGCTCCGTGGCTCGATCCACTGGGAGCCGACCGAAGCGATGACCATCGATTTGATGGGTAGCTATTTCAACGAAGATTCGAACCGTATGCGCATCCAGAAGCAGCTCTGCGTCAACGACCCGACGGGGGTTCTGGGCTGCCAGCCCAACGGCCTCGCCGCCGAGCACACCAACGGCAACTCGACACTCGCGACGATCCTGACCAGCACGCAGTTCCTCAAGATTGCCGCCCCCGGCCTCGGCGCCGCGATTCCCGGCCTTGCGATGAACAACGTCTATGGCAAGGATCCGTTTGCCAACGCCTATGTCACCAGCGATCCGTTCAAGGTCGCGACGCAATACACGCCGACCTATCAATCGAACGAACTCATCCTGATGGGCACGCTCGAATATGCCTTTGACAAGGGCACACTGACGATCCTCGGCGGCTATGACCAGAACATGGTCGATTCTCGTCAAGATTACAGCCTCACCGTCAACGAAATCCAGACGACGATCCCGACCAACATCGCGACGCTCAACGCCGCGTTCCCCGGCCAGAACAAGGCGTCGCTCAACTTCGACCCCGCCGGCAACTTCTGCATCTCCGAAGCCAACACCAATTTCGTCGGCTATATCGGTGGGCAGAACTACGCCTGCAACACCAACCGCTCGATGCAATATGATCGTTCGGACGCCTATACCAACCAATGGTCGATCGAAGCGCATTTCGAATCGAAGCTCGACGGCATGTTCAACTTCCTCGCCGGCGCGAACTACCTCAAGTTCAACAGCAGCGGCGATTATTACGTCGTCGCCTCGCAGCTTGACTATGCCGCGACCTTGCTCGGTGCCGCAGGCCCTGGGCCGGGCGGCGTCGCCTCGCCCTACTTCGACAACCGTGTCGAAAACTACGACCTCACCACCTACGCTTTCTTTGGCGAGGCCTATCTGCAGTTCAAGGACAACCTCAAGCTGACCGGCGGCCTGCGCTGGACCAGCACCAAAAAGGATGTCCAGGACAACCAGCCGCAGCCGCTGTATAACTATGGCTTTGTCTCGGGCGGCACACAGGCGGTCAATGCGTCAAAAATTACCTACCGCTTCGCCAACCTCGACGAAAGCGCCTGGACCGGTCGCGCCGTTCTCGAATGGACACCAACGCTCAACTTTACCGACTCGACGTTGATCTATGGGTCTTACTCGCGCGGTTACAAGAGCGGCGGTATCAACCCGTCGTTCGATCCGTCGGTCGTCGCCGGCGCCAAGGTGGCGTTCGAACCCGAATACATCAACGCCTTCGAAATCGGCATGAAGAACCGCCTGCTCGATGGCACGTTGCAAGCCAACCTCACCGGCTTCTACTATGATTATCAGGGTCTGCAGGTCAGCCGCATTCTCGCGCGCTCGTCGTTCAACGATAACTCGAACGCCACGATCTACGGTCTCGAAGCCGAATTTGTCATGCAACCCGTCCGCGCGCTGCAATTCACCGCAGCCGTCAGCTATCTCCACACCGAGATCAAGGACCTGATGCTGTCCGATTCGCGCGATCCAAGCGGTGGCCGCAGCGATGTCGTCATCGTCAAGGACATCACCAACGCTTCGAACTGCGCCGTCATCCCGACCGTCGTCGGCGTGCCGCGCGGCGATGCGCTGGTCAATGCTGTCAACGCCAGCGTCGGCCTCCAGCCCACAACACCGGTTGGCGGCACCAGCACAACCGGTGCCTTCTCGATCTGCTCGGCGCTCGCCGGCCAGATCAAGGCGGGTAACCTGCCATACCAGATCATCACCGCGCCGAACGGCTCGGTGTCGATGCCCGATGGTGTGGCGGTTGACCTCAGCGGCAAGCAGCTTGCCCAGTCGCCCGAGTTCAAAATGGCGCTGGGTGCCCAGTACAACTTCGATATCAACGAATCGATGGGCGGCTACTTCCAGATCAACTACAATTACACCGGCAACCAATTCGGTCGTAACTACAACACCTTCGCTGACCGCATCGACGCCTATGGCATCCTCAATGCCCAGGTGCAGATCAACGGCGGCAACGGCAAATGGTACGCCCGTGCCTTCGTCCAGAACATCGGCGACAGCACCGCAACAACCGGTATGTACGTCACCGATGCCTCGTCGGGGCTGTTCACCAACATCTTCACCGTCGACCCGCGCACCTATGGTCTGGCCGTCGGTTTCCACTTCAACTAAGCGTTCCAGTCTGGAACAAGCAGGCGGGCGGGGAG
>Ga0209023_10005329_pt1 | contig 14109 bp, 10 predicted proteins | sample LakOneMetagenome_FD_187468 | JGI IMG/M metagenome (GOLD analysis project Ga0209023, IMG submission 187468) | Freshwater and sediment microbial communities from Lake Erie, Canada (SPAdes) (version 2) | ecosystem: Environmental > Aquatic > Freshwater > Lentic | place: Lake Erie, Canada...
CAGCCGCCAAAGAAGTAGCCACTCCCGTAGCGTTCGCCATCACCATCATCATCGTGGTGTTCCTGCCACTGTTCGCGTTGGAGGGCTTGGAAGGGAAGATGTTCAAGCCGATGGCCTTCAACATCGCGTTCGCGATGGCCGGCTCGATGATCTTGAGCCTGACCCTGATCCCGGTGCTGGCTTCGATGATCCTCAAGCCCAAACCCGAGCGAGACACGTGGCTGGTGGCTCGGATCAAGCGCGGCTACGAGCCGCTGCTGGCCAAAGCGCTGGGGCGCAAGAAAGTGGTGGTGCTCAGCGCGCTTGTTGCATTGGTCGGCAGCCTCGCGCTGTTCCCGTTCCTCGGCAAGGAGTTCATGCCGCAGCTGCAGGAAGGTTCGATCATGTGGCGCGTGACCGGCATTCCATCGACCTCGCTGGACGAATCGATCCGAACCAGTAATGCCATCGCCGCGGCTTTCAAGAAGTTCCCGGAAGTCGAGACCACCCTGGCGATGATCGGCCGTGCCGAGAAGGGTGAGACCGCCGACGTCAACTACATGGAGGTCTATACCGCCCTCAAGCCAGAGGACGATTGGACATCAGACCGCGACATCAAGCAGCTCGAAGCGGACATGCAGGAAACGCTGGAACAAGTGGTGCCCAATGTCGTGCCGAGTTACACCCAGCCGATCCAGATGCGCGTGGAGGAGCTGATCTCTGGCGTGCGCGCCACACTGGCCCTGAAGCTTTACGGCGAAGACTTGGGCCAACTCGACAAGCTCAGCGGTCGCCTCAAAGAGGTACTGGGACGAGTGCCTGGCGTTGCAGATTTGTCACTGGAAGCCAATATCGGCAAGCCGCAAATCCGTATATCGGTCAATCGGGACGAGTTGGCGCTGTACGGGATGAACGCTGAAGACGTGCTGACCATCGTCCGCAATGGCTTGGGCGGCGAACCGGTCAGCGTGCTGCTGGACGGGGTCAAGCGCTTTGACATCGCGGTACGCCTGGACGAAACCGCCCGCACGTCCGTGGAGGCGATCCGGCAGATTCCGCTGCGAACATCTTCTGGCGCCCTTGTGCCGCTGGCGCGGGTGGCCGACGTCAACGTGGCCGAGGGCTATTCCTTCGTCCGTCGCGAACAACTGCAGCGTTATGCAGTGATCCAGATGGACGTGCGCGACCGCGACATTGACGGCTTCGTTCAGGACGCACAGGCGGCGATCAAGCAGCAGGTCAAGCTACCGGCTGGCTACTGGATCGAGTGGGGGGGCGCGTTCGAGAACCAGCAACGCGCCCTGGCCAAACTGGCGCTGATCGTGCCGGTCACGATCTTCTTCATCTTCGTGCTGCTCTACACCGCGTTCAACTCGGTCAAGCATGCGACGTTGATCATTGCCAACGTGCCGTTCGCCACCATCGGCGGGCTGATCGCGTTGGCGATCACCGGACAGTACCTGTCCGTACCTTCGGCGATCGGTTTCATTGCGGTATTCGGCGTGGCGATGCTCAATGGCATCGTGCTGGTGAGCTTCCTCAACGAGTTGCGCGACAAAGGCCTCTCGGTGCGCGACGCGGTTCTGCAGGGCACCGCCATGCGCTTGCGGCCGGTGTTGATGACCGCGAGCGTCGCGATCCTGGGCTTGGTGCCGATGCTGCTTTCCCAAGGCGTGGGTGCGGAGACGCAGCGCCCCTTGGCCACCGTCGTGGTGGGCGGTCTGATCAGCTCGACCCTGCTGACGCTGGTGTTGTTGCCCGTGTTGTACGAATGGCTCGAAAACCGCTCCGACCGCAAGGCGGCCGAGCGCAACTCCCAGGAGAACGCGTGATGAAACAGATCAAGGCATTCGTGCATCGCAATCGCGTTTCTGACCTGATCCACGCACTGGAGGTCGCCGGGTTCCGGCGGCTCTCCCTGTTCGATGTCAAGGGCCTGCTGCGCGCACTCAGTGCGCGCGAGCAGGAGTACTCGGTTGAGTTTGGCGATCAGGTGATCAGCGAGATGCAGATGGAGCTGTTCTGCGAGGACGACGAAGTGGAACGCGCGGTCGAGATCTTCCGCCGTGTCGGACGCACCGGCCGCGCCGAGGCCGGTGCGGTTTACGTCAGTCCGGTGGAACAGGCGTTTGTGATCGATGGCATCCCGTGAAGGGGCGGATTGATCCAGGCGTCATGAAACTGATCGTCGCCTTTGTCAGGCGTCGAGTACGTGGTCACGCTGATCAAGGAAGCCGCTCGCATCGGCGATCTCCCTGGCAGAGCCGTCTTCATCGGGAATCGGGCCCTGAAGCACCTGATGGCATCGCCACGCACTACTTCCATTTTTTGAGGAGCCTTCAGAGATGACTCGACAGCACCATGCCGTCCGCGAGCTCGTCATTCCCGTCGCCGTGGCGGTGATGGCGGGGGTGCCGGCGATCTTCCTGCGCGTAGCTGACCGCAGCGCCGGCACCCTCGGGGACGTCGCGTTGTTCGGTCTGGCGATCCTGGCGGCCGGCTTTTTATTGTCTTGGGGCGCGGAGGCGGCGGAGAAATACATCGCCACCGGCTTCGTGCTGGCTGTAGTCGCCCTGATCACGGTGCTGCCCGAGTACGCGGTGGACTTTTATTACGCCTATCGCGCCGGGCAGGACCCGGCCTCGGGCTACGTCGCCTATGCCGCGGCGAACATGACCGGCGCCAATCGCCTGCTGATCGGCTTGGCTTGGCCGCTGATGGTCGGTTTGTACTGGTGGCGTACGCGCCAGCGCGGCATCACGCTGCAAGCGGAGAATGCAGTCGAAATCGCCTTTCTGGCGTTGGCGAGCGCGTACGCGTTCGTGATCGTACTCAAGGACAGCATTGGCATCTTCGACTTCCTCGTACTCGCAACGATTTTCGGTGCCTATCTGTGGCGGGTGTCCCGGTCCGAGAACAAGGAAGAGGAAGAGGACGAGGAGCCGGGCCCCGGCGCTGTCATCGCCACCTTCTCGCCAGTGCGCCGCTGGACGGTGATGGGCGCCATGAGCGTGTTCGCGGCCGGGGTGATCCTGCTGGCCGCAGAGCCGTTCGCCGAGTCGCTGGTGGCCAGCGGTCGCATCCTGGGCATGGACGAGTTCCTGCTGATCCAATGGTTAGCGCCGCTGGCCAGCGAGGCGCCGGCGGTGACGATTGCCGTCCTGTTCGTGCTCGACGGCCGCGCCCGCGCGGGTCTGACCACCATGATCAGCGATAAGATCAACCAGTGGACCTTGCTGGTCGGCATGTTGCCGATCGCGATGAGCATTGGCGCCGGCCAACTGACCACGCTGCCGCTGGATGCTCGCCAGCATGAGGAATTCTTCCTCACCGCCGCGCAGTCGCTGTTCGCCCTGGCGCTGCTGCTGCAGCTGCGACTCAGTATCTGGGGCGCCGTGACACTCGCCGTGCTGTTTCTCACCCAACTGGGACTAGCGTTCTTCTATCAAGCCACCCCTGCCAAGGAAATCGCCGTGCTCACCACGATGGCCTGGATCTACCTGGGGCTGGCGGCACTGTTCCTGTTGCGCAACGGCCGCCAAGTGCCGGCGCTGATGCGTGCGGCATGGAGCACGCGTGGCGCCGCCGAAGGGACCTCGCATGAACGCTAATGGCATGCGAACTGCGCAGCCACCCAACGCGCTCATCTGGCTGACGATCTCGGCGCTGGTGATTGCGCTGGATCAGTCCAGCAAATACTGGGTGCTAACCGCGCTGCCTGAGCACACTGCGGTGCCTGTGATTGAGGGCGTGTGGAACTGGTACCGCAGCTACAACACTGGGGCGGCATTCAGCTTCCTCAGCGGCGCTGGCGGTTGGCAGCAGGTTGTGTTTAGCATCCTGGCGTTGGGTATCAGCGGGCTCCTGGCCTACTGGCTGTACCAGACGCCGCGCTCCGCCTACAAGGTTGCGTTGCCCTACGCGCTGGTGATCGGCGGCGCGCTGAGCAATGTTATCGACCGATTGCTGCGCGGCCACGTGGTGGACTTCATCCAATGGCACTGGCGCGATTACTACTGGCCGGCTTTCAACCTCAGCGATTCGGCCATCGTGGTCGGCGCGATCGCGATGGCGCTGCACGGCGTATTCGGACCAACGCGCGCCTCACGTAACACCCACACCTAGGCCCAGGGAGCGAGCATGAGTGATCACTACGATGTCATCATCATCGGCGGCGGCCCAGGCGGTTATCCCGCCGCCATACGCGCCGCCCAGCTTGGGTTGCGCGTTGTCTGCATCGAGAGCCGCAAGCGACTGGGCGGCACCTGCCTCAACATCGGTTGTATTCCGTCCAAGGCCTTGCTCGAATCCTCCGAGCGCTTTATCGCCGCGCGCACCGAGTTCGCCGAGCATGGTGTCGAGTTCGAGGGCCTGCGGCTGAATCTGCCGCAGCTGATGGCGCATAAGGACAACGTAGTGTCAGGGCTGGGCAACGGCATCGACTTTCTCATGCGCAAGCACAAGATCACGCGCCTGGTCGGGACGGGATCGGTCACCGCACCGGGCCAGGTGGCCGTGGTCGACGAGGCAGGCAAGCAGCGGACGCTGACCGCTTCCTCCATCGTCATCGCTACCGGCTCCGACAGTGCGACCTTGCCGGAGTTGCCGATTGACGAGGCACGCATCGTCTCTTCCACAGGCGCATTGGCCTTGCCGGAGGTGCCCAAGCATCTCGTGGTGATCGGCGCGGGTTATGTCGGGCTGGAGCTCGGGTCGGTCTGGCGTCGATTGGGGGCAAACGTCACCGTGGTCGAGTATCTCGACCGCATCACTTCGGGAATGGACACTGAGCTTTCTCAAGCCCTGCACAAAGTGCTGGAGGAGCAGGGCTTCGTATTCCGGCTCTCGCAGAAAGTTACGGGCGCGCGAAGCGTAGACGATGAAGTCGTCTTGACGGTCGAACCGGCCCAGGGCGGCCCGAGTGAGGAGATCCGTGCCGACTACGTGCTGGTGTCGATCGGACGCCGGCCGTTTACCGACGGGCTGGGACTGGACGCCATCGGTGTTACGCGGGATCGGAAGGGCTATATCCAAGTCGACGAACACTGGCGCACGAACGTGGACGGCATCTACGCCGTCGGCGATGTGATCGGCGGTCCCATGCTGGCGCACAAAGCCACCGAAGAAGGCGTCGCCTTGGCCGAACAGTTGGCGGGGCTGCCCGGCCACGTCAACTACGATGCCATACCGGCGGTCGTCTACACGGCGCCCGAAGTCGCCTCCGTGGGTCAGACCGAAGAGGCGCTCAAGGCGGTCGGTGTGAGCTACAAGGTTGGCCGCTTTCCGTTCAACGCCAACAGTCGTGCCCGTGCCAAGGCACAGACCGACGGCTTCGTGAAGGTGCTCGCCGATGCCACGACCGATCGGGTCCTGGGTGTGCACATCATCGGCCCCGAGGCCGGCTCCCTGATCCACGAAGCCGTAGTGGCCATGGAGTTCCGTGGCTCGGCGGAGGACATCGCCCGCAGCTGCCACGCCCATCCCACCTTGCCCGAAGCGCTCAAGGAGGCGGCGATGGCAGTCGACAACTGGGCGCTGCACGTCTAGCCATTTCACTTCAGTCACGCCACCTCGTCAGATCGGAATGCCGCAAACCTTCCTTAGCGCGTGCCTGTCGAACGGGAGTAGGATCGCCCCCATGCGCCTGCGCGCCCGCCACCGCCTCCGTATTGCCCTCGTGGTGATCCTGTGCCTGCTGTTTCAGCAGCTGGCGCTGGCGGCGTACGCCTGCCCGATGGAGCAAATGCCGCCGCGGATTGAGGCGATGGCCGCGGATTGTGCCGAAATGGGCATACCGCAGGCTGAGGACAACCCGGCCCTGTGCGCCAAGCACTGCTCGCCCGATCTCTCGACCCCAGCCGATCAGGCCAAGCTGTCGGTGCCGGCGCTGATGTTGCCGCCGTTGGCGTTTGCCCCCGTGTTGGCGACGCCGGTGACCCACGCCGCCGTGCAAGCCGAAATTCCGATCGCACGATCGGATCCACCCCCGCGACTGCGTTTCTGCAGTCTTCTGATCTAGACCCCGAACCGACGATGCAACCCCGCACCGGCGCCGATGCGCCGTGCGCTCGTGCCTTGTTGATTCGGAGGTCGTATGCCTTCCCGTTCCATGAGCGTTATCGCCCGCGGGCCAGCTCGCGTGCCGATGCTGTGTCTGCTCATCGCCATCTGGGCGATGCCATTGGTCGCACTGGCCGCGCCATCCAAGGTTTCGCTGGCCGAGGCCGTTGCGCGTGCCGTCGAGCGCGCCCCGCTGCTTGACGCACGCCGCGCGCAGGTCGAAGCCACACGGCAGGAAACCCATCGTGCCGGTGCCTTGCCCGATCCGATGCTGATGGTCGGCATCGACAACTTGCCAATCACCGGCATGGATGCGTTCGACACGCGTGTCGATGACATGACCATGAAGAAGATCGGCCTTCGCCAGGAGTTTCCGGCGCGGGCCAAGCGCGCAGCGCAGCGAACAGTGGCGCTGCGCATGGCCGATGAAGCCCAGGCGCAGGCGCAGGCCGAACAGCTCAACGTGCGGCAAGCCGCGGCGAATGCGTGGATCGACCTGTGGGCGGCGCAACGCGAACTGGCGGCGCTGGCCTCGCTGCGGGAACAGGCGCAACTCGCCGCGCAGATCGCCAAGGCGCGTGTCCAGAGCGGCACCGAGCCGGTGGCCGATGCGCTTGCCGCGCAGGCGGCGGTGGTCGAACTGGACAACCGCGTGGAAGGCCTGCGAGCGCAATTGCAGGCCGCACAGGCAGAACTGGCGCGCTGGCTCGGCGAGGACGTCGAGCGCGTTCCGACCGGGGGCCCGGACTTCACCACGTTGCCGGTGCGAGAAGCGCAATTGCTCGCCGCGCTGGATCGATTGGCACCGCTGCTCCCTGCGAGCGCGCAAGTGGAAACCGCGGCCGCGGAAATTGACGCGGCCCGTGCGGCGCGTCGTTCGGACTGGAACGTCACCGCGTCCTATAGCCAGCGCGCCGACGGGCGTAGCGACATGCTCATGCTCGAGTTCGGCATCGGCCTGCCGTTGTTCCCTCGCAACCGCCAGGACCGTGGCATTGCGGCGCGGGAAGCCGATTACCACGCCGCCCTTGCGATGCGTGAGGATGTGCGGCGCCAGCAGGTGGCGCGCATTCGCGCCGGCATTGCCCAATGGCAGGGCCTCAAGCGACAGGTGGCGCTGCATGAAGACTCGCTCCTGCCCCTGGCACGCGATCGCACTGCCGTCGCCCTGGCGGCTTATCGCGCGGGTGCACCGCTGCGTCCGTGGCTGGATGCACGCCGTGACGAGCTCAACGTGCACCTTGCACACGCCGAACACCTTGCCGAACTTGGCCGGGTCTGGGCGGCGCTGGCCTATCTGCTGCCCACCCAGGAGGTGCAGCCATGAATCGCGTCACGACCCGTATGACTGCGATTGCGGCCGCCCTCGGCCTGCTGGCGATCGGTATCGGTGGGGGCTATTGGTGGGGCCATTCGCGACAGACCTCCGATGACGTGCCGACTGTGCAGAACGCAGCGAGCGAACAGCAGGTCCTGTACTGGTACGACCCGATGGTCCCCGACCAGCACTTCGACAAGCCCGGCAAGTCGCCGTTCATGGACATGCAGCTTGTGCCGAAGTACGCCGACGATGTCGCAGCGGGTGGCGTGCGCATCGATCCGAAGTTGCAGCAGAACGTCGGCATCCGCACCGAAGTGGTGGAACTTGGGAGTCTCGCCACGCAACTGCGCGTTCCCGCGACGCTGACCTGGGACCTGCGCCATGAATCGGTGGTCAGCACTCCCGTCAACGCGATTGTGTCGCGTGTGTTCGTCAAAGCGCCGTTCGAGCCGGTGCGCCGTGGTCAGGCGCTGGCGACCGTATTGGCACCGGAATGGAGCAGCGCGATCGCCGAGGCACAGGCGCTGGGCCAGGCGCAGTCGGGCGCGGCGCGGAGTCTGCAGGGCGCAGCGCAACAGCGGTTGCGCGTGCTCGGGGTGCCAGCGGGCCGCAGTCGCGATGGCGGTGTGGTGTTGCCTTCGCCGCAGTCCGGTGTGGTCAGCGAAGTACTGGTGCGCGAAGGCCAGGCGGTGATGCCAGGCACGCCGCTGTTCCGCGTCAACGGCACCGATACGATGTGGCTGGACGCGGCCATTCCGCAGGCGGGCAGCGCCGGCATCGGCCCCGGGACGAAGGTGCAGGCCACGGTCTCCGCTGTGCCTGGCGAAACGTTCGACGGCGAAGTCGAGGCATTACTGCCGCAGATCGATCCGACCAGCCGCACGCAGCGTGCCCGCATCGTGCTGCACAACGACGGGGGCCAGCTGGTGCCTGGCATGTTCGCCGAGCTGATGCTGCAAGCAGGGGATGGTGCCACGGTGCCGCTGGTGCCGACCGAGGCGCTGATCGCCACCGGTACCGACAGCCGCGTGATCACGGTCGGCCCGGATGGCAGCTTCCGTCCGGTGCGCGTACGCACCGGACGCAGCAGTGGCGGCCGCATCGAAATCCTCGCGGGCCTCAACGGCGGCGAGCGCGTCGTGACGTCGGGGCAGTTCCTGATCGATTCGGAAGCCAGCCTGTCGGGGATGTTGCAACGCCTGGAAGCACCGGCGACAGCGCGACCTTCGACCACGCCCAACGTGGACGAACCGGCGAAGCAGCCATCGCCAGCGGCGAAACCCAAGCGCAGCGAACGCAAAGTCCTTTACTGGTACGACCCGATGGTGCCGGACAAGCACTTCGACAAGCCCGGCAAGTCGCCTTTCATGGACATGCAGCTGGTGCCGAAGTACGCCGATGAGGCAACCAGCAACGCGGACGCGATGGAAGGCATGCCCATGAATCGCGGCACGCCGCCCGAGGAGCGAGAGCCGTGATCGCCCGGCTGATTCGCGCCTCCATCGCCAACCGCGGCCTGGTGTTGCTGGCAGCGGTGCTGCTCGCCGTGGGGGGCATCTGGTCGGTGCTGCGCACACCGCTCGACGCCTTGCCGGATCTGTCCGACACGCAGGTCATCATCCGCACCGAGTGGCCCGGGCAGACGCCGCGCATCATCGAAGACCAGGTCACCTATCCGCTGACCACCACGATGCTTTCGGTACCGGGCGTACGTGCGGTGCGCGGGTATTCGTTCTTCGGTGATTCCTTCGTCTACATCCTGTTCGACGACGACACCGATTTGTACTGGGCGCGCTCGCGCGTGCTCGAGTACCTAAGCCAGGTCCGTGACCGGCTGCCGCAAGGCGTCAATCCCGCCCTCGGTCCCGACGCGACCGGCCTGGGTTGGATCTACGAATACGCGCTGGTCGATCGCACCGGCGCGCACGACCTTGGCCAGCTGCGTGCGATGCAGGACTGGTTCCTGCGTTACGAGCTCAAGACGGTGCCTAACGTGGCCGAAGTCGCGAGCGTCGGCGGCATGGTGCGGGCGTGGCAGATCGTGGTCGAGCCGCAGGCATTGGCGGCGCGCGGGCTCACCGTGGCGCAGGTCATCGACGCAGTGCAAGCCGCCAACGGCGCCACCGGCGGTTCGGTGATCGAACACGGTGAAGCCGAACTGATGGTGCGCAGCGAGGGTTATCTGCGCTCGCAAGCGGATTTTGAACGCGTGCCGATCACCACCGGCGACGGCGTACCGGTGCTGCTGGGCGACGTTGCTGCCGTACAGCGCGGCCCCACCTTCCGCCGCGGCATCGCCGAACTCGACGGCGCAGGGGAGGTGGCAGGCGGCATCATCGTGCTGCGCACCGGCAAGGACGCGCTCGCGACCATCCACGCAGTCAAGGCGCGGCTCAAGACGTTGCAAGCGAGCCTGCCAAAGGGCGTGGAGATTGTCCCGGTCTACGATCGCTCCGACCTGATCCGGCGGGCGGTGCGCAACCTCACTGGCAAGCTCGCCGAGGAATTCCTGGTCGTCGCCCTGGTGTGCGCGCTATTCCTGTGGCACCTGCGTTCGGCGCTCGTCGCCGTGATCACACTGCCACTGGGCGTGCTCGCGGCGTTCATCGTGATGCGCTACCAGGGCATCACCGCCAACCTGCTGTCGCTGGGCGGCATCGCCATCGCCATTGGTGCGATGGTCGATGCGGCAGTGGTGATGATCGAGAACGCGCACAAGCACCTGGAGCGCTACCGCGAAACGCATGGCCGGGATGCGGAAGGCGAGACGCACTGGCAGCTGATGGGCGACGCCGCCGCCGAAGTCGGACCGGCACTGTTCGCCAGCCTGCTGGTCATCACGTTGTCGTTCATCCCGGTGTTCGCCCTGCAGGCGCAGGAAGGCCGCCTGTTCGCGCCGCTGGCCTACACCAAGACCTATGCGATGGCCGCAGCGGCGGGGCTGTCGGTCACGCTGATCCCGGTGTTGATGGGCTATCTGGTCCGCGGTCACATCCGCCCGGAGTTGGCCAACCCGCTCAATCGCGTGCTGATCGCGGGCTATCGACCGGTACTGGATTGGGTGTTGCGACATCCGCGCCTGACGCTCGGCCTCGGCGGCGTCCTGCTGCTGCTCACGCTGATTCCGTATGCGCGCATCGGCAGCGAATTCATGCCGCCGCTTGACGAAGGCACGCTGCTGTACATGCCGACCGCCTTGCCGGGCTTGTCCTCCGGCAAAGCGGGGCAGCTGCTGCAGCTCAGCGATCGCATGATCAAGACCGTGCCCGAAGTCGAGCATGTGTTCGGCAAGGCTGGCCGCGCGGATACGGCGACGGACCCCGCGCCAATCGAGATGTTCGAAACCACCGTCACGTTCAAGCCGCGCGACCAGTGGCGGACCGGCATGACGCCGGAAAAGCTTCGCGCCGAACTCGATGCGGCAGTAAAGGTGCCGGGCCTGACCAACCTGTGGGTGCCGCCGATCCGCAATCGCATCGACATGCTGGCGACGGGCATAAAGAGTCCGATCGGCGTTAAGGTCTCCGGACCGGACACCAACGTGATCGAACGCATCAGCGACGATGTCGAACGCGTGGCGAAATCGGTGGACGGCGTGAGCTCGGCGCTGGCCGAGCGCGTGACCGGCGGCCGCTACGTCGACATCCGGATACGGCCCGAGATCGCGGCGCGTTACGGGTTCAACCAGGCCGAACTACAGCGTTTGATTGGGACGGTGATCGGCGGCGATCCCATCGGCGAGACCATCGAAGGCCGCGAACGCTATCCGATCGTACTGCGTTATCCACGCGACCAGCGCGATTCGCTCGCCGCACTGGCGCAGCTGCCGTTGCTGGCGCCGGGCGGTGCGCAACTGAGCTTGAGTCAGGTCGCAGGCGTTTCGCTGAGCCCCGGTCCGCCCATGCTCAAGAGCGAGAACGGGCGCCTGGTCGGCTATGTGTTTGTCGATGTCGCCGGACGCGATCTCGGATCCGTCGTCGCGGACCTGCAGCGCGCCGTGGGCGAGCAGGTGAAGCTGCCACCGGGCTATGCGATCGCCTGGTCCGGCCAGTACGAATACCTCGAACGCGCGCTGGCCCGCCTGAAATGGGTCGTGCCCGGCGCGCTGGCGATCATATTCCTGCTGATCTACCTGGTGTTCCGGAATGCGGCGGAGGCCGCGATCATCATGCTCAGCCTGCCGCTGGCTCTGGTCGGCGGCTTGTGGCTGATCTGGTTTCTCGGCCACGCGGTGTCGATCGCGACGATGATCGGCTTCATCGCACTGGCCGGCGTCGCCGCCGAGTTTGGCGTGATCATGCTGCTGTACCTGCGCCACGCCTGGGAACACCAGTTGCGCGACAACCCGCACGCCGGCATCGACGAACTCGACGTGGCCATCCGCGAAGGTGCCGTGCTGCGCGTGCGCCCCAAGGCGATGACCGTCGCCGTGATCCTCGCCGGCCTGCTGCCGTTGTTCATCGGTAGCGGTGCGGGCTCGGAAGTCATGCAACGCATCGCTGCGCCGATGATCGGCGGCATGATCACCGCTCCGCTACTGTCGATGATCGTGATTCCCGCCGCGTATCGTCTACTGCGCGGCCGCTTCCTCAGCCGTTCGTCGACACCGCGCCCACCAGGAGAAGCATCATGAAGCTCCCACTCGTTCTGTTCGCCGCGCTGCTCGCGGGATGCACCCAAAGCCCGAGCAATTCAGACACCGCGTCCAGTGCCGAAGCGGCGCAGTCGCCCGCCGACACCGAGCATCAGGGCATGGCCGTCGAGCAGCCCGGCCAAGTTGCGACTGTCGCCAAGGCAGAGGGCACCGTCGAATCGATAGAAGCGGGCAAGATCACGATCGCGCATGGCCCCGTCGATGCACTGAAGTGGCCCGCGATGACCATGGCGTTCAACGCAACCCCCGAGCAACTGGCATCGGTCAAGGTTGGGCAGAAAGTGCAATTCGAGTTCACGGCTCATGGGATGGATGCCACCATCACCAGCATTGGTCTCGTGAAATAGTGCTCGTCCATATGAAGCCGCTCAAATCGCCATCCGCACGTTGCGACTACCTGGTCTGGCGGTCTCCTGGGCAATCCGAGACTGAGTGGGGGATTCCAAGCTAGCGGGGTGATCGCTGGCCGAGGGTTGCCACACGGCAGCCTTCTAAACGTCGTCTCGCTGAGAATGCCGACATCATCGGCACTGAGGCCAAGCTATGTACAAGCAGGTCGAATTCACTCGGGAGGCCCTCCACAAGATGGTTTGGGAGCGGCCCGTTTTGGCAATAGCCAAGGAGGTCGGGGTTTCAGATGTGGCGTTGGCAAAGGCTTGTCGGAAGGCGGGTATCCCACTTCCCAATCGGGGTCATTGGGCCATCGTCAAAGCCGGCAGGGTCATCACCGCGCCTGCGCTCCCGGGGCGTAAGGCGGAGCAGCTCGACGTGGTGTGCTTCACCGTTCTGGAAAATCCCCCGCCGAAAGTTCCTAAGGCCGATGTCCCTGTGGGGCCTGCCATCGAAGTTCCTACGGAACTCATCAAGCCGCATCGACTTGTCGCGGAACTTATGGCTGCCGCCAAGAGCGCCCGCGAAGACAATGGGGTCTTGGCACTGAATTATGGCAAGGTCCTGCGGGTCCGAACTTCGGCCAGCCAGCTGCAGCGTGCCCTGATCCTGCTGGACACCGTAATCAAGCAGTTCGAGGAACGGGGTTACAAGGTCCGGATCTCTGAAGAAGCCGCTGTAACTGAGCTAGTGCTCAGAGAGGGCGTCACCAGCTTTCGTTTGGACGAGCGAATGAAGCAGTCAGTGCCACCGCCGCCGCCTCCCAAGCCCCAAGGACGTCGGGGAGAGCACTACTACGAGCCATGGCGCCCTGCTTACATCCTGGTGGGAACAGGTGAGTTCACTCTGCAATTCAGCGGGGGAATCAGCAACTGCCCTAACACCTGGAAGGATCGAGCCAAGGCCTCTCTGGAGGCGCAACTTCCCGAGGTTATCGCTGCCATTCCCTCGTGGGAGGCCGCGCTATTGGCAGGCCGGATTGAAAAGGAGGCACGAGAGGCAAGAGCTCGAGAACAGGAAAAGTGTCGTATTGCTATCGCGAGAGAGGAAGCGATCCTGCGTCAGCAACGGACTCGATTGGTTGACAACTTACGTGCATGGGAGCGGGCCGAGCGGCTTCGCAACTTCATCTTGGCCGCTGCGCCGAGAGCGAGCGAGAGCGTCGAAGGACGCCACTGGCTGGAATGGGTCAAAGAGCAAGTGCGCGTCCTAGACCCAGTCGAATCAGTCAGCTCAAAGCTGACCGATCTGGAGGTCAAGCTCGACAGCTATTTCACGGGTTACTCGCAGTGGAACAAGCCTGAGAAGAACTGGTGGGATTGAACTGTCGAAGCGAGGGCAAGCGAATCCGTTTTATCTCTCGCTTCGCGGAATGGGCCGTAGGGAACTTAGCTTGGGTCTGTCCGAGCAGAGTCCCGGCTATTGTGGAATCTTTCCCTGATGGCTTCCCTGTTCGGGAGCATGCTGGAACTTCAAAGAGGCCGCGAAGCGCGCGTGATTCTGGGAGCAGGGGAGATCGCCCCGTAAAAATTTCGGGAAATTCGCTGTTTGTTTCCCTGAAATCGGGAATTCGACCCCAGAGAAGGGTTAGCGCAAGACTGCATACACCACCACCGATCTCCCTCGCTCCTCGCGGAAGGATTTCCGGCCGCGTGCTTGCGCACGCGGCGTTCGAACGGGCGCGAACCTGCGGTTCGCAAGCGGC
>Ga0209023_10005330_pt1 | contig 14106 bp, 10 predicted proteins | sample LakOneMetagenome_FD_187468 | JGI IMG/M metagenome (GOLD analysis project Ga0209023, IMG submission 187468) | Freshwater and sediment microbial communities from Lake Erie, Canada (SPAdes) (version 2) | ecosystem: Environmental > Aquatic > Freshwater > Lentic | place: Lake Erie, Canada...
GATCTGTCGACGTCGGGCAATCGGCGAAGTCGGGAAATGTGTCGGGCACCTCGAAACCGCGAAGCGCGTCGGCTTGTCCACGCCCGTCAGGGCCGTGGCAGGAGACGCACCCGGACTCGTAGATCTGCTTGCCCGTGTCGAGCGTGAGCTTTGATGGTGTCGCTGCCGGTGCTGGACCTTGTCCGATCACCGATGCGACGTTGACGCTGAAGAGCGTGATGAAGACGAGGCCCAGCCAGCGAACGACCTTGTTCGTGTGTGTCATGAGATGAGGTTCTTCTGTCGCGCGACTGCCCATCTTACGAGGGAATCGCCATTCTCATCTCTGTCTCATGATCCGCTTCCAGGGTTGACGGTTTCATTATCGCTTTCACGGCGTGCCGGTCCGCTGTCAAGACATGCGGGTGTGAACGCACCTGTCCGGGCGTGAGGTGCATCGCAGCGATTTCGAGATCAGGCTGCGGAAGACCCGGACGGTTTGGTGTGCAGGAGGTGTGTCACGTCGCGGATGACGACGTGACATCTCATCGTAAGGTGCAGGCTAGGCTGTCTTCGAACGCTTGGCCTGCGCGCCGCTCTTGCCGTTCGCGCGCTTGGCCGATACGTCGGGCACGCTCGATTGTGCCGGCTTCTTCTTCGAACTGCTGATGGAGTCGAGACTGCGGCGCAGCGCTTCCATCAGGTTCACGACCTTGGGCGGTTCCTGTACTTCGGGCGCGACAACTTCCCGACCGGCAATCTTCGCGTCGATGATGCCGCGCAGACCTTCCTGGTATTCGTCCTTGTAGTCGGCGAAGTCGATTTCGCCTTCGAAGGTGCCGATGACCTGCTGTGCGAGGGCGACCTCCGCGGGCTTCACGGTGTCGGGCATGTCGGCGAGTTCATCGATTGCATCCATGCTGCGTATTTCGCTCGCGTGGCGCAGCGTGTACATGATGAGCCCGCGCTCGCGCGGCTGCACCTTGATCAGGTACTCACGACCATACAGCGCCACCTTGCCGACGCCGGCCTTGCCCTTCATGCCCTCGCGAATGACGGCGAACGCCTCCTTGGCGACTGGCCCATCGGGCGCGAGATAGTAGGGCTTGTCCAGATAGATCGGATCGACCTCCACGTCGTCGGTGAATTTCTCGAGGTTGATGACGCGTGTGGAATCGACGCGCACCTTCTCCACATCGTCTTCGTCGACGACGACGTAGCGACCCTTTTCGAATTCAAATCCCTTCACGATGTCCGTGTTGGGCACTTCCTTCTGGCAGTTCGGACACCAGCGCTTCTGCTGAATGCGCGTCTGGCATTCGGCGTGGAGCTGATTGAAGCTGATCGTCGCGCTCGCATCGGTTGCCGGGAACACCTTGACCGGAATGTTCACGAGGCTGATCTTCAGATAACCCTTCCACGTCGGTCGTGCGGCCATATCAGCGGTCCTGTTTGCCTTTGTCGTTGATCGGGGCGATGTCTTCGTCGACGTTCACCTTGAACTCGCGGAAGTTCGTGTAGGTCGCGGTGCCGTCAACCTTGCTGCCGTTCAACTTGTTCTCATAGAGCTCGTGCATTTCCACGGGCACGAGCAGTTTGATCGTGTCGACCGAGCCGTACGCAACGAAGATGTCGGCCTTGAGCCACACATCGTCTATCCCGATCTCGCTCATGAGGACGCGCGACGAGGTGCGGTCCAGCCAGAAGCGTCCGCTGGCCGGAAGGTTCTTGCCCTGCGGCGAGATCACCATGGTGTGCGCGTTCGTCTCATGAAAGGTCACCACCAGGGCATCGTCGGGCAGCGAGAACGCCTCTGACTTCGGCAGGTCCACCTTGTCGGTCCCGCGTTCCAGCGCGAACTCAAAACCGCGCTGCATGTTGCGGTCGAGGACGGCCAGGGCCAGCACCGGCAGGTTGATGTTCCGTTCGATGTCGCCAATGTTGTAGCGCGAACTCTCGTCCATGATCTTGCGCGACTGCGACGCGGTCGACTTCGAAGGGTCGAGGAACAGCCGCGCCAGCCGGTCGTTCCGATCCTTCAGCTTCCGACCGTCGACTTCGGTGACATCGCGGAACTGCATCCAGCCGTCGCCGCCCACGGGACGTACCAGCAACAGATCGGACTTGAGCTCGCGGTGCAGTGGACCGCTGTACGGCTTGGCGAACCGCGGAATCGAGCCGAAGCGGTTGAACGCCGGATGAACATCCTGCACGTAGGATTCGGCAGCGACGAGCCCCGAGAGCGTGTCGGCGAAGGTCTCGACATAGGTCGCCGCGCGCGACAGTACAAGCGGCAGTGGCGGGGCCGGCAGCGGGCCCTCCTGGGCCGAGGCCAGCACGACCGCGAGTCCCACGCCAAGGAACGACCAGGCTGCCGTTCTCATGTGCAAGGTCCGACTGTAAGACCACCACACGGCGATTGCAAGAACCCCGGTCACGACACCCGGGACCACCGCTTGCACCGTGTCCCGTCGATGCCGCTTTTGGCGGCGTCAGGAGGGCTTTCGTGCAGATTCTGATCGTGATGGCGTTCCATCTGGCTGCAGTTCTCAACGGCGCGTCCATGCAGCCTCGCGCGCTGCGGAGCGATCCGGTGCTGGTTCGTGCGGTTCTCGATGGGGACACCATAGACGTGGCAACCATTGGTCGAGTACGCCTGCTCGGAATCGACGCCCCGGAAGTGGCCCACACGTATGAAACCGCGGCGCCGTTCGGGCGCGACGCGCGCGAGCGGCTGACGTCGCTCGTCCTGCATCGCTGGGTACGGCTCGAGCGTGATGGACAGGAGCGCGACGTGTACGACCGGCATCTCGCCTACGTCCTGACCGAGGACGGCCAATGCGTGAACACCGTGCTCGTGCGCGAAGGATTGGCGCGCGTCAGCATCAGGCAGCCCATTGCGCGCCTCGATGAACTGCAGCGCGCCGAACGCGAGGCGCAGTCAGCCCGGCGCGGCATGTGGGAGCATGTGCCGCAGGTGAGCGGCGAGCCATCTCCAAGGTCGCCGCAGGCTCGCCCAAAATCGCGCCGTCCGTCCGCTCGTCGTCCGCCGATGCCGGACGGGCGCTGAGGCACGAGCCGGGTCGCTCGCGTGACCTGCCCGGTCTTGACGGATCCGGCCCGGCTGCGCCGAGCCCTTACGTGCCAATGGAAAACACCGGTAGGATCGCCTGCATGGCGTCTGTATCGAAGTCGAACGAGTCGCGGCACGTGGTGGTGTCCAGCCCGTATCTGGTGCCGTTCAAGGGAAAGTTTCGCGTGCACAAGGCACCGACCACTCCACCGCGCCGCATGCGGGATGACGAGGCGAACGAGCAGGCGCTGTCGAAGTCGATCGAGGTGATGCGCAAGCTGCAGGCGAGGCTGCTGGCCAATGACCGCAAGTCGCTGCTGGTCGTGTTCCAGGCGATGGACGCCGCCGGCAAGGACGGCACGATCAAGGCGGTGATGTCGGGCATCAATCCGGCCGGCTGCGAAGTGCACGGGTTCAAGAAGCCGAGCGAAGACGAACTCGATCACGACTTCCTGTGGCGCGTCTGCAACCGCGTGCCCGAGCGTGGCCGAATCGGCATCTTCAATCGCAGTCACTACGAAGAAGTGCTCGTCGTGAAAGTGCATCCCGAGATTCTCGAGACGCAGCGGCTGCCGTTCATTCCCAAGGCCTCGAAGTTGTGGGACGAGCGCTACGAATCGATCCGCGACTTCGAAAAGCACCTCGCGCGCAATGGCACGACGATTGTGAAGTTCTTCCTCAACGTCTCGAAGACAGAGCAGAAGAAGCGCCTGCTCGAGCGGATTGACGATCCGGAAGCAAACTGGAAGTTTCAGGCGGGTGACATCCAGGAACGCGGCAACTTCGCGCGGTATCTGTCTGCCTACGAAGATGCGCTCAACGAGACGTCACGCCCCTGGGCGCCGTGGTATGCCGTGCCTGCCGACGACAAGAAATACATGCGCCGGATTGTGGCGGAGATTCTGGTCGAGACCTTGCGCAGCATGGACGTGCACTATCCGACGCCGACGTCAGATGCCGTGCGTGCGATGGCACGAGCCAAGCGGATGTTGCGAGCCGGGTCGTGACCCGGCCCGCGGTGGGCTAGCGTGCGAGCTTGTAGGTGACGCTCTGAATCTTCGACCACACGCCTTTGCCGGTCGCCATTTCGACGTCCATCGTTCGCGCCCCCTTGCCGGCTGACTTGAACGTGTAGCGCATGGGCGTCACGGTGCCGTTGCTGCGCGATTCAGCCGTCCAGCGCCACACGCCTGCGGCGTCCACTGTGCCGGTTCCCGAGTAGATCGTGCCGACGTTGTCGGTGCCGTAGACCGAGTAGTTCTTGCGCGACGAGTCGTACGACAGGATGTACAACGCGTCGGACTCGCTGTTTGAGTCCTTGGTCGTTTCACGACAGACGACCGACGGTCCTCCCGAGAACCAGGAGCAGCTTTCGTCACCCGTCAGCTTGCTGAATGGACCCGTGGGTGTGCTGCGCGACTGTCCTTCCTCGGTCCACTTCCCAAGGAAGAACCCGAGCTGACTCTCTTCAGCGGCTCGCGTGGTCGGCTGTGCCGCTACGCTCGACACCGCCGCTCCGGCCACCATCAGACCAAGCACCCACCGCTTCATTCACTGACTCCTTTTTGCGCGCCCTGACCACGCGCCAGCCTGGTCGCACAAACACCAACTATTACCGATGGTGGTGAACTGCCCGAGACTGCTTCGGGCCTGTTCCGTCCTGTCGTTTCGACCATCACCTTCGTAAGGGGGCGACCAGACGTGATACGACCCGATGTGAACCCTACCCTGTGCAAGTGTAAAGAACGAACACAGTCGAGCTGTGACGGGCCTGGCTCAGTGGCCCGCCTTCCAAACCGTCTCGTGCCGAAAGTCGCAGCCTTTCAGGCGGAAAACTGGACTTTATCAGCATACAGGTCGCCTCGTGAACGCGACGCGCGACAGACCCGCCTCAGCGGCACGCGGCTTGCCCTTACCTGGGCATGCTCCGCAGTCTGATCAGACAATATTCGTCTATTCGCGCAACGCTCGTTGCCGCACTCTTCTGCCTGTCCGTTGCGTCCACCGCGTCCGCACAGCAGGTCATTGGTGGATGTTCGATTCTTCCGGCCAACAACATCTGGAATACCCCAATCAACACGCTGCCCGCCACGTCGGACTCCGCGACACTGGTGAACACCATCGGTGCAGGTCGTGGTTTCCATGCAGACTTCGGCTCGGGACTGTGGGAAGGCGCGCCCATCGGCATTCCGTTCGTCACGGTGCCCGGCTCGCAGACGAAGTACTCCGCGACGTTCGATTACGCGGGTGATAGCGATCCTGGCCCGTATGCCGTGCCGCTCACGGCGCCCATCGAGGGTGGCAGCGGTTCGACCGGCGATCGTCACGCGATTGCGATCGATACCACCAACTGCATTCTCTACGAGCTGTACTACGCGTTCCCCGGCGCCAACAGCTGGAGCGCGGGGTCTGGCGCGATCTTCGATTTGAAGTCGAACGCGCTGCGCACCGCGGGCTGGACGTCAGCGGACGCCGCAGGGTTGCCGATTGTGCCCGGTCTCATCACCTACGACGAAGTGTTGAGCGGCGAGATCAAGCACGCCATCCGTTTCACGGCGCCGCAGACGCGCAACACCTACGTCTGGCCCGCCCGCCACCAGGCCTCGTCGCTCAGTGGTGCGCAGTATCCGCGCATGGGCGAGCGCCTGCGTCTGAAGGCGAGCTTCGACATCAGCCCCTATCCCGCTGATGTGCAGACGATTCTGAAGGCGATGAAGAAGTACGGATTGATCCTGGCCGATAACGGCTCGGCCCTGTACATCTCGGGTGCGCCTGATTCACGCTGGAACAACAACAACCTGGCGACGCTCGGCAACGTGCTCGGCGCGAATCTCGAAGTGGTCGACGCCACGGTGCTGATGGTCAGCCCGAATTCCGGCGCGACCAACGGCAGCACGGGCAGCACGCCGCCGCCTCCTCCCGCCGTGCCCAATCCAACGGCGAGCGCGACACCTCCGACGGCAGGCTCACTTGCCGTGGTGCGCCCTGGCGACTTCGACGGAGACCGCAAGGCTGACGTCACGCTGTATCGCCCGTCGAACGGAACCTGGTCTCTGCAGCGATCCTCTGGAACGACGCAAGTCTACGGCTGGGGACTGCTTGGCGATGTGCCCGCAGCCGGCGACTACGACGGCGACGGCAAACTCGATCTCGCGGTCTATCGACCATCGAATGGTGGCTGGTACATCTGCTGGTCGAGTAACAACTTCGCGACCTTCACCGGCTATCCGTGGGGAGCACCCGGTGATGTGCCCGTACCTGCCGACTACGACGGTGACGGCAAGACCGACATTGCCGTGTATCGCCCATCCACGGGTGGATGGTGGGTGCTGAAGTCGAGCTCGCGGTTCGCCGTCTATGTGAACTACCCGTGGGGCGCACCCGGCGACGTGCCTGTGGCCGCCGACTACGACGGCGATGGCAAGGCCGATCCCGCGATCTACCGTGCATCGACCGGCGGCTGGTGGATTCTGAAGTCGTCCACGAACTACACCGGCTACGCCACCTATCTGTGGGGACTTGGCGGCGATCAGCCCGTTGCGGCGGACTATGACGGCGACGGCAAGGCTGACCCCGCGATCTATCGCCCATCGAACGGTGGCTGGTGGGTTCTGAAATCCAGCACCGGCTTTGCCGGCTACATGAGTTACGCATGGGGAATGCCTGGCGACGCGCCTGTGGTCGCTGACTACGACGGTGACGGCAAGGCCGACCCCGCGATCTACCGCGCGGCCACCGGTGCCTGGTGGATTCTGAAAACCAGCAACGGCACGTACGGCACCTACACCTGGGGCACCAGCTCCGACATCATCGTCATGCCGCGTAACTAACGCGCGGCGCGCCTGCCTCCCGGGCTCACGCGCATCACGCGAGCGTCAACGTCACGAGCGGGCAGAACATCTGTCCGCTCGTGCTGTTTGTGGGGCCCCTTGTTACCGCCGCTTTCGACGTCGGCCACGCACGAATCCTCCTCGAATCTCTATGAGCCATTGAGAGTTCATGAGTACCGCGCGGTCGTCATGGCGCGGCCCGAATACGTGCGCGACAGTAAGACAGGGGCGCATGCGAGAGCAACGCGCGTGTGTATCGATTCGCGCCTGCCGCCGGTCTAATCAGTCGCGCGGGCACTCCGGTCCACGCAGGAACTAAGGTCGTGCGATCAATCAGCCGATACATCCAGCGGTTCGTTCGCTCTTCACGTTTTCTCCAGTCGACAGGGTTGCCGTGTATCGCGCGTTGACGATTGCTCGTGTATTTATCGTGGGACTGATGCTGCTCGGCACAGGTGCCAGCGGCCGTGCGCAGGATGCTGTGCCGCCATCAGCTCCGCCGAATCTGCTCGACGCCGCGTTCGTGCCGGCGCCGCTGCTGATATTTCCCAATCCCACCGACTCGAACACGCCACTCGTGTGGATTGGCGATCAGCTGTCGGTGTTCAGCTCGATCGATGGACAGACGGCTCGCGCAACCGGACCCAGTCTCGCGGAGGCGACCAACCCAGGCGACGACCAGCCGGGCATGACGTACGCGGAAGACATTGGCAGCGGGCGCTGGCTCGAAGCCGTCATTCGCGACGACGACACCGGCCGGCTGTACGGCTGGTACCACAACGAAATCCCGACCGAGTGTCCGCAGGGTATTCGCCTCTGGCCGCAGATCGGCGCGACGGTCTCGGACGATGACGGCGCGACCTGGCAGGACCTTGGCCTGGTACTCACACCGCGCGAAGGCACCGTGTCGTGCGAGACCGATCACCCGATGACCAATGGCGGCATCGGCGACTTCTCGGTCGTCCTCGACAACAACGACAATCCCGACGAACGCTTCCTCTACTTTCTTTTCTCGAGTTACGGTGGCGAACTCGAGGAGCAGGGCATCTCGTTCGCGCGCATGCGCTGGCTCGATCGCGACCATCCGCTCGATCGCTTCACTGGCGAATCAGCGGCGTTCAAGTGGGACGGGCAGGACTGGCTGGCGCCCGGCATCGGCGGTCGCAGCGTTGCGATCTTCCACGACCCCGCACAGGTCGAGTGGGCCAGCGCGCAGAACAACGGCTACTGGGGTCCGTCGGTGCACTGGAACGTCGACCTGCAGAAGTTCATCGTGCTCATGAGTCGCTCGCGTGGCGGCAACTACGAGTCAGGCGGCATCTACATGACCTACACGACGACGCTCGATGCGCCGGCGTCGTGGGCTGAACCCAAGATCGTGATTGCCGCCGAGCAAGGCTGGTATCCGCAGGTGGTCGGCGACTGGTCCATCCACGGCACGGACAAGCTCGCGGGGCGTCGAGCGCGCTACTTCAATCAGGGCCGCTCGCGCTTCTTCATCGACTTCTCCGAACAGTCCGCCGATAGCCCCGTAGTTGACGGGCCCAATTCGGGATCAACGCGAATCGTGACACGCAAGCTGCCCACTCCGCAGGACTCCTACGAGCTGCGTTGAGATCGCACTGACGCGCGCGCCGCACATCTACAGGTCGCGGCAGTCAGACGCGCCTCACTGTCGCAGCAACAGCGGCACATCTCCGGTGGTTCCGAGCACGACGCTCGTATACGCGCCGTTGCTCGTCTGCAGAATCCACCATCCGCCTGTCGACGCGCGGAAGATCGCCGCGTCAGTTTTCCCGTCGTTGTCGTAGTCGCCGGGAACGGGCACGTCGCCAGATAGCCCCCATGCGTAGCTCATGTAGCTGGTGAAGCCGGTGCTGGATTTCAGAATCCACCAGCCGCCCGTGGTCGGTCGGTAGATCGCGGGGTCGGCCTTGCCGTCGCCGTCGTAGTCCGCCGCAACGGGCTGATCGCCGCCAAGTCCCCACAGGTAGGTGGCGTAGCCGGTGTAATTCGTGGACGACTTCAGAATCCACCATTCGCCTGTGCTCGGTCGGTAGATTGCGGGGTCGGCCTTGCCGTCACCGTCGTAGTCTGCGGCGACTGGCACGTCGCCCGGCGCGCCCCACGGGTAGGTTGCGTAGGTCGTGAACGTCGTACTCGATTTCAGCACCCACCATCCACCCGTGGACGGGCGATACACGGCAATGTCGGTCTTGCCGTCGCCGTCATAATCCGCTGGCTTGGGCACGTCGCCTGCCGCACCCCACGGATAGCCGGTGAAGGTCGCGAAGTTGTTTGCGGACCAGCAGATGTACCACGTGCCGTTCGACCGGCGATACACCGCGAGATCGAGCTTGCCGTCGCCGTCGAAATCGCCCTGCACGGGCACATCGCTCGACAGGCCCCATCCGTAGGTGGCGCTGCCTCCACCCGACTTCGTCACATACCAGTTGCCGTTCGAGGCGCGGTAGACCGCCGCATCAGCCTTGCGATCGCCATCGAAGTCGCCAGCGCGTACGACGGCCGGCGTGGACGCCGTGGGCGGCGTTGCGCTGAACGTCGGATTCGGCACGGGCACGGACGCGACCACGACCGCTGGTCCGTAGATCGACACCGCACCCGTGATGTCATCAGCAGCCGGCACCGGCACCGCCGAGTTGTAGTACGGATTCATGATGGCCGTGAGCGTCAGTTCGTGATTAAGGCCAATGGCGTGGCCGAGTTCGTGTGTGGCGACGATGCCGATGTCGATGCCACCGCCACCCGGTGTACACGTCCAGTTCTCCTGCCGATCGAAGTGCATGTCGCCCGCGGCTGTGAGGCCGTTCGGGGGCGGATAGTAGGTGTGCGCCAGCACGTTCGATGGGCCATCGAAGGTGTGCGCAGCAATACGGATGTCGCCCGATGCACCGCTCGCGTTGAATGCCGCGCCGTTGTCCGACACCTGCACGAACTGGATGTTGGCCACCGACGACCACGCGGCAAACGCGTTGCTGATCTCGGTGAGAAAGCACGAAGTGTAGGTCGGCAGACTGGTGACGGCGACCGACGCATCCGAGCCTTCGGACGCGATGCTGAGGCCGTTGGTCATGTAGCTGTAGGTGACCGTGCCGCCCGCGATGCGAGGTCCGGCGACGTTCGTGCCGCTCGTATACGGAGAGCCCGCGCCCCACTTGGTACCGCCCGTGGCAAACGGCTGCGTGCCACTCGGGCCGAACCACAACCCATCGGTGTCGATGGTGGTCGGAGACGTGGTGGCGCCGTACAGCCCCTGGTAGCAGATCTCAGCACGCGTGACGTAGTCGAGAGAGGCCTGGCGAACCGTCTCCTCGGTCACCGTCGCGGGACTGGACATGCGCTGCGCAGACAACGCGAGAAAGCGTTCCTTGCTCGCGTTCATCGCATCGACGTCACAACCGGGTGGCGTGCCCTGCACCAGCGATTGTGCGGTGGCGATCGGGGGCTGTGCGCCGTGCACAGCCGCAACAATCAGAACCGCGGAGACCATCACGCTCAGACGCCGTCGTGTCGACACTCTCGTTCCCTTTCGCGAAGAACCCGTGTACTGCGCTGCTCGCTCGCCCGCACGTCCGTGCACGTGTGCACCCGACCTGTAGCGGAATGCGTCACGCCGCGTCTCGCGCTTCCACACCTGGTCTATGTGTGCGGTCCGCGCCGTCGGTCACAAACCCTGGCGCATACAGGCACAGCGAGTGGTGTCGGCCTGAACCAGGCGCCCACCACCTCATATTTTCGACTGAAGCAGACGGGGAAACTCAGCCTTGACTACAAACTTCGCGCCAGGCAGACGCCTCTATCCGAGGGAAGAGCCAAGCGGTTGACGCTTCGGACACAACTGCGAGTGTGGGACGCGTGGAATGACGAACGTGCGGAGCTGTCGGCGGGCTGAACGACGAACGCGCTGAGGTGTGGCGAACCACGACCTCAGCGCGCAACGTCACGAAGCAGGAGCGTGCGATAACGAAAGTGAAAGCGCTAGACCTCGGACACGACCGCCGCGGCCATTTCCTTGGTGGTCGCCTTGCCGCCAAGATCCGGCGTGCGCACGGTGCCGTTGGCGAGCACGCGCTCGACCGCACCAAGAATCTTGTCGTGCACGTTCTTGTGACCAAGGTGATCGAACATTTGCGCGGCCGCCCAGATGGCGCCAATCGGATTGGCGATGCCCTTGCCGGCGATGTCGGGAGCCGAGCCGTGAATGGGTTCGAACATCGAGGGGAACGTCCGCTCCGGATTGATGTTCGCGCCCGGTGCGATGCCAAGGCTTCCCGAGATGGCCGACCCGATGTCGGTGAGGATGTCGCCAAACAGGTTCGAGCAGACGATCACGTCAAGTGACGCGGGGTTGGTGACCATGCGCGCCGCAATCGCATCGACGTGGTACTTGCGGTACTCGACGTTCGGGTAATCCTTCGCGACGATGTCGGCGACTTCGTCCCACATGACCATGGCGTGGCGCAGCGCGTTCGACTTGGTGGCACTCGCGAGCATTTTGCGCGGCCGCTTCGATGCGACTTCGAAGCCGTAGCGCACGATCCGCTCGATGCCGGTGCGCGTGAACACGCCGGTCTGAATGGCGACTTCGTGTCCCGTCCCGACGTGCACGCGGCCGCCCACACCCGAGTACTCACCTTCCGAGTTCTCGCGCACGCAGACCATGTCGATGTCGGCCGAGGTGCGGTTGGCGAGCGGCGAGGTCAGCCCGGGCATCAGGCGCATCGGACGCAGGTTCACGTACTGCTGGAAGCGCTGACGCAGCGGCAGCAGCAGATCCCACACCGCGATGTGGTCCGGCACTTTGGGTGAGCCGATAGCGCCGAGATAGATGGCGTCGAACTTGGCGGCCGTATCGAAGCCGTCCTCGTCCATCATCCGGCCCTTTTCCAGGTAGTAGTCGCAGCCCCAGGGCAGGTCGGTCCACTCGATGGTGATGTCCGTGCCCTTGATGGCCGCTTCAATGGCGGCGAGTCCCGCCGGTACAACTTCCTTGCCGATGCCGTCACCGGCGAGAATCGCAATCTTGTATGTGCGTGCGGTCATGACGTCCTTGTCGTAAATGAGAACAGCGAAAAAGCATACAACGCGGGGTGCATCGCCGCCACCTGTCGCCATGACGGCGCACGTGCGTAGCGGGCTGACGCCTAGCGATGCAGGTAGTTCATCAACCAGGTGAGCGCCGGGCGAGGCACACCGTCGCGAATCAAGCCGGCGTGCGATTTCCACGTGGCGCCGTCCACATATCCCCAGAAGGTGATGCCGGCGACGGCTGGCGACTCCCAGAAGACCGGAAACTGCTCCGCCACGATCGCCTGCTGCTTCTCGTCGTCGTACTCGTCGACGTCGTACTCGGAGATGTAGATGGGCACGTCGAGCGCCGCGAGCTTCTTCAGGTTCTCCTGCAGTTCGGCGAGCGGTTCGCTCTCGATGTCGTGGGCCTGCGCGCCAATCGCATCGAGCAGTTTCGCGCGCTTGACGACCCTGGCGATCGCAATGAACTTGTCGGTGTCGATGCGCAGCACGTCGTAGTCGTTCAGGATCAACTGCGCTTTCGGACAGTGCTTGCGCGCCGTGCGAAACGACCAGAGCACCCAGTCGTAGCCGCTTCTGCCGGCACCGCCGAGTGCCTCCGCATACACGGGTGTCGCGTGGTCGGGCTCGTTGACCACATCGATCATGGCCGTGTCGGGGTAGCGCTCGCAGTAGGCGCGAATCCACTCTTCGACTTCGGCGGCCTGCTGTTTCTTCGGAAGATCGGCAACCCAGGCAGGAACCTGTCGGCCCCAGACCAACGTGTGTTCCTTGAAAGGCATGTTGTGCGCACGTGCAAATTGCACGGCAGCATCGAGGCCACTCCAGTCCATCTGGTTGCGAGTCCGTTCGACCGATTCCCACTTGCCTTCGTTTTCGGGCGTCAGCTGATCCCAGTAGGTGGCGAAGTCTGGCGACACCGCGCCGTTCGTCGTCACGTTGCCGACGAACCGGGGCAGCGGCGTCCGCGCCGTCTGTGCCTTCACCGCATTGGTCAGCTGCCAGGCGCACACTGCGGCGACAAGCACCCCCGTGGCAAGGAGGCTTGCCGGTCTGCGCACGCGATGACGTCGAGCCAACGGCGGAGCGTTCGACGCGGTTCCATGCTGCATCGTGCGCTCAGTGCGAAGGTTGTTTGGCGCGTCGCGGGAGCATCGTCACCACCGCCCAGGCGACTGCAGACAGCAGGATGCCGACCGGTGCGGGACCAAGCAGTCCGAGTCCTGCGCCGGACGTGCTGCCTTGCGCGACCAGCATGCCGCCGACGCCGCCGATGATGGCCGCGACAGCGGCATCGGCCGTCGTGCGCGTTGTGTACAGCCCGGCGAGAATCGGCACGAAGAGGCTGACGCCGAGCAGCGTGTAGAAGATCTTCAACGTATCCACGAGGTCAGACGATGAGATCGCGAGCGCAACGCCGAAGACGCCGCTGGCTGCCGTTGCCAGACGCGCCACGACCAGCACGCGCCGATCATCTGCACTCGGGTTGATGAAGCGTTTGTAAAGGTCCTGGGACAGCGACGTCGCGAGCATGAACATCGACGCGTCGGCCGCGCTCACCTCAGCGGAGAAGACAGCGGCAAGAGCCACAGCGCCGACCAGTGGTGGCAGACCTTGCATGAAGATCGTCGGCAGCGCGAGGTTTGGGGTGGCTGCAATCTCGGGGAAGCGGCCGCGTGCCATGATGCCGAGCAGCGTCGGCACTCCTGCGAAGAGGGCCAGGCCGACGGCGTTGATGCCGACCCCGAGCCGGACCGAGCGGTCGTCCTTCGCGCCGAACACCTTCTGGAGAAGCCCTGGCGACACCACGAAGGCCGGAGTCAGCAGGAACACGAGCCTGGCGGCATCCGCACCGGCAAACGTCCAGTAGCGCGTGTCTTCGGCGCGGACGGCGGCAATCGCCGGCCATCCGCCAAACCACGTCACGGCAATAGGAAGCGCCACGGCAAAGCCGAGCATCTTCACGGTGAGCTGCACGACGTTGACCCACGCCGAGGTGAGCAGTCCGCCTGCCGCGAAGTACACCGTGATCACGACGCCGCCAATCACGCATCCCACTGCGGGCGGGACGCCGGCGACGACGTTGAGAATCCAGCCGAGTCCGATCAGCTGAGACGCGAGGATGAAGAGCGAACCAATCCAGAGCAGCACGGCGACGACGCCAGATCGGAA
>Ga0209023_10005331_pt1 | contig 14106 bp, 11 predicted proteins | sample LakOneMetagenome_FD_187468 | JGI IMG/M metagenome (GOLD analysis project Ga0209023, IMG submission 187468) | Freshwater and sediment microbial communities from Lake Erie, Canada (SPAdes) (version 2) | ecosystem: Environmental > Aquatic > Freshwater > Lentic | place: Lake Erie, Canada...
TCCGAAGGCGATCCGGCGTTGCTCGGCCTGGCCTGCGTGCCGTTCATGGCCAGCCTCGAACTGATGGCCGAGGCGTGCGCGGCGCTCGCTGGCCGCACCGACCTGGGCGTGATCGAGAACGTCAAGGCCTTCGACTGGATCGCGCTGGACGACGGCGCGATCGACATCGAGGTGCGCGCACGCGTCATCGACCGCGGTCGCCAGCATTACGCCGCCGAGGTGATCACGCCGCGCGGCATCGCGGTCAGCGGCGAATTCCGCTTCGAGCGCGACTGGCGCCTGGCGGGCGTGGCGCCGCTGGCCGAACCCAGGCCGTGGAACATCCACGTGCCCAGCCTCTACACCACCGATCGCCATGCCATGTTCCATGGCCCGGTGTTCCAGAGCGTGCGCGAGATCCTCGCCTGGGACGACACCGGCATCGACGTGCGCCTGAGCGAGGTGAGCCTCGCGGATTTCTTCGCGCCCGGGCACACGCCGCAACTGGTGATCAATCCGGTGCTGCTCGATGCGTTGAGCCAGGTCGCGCCGTGCTGGCTGGTGCAGTACGTCGGCCCGGAATTCCATTCGTTTCCATCGCACATCGAGCGCATCGAACTGTACGAGCCGTGCCCGGCCGATCGCGAGGGCGTGATGGTACGCGGGCGGCAGCGTCCCGCCGATGGCGTCAGCACCGACATCAACGCGCCGCGCGACTGGCAGTTCGACTGCACCGACGGCGAAGGCCGCGTGCTGCTGCGCTGCCATGCGATGGGCAACCTGTTCTTCACCGTCCCGGCGACCTACCACATGGCGCGCGTGAACCCGCTGCAGGGCTTCCTCGGCGCGCCGGCGGAGCCGGTGGCCGTCGACGGCGTGTGGCTGTGGCAGGTGCCGATGATCGCGCCGGAACTCGCGACCCAGTCCGGCGGCATCTGCATGCGCGTGCTCGCGCACGTGCTGCTGTCGGAGGAAGAGCGCGGCGAATGGCGCCTGTTGCAGGGATCCCTGCGCCGGCACCGCGAATGGCTGTCCGGTCGCGCCGCGCTGAAGGAAGCGGTGCGGCACTGGATCCACGCGCGTAGCGGCCGGATGGTGCACGCGGCCGACGTGGTGGTGCGCCACGACGAGTACGGCGCACCCTTCGTCGACGGCTGGTGGAACGGCACGCTGGTCGAAGCGCCGCAGGTATCGTTGTCGCACAGCGGCGAATCCTGCCTTGCGGCGGTCGCCGAACCGGGCCTGGCGGTGGGCGTCGACTTCGAATCGATGGGCCGCGCGCAACCCGAACTCGTCGCGCAGTCGCTGGCGGCGCACGAACGGGAGCTGGTCGACGGACTCTCCGGCGCCGCGCTCGAGGAACGCGTGCTGCGCCTGTGGTGCGCCAAGGAAGCGGCATCCAAGTGCCTCGGCATCGGCTTGCAGGGCGAGCCCGCGGACTACGCCATCCGCCGGGCGGACGCGTTGTGCGAAAACATGCAGGTCGAGCACCCGATGGGCGTGGTCGAAACGCATGTCGTGCGGCGCCACGATGCGGTCATCGCGGTGGCGACGCCGGCGATGGCGCTGGACATGGAGGCCTACGCATGAATCGCCCGTGGCAACACCGGGCCGGGAACACGGAGTAAGCGGTGCCGATCGCGAACATCAATGGCGTGCGCTTGAACTACATCCAGGTCGATGATGGCGGCAGTGGCGCGCGCGAGGACCTGGTCATGGTGCATGGCCTCGCCACCAGCCTTGCGTTCTGGTACTTCCGCTACGCGCCGGAATTCTCGCAGCGTTTCCGCGTGACCCTGCTCGACCTGCGCGGACACGGGCGCTCGCAGATGCCGGTCGACGGCTATGCGCCCACCGACATGGCGCGCGACCTGGGCGGATTGCTCGACCACCTGGGCATCGACAATGCGCACTTCGTCGCGCACAGCTTCGGCGGCGTGGTGGCCTTGCGCTTCGCCTGCGAACAGCCGCGACGCGTGCGCAGCCTGGTCCTGGCCGACAGCCACGTCGCCGCGGTACGCCGGCTCGGTCCACAGCGTGTCTGGACGCATGGGAAGCGCATCCAGGCGATCCTCGATCGCCACGGGCTCGAGCTCGACACCCAGAACCCCTATTTCGGCTACCACCTGATCACGCGCATGGCGCAATGGCAACTGCAGGGCACCGAGGTGCCGGCGGAACTGGCCGAACTGGTTGGTCCGCTGACGGGCGCTTCCGCGAAGCAGACGGCGCGGCAGTGGCTCGCGTTGATGGAGGCGACATCCGCGGCCGAGCAGATGATGGGCGACGACGGGTTGGCGCTGGAGGAACTGCGCAAGCTGCGCTTCCCGATCCTCGCGCTGTACGGCGACAACTCGCACGCGCGCCTGACCGGTGAAGCGCTGCTCGAGGTATGGCCGCAGGCCGAGTTCCGTGGTGTGCGCGATGCCGGGCATTTCTTCCCCGCATCGCGGCCGCAGGAATTGATTTCCGACTGCGAACGGTTCTGGGGCGGTGAGTTCTCCTCGGACCGGCGACGCAACCGCGAGGGCGAGGCGACGCGCAACTACATCCGCACCGACCGCGTGTTCGCGGTCAACGACGCCTGGTACTTCATGACCCGCGAAAAATGCCGCATGGGCCCGTTCGCCAGCCGCGAAGACGCGCTCATGGAAATCGAGGCGATGTTCGCCCCCAAGACACCGGCGGTCCCGGCGTGAGCGCGGCCAAGGTGAACAAGCTCGGCATCCCGCCGGGCCTGAGCCGGCATCACTTCCGCAAGATCGCCGAGCGCGGCTTCGGCGACGGGCACAACTCGTACACGCATTCCATGACGTGGTTCAACGGCCGCCTGTACGTCAGCACCATGCGCGACAACTTCGCGCTGATGCGCTCGCGCCTTTCGCTGGGCATCGACGTGTGGCCGGTGGAATGCCCGGCGGATCCGTTCGACCTCGACCTGCGTGCGGAGATCTGGGCCTACGACCCCGCCACCCGGCATTGGGAACGCGTGTTCAAGGCGCCGATGATCACCGGCAGCCACGGCAAGCAAATCCCGCGCGACATCAGCTATCGCGCCGCTGCGGTCTACGATCGCGATGGCAAGGATCCGCCGAAGCTTTTCATCAGCACCTGGTCTCCCGCGCGCGGGCCGGGGCCGGTGATCATGGCGACCGAAGACGGGCGCAACTTCGAGGTGACATGCGAGCCCGGCCTGGTCGGCCTGCCGGTGACCACGATCCGTTCGATGGTGCCGTTCAAGGGCCGCCTGTACACCACGCCCGCCGGTTCGCGCGGCGGCAATACCAACATTTCCGGGCATTCGGTGGTGTACGAAAGCAGCGATCCGGCGCGCGGCGGCTGGCGGCCGGTGAGCGATTTCGGCTTCGGCGACGTCGGCAACAAGTCGCTGCACGAGGTCTGTGCCTGGGGCGACCATCTCTACGTCGGCACGCTCAACCACAGCGGCTTCCAGCTATGGCGCAGTACCTGCGAAGGCGAGGCGCCGTACCAGTGGGAACGCGTGATGGAACAGGGCGCGTGGCGCGGCAAGTTGAACCAGGGCGTGCTGAGCCTGCATCCGTTCAAGGGCGCGTTGTACATCGGCACGGGCATCCAGGGCGGCGGCATCGACCGTGCTAACGACATCGGCCCGGGCGCGTCCGAACTGATCCGCCTGCACCCGGACATGAGCTGGGACCTGATCGTGGGCGAAGCGCGCGATACGCCCGACGGGCGCAAGGAACCGCTGTCGGGCCGGCAACCCGGCTTCGACAACTTCTTCAACGGCTATTTCTGGCGCATGTGCGAACACGAGGGCTGGCTGTACATGGGCACGTTCGAGTGGAGCGGCATCCTCGGCTACGTCAACCGCAGCCGCTGGCCCGAGGCGTTCGCCAACGTGGTCGCGCATGTCGATCCGCAGAACATCCTCGACTACCAGTCGGGCTTCGACCTGTATCGCAGCCACGACGGCGAGAACTGGGTGCCGGTTTCCACCAACGGACTCGGCAATCCCTACAACATGGGATTGCGCACCTTCGCCTCCACCCCGCACGGCCTGTTCCTGGGCACCGCCAATCCGTGGGGGCCGAAGATCATGCCCATCGACGGATCTGGTTACATTTTCAATCCCCGCGGCGGCTGCGAGGTGTACCTCGGCTCGCACGACGAAGGGCGCTGATGCGCCGGCGGGCGCAACCCCGGCTGAATGATGCGCCGCGCGCGCCGCGGCTTCACCTGGCGATGCCCGGCGCTGTGCGAGTATCGCCGCCGAATCCGATGGCGGCAGCGGCCGTCACGCCAGCAAGGTTGGAGGCACACAATGCTTTCGTCGATCGGGAAAATCGTCGTGGTCGCGACCGTCGTCTTGGCGAGCGTGGCGGCGACCACGAGTTGTTCGGGGCAGAACATGCGTGAGCGCTGGCAGCAGAGGATGGCCGAACGGCGCGCCACCGGGCAGGGCCAGCAAGGCCAGGGCCCGATGGGCGGTCGCAGGAACCAGCCGGTGGATTTGCCGGCGGGCGCGCAGGTCGATCGCGATGTCGCCTACGGATCCGACCCGGACCAGAAGATGGACGTATACCGTCCGGCGAATGCACAGAACGCGCCGGTGATCTTCATGGTCCATGGCGGCGGGTGGCGGCGCGGCGACAAGGAAGCCGCGGGCGTGGTCAACAACAAGGTCGAGTATTGGCTGCCGAAGGGCTACATCGTGATTTCGGTTGCATACCGGCTGGTGCCGCAGGTGACGCCGATGGGCGAGGCGCAGGATGTCGCGCAGGCGCTGGCCTTCGCCCAAGGCAAGGCGCGCTCCTGGGGCGGCGATCCGTCGCGCTTCGTGCTGATGGGCCATTCCGCAGGCGCGCACCTGGTGTCGCTGCTGAGTTCTGCGCCATCGATCGCCAGCAACGCCGGCGCCGGCCCGTGGCTCGGCACCGTGGTGCTGGACAGCGCCGCCTACAACGTCGTCGACATCATGCAGAAGAAGCACTTCGGCCTGTACGACGAGGCGTTCGGCAGCGACCAGCAATTGTGGCGCGACGCATCGCCGATCCTCAGGCTCAACAGCGCACCGGTGCCGATGTTGCTGGTGTGCTCCAGCCAGCGCTCGGATTCCTGCGCGCAGGCCAGCGCCTACGCCGACAAGGCCAAGTCGCTGGGTGGGCGCGTGAGCGTCTATCCGATCGACATGCGCCACGGCGAGATCAACGCGCAACTCGGCGCGCCCGGCGACCTCACCACGCAGGTCGACGGCTTCCTGCATTCGTTGAACCTGCCGTAAGCCGCGTTCGCAACGCGAACCGGATCAGCGCCCCGCCTTCCTGCGGGGCGCGCGCTTTGGCGCAGGCACTGCCTGTCGTTCGTACTCGCGCGCTTCCGCCAGCAGCCAATCGCGGAACGCGGCCAATCCGCGGTGCGACTCCGATCGCGGCGGATAGACCAGGTAATGCGCGTATTCGGCTTTCAGTCGTGCGTCGAACAATGGCACCAGCAAACCGGCTTCGACCAGCGGCCGGGTCAGCGTGATCCGACCGAGCGCGACGCCGAGGCCTTCCACCGCGGCGCGATGCAGGGTTTCGGAATCGTCGAAAGTGGCGACGAAGCGTTTCGGCGCGTGGCCGCCGAAGGCGTCGAACCATTCGCTCCAGCGTCCGCCCGGCGCACCCAGCAGCGGATAGGCATCGAGCGTTTCCAGCGTCGGTCGCCCCAGCTTCGCGATCAGCGCCGGGCTCGCGGTCGGCGTCACCCAGTCGTCGATCAGGTGTACCGCCGCCACGCCCGGCCATTGCCCCGGTCCGTAGCGCAGGCCGGCATCGAGCCGGGTATCGCGCTCGAAATCGGCCACCGCGATCGACGACTGCAGGTTGATCTCCAGCTGCGGATGCGCGGCGAGGAAGCGCGGCAGCCGCGGCACCAGCCAGCTCGAGGCGAACGAGGGCATCAGCGTCAGGGTCAGCACGTCGTCGCGGCGCGCGCGGAACGGGCGCAGCGCCTGTTCGATCGCGTCGAAGTGCGGGGCGATGCGTTCGTACAACTGGCGGCCGTCGGCGGTGAGTTCCACCCCGCGCGCGTTGCGCAGGAACAGGCGCTGGCCGAGGCGTTCCTCCAGCCCGCGGATCTGGTGGCTGAGCGCGCTGACGGTGAGGTGCAGCGATTCGGCGGTGCGCGAGAGGTTGCCGCTGCGCGCGGTGGCGACGAAGCCCTGCAGGGCGTGCAGCGGGGGACGGCTCATTCCGTTAACCCTTGAATGGAATTCAAGATAGTGTTGTAGAAATTGCGATTTTCAGGCGAAGAGCATGCGTCTATCTTCGATCCTGTTCAAGGATAAGGAGAAAGTCATGAGCATCGCGACCGACCTGCTGTTCCTTCACGGCCACATCGCCGACCCGCGACTGGCGCGCGAGCTGGCCACGACGCAGCCCCCGAACACGAACCCGCATCCGGAGTCCCCTATGAAGACGTCCCCGAACCAACTGTTCAAGAGCCTGTGGTACCTCGGCGGGCTCGACGATCTCGATCTGCGCATCGACTTCGACGAAACCGCCTATGGCCCGACCTTCGGCAACCGCATCGCCGCGCGCCGCGCGTTCGACAGCTACGGGCGCCGTCGCGAACGTCGCGTCGCGACGAAGCCGGTCGTCGCCGAGCGCCGCAACGCCTGCGCCTGATCCCCGGCAGGAACGACGAAGGCCCGGAAACCGGGCCTTCGTCTTGTTGCGGCAAGGCCGCGGGGTTCAGTTCCCGGGCAGCGCGTGCAGCGCGGCGTCGAGCGTCGCGCTCGGCCGCATCGCCGCAGACAGCCTCGCCATGTCCGGGCGGTAATAGCCGCCGATGTCGACCGGCCGGCCCTGCACGGCAAGCAGTTCTTCGACGATCTTCGCTTCGTTGTCCGCGAGCGCCTTCGCCAGCGGCGAGAATTTCGCCGCGAGTTCCACGTCGGCAGTCTGTTCGGCCAGCGCCTGCGCCCAGTACAGCGCGATGTAGAAATGGCTGCCGCGGTTGTCGATGGTGCCGAGCTTGCGCCCTGGCGAACGGTCGTTGTCGAGGAACTCCGCGTTCGCCGCGTCCAGCGTGTCGGCCAGCACTTTCGCGCGCGCGTTGCCGGTGGTGTCGGCGATGAATTCCAGCGAAGCCTGCAGGGCGAGGAATTCGCCCAGCGAATCCCAGCGCAGGTAATCCTCGGCGACGAACTGCTGCACGTGCTTGGGCGCGCTTCCGCCGGCGCCGGTTTCGAACAGGCCGCCGCCGTTCATCAGCGGCACGATGGAGAGCATCTTCGCGCTGGTACCCAGTTCCATGATCGGGAACAGGTCGGTGAGGTAGTCGCGCAGCACGTTGCCGGTGGCGGAAATCGTGTCCTTGCCGGCGCGGATGCGGCTCAGCGAGAACTTCATCGCCGCGACTGGATCCAGGATGCGGATGTCCAGCCCGTCGGTGTCGAGAGCCTTGAGGTCGCGTTCGACCAGCGCAATGAGGTTGCGGTCGTGCGCGCGCTGCGGATCCAGCCAAAAGACGACGGGCGTGTTCGAAAGCCGCGCGCGGTTCACCGCCAGCTTCACCCAGTCGCGGATCGGCGCGTCCTTGGTCTGGCACATGCGCCAGATGTCGCCGGCACGCACCGCGTGTTCCATCAGCACATTGCCGGCGTCGTCGATCACGCGCACCGTGCCGTCGCCGTCGATCTTGAACGTCTTGTCGTGCGAACCGTATTCCTCGGCGGCCTGCGCCATCAGGCCGACGTTCGGCACGCTGCCCATCGTCGCCGGGTCGAACGCGCCGTTGGCCTTGCAGTCGTCGATCACCGCCTGGTAGATGCCGGCGTAGTTGCGGTCCGGGATCACGGCCTTGGTGTCCTGCAGTTCGCCCTTCGCGTTCCACATGCAGCCGCTGTCGCGGATCATCGCCGGCATCGACGCATCGACGATCACGTCGCTGGGCACGTGCAGGTTGGTGATGCCCTTGTCGGAATTCACCATCGCCACGCCCGGTCGCTGCGCGTACAGGGCGGCGATGTCGGCTTCGATTTCGGCGCGCTTGGCATCGGGCAATTGCGCAAGGCGCGCATACAGGTCGCCGATGCCGTTGTTCGGGTCGAAACCGATGCCATCCAGCGCCGCCGCGTGCTTTTCCAGCACGGGGGCATAGAAGCGCGAGACCGCGATGCCGAACATGATCGGGTCGCTGACCTTCATCATCGTCGCCTTGAGGTGCAGCGAGAACAGCACGCCGCGCGCCTTCGCATCCGCGATCTGCGCATCGACGAATGCGGCCAGCTTCGTCGCGCTCATCGCCGAGGCATCGATCACTTCACCGGCCAGAACCTTCACCGGTGCGCGCAGTGGGAAGCTGCTGCCGGTGGCGCTGGTGAATTCGATGCGCACGCTGCCCGCGGTCGGCATCACCACCGATTGCTCGCTGCCGTAGAAATCGCCATCGTCCATGTGCGCGACATGCGTCTTCGAATCGGCGTTCCACCCGCCCATCTTGTGCGGATGTTTCCTCGCATACGCCTTTACCGCCTTCGGCGCGCGCCGGTCGGAATTGCCTTCGCGCAGTACCGGGTTCACCGCGCTGCCCTTGACCCGGTCGTAGCGCGACTTCACGTCCTTCTCGCGGTCGTTCTTCGGCTCGTCCGGATAGTCCGGTAGCGCGAAACCCTGCGCCTGCAGTTCGGCGATGGCCGCTTTCAGCTGCGGGATCGAGGCGCTGATGTTGGGCAGCTTGATGATGTTGGCGCGCGGCGTCTTCGCCAGCTCGCCGAGTTCGGCGAGGTCGTCGGCGACCGCCTTGTCGCCGAGCAGGTCCGGGAATTGCGCGAGGATGCGCGCGGCCAGCGAGATGTCGCGGGTTTCCACGTTCACCCCGGCGGTGCGCGCATAGGCCTGCACGATCGGCAGGAACGAAGCGGTGGCGAGGAACGGCGCCTCGTCGGTGAGGGTGTAGAGGATCTGCGCGGTATCGGACATGGCGGCGATGCGTGGCGGAAAGGCCGCCATTGTCGCGCATGTCCGTTGCCCGACGCATTTCGCGTTCAAGGGTTCGTTGGGCATGCGACGAGGCGGGCGGTTGGAACCCGGGGCATCGCGCCGCGGCCAGTGCGTCGCGCGTCGCGGAAGAACCGCCGGGCAAGGGCGGCCTGAATGCGGGTTTCGGGCGGGGCCGTTCTGGACTCGCGCCGGAAGTCCGGCAATACTTGCCGGTTCGTGGCGTGTCTGTGCATCCGATCACGGATGCCGCACGTCTTTCACCGGAAAGACAGGGGTTCCGGCCGGATTTTTGGGGAACAACATACGTGTATACGGTCGAAGCGGTGCAAGAGCGGGTCATCGGCGTGATCGCCGACCTCACCGAGGATTGGGACGTCGAGCTCGAAGGTGGCATGAACTCCGGCACGACCATGGTCGGGGACGTCGGCTTCGCGTCGATCGATTTCATCCAGATGGCGGTCGCCATCGAAAGCGAGTTCAAGACCAAGCTCGGCTTCCAGGACCTGCTGATGCAGGGCGGGAAGTACATCGACGACGTGACGGTGCGGCAGATCGCCGAGTTCGTCGCCGAACGGCTCAACAACGGCGTGCCCGCGGCGCCTGCCAGCCCGGCCGCGACCGATCCGCAGCGCGTGGAGTCGGTGCCGGAGGAACAACGCGTCACCGCCGCGAAGCTCGCCACCTTCCGCCGCCGCTTCCCGGTGCGCGACCTGGCCGACGACGGCACGGCGAAGAACGAGCGCGCCGTGTTCGTGCTTTCCCCCCCGCGCTCGGGATCGACGCTGCTGCGCATCCTGCTGGCCGGGAACTCGAAACTCTTCGCGCCGCCCGAACTGCACCTGCTGCCGTACCGGACGATGGCCGACCGCCGCAAGGCGCTCTCCGGCGCGCACACCGACCATTTGCTTGAAGGCACCGCGCGCGCGCTCATGCACCTCAACGGCTGGAGCGCCGAGCAGTCGCTGGCGTTCGTCGAAGCGTGCGAACAACAGGGCATGACCACCAAGGCGTTCTACCGCGAACTGCAGGCGCCGCTGAAAGGCGAACGCCTGCTGGTGGACAAGACGCCGTGGTACATCGTCGACGTCGACATCCTCAAGCGCGTCGAGCGCGACTTCGTCGACCCGCTGTACATCCACCTGGTCCGCCATCCGCTGGGCATGGTGCGTTCGTACGAGGAATCGTCGATGCAGCGCCTGCTGCCGCCGAGCGCGTCGCAGGAAGGCGGTTACGGCAGCCGCGAGCTGGCCGAGCTGACCTGGTTGCTGGCGCAGCAGAACACGCTGGAGATCTCCAGGCAGGTGCCGGCCGAACGCTGGTTGCAGGTGCAGTACGAGCAGTTGGTGGTCGAGCCCGAAGCCGTGCTGCGCCGCATCTGCGGCTTCGCCGGCATTCCGTACGAAGACGCGATGGTCAACCCGTACGACGACATGGATCGCATGACCGATGGCGTGGCGACCGCGTCGCGCATGAGCGGCGACCTCAAGTTCCACCTGCACAACGCGATCAATCCGGACGCGGCCGTGCGCTGGAAGCGCTTCTACTCCGAGGACGTGCTGGGTCGCGAAACCCGCGAACTGGCGGCGACGCTGGGGTACTGATCCGCGGGGCGGTCCCCGCGGTTCGACCGTGAAACGGCAAAGTCCGGCAAAGCCGCGCGCCCGCAGCGGCGTTACGCTGGTGCGCATCGTCGCCGCGAGGGGAACGAAATGCTGCGTACCATCCGATGCTTGGCCTTGTTGCTGGCGGTGTTCGCCATGACCGATCTTCCCGCGCAAACGCAGGCGCCATCGCCGCCGTCCTGCACCGACGCCGCGCATCGGCAATTCGATTTCTGGGTCGGGAGCTGGGACGTGACCGGGCCGAAGGGCGAAAAGACCATCGGCCGCAGCCGGGTCGAATCGCGGCTCGGCGACTGCGTCATCCACGAACACTGGTTCGGTGGCGGCGGCACCATCGGCGAGAGCTTCAATATCTACAACGCCGCGACCGGGAACTGGGAACAGTTCTGGGTCGACAACGGCGGCACTCGCCTGCACCTCGTCGGTGGACTCGTCGACGGGCGCATGGTGCTGGAAGGCAGGCACGACAAGCCCGACGCGGACAGCGGGTTGTTCGGGCGCGAACGCATCGCGTGGACGCCGAACGCCGACGGCACCGTGCGCCAGTTGTGGGAATCGTCGAAGGACGATGGCAGGACCTGGGCCGTCTCGTTCGACGGCCTGTACCGCAAGGCTATGGCGCCCGTTCCCTGATTGATCGCATCGTGCAAACGAAAAGGGCGCGGCTTCCGCCGCGCCCTTCGCGCCTCGCCGATGCGAGGTGCCTGCGTCACTTCACTTCGAAATCGCGGCTCTGGACCACCGCGCCGTCGAGCGAGACTTCGACCTTGTACTTCCCGGTCGGCCAGCCATCGGGCTTGCTGATGCTGAAGTCGGTGACCTGCGGGCCGGCGGCGACATCCTTGTCCTGGCTGTCGACGGTCTGCCCGTCCTGGTAGGTCCACTTCGCGTTGAGCTTGCCGCCCGCCGAACCGTCGGTGGCGACCGAGGCGTGGATGGTGTCCTTCGCGGCGAACGTGGTCGATGCCGTCGTCACCTTGTTGTCGGCGCCGACGGCATTGCCGAGGTCGACCGAAACGACGGATGCCGGCATCGGCGCGGGCGCCGGCTCGACCGGAGCGGGAGCGGCGACGGTGGCGGGCATGGGCGCGGTCGTGGTCGCTTCGTCCTTCTTCTTGCAGCCGGCGAGCGCGACGGTCGCGATCAGCGCGGTGGCGATGGCCAGCGAAATTCGGTTGCGGATCATGGGTGGTGGCTCCTGTGGATGATGGGATTCGGCGCGGATCGACGGCGAGTGATCAGCCGTTCGCGTCCGGAAGCTTGAGCACCTGGCCCGGGAAGATCTTGTCCGGGTCGTCGATCTGGTCGCGGTTGGCATCGAAGATCGCGTGCCACTTGCTGGCCTTGCCGTAGTGCTTCTGCGCGATGTGCGAAAGCGTGTCGCCCTTCTGCACGGTGTAGGACTGTTCGCCCGCGCCGGCGCCACCGCCGTCGGGCACGCCGTCGACCTTGCCGACCACGTTGGAAAAATCGGGCTTGCCGGCGCCGCCGCCACCGGTACCCGGCACGGTGTCGACATTGCCCTTCACGTTGGAGAAATCGGCCTTCTTTTCGCCGCTTGATGCGAGCGACAGCGAATTGGGGTCGTTGGGATTCTGCGGATTGGCCATGGGGGACTCCTGCCCGTGTAAACCGGCGCCAGAGTCCCATGCGCCCTGTTAAGAAAACATCGCGCCGGCGTGATTGCCGGAGGATCTCCGCTACTGGCGTTCGTCCCGACCGGCGGCGGGTCGCGCGCAGCCCGGCGTCGCGCGCCAGGGATTGATGTCGAGCCCGCCGCGCCGCGTGTAGCGCGCATCCACCGACAGCGCCCGCGGCCGGCAACGCGCGAGCACGTCGACGAAGATGCGCTCGACGCACTGCTCGTGGAATTCGGCGTGGTCGCGGAACGAGACGATGTAGCGCAGCAGTCCGGCGCGATCGATGCGCGGCCCGCGATAGGCAATCCGCACGCTGGCCCAGTCCGGCTGGCCGGTGACCGGGCAATTGGATTTCAGCAAGGCGCTCGACAAGGTTTCATCGACTTCGCCGTCGGAATCGGCAGCGAGCAGCGACGCGTCCGGCGGCCCGTAAGAGTCGATGGCGATGTCCTGTACATCGAGGTCGATCGCCGATGCCGTGTCGGCAATCGCCGGCAGGCCGAACGCCACCGCCACCGGCGCGCCCGCGGCGTTCGACAGATCGCGCGCGATGGCGTCGCGCACGGCATCGTCGCTGGCGAATCGCGAGGCGTTGAACGCGTTGAGGTAGAGCTTCAGCGATTTCGATTCGACCAGGTTTGGCGAGTCCGCGGGAACCTCGAACGTCGCGGTCGCGACGCGCGGCTTGCCGCGCGCATCCAGCCACGAGAGTTCGTAGGCATGCCAGCGGTCCATCCCTATGAAAGGCAGGCCGGCGAACGGCAACGCATCGGCGCGAATGCCGAGCGCATCGCGGCCGAGGCTGCGCGCGATCGGGAACAGCAACGAGGCGTCGTACTCGCGCGGGTAATCGACGTGGCGGCCGAGCGAGGAATCTTGCGGGGTGCTCATGCGGGGATTATCGCGCGATCAAGGCGATGTCGTGATGCGGGTTGTCTTGAGCGGGTGATCAGGATCGGCCTGCCAAGTCTGCGATCGAATAATACGCATGGCACGGGTCGCATCGATACCTCACCGCTTCTTTCGTCTTATGCGCGTACTCAAAATGCAAGCCGTCTCGCTCCCATCCGGAAGAAAATTCAGGGAAAACACCAACCCGATGCAACTTGCCGCTGCAGCGAGGGCATCGCTTCTTCCGAAACAAGAAATACCAAAGCTCGCCAGGAGTCTGGATTTCAAGCTCATAAATGAACACCAGAAAACTCCTTTCTGGAAACAAGCTAAGTGCTATCTAGAGGCGGATGCAGCACCATTAAGAAAATCCAGCGTCGTCTGCAGCATCGCGCGCAGGCCGACATCGAGCGCGCCTTCGTCCGGCGAATACAGCGGCGAGTGGTTCATCGGCATCGTCGCCGGATCCTTGCCCGCCGGCGTGCTGCCGACGAAGAAGAACATCACTGGTGCGGCGCCGGCGTAATACGCGAAATCCTCGGACACGGTCAGCGGCGGCTGGTCGATCACGTGATCCTTGCGGACGGCCGCTTCCAGCGATGGGCGCAGCTTCGCGACCAGCGCCGGATCGTTGACCAGCGCCGGCGCGTTCGAATCGACCTCGAGCTCGGCCTTCGCGCCGCTGGCTGCGGCGAAATCCATCGCGGTGCGACGGAAACGATCGACCACGTCGGCGCGCACTTTCGGATCGAACGTGCGCAAGGTGCCGACCAGCAGCGCGTCGTCGGGAATGATGTTGAAGCGCACGCCGGACTGGAACAGCCCCGTGGTCAGCACCACCGGCGAGTTCGCGATGTTCACCTGGCGTGCGACGATCGACTGCGTGCCGAGCAGGATCTGCGCGCCGACCGTGATCGGATCGACGCCATCCCACGGCCGCGCGCCGTGGGTCTGCTTGCCGGTCACCTTCAGCGTCCACTCGTCGACCGCGGCCATGGTCGGACC
>Ga0209023_10005332_pt1 | contig 14105 bp, 13 predicted proteins | sample LakOneMetagenome_FD_187468 | JGI IMG/M metagenome (GOLD analysis project Ga0209023, IMG submission 187468) | Freshwater and sediment microbial communities from Lake Erie, Canada (SPAdes) (version 2) | ecosystem: Environmental > Aquatic > Freshwater > Lentic | place: Lake Erie, Canada...
TGATGAAGCAATTCTTCGCCGCCAAGGCGGAGCATCCGGACGTGCTGTTGTTCTTCCGCATGGGCGATTTCTACGAACTGTTCTTTGATGACGCGCGCAAGGCGGCGAAGCTGCTCGACATCACCCTGACCCAGCGCGGATCGTCGGCCGGCCAGCCGATCCCGATGGCCGGCGTTCCGCACCACGCCTACGAGGGCTACCTCGCGCGGCTGGTGGCATTGGGCGAATCGGTCGCGATCTGCGAACAGATCGGCGATCCGGCCGCGAGCAAGGGCCTGGTCGAACGCAAGGTGGTGCGCATCGTCACCCCGGGCACCGTCACCGACGAGGCGCTGCTGCAGGATCGACGCGACACCTTGCTGCTCGCGGTCGCGCGCGGGAAGTCGGGATATGGCATCGCGTGGGCCGACCTAGCCGCCGGGCGTTTCCTGGTCAACGAGGTCGCGAACGAGGACGCGCTGGAAGCCGAACTCGCGCGCCTGCAGCCGGCGGAAACGCTGGTGCCGGACGAGGAAGGCTGGCCGGAGTTCGTGACCGAACGCAACGGCATGCGTCGTCGCGCGCCGTGGCTGTTCGACGTCGACAGCGGCCGCCGTCAGTTGCTGCAATTCTTCGGCGTGCACGATCTTTCCGCCTTTGGCATCGACGACAAGCCTCTCGCGATTGCGGCCGCAGGCGCATTGCTCGGCTACGTCGAGGAAACCCAGAAGCAGCGGCTGCCGCACCTGACCTCGATTTCGGTGGAAACCAGCGACGGCGCGATCGCGATGAACGCGGCCACGCGCCGCCACCTCGAACTCGACACGCGCATCGATGGCGATGCGAACGCGACCCTGCTCGGCGTGCTCGATTCCACCATCACGCCGATGGGCGGACGCCTGCTGCGGCGCTGGCTGCACCGCCCATTGCGCGACCGCGCGACGCTGCGCGCGCGCCACCAGGCGCTGGCGACACTGGCCGCGAACCGGACCGATGCCGAATTGCGCGAAGCCTTCCGCGCCTTCGGCGATGTCGAGCGCATCCTCGCCCGCATCGCCTTGCGCAGCGCGCGCCCGCGCGATCTTTCGACCCTGCGCGATGCGCTGAACCTGTTGCCGCGGCTGCGCGACACGCTCGCGCCGTTACTCCTTCCCCCGCTGGCGGGGGAAGGCTGGGATGGGGGCATTCCCGACCGTGATTTGCCCCCACCCCAACCCTCCCCCGTGGACGGGGGAGGGAGCCGGTTAGCGGTACTCGCCGCCGAACTCGGCGAACACGGCGATCACGCGAAACTGCTCGCCGCGGCCATCGTGCCGCAGCCGCCGCTGATGGCCCGAGACGGCGGGGTTTTCGCCGAAGGCTACGACGCCGAACTCGACGAACTGCGCGCGCTATCGACCAATGCCGACCAGTTCCTCGTCGATCTGGAGGCGCGCGAGAAGGCCGCGACCGGCATCCCGACGCTGAAGGTCGGCTACAACCGCGTGCACGGCTATTACATCGAGATCAGCAAGGGCCAGAGCGAACGCGCGCCGACGCATTATTCGCGGCGGCAGACCTTGACCGGCGCCGAGCGCTACATCACCGAGGAATTGAAGCAGTTCGAGGACAAGGTGCTGTCGGCGCGCGAACGCGCGCTGTCGCGCGAGAAGCTGCTGTACGAGGCGCTGCTCGACGATCTCAACACCGACCTCGAATCGCTGAAACGCTGCGCCGCGGCCTTGAGCGAACTCGACGTGCTCGCCGGCCTCGCCGAACGCGCGCAGGCGCTGGACTGGGTACAGCCGACGCTTTCCGACGAGCCTGGCCTGCGCATCGAGGGCGGACGCCATCCGGTGGTGGAAGCGCTGCGCGACGAGCCGTTCACGCCCAATGACCTCGCACTCGACGAGGCGACGCGGATGCTGGTCATCACCGGCCCGAACATGGGCGGCAAATCGACCTACATGCGCCAGAACGCGCTGATCGTGCTGCTCGCGCACATCGGCAGCTTCGTGCCGGCGACGCGCGCGAGCATCGGCCCGATCGACCGCATCCTCACCCGCATCGGCGCCGGCGACGATTTGGCACGCGGGCAGTCCACCTTCATGGTGGAAATGGCGGAAACCAGTTACATCCTGCACCACGCGACCAGCGAATCGCTGGTGCTGATGGACGAGATCGGGCGCGGCACCTCGACCTACGACGGCCTCGCCCTGGCCGATGCCTGCGCGCGCCACCTCGCCGCGAGCAACCGCAGCTACACGTTGTTCGCCACGCATTACTTCGAACTGACCGCATTGGCGGAACCGGGCAGCGGCATCGCCAACGTGCACCTCGACGCGGTCGAACATCGCGACGCCAACGGCCACGAATCCCTGGTGTTCATGCATGCGGTGAAGGACGGCCCCGCCGACCGCAGCTTCGGCCTGCAGGTCGCCGCCCTCGCCGGCCTGCCGAAGACAGTGGTGCGGCAGGCGCGCGCGCGATTGGCGGAACTCGAAGCGCATCGCGACGCGCCTTCGACGCCGATGACCGCGCAGGCGCTGGATTCGCCGCAGCAGATCGGGCTGTTCGCGCCGGCATCGGCCGCGCTCGACGCGCTCGCCGCCATCGAACCCGACGAACTCACGCCGAAACAGGCGCTGGAAGCCTTGTACCGGCTGAAGTCGCTCGGCTAGCCGCCTGGCTGATCGGTTGCGTTTCGATACCCACACGCTATCGATCAATTCGTTTCAATCGATTTCACCTTTGGACGAAATGGGATTAGCTTGTGGGTTCGACGACCCCACAGGAGCCAGAGCCATGAGCAAGCCCTCCGATAGCGACAAGAAGTGCCCGGTCACCCATCTCACCACCCAGTTCGGCGCACCGGTGCCGGACAACCAGAACAGCCTCACCGCCGGCCCGCGCGGCCCGCTGCTGGCGCAGGACGTGTGGCTCAACGAAAAGCTCGCCAACTTCGTGCGCGAGGTGATCCCGGAACGGCGGATGCATGCCAAGGGTTCCGGCGCCTTCGGCACCTTCACCGTCACCCACGACATCACGAAATACACCCGCGCGGCGATCTTCTCGAAAGTCGGCAAGCAGACCGAGATGTTCGCGCGCTTCACCACCGTCGCCGGCGAGCGCGGCGCGGCCGATGCCGAGCGCGACATCCGCGGCTTCGCGCTGAAGTTCTACACCGAGGAAGGCAACTGGGACATGGTCGGCAACAACACGCCGGTGTTCTTCATCCGCGACCCGCGCAAGTTCCCCGACCTCAACAAGGCCGTGAAGCGCGACCCGCGCACCAACCTGCGTTCGGCGACCTACAACTGGGATTGGTGGACGCTGCTGCCCGAGGCCCTGCACCAGGTCACGATCGTGATGAGCGACCGCGGCATCCCGAAATCGTACCGGCACATGCACGGCTTCGGCTCGCACACCTACAGCTTCTGGAACGCGCAGGGCGAGCGGTTCTGGGTGAAGTTCCATTTCCGCACCCAGCAAGGCATCGAGAACCTGAGTGACGCCGAGGCGGAAGCGCTGGTCGGCAAGGATCGCGAGAGCAGCCAGCGCGACCTGTTCGAGGCGATCGAACGCGGCGATTTCCCGAAATGGAAGATGTACATCCAGGTGATGCCGGAAACCGATGCGGAGAAGGTGCCCTACCATCCGTTCGACCTGACCAAGGTGTGGCCGCACGGCGACTACCCGCTGATCGAAGTCGGCGAGTTCGAGCTCAACAGGAATTCCGAGAACTTCTTCGCCGACGTCGAGCAGAGCGCGTTCGCGCCGAGCAACCTGGTGCCGGGCATCAGCGTCTCCCCGGACAAGATGCTGCAGGCGCGGCTGTTCAACTACGCCGACGCGCAGCGCTATCGCCTCGGCGTCAACTACCACCAGATTCCGGTCAACGCGGCGCGCTGCCCGGTGCACAGCAACCACCGCGACGGCCAGGGCCGCGCCGACGACAACTACGGCGGCCTGCCCCACTACGAGCCGAACAGCTTCAATCAGTGGCAGGAGCAGCCGCAGTTCCGCGAACCGCCGCTGAAGGTCAACGGCGACGCCGACTGGTGGAACTACCGCGACGACGACGACAACTACTTCAAGCAGCCCGGCGACCTGTTCCGGCTGATGACACCGGACAAGCAGCAGTTGCTGTTCGACAACACCGCGCGCGCGATGGGCGACGCACCGGAGTTCATCAAGCGCCGCCACATCGACAACTGCAGCAAGGCCGATCCGGCCTACGGCGCGGGTGTCGCCAAGGCGCTTGGCTTGGCGTAGCGATGGAAGGTCTCGCGGCCGGCCCGGATGCGCTTCGGCGCCCCGGGCTTTGCGGTTTGCTAACGCGCCTGCGTCTAGCGTGACGCTTCCTTCCACCCCAATCCGGGAATCCGCATGACCAGCCTCACCCAGGGCCTCGCTTCGCAACTCGCCGGCGCGCCGGTGCAACAGATCGCGCAGCAACTCGGCATTCCGCCGGCACAGGCGCAGGGCGCAATCGCGACGGCATTGCCGTTGCTGATGGGCGCGCTGGGCCAGAACGCCAGCCAGCCGCAGGGCGCGCAGGCGCTACACGCCGCGCTCCAGACTCACGCCGGAGGCGATATCGCCGGCGTGCTCGGCTCGGTGCTCGGTGGCTCGGTGCTCGGTGGCGCGGGTGGTGGCGGCGCGGGCGACAGCGTGGGCCGCATGCTCGGCCACATCTTCGGCGGGCAGCAGGCACAGGCGACGCAGGGCCTCGGCCAGGCGACCGGGCTCGGCAACGACCAGACCCAGATGTTGTTGCGCATCCTCGCGCCGATCGTGATGGCCTACCTCGCCAACCACATGTTCGGTGGCCAGCAGCAACCGGCTTCGGCGCCGGTCGCATCCGGCGGCATGCCGGCGTCGCAGGATTCCGGTCCGCAGGGGCTCGGCGACGTGCTCGGCCGCGAGGTCGAACAGATTGGCCAGCAACAGGGCGGACTCGGCGGCCTGCTCGGCCAGGTGCTGGGCGGGAATGCCGGGGGCGGCCTCGGCGGGATCCTGGGCGGCATCCTCGGCGGCGGCCGCGGCAGCTGACCCGAACTCGACCCGTTCAGCTCGCGTCGATATCGCCCAGCGCGCGGATCAAGCGCCGTGCGCGTTTGTCGGGTTTGGTTTCCGGCGGGCGATAGCCTGCGCGCGTGGCCGAATGACTGGCACGCACCTGTTCGCGTGCGAGCCGCGAGGATCCGGATTCGCGATACAGGCTTTGCGCCGCGCTCGCCGGGCCGCGTGTGTCGCTGAGCGCAAGCACTTCGATTTCGAAACGATCTTCACCGCGCTGGACCACGAGCGCATCGCCGACACGCACGCCGCGCGACGGCTTGGCGCGCTGCCCGTCGACTTCGACCTTGCCTGTGTCGATGGCCTGCTTCGCCAATGCACGCGTCCGGTAGAAACGCGCGGCCCAGAGCCAGAGGTCGAGGCGGACGCTGTCGGCGATGTCGTCTTGCTTCGTCATTCCCGATCCCGCAAGCGCGAACGGCCGCCTCGCGGCGGCCGTTGCAGGCAGCGCATCGGAACGCGCTTACTCGGCGGCGGCAGCCGCGGCGGCGGCCTTGGCCTTGGCGTTGCCGGCGAGGTCTTCCTTGATGCGCGCCTTCTTGCCCTCGAGGCCGCGCAGGTAATACAGCTTGCCGGCACGCACGTCGCCACGGCGCTTGACCTGCACCGAATCGATGGTCGCGCTGTGGGTCTGGAACACGCGCTCGACGCCGAAGCCGTGCGAGATCTTGCGCACGGTGAAGGCGGAGTTCAGGCCCGCGTTCTTCTTGCCGATGACCACGCCTTCGTAGGCCTGCACGCGTTCGCGGTTGCCTTCCTTGACCTTGACGTTGACGACGACGGTGTCGCCGGGGCCGAAGTCGGGCAGCTTGCGACCGGCCTGCGCGGTCTCGAAATCCTGGACGAGGGTGTGGATCGACGGAGTCTTCATGGACATTGCCTGTTGGTGTGGTTGTCGGCGCGAGTGCACGTGGACCCGCGTCCTGGCTGGTGGAACGAAGCCGCGCATTATAGCGGGATTTTTCCCTTGCGGCGCAAGCGTTTACGCGGGGTCGCCCTGCCCCCGGGCCGTGCGGAAGATCCGCAGCAGTTCGCGGTCGGCCGGGGCCAGCGCCGCTTCATCCAGCAGCTCCGGCCGCCGTAGCCAGGTCCGGCCCAGCGCCTGCATCCGCCGCCAGCGGGCGATTTCGGCATGGTTGCCGGACAGCAGCACCTCCGGCACCGGCCCCAGCTCGTGCTCGAGCGGCCGGGTGTAGTGCGGGCAGTCGAGCAGGCCGTCGCCCTCGAAACTGTCCTGCACGGCGGACTCGGCGTCGTTCAGGGCGCCCTCCTGCAGCCGGGCCACTGCATCGACCAGCACCGCCGCGGCCAGTTCGCCGCCGGACAGCACGTAATCGCCGATCGAGATTTCCTCGTCCACTTCGGCCTGCAGCAGGCGTTCGTCCACGCCCTCGTAGCGCCCGCAGAGCAGGATCAGGCGCGGCAGCGACGCCAGTTCGCGCACCTTGGCCTGGTCCAGCCGACGCCCCTGCGGACTGAGGTAGATCACTTTCGTTGGTGAAGAATCCGCTTCGCGCGCGGCGCGGATCGCGGCACGCAGCGGGTCGATCAGCATCACCATGCCCGGGCCGCCGCCGAACGGGCGGTCATCGACGCGACGGTAGTTGCCTTCGGCGTAATCGCGCGGGTTCCAGCCGTGGATCGACAGCAGCCCACGCTCGCCCGCGCGCCCGACCACGCCATGCGCGGCGAGCTGGGCGACGAATTCCGGGAACAGGCTGACGATGTCGAAGCGCATGACTCAGAAATCCGCGTCCCAATCGACCGTGACCACGCCCGCGTCGAAATCCACGCTGCGGATGTAGTCCGGTTCGAGGAAGGGAATCAGGCGTTCGCGATCGCCGCGTGCCACCAGCACGTCGTTCGCGCCGGTGGAAAACAGGTGCGAAACGGTGCCGAAATCGATTCCCTCGGCATTGACGACGCGCAGGCCCTCGAGATCGACCCAGTAGTATTCGCCCGGTGCCGGCGGCGGCAACGCCGAACGCGGCACGAGGATCTCGGTTCCACGCATGGCTTCGGCCGCGTCGCGATCCTCGATACCGGGCAACGTCGCCACCAGTCCCTTCGCGCCGCTGCGGCCGCGCGCACCTTCGACCACGTGTTCACGCCCTTGCGCATCGCGCAGGGTCCACGGCTGGTAGCGCAGGATCGCGTTCTCCGGCGCGGTGAACGATTCGAGCTTGAGTTCGCCGCGCACGCCAAACGCACCGTGCAGGCGGCCGACGGTGATCATCCGCTGGCCGGCGTCCGGTGCGTTCATCGAAGCGATGCCGCCTGCGTCAGGCGGCGATGCGATCAAGCAGCTTTGGAAGCTTGCTTGAAGAGATCAGCGACTTTCTCGCTCATCTGCGCGCCGAGGCCGACCCAGTGCTTCATGCGCTCGAGGTCGAGTTCGTACGGCTTGTCGTTGCCCGAGGCGACGGGGTTGTAGTAGCCCACGCGCTCGATGTTGCGGCCGTCGCGCGCGGAGCGCTGGTCGGTGACGATGACGTGGTAGAAGGGGCGCTTCTTGGCGCCGCCACGGGTGAGGCGGATCTTGACCATGGTGCTATTCCCGGTGTTGCCCAGCGGCCGGAATGGCCGGGTAAGCCGGCGATTATAAAGGGAATTCCATTCCCGGCGCAAAAAACCGGGCTCAGCCTGACACCGATGCGCCGAACCAGTAGCCCACGGCAGCGGTGAAGGCCATCGCCAGCGCGCTCCACACGCAGACCCGCAGGGCGCCGCGGAGCATGGAGGCCCCGCCCGCCCGCGCCGCGACGGCGCCAAGCACGGCGAGGCAGAGCAGCGACAGCGCCGTCACCCAGCGCCCCGCGGTCTCGGCCGGCGCCGTCAGCACGACTGCGATCGGCACCACGGCGCCAACGGCGAACGCGGCCGCCGAGGCCAGTGCCGCCTGCACCGGGCGGGCGCGCAGAGCATCGGTGATCCCGAGCTCGTCGCGGGCGTGGGTCGCAAGCGCGTCGTGCGCGGCCAGCTGGGTCGCGACCTGGTCCGCGAGGTCCCGGGTCAGGCCGCGCTTGACGTAGATCCCGACCAGTTCGTGGTGTTCGCCTTCCGGGTAGTGCTCGAGTTCCCAGCGTTCCTTCGCGAGGTCCGCGGCTTCGGTATCGGCCTGGGAACTGACCGACACGTATTCGCCTGCCGCCATCGACATCGCGCCGCCGACGAGTCCCGCGAGTCCCGCGAGCAACACCTGGCGCTGGTCCGATTGCGCCGCGGCGACGCCGACCACGAGGCTGGCGGTGGAAACGATGCCGTCATTCGCGCCGAGCACCGCGGCGCGCAGCCAACCCGCGCGACCACTGCGATGCTGCTCCGCCGGCTTGTGCTGATCGCGTTTCATCATCAACGGAACGGCGGCATCCCGCCGCGCCCGCCCATCATCCCGCTCAAGCCGCGCATCATGCCCTTCATGCCGCCGCGACCGAGCTTGCCCATCATCTTTTCCATCTGCTGGTACTGCTTCATCAGCTTGTTGACGTCGGCCGGCGTGAGGCCGGCACCGCGGGCGATGCGCGCACGACGCGAGCCGTTGATCAACGCCGGGTTGCGGCGTTCCTTCTTCGTCATCGAATTGATGATGGCGATCTGGCGCGGGATTTCCTTGCCGGTGACCTGGTTCTTCACGTGGTCCGGGATCTGGCCCATGCCCGGCAGCTTGTCCATCAGTCCGTGCAGGCCACCCATGTTCTGCATCTGGTCGAGCTGGTCGCGCAGGTCGTTCAAATCGAACTTCTTGCCCTTGGCGACCTTCTCCGCGAGTTTCGCCGCCTTGTCCTTGTCGACTTGCTGCTCGACCTGTTCGACCAGGCCGAGCACGTCGCCCATGTCGAGGATGCGACCGGCGGCGCGCGCCGGATGGAACACGTCGAGGCCGTCGGTCTTCTCGCCGGTGCCGACGAACTTGATCGGCTTGCCGGTGATGTAGCGAACCGATAGCGCGGCGCCGCCGCGTGCGTCGCCGTCGGTCTTGGTCAGCACCACGCCGGTCAGCGGCAGCGCTTCGCCGAAATGCTTGGCCGTCACCGCAGCGTCCTGGCCGGTCATCGAATCGACGACGAACAGGGTTTCGACCGGATTCACCGCGGCGTGCAGCAACTGGATCTCCGCCATCATCGCTTCGTCGATGCTGGTGCGACCGGCGGTGTCGACGATCAGCACATCGGCATACGACTTGCGCGCGTCGTCGATCGCGGCGCGCACGATGGCCTCGGGCTTTTGCGAAGCATCGGACGGGAAGAACAACACGTCGACCTGTTTCGCCAGCGTCTGCAACTGCTCGATCGCGGCCGGGCGATAGACGTCGGCGCTGACCACCATCACCTTCTTCTTGCGCTTTTCCTTCAGGTGGCGCGCGAGCTTGGCGACGGTGGTGGTCTTGCCCGCGCCCTGCAGGCCGGCCATCAGCACGACCGCCGGCGCCGGCACGTTGAGGTTCAGTTCGCTGGCCTGCGAACCCATGACCGCGGCGAGTTCGTCGCGCACGACCTTGATCAGCGCCTGGCCGGGCGTCAGCGACTTCAGCACTTCCTGGCCGACCGCACGCACCTTGATGCGCTCGACCAGCGCCTGCACCACCGGCAGCGCGACGTCCGCTTCGAGCAACGCGATGCGCACTTCGCGCGTGGCTTCGCGGATGTTCTCCTCGGTCAGGCGGCCACGGCCGCGCAGGCGGTCGATGGTGCCGGAGAGGCGCTGGGTCAGGGATTCGAACATCGCGATGGATCGCCGGGAAAACGGGCCGCGATTATAGCGGTCGGCCTTTGTGCGACACTGCTTCGATGACAATCGTTCTCATCGCCATCGCGATGTACCTGCTTGCGGCCGGGTGGCTGGTCGTCTCGCTGCAACGCGAGGACGCGACCTCGCGAGGCTGGCTGTTGCCGGCCAGCCTCGCCCTGCTGTTGCATGGCGCGACCCACTATCTCGCGTGGCGCAGTACCGGTTCTACCGACCTGCATTTCTTCGCCGCGCTGTCGCTGGTCGGACTCGGCATGGCCGCGCTGACCGCGATCGTCGGTGCGTCCGGGCGGATGCGCGCGCTCGGCGTGCTGGTGTTTCCGCTGGCGGCGCTGGCGTTGCTGGGATACGGCTTGTACGGACATTCCACCCGGCCCGATCCACTGGACTGGCGCCTGCTGCTGCATGCCTGGCTCGCGCTGCTGGCCTATGCCACGCTGGCGGTCGCCGCGCTGCTCGCGATCATGCTGTGGCTGCAGGAACGCGCGCTGCGCCGGCACCAGCGCCCGACCTGGCTGCGTGCATTCCCGCCGTTGACCGAACTCGAGACCGTGCTGTTCCGCACGATCGCGGTGGGCTTCGCGCTGCTGACGTTGACCTTGCTCACCGGGGTGTTGTTCGTCGAAAACCTGTTCGCCCAGCACCTCGTGCACAAGACCGTGCTCAGCCTGCTGTCGTGGCTGGTGTTCGGCGGATTGCTGCTGGGCCGCTGGCGCCGCGGCTGGCGCGGCGGCATCGCCGTGCGCTGGACCCTGATCGCGATGGGACTGCTGCTGCTGGCCTTCTTCGGCAGCCAGTTTGTGCTGGAATTGCTGTTGCATAGAACCTAAGTCATTGTAATTGCAAGCAAATAAGGCGAAATGTTCCAGATCGTATATTTGCCTTGACAACATTTGCATGGACGCGCACCATGCCGCGCCATGCCCACCCCCACCCTCGACCCGCGCGCCTGCGGTTCCTCGCTTGGCCTGCTGTTCCGGCAGGTTCGCGATGCCCTGCGCGCTGCGATGGAGCGCGAACTGGCCGCCTACGGCCATGACCTCACGCTCAGCCAGTACATCACCCTGAAGAAGCTGCACTACGGCACGGCCAGCGCGAGCGAACTGGCGCAGGCCGCCGAACTCAATCCCGGCGCGATGACCCGCCTGCTCGATCGACTCGAGTCGGCCGGGCTGTTGCAACGCGAAGCGCATCCTTCCGACCGCCGCGCGTTGCGCATCGTGCTGACCGCGCGCGGCGAGGCGATCTGGCCGGACCTCGAAGCCTGCGCCGATCGCGTGCGCGAACGCGCGCTGGCCGAACTCGACGAAGGGCAACGCATCGAACTCGTGCGCATGCTCGAACACGTGCACGCCAACCTCAGCGGCAACGAACGCCAGCCATGACTCCATTTCCCTACCCGCTCCGTCGCATGCCGGTACTGCTCGCGACCGCCCTGCTCGCCGCCTGCGCCAGCAGCGGCGGACTGCAGCCCGCGTCCGCGCCGCATCCCATCGACGACCACAGCCTGACCCGCAGCCTGTCCGGTGCGCCGCTCAGCCCCGCCGATTTCCCGGCGCAGGACTGGTGGCGTTCGCTCGGGGATCCGCAACTGGACGCGCTCGTCGCCGAGGCCCTGCAAGGCTCGCCTTCGCTGGCCGCCGCCGATGCGCGCGTGCGCAAGGCCCAGGCCCAGGCCGGGCTGGCGGACGCCGCGCGCAAGCCGACCGTGGGCGCAAGCGCGCAGTACGTCGGCGCGCAGCTGCCATCGGGCCTGGCCGGCGACCAGATCGGCGGCCAGCTGATGCACAACGCGGTGCTCATGCTCGACTTCAAGTGGCCGCTCGACGTCTGGGGCGGCAAGCGCGCCGACTACCTCGCCGCACTCGGCCAGGCGCATGCCAGCGAAATCGAGGCGCAGGCCGCGCGCCTGAACCTGGCCGCCAACGTGGCGCGCAGTTATGTCGCGCTGGCGCAGGCCTTCGACAGCCTCGATGTCGCCAACCGCGAACAGGCGCGCAGCGAACGCCTGCTCGGCCTGAGCCAACAGCGCGTCAAGGCCGGCATCGACAGCCAGCTGGCCACGCGCAACGCCGAGGTCTCCATCGCCACCGCGAAGGCGCAGGCGAACCTCGCGCGGCAGCAGATCGACAGCCTCCGCAACATGATCGCCGCGCTGCTCGGCCAGAGTCCCGACCGCGGGCAGGCGATCGAACGACCGCACCTGCTGCAGGCCGATGCGCCGGGCATTCCTTCGGTGCTTCCAAGCGAACTGCTCGGCCATCGCCCGGACGTGGTCGCGGCGCGCTGGCGGGTGGAAGCCGCCGCGCAGGGCATCAAGTCGGCGAAGGCGAAGTTCAAGCCCAGCATCAACCTGAGCGCGCTGGTCGGCCTCGCCGCCACCGGTTTCTCCGGCCTGTTCGACAACGACGCGCTGCTCGGCTTCGGCGGCCCCGCGATCAGCCTGCCGATCTTCGACGGCGGCCAATTGCGCCAGAACCTGGCAGCGCACGACGCCGACTACGACCTTGCGGTCGCGGGCTACGACCAGGCCGTGGTCGATGGCATGCACGAGGTGGTCGACGCGGTACAGGCGATCCAGTCGCTGGACGCGCAGGCCAGGTCGCTCGACGAAGCCCACGTTGCCGCCGCCGCGGCGATGGATCTCGCCAGCAAGCGCTACCACGCCGGTCTCTCCAACCAGCTCGATGTGCTCGCCGTGCAGAAACCGCTGTTGCAGATCGAACAACAGATTGCCGCGGTTCGCGCACAGCGCTACGCCGCCGCCATCGACCTCGACCAGGCGCTCGGCGGTGGTATGCAACCCGAAGCGCCGGCATCGACCGGTTCCAGTTCCGGTTCCACTTCCCCCTCTTCCTCTTCGACGCCTGCGACCTCGCCATGACCACCGAAATCAATCCCGAAGCGAAAAGCACCCCGGCCAAGACCGGCGGCAACGGCAAGCGCCGCAAGGCGCTGGCGATCCTCGCCACGGTCGTCGTGGTCGTCGGCATCGCTTGGCTGCTGTACCACTTCCTGTACGGACGCTGGCACGAAGACACCGACGATGCCTACGTGCAGGGCAACGTGGTCACGGTCACGCCGCAGGTCGGTGGCACCGTGGTCGGCATCGCGGTCGACGACGGCATGAAGGTCGAGGCCGGCCAGGTGCTGGTGCGCTTCGACCACAACGACACCGACGTCGCCTACCAGCAGGCGGTCGCCGGCCTCGCCAACACCGTGCGCCAGGTGCGCGGCCTGTACAAGGCGGTCGATGCCGGCCAGGCCGACATCGCCGCGCGGCGCGTGGCGCTGGAACAGGCGCGCGCCGACGTCGCCCGTCGCAGCGGCCTGGTCGCCAGCGGCGCGGTGTCCGCGGAAGAACTCGCGCATGCGCGCGCGCAACTCGCCGCCGCCGAAGCCGCGTTGTCCGCGTCGCAGGAAACCACCGCGCGCAACCGCGCCCTGGTCGACAACAGCACGCTCGCCGCCAATCCGCAGGTGCAGGCCGCGGCCGCGCAACTGCGCCAGGCCTACCTCGCCTCGCAACGCGCGCAGATCGTGGCGCCGGTGTCGGGTTACATCGCCAAGCGCAACGTGCAACTCGGCCAGCGCATCGCCCAGGGCACGCCGTTGATGGCGATCGTGCCGCTCGATGAAGTCTGGGTGGATGCGAATTTCAAGGAAACGCAGCTGGAGAAACTGCGCCTCAACCAGTCGGTGGAGCTCACTTCCGAGCTCTACGGCGGCGACGTCGTCTACCACGGCAAGTTGCAGAGCCTGGGCATGGGCACCGGCAGCGCGTTCTCGCTGCTGCCGGCGCAGAACGCCAGCGGCAACTGGATCAAGATCGTGCAGCGCGTGCCGGTGCGCATCGCGCTCGACAGGAAGGAATTGCAGGAACACCCGCTGCGCCTGGGCCTGAGCATGGCGGTGGACGTGAACCTGCACGACAAGGGCGATGGTTTGCTGCCGACGACCACCGACAACGGAAAGGGCCTGGTCACCGATGCCTATGCGCAGCAACTGGCGAAGGCCGACGCGCTGATCGACGGCATCATCCGCGACAACCTCGGCGGCGGTTCGCGCTAAACCACGACCGAAGCAGACACGATGGCCGAGACCACGAACGGAGCGCCGACGGCGCCGTCCGCCAACACCGCGATGGGCATGCCCGGCTTCTCGCCGCCGAACCGGGTGCTGGCGACGATCGCCATCGCGATGGCGATGTTCATGCAGGTGCTGGACATCACCATCGCCAACGTGTCGCTGCCGACCATCGCCGGCAACCTCGGCGCCAGCGCCAACCAGGCGGTGTGGGTCATCACCTCGTTCGCGGT
>Ga0209023_10005333_pt1 | contig 14104 bp, 15 predicted proteins | sample LakOneMetagenome_FD_187468 | JGI IMG/M metagenome (GOLD analysis project Ga0209023, IMG submission 187468) | Freshwater and sediment microbial communities from Lake Erie, Canada (SPAdes) (version 2) | ecosystem: Environmental > Aquatic > Freshwater > Lentic | place: Lake Erie, Canada...
GTCATCGCCTCGGAGGTGCTGCCGCCGATGCTGCGCGACCTGCACGAGGCGCATCCCCAGCTTAGCTTTGAGATCGTCGCATCAAACCTGAGCGCCGATCTGCTCCGGCGTGAAGCCGACATCGCTATCCGCATGGTGCGACCAAAGCAAACCGCGCTCGTCGCCAAGCGCGTCGGCGACGTGATGCTCGGCATGTACGCGCACAAAAGCTACATCGCCAAGCACGGCGCGCCGAAGAGCCTCGCCGACACGAACGGCCACGCTATCATTGGCTTTGATCGCGAAACCGTGGGCATTCAGGCGTTGCAAGCGCTTGGGCTCAAGCTCAACCGCGATCAGTTCGCCTACCGCACTGACAACGACCTGATGTTGATCAACCTGCTGCGCGCCGGCGCTGGCGTCGGCATTTGTCAGATCGGCATCGCCAAGCGCGATCCCAACCTCGTGCGTCTGCTCCCGAGATCCTTCGCGCTTCCTCTCGAAACCTGGATCACCATGCACGAGGATCTACGCGGCATCGCCCGCATGCGCGCGACCTTCGACCATCTGGTCGACGCGATGGGCGCCTACGCGAAAGCGCGCTAGGCCGCCGTCAGCACCACAGCGCCGCGCTTTGTCGCAACGAGCGTGTGTTCGTATTGCACCGTGGGTCGGCCCGTATCAGCGCGCAACGTCCACTCATCGCCGCCTTCAACCGCCCACTCCGAGCCCATGGAAAGAAACGGCTCGATCGTGAACACCAGACCTTCGTGAATGGTGCGGCGTTCGCTGGGATCGTCCCACGTCGCGATGGATGTCGGCTCCTCATGCAGCGAGCGGCCGACACCGTGGCTCGCGAGATTTTGGATCAACGTGTAACGCTCTCGATCCGCGAACGCCTGCACCGCGCGGCCGATGTCACCGAGTTTCGCTCCAGCGCGAACCGTATTGATACCCGCCCACAAAGCGCGCTTGCCGTCTCGCGTCAGCCGCTCCAAACGCGCCTCTTTCGGCGGCATGACGAAGCTCGCGCCAGTATCGGCGAAATAGCCGTTGAGTTCGGCCGAGACATCGATGTTGACCAGGTCGCCCGCTTTCAGCACGCGTTCGCCAGGGATGCCGTGCGCGATATCGGGAAATACCGAAATACACGTCGCGCCGGGGAAATTGTACGCCAGCACCGGCGCCGACCGTGCGCCTTCCGCTTCCAGCAGTCTCGCCCCGATCGCATCCAACTCGCGCGTGGTCATGCCGGGTTCGAGCGCCTTCCCCATCGCGGCAAGCGTCCGCGCAACGATGGAGCCAATGCGCTTCAACGCCTCAAGGTCATTTTCAGAATCAATCGTCATGGAAAGCGCGTCCAAGCTGTGCGTGCCGCCAATATCGGTGTTCGACACGACGAGCGCCAGCCTGCGGCGCTTTCAAAACCACACCTCATACGGCCCAGCGCGCCGCATCCGCCTCTTGAGCGATGAGCGCGAGGCCGTAGGCGATGGACACCAGCTGATCGCCCGTCTCGATCTTGTCCGCGCCGAATCTCTTTTCGAATTGGCCACGCACCGCCGGCACAAACGACGTACCGCCAGTGAGAAACACGCGATCCACCGCGCTTTCCGCAAGCCCCGCTTGCGCCAACGCGCGATCCACCGCCGCGTCAATTTCCTCAAGTTCTGGCGCGATCCACGCCTCGAACTCTGTGCGCTTGATCTCTCGCTCGATATCGACACCCGCGACATGCAGCGAGAGCGTTCCGACATCGGCCTGGCTCAACTGCATCTTTGCAACGGAAACGGCCCTGTTCATCGCGTAGCCGGCGTCGGCGTCGAGAAAATTCAGGAATGCACGAATCTTTTCCGGTGTCAGACTCGTCCGCTCCAATTGCTCCAACTCGCGATAGTCCTTGGAGTGGCGCATGATGGAGAGCTCATTCCACTTACCGAACTTGCTGAAGTAGCCGTTCGGGATGGGCAGGATCTTGCCCCACGACGCGTATTCCGACCCCTTGCCGAACGCGCGCGCCACCACCCGGTCGATGATGCGATAGTCGAACGCATCGCCGGCGACGCCAACGCCGCTGTGCGCTAACGGCGCATACTCCAACCCGTTCGGACCGCGCGTGAAGCGCACCACCGAGAAGTCGCTCGTGCCGCCTCCGAAATCCGCGACGAGAATGGTCGCGTCCGCGTTCAAGCGCTGCGCAAAGAAGTAAGCCGCCGCCACGGGCTCATAGACGTGATGGATCTCCTCAAATCCCACGGCGCGAAGCGCTGCTTCATACCGGGCGCGTGCGAGCGCCTCATCCGGCGCAGAACCTGCAAACCGCACCGGCCGGCCAATCACCACGCGCTTTGGAAATTCGTTCCCCGAATGCGCGCGCACGCGACGCAGGAACGCCGCAAGCAAGTCCTCGAACTTATATCGGCGCGCATGGATCAGCGTGTCGTTGAAGAGCGAGCTCGCGGCGAACGTCTTGAACGACTGAATGAAGCGGCAGTCACCAGCCAGTTCCAGAAATTGATCAATCGCCCATGGCCCCGCTTCGATGTTAGTGCGCGCCACATCGTCATCATCGAGCGCCTGCCAAAAGCACAGCACCGAGCGGAACGCATCGAACGTCCGGTCCGCGTGATTGAAGTGCAGCGCCTCGGCCTGGCCTTCCGCGTTGATGATCGTGGCGACCGTGTTGGTGGTGCCAAAATCGAGGCCGATCGAATTTTGCATACGCGCCTCCGCAACGACGAAAACGCCCCGGCAGGGACCGGGGCGGTTTTGAATATGGGGCGCGGCTTTTCTGCGCTCCGGCGCGCGGAGTCAAGCCAAACAAAAACGCCCCGGCGTTCACCGGGGCGTTTCCGTTTCAGTTCTAGCTGAAGCTCAGCCCTGCGCGGCGCTGGCGATGGCGCCAGCCGGGTCGACGCGAACGCCGGGGCCCATCGTGGTGGACAGAGCCACCTTCTTCACGAACGTGCCCTTCGCGCCCGACGGCTTGGCTTTCGCCACCGCATCCACGAACGCTTTCACGTTTTGCAGGATTTGCGCTTCGGTGAAGCTCGCTTTGCCGACGCCGGCGTGAATGATGCCGGCTTTCTCGACGCGAAACTCAACCGCGCCGCCTTTGGCGTCGAACACGGCCTTCTTCACGTCCATGGTCACGGTGCCGACCTTCGGGTTCGGCATCAGGCCGCGCGGGCCCAGCACCTTACCGAGACGGCCAACGAGAGCCATCATGTCCGGCGTTGCGATCAAGCGATCGAAATCGATCGTGCCGCCATTGACGACATCGAACAGATCTTGATCGCCGACGATGTCGGCGCCCGCCGCCTTGGCTTCTTCAGCCTTGGCGCCTTTGGCGAACACCGCAACGCGCGCGGTGCGGCCCGTGCCGTTCGGCAGCGAGACAACGCCACGGACTTGCTGGTCCGGATACTTGGGATCAACGCCCAGGTTCATCGCCACTTCGACGGTTTCGTCGAACTTAGCGCTGGCGCGCGACTTGATCAGCTTCACAGCTTCATCGAGCGTGTGCAGCTTACGTGAATCGATGTTGGCGTGGCTCTTGGCCATGCGCTTGGTCGTCTTCACGGTTTTGGTTTTGGTCGGAGCTTGTGCCATTGGTCTTACTCCACCACCTGCACGCCCATCGAGCGCGCAGTCCCGGCGATCATCTTCGCGGCTTGATCGAGATCAGCGGCGTTCAGATCTTTTTGCTTCGCCTTGGCGATGTCCTTGCACTGCGCCATCGTGATCTTGCCGACCACGTCAACGCCCGGCTTCTTCGAGCCGGAGCCCGGCTTCTTCGCCGTCGCCATCTTCGCCGCCTTCTTGATCAGGAACGACGCCGGCGGCGTCTTGATCTCAAAGGTGAAGCTCTTGTCCTGGTAATAGGTGATGACCACCGGGCACGGATCGCCCTTGGGCATATCCTGCGTGCGGGCGTTAAAGCCCTTGCAGAACTCCATGATGTTCAAACCGCGCTGACCGAGCGCTGGGCCGATCGGAGGCGACGGGTTCGCCGCTCCGGCCGGCACTTGGAGCTTAATCTGCCCCAGTACCTTCTTAGCCATATGTGCCTCTCGCTTATCGCGGGACGATCCTTGCGAACCGGCCCGCCTGAGGGGGAGCGTGGTCCGGGCGGCTAAACCCCTCCCACGCGGGAAGCGGGGCTTATAGTGAGACGGCCGCCGCTTGTCGATGCCCGCTCACCTGCGGCGTGCGGGCGCTTGTAGCGTGCCGGGGCGGGGCGCAGTTAACGCGGCGTTCCCGGGAGTTTTTCGCATGCGCCTGTCGCTTCTCGCCGCCGCTTTGCTGGTTTCTGCCGCCACACCAGCCTTGGCTCAACGTCACACGCCGACGCCGGTGCCGATGCCGCCGGCGATCGAGGCGCCGCAGGACACTCCGTATCCCGGCACGATCGAGCTCAACATCGACGCCACCGATCTGAACCAAGCCATCTTCCGTATGCACGAGCGCATCCCGGTGAGCGGCGCAGGCCCGATGACGCTGCTCTTCCCGCGTTGGCTGCCGGGCGATCACTCGCCGTCTGGGCAAATCGAAAAGTTCACCGGCATCACCATGAGCGCTGGCGGCCATTCGCTCGCGTGGCGCCGCGACGTCGTCGATATCTCCGCCTTCCACGTAGACGTGCCTGCGGGGGCCGACGCCATCGATCTCACCTTTGAATTCGTGTCCGCCACGCAAGACGGCCAAGGCCCGATCACGATGAATGCGACGGGCATGCAGGTTCAGTGGAACTCGCTGCTGCTCTACCCGGCGGGTCACTACGCGACGCAGATCATGGTGCGTCCGCAGATCACCCTGCCGGAGGGTTGGACCTACGCCACCGCGCTCGGCTACGGCACGGCGACATCAGCACCCGTGACGTTCGCGCCCGTTGATCTCTCGACGCTGGTGGACTCACCGATGTTCGCCGGCCGCTATGCGCGCCGCATCGATTTGGATCCGCGCGGACGCTCACCCGTGCACCTCGATCTCTTCGCCGACACGCAAGAAGCGCTCGCCGCAACCCCCGCACAAATCCGTCCCCACCAGAATCTGGTCCGGCAAGCCGATCGCCTCTTCGGCGCGCGTCACTTCGATCACTACGATTTCTTGCTGATGCTTTCCGACTCGCTCGAAGGCCTCGGGCTTGAGCATCATCGCTCCAGCGAAAACGGCGAACCGACGGGTTACTTCACCGATTGGGACAGCATGGCCGCCGATCGCGATCTGCTACCGCACGAGATGACCCACTCGTGGAACGGCAAGTATCGCCGCCCTGCCGATCTCTGGACGCCGAATTTCAACGTGCCGATGCGCGACAGCCTGCTTTGGGTTTACGAAGGCCAGACGCAATATTGGGGCAATGTGCTGACCGCCCGCTCGGGCCTGCGCACACGCGCGGAAGCGTTGGACTCATTGGCCCGCGTTGCGGCCTTCTACGACAACAGCGCCGGCCGTCACTGGCGTCCGCTGCAGGACACCACCAACGATCCGGTGATCGCCAACCGGCCACCGCAAGCCTGGAATTCGTGGCAGCGCTCGGAAGACTATTACAGCGAAGGCGAGCTGATTTGGCTCGACGTTGATACGCTCATCCGCGAGCGCACGCATAATTCCCGTTCTCTAGATACCTTCGCTCACAACTTCTTCGGCGTGCATGACGGCGATTGGACGCCGCTCACCTACACGTTCGAAGACGTCGTCGCGGCGCTGAACCAGGTGACGCCGTACGATTGGGCCAGCTTCTTGCGCTCGCGCCTCGACAACACCTCAGAGCACGCGCCACTCGATGGTCTCACCCGCAGCGGCTATCGCCTCGCCTATAGCGACACGCGCTCCGACATCCAGAAAACCAACGAGGGCCAAGCCGAGGCGTCGTTCTTCCAGTACTCATTGGGCATGAATGTCGCCAACGACGGCACGATCTCGAATGTCATGTGGGATGGTGTCGCCTTCAACCAGGGGCTCTCGCGCGGATCGAAGATCATCGCGGTGAACGGCATCCCCTATGATGGCGACGTGCTCCGTCGCGCCGTCACCGACGCGCACACCAATCCGCATCAAAATATCGAACTGATCGTGCAAGGCGCGCCCGGCGGACGCTACCGCACCATCACGCTCGATTATCACGATGGCCTACGCTACGCGCACCTTGAGCGCATCCCAGGCACGCCCGATCGCCTGACCTCAATTCTCGCTCCGCGCTGAGCAAAGCGCGCGCCCGTCATAACGCGGCGCGTGCGCGATGCACGCGACAGTCATGGTGTGCGGCCCTGCACTCGCGTCGTACGGCCCGAGCCAGATCGGCATGCGCACGCTGTTCCACAGCGACGTGAAGAGCTGATGCGGCCGATCGAGCTCGCGCACGTGCGCGCGTGATGTGTGCACTAAGCGGTTGTCGATGTACCAGCGAATGGAATCCCGCCGCCAATCGAACGCGTAGGTGTGCAGACCCTCAGAAGCGTCGAAGCCAAGCGGCGTGATCGAGCGGATGTGCTGACCGTTCACGTGATAGGTCAGTTCGATCTGCGTCGGCGCGTTGCCGGTGATCTCCATATCGATTTCGTTTTCGGTGTGCGGCCCCGTCGGCATCGCAAACGTGAAGAAGCCCGAGACGATGCCGCCGCCGCGCACCGCGCGCATGCGCGTCTCGTAATACCCGTAACGAAACTCTGCGTGCGAACTGATCTCCGCCGACTTGTACGGCTTCGGCGCATTCGGTTCGACCGTCGGCTCCAGCGTGATCACCAGTCCGTCCGGCGTGAACGCCGCTTGGGCCGGCGCCCACACAGCGGAGAACATGTTCTCCGGGGGATAGCGATCCGAGAGCTGCCAGCGCGCACTATCGAACGTCGTGAAATGCTCGACGAACGGATCGCCCATCGGCGCGGGTGTTGGCGCGCGTTGCGCGGACGTGGACCCGACGCCGAGCAGCACAATCAACACAGCAAGCGCAATCGATCGCATGCGCGCAGCTTGGCACGGCGACGATAGTCGCCGCTAGGTGCGGTTAGCGCAGCTTTTCGACCTGATTGTATTCGAGGTCCACGGGCGTCTCGCGGCCGAAGATCATGACAGCAACCTTCAGGCGGCCGCGTTCTTCGTCCACTTCCGACACCACGCCTTCGAAGCTTTGGAACGGACCATCCGAAACGCGCACGCGCTCGCCGGTTTCGTAGTGGATCAGATTGCGCGGCTTGGCGGCGCCCACTTCGGCGACGCGACCCAGAATCCGCTCAACTTCCTTGTCGGAAACCGATTGCGGTTTGTTCTGGTTGCCGAGGAAGCCCGTCACCTTCGGCGTGTTCTTCACGAGGTGGTACGCCTCGTCGGTCATTTCCATTTTCACGAGCACGTAGCCCGGGAAGTGGCGATGCTGGCGCACCTTCTTGGCACCGCGCACGACTTCAGTGACCTCCTCAGTCGGCACCTGAATGTCTTCGAACTGCTCTTCGAGACCTTGGCGCCCAGCTTGGTCGCGGATCGCCTCGGCGACCTTCTGCTCAAAGTTCGAATAGGCGTGAACGATGTACCAGCGCGCCTTGCCCGAATAACGCGGCTGCGCGGCTGTTTGGGTGTCTTGTGCTTCGACCATCGTGCTCAACCGATTTTGCTCAAAATGAAAGCGATGCCGGTGCGCAGGATCGTGTCGACCAGGAAGAAGAAGATCGCGGCGACGACCGCCATCATCACCACCATGATCGTCGATACCGTCACTTCCTGACGGGTCGCCCATGTGACCTTGCGGCCCTCGGCTTGCACCTCGCTCCAAAAACGGAACGGTCCGCCGCGGCGCCGTGGTTCTAGATCTTGGTCGGCTGTATCCATCGCCATCGTTTCTTTTCTTCTCTTCCGTCTTCACATGGCCCGCGCCGGCCTCTTCACAAGGCGGCAATGGCAGGAGTTGAGGGACTCGAACCCACGACCCTCGGTTTTGGAGACCGATGCTCTACCAGCTGAGCTAAACTCCTACACCGCCGGCGTCCTTCGGACCTGGCAGGCTGCGAGCTTGCGGGCAGGCTTAAGGATCGGCGGCGCGCCACTTCTGAACGCGCCGGCCGGTAAGCGCGTGCTTATGCCCCAAGGCGCCCGACGCGGCAAGGGCGGCGACCTGTCGGCCACCGCCCCTCTTTCACGGCAAATCTTGAAAGCAGGCTCAGTCCGAGCCGAACAGAACTTCCCAGGTGTTGCCGTCCGGATCCGTGAAGTAGCCGGAGTAGCCGTATTCCTCGTCGCGCGCCGCCGACACGGTGGCGCCGGCGCCTTGCGCCTTCGCCATGATCGCGTCGACCTCGCCTTTGTTCTCCGCGAAGTAGCTGAGGATGGCGCCTGCCGCGCCGCGGCCCGCCGGGCGATGGCCAACGCGCTCGACGTAGGTGCCGAACTCGCTGCGATCGAGCAGCACGAAATATACGCCGTCGAGATCGTACGCGACGTGCTCGTCGTCGTTCTCCACCGGCGTCAGACCTAAGGCGCTGTAGAAGGCCAGCGACTTTTGCAGATCGTCCACAGGAACCGTGACGCACGAAATTGCTGCTGGCATGGCTTCATCTCCACCTGACGCGAACCCGCGCCTTGAAGCGATGAATTGCAGAGATTCTCGGGCGCCGCAAAGGCGATCATCGGCCGATGATGACCTCTCCACTGCCAAATACGCGCCGGCTTACCGGACCGTTCACCTGATGCACGCGCACGTCACCGCTGCCGAGAATAACCGCGTCCAAACGCTGCGCTTCGCCGCCGTGCGTAACGTCGCCGGAACCAGCAATCGCAATACTCACCACAGTGGCGCGCCCATCGCGAATGAGCACGTTGCCTGAGCCCTGCACCGAAATGTTGGTGGGACCATCAACGCGCGACGCGGTGAGATCGCCCGAGCCCGCCAGCGACGCGGTCAATCCCTGGCGTGCAACGCCAAGCGTCACGTCGCCGGAGCCGGCCACCGCCACCGTCGCTCGTTCAGCTTCGTAAAGTCTCACGTCGCCCGAGCCGTTAAGCGCGATGTCGGCGCTGTGCGCGACGCGCTCGATGTCGGCGTCACCGCAACCCTCAAAGCGAACGCGTGCGTTGTCGGAATCCGCCATGTGCAGGCGGACTGCACCGCCCGCCATCACCACCGCCGCGCGCGGCACGCGAATGCTCACCACAGGCAAGCGCGCACCAGCGACGCTGCCCTGACGATTGGTGCTCACGACGAAGCCGCCTTCGCTTAGCACGTGGCAACTGCGGATCTGCCGCCGCAGGCCGCCATCGACGATAAGCCGCGAGCCGGCCATGCGAAAAACCGGCGCGCTCAGCGGGCCAGAATTGGCCACCGACACGGCGATGTCGGTCCGCGCCTCCGGGTAGACCCGCACGTACCCTGCGAAATCTCTGAGCTGCACCTCGTTGGCGCGCGCAAAGCGCGACCAAGTCGCGGCGGCGGCCGGAGGCTGAGTTTGCGCCGAGACATTCAGCGCTGCGAGCGCAGAGAGCGCCACAGCCAAACTTACGATAGCGGAAAAACGCATCAAATCAGCCCTTCCAGGCGTGTCCCTACAGCGTTGATGCCGGCGCTTCACGAGACGGATGCGCGCCCCCTGCTCTTTTCCCCTTCTGGGAGAAAAACTTCAATACAGACGGCGGTTTAGCTGTGGCCCGGACGCATCGCATTACCATTATCGTTAACGTCCGGGGCGTGTGGAATTGTGTCGTTTCGGAGCCGGGTCCAAGTGTGTTTTCCCCAGAACGGGTGAACTTTAGGGGTAAATACGCATGCGTACTTGGATTATCGGCGCGGCCGCCATGTTGGCGCTCGCCGTGCCGGGCGTCGCCGCTGCCCAAGCCACGGGCTATGTCGGCGCGTCCTACAGCAGCACGGACCACAGCGGTCCGGGCAGCAGTGTTGACAGCTACGGCGTCGATGGCGCCGTTGCTTTCGCCGGCTCCGGCTCGATTTCGTTCGAAGTCGACGCGGCTTGGGCCACGACTGACGACAACAACAACAACGACGACGCGACCAGCATCGCTGGCCACGTCTATGCCCGCAACGACTCCCACCTCGTCGGTGGCTTCGTCGGCATCAACGACTCAGACGCCGCTGACACGACCTGGTTCGCCGGCGTCGAAGGCGCTCTGTACTATGACCACGTGACGGTCGGCGGCTCGGTCGCCTACGCCAACAACGACGACAACAACGTCGATGGTTGGGGCGTTCAAGCGGACGTTCGCTACTTCCCGATGGATAACTTCCGTCTCGGTGCGAACGTTGGCTGGGCCAGCATTGATTACAGCGGCCCGGGCGGCAACGACGACGCTTGGCTCGCTGGCGTTGACGGCGAATACCAATTCAGCTCGATCCCGATCAGCGTTGGTCTCGGCTACGAACATGCCGAAATCAGCGACTCGAACGCGGATGCCGACAGCTGGACGGTTCGTCTGCGCTACAACTGGGGCGGCAGCCTCTATGACCGCGATCGCCATGGCGCGAGCCAAGCCGATCAAGTGGGCTTCACCTCCCTCTTCGGTCTCTAAGACTTACACCGTACTAAGGTATCAACCTCAACGCCCCGGCTTCGGCCGGGGCGTTTTCTTTTGCGCGAACGCACGCGTGACGCGGAACATAGTTAATCGGACATAAGCGATATTGCGCGTGCATCTCTGAAAACCCTTGTTTCAAGCGGCTTTCGTTAAGACCTCGGCAACTAGTCGTGACTCGCTGGGCACACCAAACAGGACGCGTGAGCCAATCTGACTTCTCTTGCTAGGTGCGCGAATCGCCATCCGATATTCTCTTTTGCAGCAGGCCGGGGACGGCTGACGCAAAAGGAAATCCTTATGAAGAAGATCTTGTTGGGCGCCGCCACGGCGCTGGCTTTTGGCGCGACTGGCGTGGCCCACGCTGACACTGCAGCGGTTGTCGGCCTTAGCTACAGCAACGCGGACTTCGGCAGCGGCGACCTCAACACGTACGGCCTCGATGCCGGCTTCAATCATGAGATGATGAACGGTTGGGATTTGCAAGTCGACGGCCAAATGGGCCGCGTCGATGTCAACGGCTGCTGCAACTCCGCCGGCTACGGCGCCGTGCACTTGGGCATGCGCACCGACACGCACGAACTCGGCGCCTTCGTTGGTCTGACCGATACGTTCGGCGTCTCCGGCCTCGGCGTCGGTATCGAAGGCGAGATGTTCCTCGGCAACTTCAATCTCGGCGCGTCGGCCGCTTACGCTGATTACGACGACGCGAACTTCAACACCTCGTCGATCGAAGTGAACGGCGCCTACTTCTTCACGCCGAACTTTGCCGTGACCGGCCTCGTCGCTGAAAACAACATCGATGGCGGCATGGGCGGAAGCGACGACTTCCTGACCGTTGGCGTCGGTGGCGAATATCGTTTCGACAACTCACCCGCCAGCTTCAACCTCGGCTACCGCAACGCCGACTTCGACGGCGGCGACGCCGATGTGTGGTCCGTGGGCTTCAAGTGGGATCTGGGCAGCGACAGCATCCAAGATCGCACCCGTCACGGTGTGAGCTTCGACGGCGCGTCGAACTTCTTCCGCAACTTCAACTTCCTGCCGGTCAGCTAGTCGTTTCAGCACATTCAAACGTCAAAGCCCCGGCCTCACCGCCGGGGCTTTTTCTTTGCGCAGGCGCCGCGCGTTCGTGCTTTCGCGGCAACGGCGCGTTGATGGCCGTGCAGGGCAGCCTTGATCGAAAAACCGAAGCAATATCCTGTCGCGCTCAGCGAGGCCCTTGGGGAAAGAATTATCATGAAGTCATCACTGCTTTTCGGCGCCGCACTTGCGGCGACCGCGTTCGCGGGCGCGGCGCACGCGCAATCCATGGGTCACATCGACCTCACCTTCCAAAACAATGACTACGGCAGCGACAGCTACAACGACGCGTCGATCGGCGGCGCGGCGCTCCTGGGCGAGCACTTTCAGCTAAGTGGCCGCTATGCCAACATCGATGTCGGCGACACCGGCGCTGACTATTTCGACATCGACGGCTTCCTCTTCAGCCGCTCCGACACCGGCGCATACGGCGGCTATTTGAGCTACGATAACGTCGAAGACACGAACGAATGGTCGATCGGCGGCTTCATTCAAAGCTACAGCGATAATTGGAATTGGACCGCGCAACTCGGCTACGCCGACACCGAAGGCGATGCTCAAAACATCAACTTGGATGGCGAAGGCCGCTACTTCTTCAGCGACAACTTCTCGGTCCAAGGCAATCTCGGCTACGGCACGTTCGAGGGCGAGGCCTCGGGCGATTATTTCTCCGGCGGCCTGGGTGCTGAAATCGGCTTCGACAACTCCCCGATCAGCCTCTTCGGCGCCTGGGAGCACTATGAGTTCGACAGCAACGGCGTCGACACATTCGGCATCGGCGCGCGCTGGAGCTTCGGCGGCGGCAGCGTGAAGGAACGCAGCCGTACCGGCGCGTCGTTCCAACGCGTCACGCGTACGCTCGGCGATCTCGAACTCGGCGGCAGCAACGCACCGCGCGGCTAAAGCGTCGACTACCAAACGTCAAAGCCCCGGCCTCACGGCCGGGGCTTTTTTCTTTGCGCCTCTTCTCTTGGCTTAACCGCGAACGTGGATGTCGCCCGAGCCGGTGTCGATCATCTGATCGAGCGTGCCGGCATCGTGGATATAGATGTCACCCGAGCTAGAGAGCCGCGCGCGGGTTGTCGTGGCGCTGCCGCCAAAACGGAGATCACCCGAACCATTGTCGCTTGCTTCGAGCCGCGCGACGCGACCACTGTGAACGACCAAATCGCCGGACGCTGATAGAGCGAGATTGGCGCTCTCGCCTTCCACTGAAGCGACTTCGACGCTGCCCGAACCGTTGAGCTGCGCGTTCAAGGATCCTCGGACCGCGCCCACATCAATGTCGCCCGAGCCCGATAGCCGCACGGTCGTGTTGCGCCCTGCATCTCCTACGCGCATCGAGCCGGAGCCGTTGACCAGCGCGTTCACGTCGCCGCCCACGTCGCCGACAACAACATCACCGGAGCCGTTGAGGACGAGATTACCCGTCGCGCTCGCCCCATCGACCCGCAACGAACCAGAACCGTTGAGCGCCGCGTTCAGTTCACCTTGCACCCGCTCAACATGCGCATCGCCAGAGCCGTTAAGCGCCAGATTGAGGTTGCCGCTCGATGCGCCAACGCTGGCGTCGCCACAGCCGTTCAAGGCCAAGTCGCCGCCGCCTGAAGCGCCGATTTCGGAGAACACCGCGCCGCCGACGCCAAGGTGCATTGTGCGCGGCGTACGGATTGTGATGTGCGGCAGCTCAGACTCGGCCACGCTGCCGATGCCGTTGATGCGCACGCGGCGCAGACCCATCACCGTTCCGCACCCTTGCAAGCGATTGCGAAGGCCGCCGTCAATCACTACGCGGTCGCCTTCTACGCCGACGGTGGGCGCAGCGACACGCGCGCCGGCGGTTACACTCACATCGACGTCGGTGCGATCCTCAGCGATCACCGTCAGGGTCGCCGCAGCGTTCTGAATTTCCGCGTTGTGTGCAGCGTACGGCGCGGCAACCGCTTGCCCGGCAAGGCCAACGGCGGCGGTCGTCAAACAAAGTAATAGGCGCACGAAATCTCTCCCTGAACTCATCCGCTTCCTGCCTCAGTGGATGCGGCCAACACGCGCTTTAGATGCCCGCTTGACTCCATCGTCCTCACGCCGTATTTAACCATCTAGTTAAATGCAAACGCCCGATCCCCTCTCCGTCACGCTTTCGGCCCTGGCCGACCCGACCCGGCGGGCCATCCTGGCCCGGCTGGCCGAGGGGGAGGCCACGGTCAACGACATCGCGGCGCCCTTCGCCATGAGCCTCCCGGCGGTCTCCAAGCACCTGAAGGTCCTTGAGAACGCCGGCCTCATCTCCCGCGGCCGCGACGCCCAATGGCGGCCGTGCAGGCTCGAACCCGCCACGCTCAAGAGCGTCGACGAGTGGCTCGAATTCTACCGCCGCTTCTGGAGCGGCAGCTTCGACAAGATGGACGCCTACCTCGCCAAGCTCAAAAACAAGGAGACGCGCAAATGAGCGCCATGCTCGCTGACGACGAACTGCTGCTCACGCGCATCGTCGACGCTCCCGCCGACCTCGTCTTCTCGATGTAGA
>Ga0209023_10005334_pt1 | contig 14103 bp, 14 predicted proteins | sample LakOneMetagenome_FD_187468 | JGI IMG/M metagenome (GOLD analysis project Ga0209023, IMG submission 187468) | Freshwater and sediment microbial communities from Lake Erie, Canada (SPAdes) (version 2) | ecosystem: Environmental > Aquatic > Freshwater > Lentic | place: Lake Erie, Canada...
ACATTCAACGGAGTGACACTGCGCCATGTTGTCGAGGTGCGTAACCCTAGTTTCTGCTCGCCGTCTTTCATCGCCCTGCTCCGCAAGTTCAATGTTGCCGTGGTCTATGCCGATCATGCGAAATACCCGGCCATCGCGGATGTGACGGCGGATTTTGTCTATGCGCGGCTTCAGACCGGCAAGGATACGGTCAAGACCGCCTACACGCCCAAGGCACTGGATGCGTGGGCCGAGCGACTGAAGGTGTGGTCAGCCGGGGGCGAACCGGACGATCTGCCGCGCTCCAGCGAAACATCGGCGAAGAAGCAGCCACGCGACGTGTTCGCCTATGTCATTCACGAAGGAAAAATCCGCGCGCCAGCCGGTGCGATGGAACTCATCGCGCGGGTGAAATGATCGAATAAAGTCCAGCAGCCAAGCGAACGCCGGGGGTCGTCATGGCAAAAGCCAAAAAGCTCTTCACCATCGGTTATGAACAGACGCCGCCAAAGGCCGTTCTGGATGAATTGCAACGCGCGGGCGTGAAACTGCTGGTCGATGTGCGTGCGGTGGCGTCGTCTCGCCGTCCGGGCTTCTCAAAAACTCAGCTTGCGGCGGGCCTCGATGAACGCGGCATCGGCTATGTCCACCTTCGCGGCCTCGGCACGCCGAAAGACGGTCGCGAAGCCGCGCGTGGCGGCGACATGAAATCGCTGTCGAAAATTTACCACGCCCATCTCAAGACGGCGCAGGCGCGCGCCGAGATGGACGAGTTGCAGGCGCTTATGAAGAAGGCGGGGTCGGTCTGCATTCTCTGCTACGAGCGCGACCACAACGCCTGTCATCGCAAGTTCATTGCCGAAATCATTGAGGAGCGCGACGGGGCGAAGATCGAAAATCTGATGCCTCCGCAGGCCTGACTTATCCACACACTGCGCCGAATTCTTTTGTCATGTTCATGGCGCGTTCTATTCCGTTCGCTGGACGAACTTGCGACCCGGCGTTCTAATACATCCGTATTTTTACGTAGTTCATTTCCGGGGCTCGAAGCTCCATGCGAAGCGTTTGGATGTACGCGCTTTGCGCCGCCGCCATTTTGCTTTGCGGTCGCGCGCCAGCGAATGCGGATATTCTGGATGATCTGTTGCCGGCCCCTGCGGGCCTGAGCGGCGGCACGCGTGCGGACACGTTCCTCTATTTCAGCGGGTTCGATCTATGGCGCAGCGGCGGCTCCGTCTATGGCGGCGTGCAATGGTCGCCCGGTGGCCTGAACGAGGATGGCTTTACGCTGAAACTGCTGCTTGCCGAAGGTAGCTATCGCTACCGCGCAGGCAAAACCGACATCAACGGCACCGGCCTGCTCGCTTCCCTGATGCCGGGCTGGCGGATCAAGCGTGACAACGTCGAGATCAAGGTCTTTGCCGGTCTCGATTTCCAGAACCATCGCCTCTCGCCCGACGATCCTACAAATAGCCTGCGCGGCAATCACGCGGGCGTCCGTGTCGGAGCCGAACTGTGGTGGGAGCCGATGCCCGCGTTCATGCTGGCATCGTCGTTTTCCGGATCGACCATCGGCAACAGCTTCGGCGTGCGCGGCGCAGCCGGATGGCGGGTGATGGACCGTTTCTGGGCCGGACCCGAAATCGAGACATCCGGCGACCAGATTTATCGCCAGTACCGCGTCGGCGCGCATATCACATCGTTCAAAACCGCGATATTCGAATGGTCGCTCGGCGCGGGCTATGTCCAGGACAACAGCCACAGGTCCAGCGCCTACGGCCGGATCAGTTTGCTGGCCCGCCAATAACACAACCCTGCCTTGCCAAACCTGTCCACAAAACGTGCGATCCGCCTTGATAGTATGATCGATGTAATGCTACAAAATCGGTATCGTTGCTTTCTTTGTCGGGGCCGCAAAATGATTTCGTCCTGGGTTTCAGCGCGCCTCGCGGCGCGGGATATTCACTACGGTTGGGTTATGGTGGGCGTGACGTTTTTGACGTCGCTCATCAGTTCCGCATCGGTCGGCGCGCCGGGCGTATTCATCCTCCCGCTTCAGAAAGAATTCGGCTGGAGCACGACGCAGATTTCTTCTGCATTGTCGATCAGACTTCTACTTTTCGGGCTGATGGCGCCCTTTGCCGCCGCACTCATGGTGCGGTTCGGCCTTCGCAACGTGGTCCTCTCGGCCCTGACGATCATCATGGCCGGGTTGGTCGCGTCACTGACCATGACGCAAGCCTGGCACCTCATTGGGCTCTGGGGTTTCGTCGTCGGCTTCGGCACCGGCCTTACCGCCATGGTGCTTGGCGCGACCGTCGCGACGCGCTGGTTCGTCGCGCGGCGTGGCCTAGTCGTAGGAATTCTTGCCGCGAGCGTTGCCACCGGCCAGCTTATCTTCCTGCCCATTCTTGCCCACCTGACGGACCTCTATGGCTGGCGGACTGCGATGGCGACCATGTGCGTCATGCTTGGCGTGGCGGCGCTTGTTGTCATCTTGCTGATGCGGGACCGGCCGTCCGATCTCGGGCTGCGTCCGTTCGGCGAAGACCCTGCAGCTCCGGCCCCTGCTGCGGCGCCACTGGCTGGCTCGATGATTGCCAGCGTGTTCACTGTCCTGCGCGATGCGGCCAAGACACGCGTGTTCTGGATTCTGTTCGGCACATTCTTCATCTGCGGTGCCAGCACCAATGGACTGGTGCAGACCCACCTGATCCCGATGTGCGCAGACTTCGGCATTCCTCCGCAGACGTCTGCAAACCTGCTCGCCGCCATGGGCATCTTCGATTTCGTCGGCACCATTGCATCAGGCTGGCTGTCGGATCGCTATGACAACCGCTGGCTGCTGTTCTGGTATTACGGCCTTCGCGGCTTGTCGCTGCTGTTCCTGCCGTTCACGGATTTCTCGTTCTACGGCCTGTCGTTGTTCGCGGTGTTCTACGGTCTTGACTGGATCGCCACGGTGCCTCCGACAGTCAAGCTGACGGCCAAGCATTTCGGCCCCGAGCGGGCTGCGATGGTGTTCGGCTGGGTCTTTGTCGGACACCAGATCGGGTCCGCTGCCGCAGCACTCGGCGCTGGCATCACTCGCACTGCGCTGGAAAGCTATCTCCCCGCATTTTTCGCGGCAGGTGTGCTTTGCATCTTTGCGGCGGCGGCGGTGCTGCTGGTTCAGCAAACGGCAAAACCGGCGACAGCGTGAATCGGGATCAGCCGAGACGCCAGAGCGTCATCGGTTCGTCGTAACCGCGAACGCGGACATCGCCTAGAGGCGTGGCATTATCACATGCCGCGCCGGCGGCGACGCGGACAACGTCGGAGATCAGGAACTGTGAATCGAAATCCTTGTTGAGCGCTTCGATGCGTGCGGCAAGATTCACCGTGTCACCGATCACGGTATATTCCTTGCGGCGGGGCGAGCCGATATTACCGGCGACCACCTCACCCACATGAAGCCCGATGCCAATTCGCAGAGGCCATGAACTCGTGTCATTGATGCGGGTCATAGCCGTCAGCATTTCGCGCGCTGCACTGACCGCCTGGCCAGCCGCGTCCGGAGTTTCGAACGGCGCGCCGAACAGCGCCAGAAATCCGTCGCCGAGAAACTTGTTCACAATACCGCCGTGCCGATCGAGAATCTCGACGAGGATTCCGAAAGCGCCGTCCAGCCGGTCGACGACCTCCTGCGGCGTGCGCGTCCGCGCTCCGGCCGTGAAACTGCGGAAATCGACGAACATCACCGCGACATGGCGCGTATCGCTGGTCGTTTGCGTTCCTTCGGCCAGCAAACGCTCGACCACTTGCGGCGACACGTGCTGGCCGAACAGGTTGGTGACCCTGTCCCGCGATGTTGCCGCTGCGATGCTCTTACCGAACTGCCTGCGCAACTGAACGCCGACGGCCCCGGCAAGAACGCCGCCGATAAGAACGATCAGGCTGCGTGCAAAGTTATATTCGAAGTCTGGTGGCGCATCGGGATGATAAAACATCGCCATCGCGAACAATTCGGCGGACGCGACAAAGCCGGTAAATGTTGAAAGCCAGAAATCGAGCCGCAGCGTCGAAAGAATGATGAAGACGAAGTAGACGAGCGGCACGACGAAACCGAGCGCCGTCACCGATCCCATATTGTCGATGTGCAGCGCCAGCGCGACTGTCGGCATACTGGTTTCGATGAAGGCGCTCGCATAGCGTCTCGGCGCCGATACGTCGCGGTCCAGCTTGAGTTGCCGTTTCACCAGCGCATGGGCGAACAGCTCGAACAAAATGAACGGCACGATGATAACGTAAAGATACGCGGGCTTCAGCTTGCCGTGCCAGAGCTGATCGATCTCTTCGGGCGCCAAAATGTAAACCGTCCACAATACGGCGGCGATCGACGACGTCGTGATGATCAGCGCCTTGATGCGGATGAGCTCGGTCTTAAGAACTTCCCGCGTCAGCGCGCGATGGAAGTCCGCCGGAAGCATCTCCCGCTCACGTATCTGCTTTCTTGTCTCGCGCATGATCTCTGCCATCTGGAGCAGAATACAACATCGGTCAGCCGTCTCAATCCAGTGTGCGGCGGAATCGCGTGACCGCGATGGTCATTGCTGCCAGCACCAGCAGGCATAGCGCAATCGCATCGTATTGCAGATTTTCCAGTGACGCGCCCTTCAACATGATCGCGCGCACGATGCGGATATAATGCGTGAGCGGCAACGCCTCGCCGATCCACTGCGCCCAGACCGGCATGCCCGCGAACGGAAACATGAAACCGGACAGCAGGATGTTCGGTAGGAAGAACATCATCGACATCTGCATCGCCTGCAATTGGTTCTGTGCAATGGTCGAGAATGTGTAGCCGATCGACAGATTGGCCGCGATAAACAGCGTCGAGAGAAATGCCAGCATCGAGAGGCTGCCGAGAATGGGTACGTGAAACAGGAAATAGCCGATGCCGATGATGATCGTCGCCTGCAGGAAACCGACAAGCACATAGGGAATAATTTTGCCAAGCATCACCTCAACCGGCGTGATCGGCATGGCAAGCAAGTTTTCCATCGTGCCGCGTTCGATCTCGCGCGTCACCGACAACGCGGTGAAGATCAGCATGGTCATGGTCAGGATGGTGCCGACCAGTCCCGGCACGATGTTCAGCCGCGACTCCGCCGCCGGATTGTAGCGCGCATGGGTCCGTATCTCGAACGGCATATCCGGCGGATCGCCGACCTGCAGATCGTGCCTGAGCGCTGACTGAACGATTTGCCCTAAGGCTCCGAGCGCCGAACCCGATGCCACCGGATCGGTCGCGTCGGCAGCTACCAACAGTGCAGGCTTGTCGCCTCGCCGCACGCCGCGCTCGAAACCCCGTGGGATCTCAACGCCGAACAGCACCTTGCCGGATTCCAGCAGGCTATCGAATTCCGCAACAGTTTGAACCTGACGGGTGAACCGGAAATAGGCGCTGTTCTTTAGTGCCTCGAGAATGGACCGGCCGAGGTCGCTGTCCTCCTGCAAGAGAACCGCCGTCGGCAGTTGTCGTGGCGTGGTGTTGATGGCGTAACCAAACAGCAACAACTGCATGATCGGCAGCATCACGATCATCGCGAACGACACGCGGTCGCGGCGCAATTGCAGAAATTCCTTGACCAGCATCGCGTAAGTGCGTTGCCAGAACCCGCGAATGCCGCCGATGGTGGTGCTCGATTCACTCATTGGAAATTATCCTTCGAGCGGCCCATCAGTTCGATAAACACATCCTCCAGCGATGGCTCGGATTTGTGCCACACCAGATCGCCGCTGGATTTGTAAGGCGCAATGGCTTTCTCAAGCGCGGCCTCGTCGCGGCCGGAGACATGCAGGCTGGTGCCGAACGGCGCAACCATGTCGATACCCGGCTTATCGGTGAGATCGGTCGTGAGCTTGTTCAACCCTTCGCCCGTCACGGTGTAGGTCGTCAGAGCCGACTTAGCGATGACTTCCTCGACGGTGCCATGCGCCAGCAGATTGCCATAAGCGATATATGCGATCTCATGACAGCGCTCGGCCTCGTCCATGTAGTGCGTGGACACCAACACGGTGAGCCCTTCCGCCGCGAGCGCGTGAATCTCGTTCCAGAATTCGCGGCGCGCCTTGGGATCGACGCCAGCGGTCGGCTCGTCCAGCAGCAGCAATTGCGGATTTGGCAATGTGCAAGCGCCGAGCGCAAGACGCTGCTTCCAGCCGCCGGACAGTTCACCCGCGAGTTGCTCTTCGCGGCCTTTCAGTCCGATACGCTTGATCATGTCGCGCGCAGCCGCTTGCGGATCGCTCACGCCATAGAGCCGCGCAACGAATTCCAGATTCTCGCGCACGGACAAATCCTGATAGAGGCTAAACTTCTGCGTCATGTAGCCGACATGACGCTTGATCTTGTCGGCGTCGCGCCGAATGTCATAGCCGAGGCACGTCCCCTCACCGCTATCGGGCGTCAGTAGACCGCACAGCATGCGGATGGTCGTGGTCTTGCCGGACCCGTTCGGTCCGAGAAAGCCGTAGATCGAGCCGCGCTTCACCTGCATCGACAGGTTCTGCACGACCGCGCGGCCGTTGAACGACTTCGACAAGCCGTGAACCTCGATGGCAATATCGGAAGCGGCGACCTCGGTGCTCACGGCTTTGCACCACCGAAGATGCTAACCGGCTGACCGACGCGAAGACTGTCAGGTTTGTTGGGCCGTGCCTGAATCAGATAGACCAGCTTCGAACGCTCATCGAGGCTGTAGATCACTGGCGGCGTATATTCAGCCGTAGTGGCGATGAAATAAATCTTCGCCGTCAGATCGGTCGAACAGCCGTCACACGTAATCCGTACATCGTCGCCGACCTTGATCTTCGGCAGGTCCGGTTCGGGCACGAAGAACCGCACCTTCATGTTGCCCGGCGGCAAAATGGAAATCACCGGACGCTGCGCAGGCACGGTCTCGCCCTCGCGGAAATAGATTTGCTGAATCGTGCCCGCGATGGGCGCGTTCATGCGGCGGCGCGCGAGCTTTGTCTGGGATGTATTCACGCGCGCCTCGGAAACGCGCAAGGTCGCCAGCGCGGAATCGAAATTCGCCTGCGTGCCCGAACCGGTCTTGCTCAGCGCTGCAGCGCGATCATAGGCCTGCTGCGCGTTGGCGAGTTGCGCATTGCTCTGGTTCAGGTCCGCCTTCTGCAAATCGTCATCAACCGCGTAAAGCGGCGCGCCGACCTCGACGTGGTCGCCCTCGCGGACATTGAGCTTGACCACGCGCCCCTGCTCGTCGGGGCTGACGAAGATCAGGTCCGCCTCGATCCAGCCCTGATAACCGGGATTCCTGTTCTGGCCGCATGCGGCCAGCATGGCGGCGGCCATCAGCAGCGCGACAGCGCGAGCGATCCCTCGCGACGCAATCATGCCGCCCTCCCTTCGTCAAAAATCATATCGAGATGCGAACGCAGCATCGCGGTTGCATCGAGCGGCGCGAGCCTGCCGAACAGTCCCTGCCAGATTACCGCGACGATGACCGGCGCGACCAGCAGTTGCGGAAACTCCGCCAGTTTCGGATTTCGGATTTCGCCGCGCGCGATGCCGTATTCGATCAGTTTGCGCATTCCGGCCATGCCGTGCGCCACGACTTCGCGATAGTAGAAGTCTGCCAGCGCCGGAAAGCGCGACCCTTCAGAAATGATGAGCCGCAGGATGTCCCCGCGCTTTGTGCCAATGACTTCGCGGACGAACATTTCGACCATCGCCTGCATGATAGCGCGGGCCGATCCAGCGCCGGGGTCTATGGGCGGATTCGACAGCCGGACGATCAGCGGCCCGAGCGCGGTGCGCACCAGTTCCTGAAACAGCGCTTCCTTGTCCTTGAAGTGAAGATAGATGGTGCCCTTGCCGACGCCTGCGCGCTTGGCCACGTCTTCAAGGCGTGTCGAAGCAAACCCCTTGGCGGTGAATTCTTCCAGTCCGGCGGCCACGATCGCCTCGCGCCGCTCCGTCGCGCCGATCGATCTTTTGGACGACCGCACGCCAACAGACGTTTGCCCGGCTGTTCGCGCCTTGGCGGCGCGGCCGGTTTTCTTCGGAGGTTCAACGTTGATAAGGGGTACCTTTGCCATGAGCCTAATATGACTGACTGGTCAGTCATATTCAAGAGTAAAGTTCCGCCGCTGGCGGAAATCTTATAAATAATTGAGATAATTAGTCTTTTAACCGCGCGCGTCGCAGGCCCAGGCGCGGATCACGCATTCCTTGCCGCCGAAAGCGTAGCACTTTTTGGTCGCTTCATTGAGCGCGCTGGAGATGCGCGGCGCGACGGCATAACCGTGGGCTCCGCAGGGCTTGGCCATATCGAGCGACAGCGCCACGCAGGCGCGCTTCATGGTAACGGCGCTGCAGTCGCCTTTGCATTGCTTGAGCGCAGCGCTGCGCGCGCCCTGCTCGGCCGGATAATCGAACGCCTGTCCGTAAGCGCCGCATTTGCCGACAGCCAACGCGCCCGCCGCAACGGCAGCGTTCGTTGAAAGATGAAGAGCAAAGGCAGAAATCAAAGCGAAAACAAAAAACGCGCGAACCCGCGCAACCGTCCGAACAGTCAAAATCCCCTCCCCAGAGGTCGAGCGGGCGGAGATTAAACTGAAGGGCGTTTCAACTTGGTGAACAGATCTGAAATGGTCAACCGCGCCGCGCGTCGGCCAGCATGTCCGGCGTGTCGATATCGAGAAAGGCGCTTTGGCCTTCGACTTCCACCTCGGCCACGGCCTCGGCGTGCCGCGCGATCAGATGCCGCGCGCCGACATCGCCGTCCAGCGTCATCAATTCCGGGAAGAACCGCCGCGACCACAACACCGGATTGCCGCGCCGTCCGCCCGCAACCGGCACCGCGATCAGCGAGCCGCGATCCGGCGCGAACGCATCCACCAGCCGGTCGATCAGTTTCGCATCGATCAGCGGCATGTCGCCGAGACAGACCACCGCGCCATCGGCGTTCTCAGGCACTGCCGCGATGCCTGCCTTGACCGAGGTCGCAAGCCCATCCGCAAAATCTGGATTGTGCACGAACGTGACTTTCAATCCCTTGAGCGCGGCTTCAACATCTTTGCTCTGGTGGCCTGTGACCACAATCACAGGCGACGCCTTCGAGGCCAGCACCTGCTCGGCGACAATCCGCACCAGCGGCTTGCCGTTCAGTTCGGCCAGCAGCTTGTTCGGGCCGCCCATCCGCGTGGAGCGTCCAGCTGCAAGGATCAGGCCTGCGACTTTCCGCTCTCCTTCGGATTCAAGCGGCACGCGCGGCTGCGGGCGCGTCACGATTTCCATCAGCAATCCGCCGACGCCCATGCCGGTGATGTCCGCGCGGGTCACAGGCAATCCCGCCAGCAAGCGCATCAGCACCCAGTCGAAACCGTTTTCCTTCGGCGAACGCGCACAGCCCGGCGCGCCGACAACCGGATGGTTTTTCACCTTGCCGATCAGCATGAGATTGCCGGGATCGACCGGCATGCCGAAATGCTCGATAGCTCCGCCGATCTGTTCGATGGCGGCAGGGATCACATCGCGGCGATCCGCGATAGCGGATGCGCCAAACACCAGCACCAGTTCCGCACCAAGGGCGAACAATTCCTCGATAGCCGGCGCGAGCGCTGCTTCATCATGAGCCACGCGGCGCTCGCCGATGATGTGCGCGCCCGTCGGCGCAAGGCGTTCTTCGGTGACGCGCAGGGTCTTGTCGATGACTTTCGGAGCAAGACCCGGCAGCATCGTGGAGACGATGCCGACACGCTTGATCTGAAACGGCGCGACGCGCATGCGCCCTGCCTTCGCGGCAACCACGGCGGCATCGCGCAGTTTGCCTTCCACACCGAAGGGGATGATTTTCACGGTCGCGATCATTTCGCCAGCAACAACGGCCTTGAAGGCCGGCAACGTCGCAAACGTAATCGCTTCATCGACGCGGTTGATGCGATCCACCGCGTCGCGGTCCACCACAAGCACACCGGCTTCTGCCGCGAACAAATTAGCGCGGCCGGTGAAAGCCTTTTCGACGCTCACACCCTCGCCCGCCACAGCAGCCGCAATGCTGCCCGCCGCCTCGTCCTCCGACACGTCGCCCGCCTCAAGACGCGCGACGACGATTTCCTTCACACCCGCCTGTTTGAGCGCGGCGATCTCGGCAGCGCCGAGCACAGTGCCTTTCTTGAGAACGAGCGCGCCCTGACGGATGGCATGAACGGTGACACCGCCGAGACTGTCGTCGAGTGCCGCAGGGCCGAATTTCATGCCGCCGACTTCGTCTTGAGCGGCGCATCGGCCGGAAGCCGCAGCCGCGCAGTGATCTCGGCCATGATTGACACTGCGATCTCGGACGGCGATACAGCGCCGATATTCAGCCCGACCGGCGCATGAATACGCGCGATGCTGTCATCAGTTGCACCTTGCTCTTTTAAGCGTTCCACACGTCGACCATGAGTCTTTCGTGAACCGAGCGCGCCGATGTAGAAACAATCGCGGGACAGCGCATGAAGCAGCGCCGGATCGTCAATCTTCGGATCGTGCGTCAGAGCAACGAACGCCGTGTAACGATCGACGTTCAACGGCGGCAGCGCGACGTCCGGCCAGTCCGCGAACAACGGAATATCTGGGAAGCGTTCGGGCGACGCGAACGCCGTGCGCGGATCGACCACGAACACATCGTAGCCGAGCGATTGCGCCATCGGCGCGAGCGCCTGACTGATGTGCACCGCGCCGATGATCACCAGCCGCGCGGTCGGCGCATAGACATTGAGAAACAGCTTTTTGCCATCGGCCTCGATCATCCCGCTTTTGCCCATGCGCAGATGCTTGCCGAGTTCTTCGTGCAGCGGATCGGCGGAAATGTCGGCAGCTTTGATGAGACGCTGATCGCCGTCCGTGATGTTGGTCACAACGATCACGGCGCGGCGCGCAGCGCGCTCGGAATTCAACTCGGACAACGTATCCTGTTTCAAGAGTTGCCCACCTTCTCCACGAACACGCGAATGGTGCCACCGCAGGAGAGCCCGACATTCCATGCGGTCTCGTCCGCGACGCCAAATTCAAGCATCTTCGGCTTGCCGCTGGCGATCACGTCGAGCGCCTCGGTAACCACCGCGCCTTCGACGCAGCCGCCGGAGACCGAGCCGAGGAACGTGCCGTCATCGTTGATAACAAGGCTCGATCCGGCCGGACGCGGCGCAGAGCCCCACGTTTCCACGACAGTCGCCAGCGCGACGCCGTGGCCGGATTTGATCCAGCCCTCGGCGGATTTGAGAATATCTTCGTCGCGGTCGAGCATGGTTTACACCTCAAGCTGCGGAGCGGGTATCGAGACGCCGGGGCGGCTGGCCCGATGAGAGTGCGGCGATCAGCCCTTCCATGGACTTCAAGTTATGCACGGGCCGGAATTCATCAACATGCGGCAGCATCATTTTGATGCCGTGGGCCTTGGCCTCGAAACCGTCGAATCGCAGCAGCGGATTGAGCCAGATCAGCCGGCGGCAGGAGCGGTGCAGCCGGTCCATCTCGAATTCCAGGCGAGAGTCAGCCTCGCGCTCCAGTCCATCCGAAATCAGCAGTACGATGGCACCCTGCCCCAGCACGCGACGGCCCCACAGTTTGTTGAAGTTGTGCAGCGAGGTCGCGATCCGCGTGCCGCCCGCCCAATCCTCCACGCTCGAGGAACAAGCCGCCAGCGCCTCGTCGGGATCGCGCGCGCGCAAGGCCCGCGTCACATTGGTTAGTCGCGTGCCGAACAGAAACACAGCCACGCGCTTGCGCGCATCGGTGATGGCGTGAAGGAATTGCAGGAACAGCCGCGTGTAGTCGGTCATCGAGCCGGAAATATCCAGCAGCGCAACGATCGGCGCAGGCTTATCGATACGGCCGAGGCGCTGGATTTTCACGATCTCGCCGCCGGTGCGCAGACTGCCGCGCAGCGTCCGTCGCAGGTCGAGCCGCTGACCGCGCGCATCCGGCTTGAAACGGCGCGTGCGCAACTCAGCCTGCGGTAACTTCATATTTGCGATGGCGCGGGTGACTTCTGCAATTTCCGCAGCACTCATTTGAGCGAAATCTTTGCGCTGCAAGACTTCGCGGTCTGAGACGGAAAGCTCGACGTTTTTCTCCTCGACCTCTGGACCTTCGATGTCGCGGCTTTTCGCGAACGCCTCCTGCACACGCCGCGACGCCGGTGGCGGCGGCTTCTGCGCTTCCGGCGGCAGCGGCACCGAGTCGAGCATATGTTCGGTGCCTTCAGCACGGCGGAAGAACAGATTGAACGCCTGCGCGAAGATGATCGCGTGCTCGTGGCGCTTGACGAAAATCGATTCCAGCGTGGTGAACAGATCGGCGCGGTTGCCTATATCGATCAGCCGCATCGCTTTCAGCGCATCGATCACCGCACCCGGCCCGATGGGCAATCCCGCCACGCGCAGCGCACGCGCAAAGCCGATCACGTTATCGGCGATCAATCCAGTCGCTGGGGTGTCGCTCTCATCCGCCATGAGGATTCCCGGGATCGCTTCTCACACCGCAGGATCGCTGACGGCCTGCTTGATCACCTTGTCGAGCGCCGGGCCTTGCATGCGCCCGATGTCGTCCTGATATTTTAGCAATGCGCCGAGCGTATCGCCTACGACCTGCGGCGTCAGCGAGCGCGCATCGAGTTCAGTCAACGCGGTCGCCCAGTCAATGGTCTCGGCGACGCCGGGCAGCTTGAACAGATCCTGCTCGCGCAACGCCTGCACAAAGCCGACCACCTGCTGCGACAGCTTCGCGCCAATGTTGGGCACGCGCGACTTTACGATGGCGAGTTCGCGCTCGGCAGACGGATAATCGACCCAATGATAGAGACAGCGGCGCTTGAGCGCATCGTGAATTTCACGGGTACGGTTCGATGTGACGATCACGATGGGCGCGTGCGGCGCTTTCACGGTGCCGAATTCAGGAATCGTCACTTGAAAGTCACTGAGGATTTCCAGCAAGTACGCCTCGAACGCTTCGTCGGCACGGTCGAGTTCGTCGATCAGCAGTACCGGCGGACCGGCCACATCCGGCTCCAGCGCCTGCAGCAGCGGCCGCTTGATAAGATATTTTTCCGCGAACACATCGGCAGACAATTGCTCGCGGTCGGTTTCGCCGCTGGCTTCGGCCAGACGAATGGCGATCATCTGCGCCGCGCTGTTCCACTCATATACGGCGGACGCAACATCGAGACCTTCATAGCATTGCAGGCGGATCAGCTTGCGGCCGAGCGCTGCGGAGAGAACTTTCGCAATCTCCGTCTTGCCGACGCCCGCCTCGCCTTCGAGAAACAGTGGTCGTCCCATGCGCAGGGAAAGATAAACCACCGTCGCAAGCGAGCGCTCGGCGAGATAGCCCTGAGCGGTGAGCAGATCGAGCGTTGCATCGACGGACGCCGGGATCTTGCTCATGCGGGTAAAAACTCCAACCTCAGCTACTTTGCGGTCGCGGCTTCAACAGCGCGCCGCGCCAGCACGCCGATCAGATGCGCGCGATAGTCCGCGCTACCGTGAATGTCGCTGTTGAGCCCGTCGGCGGAGACCGTCAGCCCGTCGAGCGACTTCGCGGAGAACCTCTTCTTCAAAGCTTCCTCGAATTCGGTCACGCGAAATACACCATCGCCACCCGCGCCGGTGACAGCGACGCGCACATCCGACGGGCGGCGCGCGACGAACACACCGACCAGTGCGTAGCGCGACGCCTGATTGCGAAACTTCTGATACGCGGCCTTCTTCGGCAGAGGGAACATCACGCGCGTGATGATCTCGTCCGGCTCCAGCGCCGTTGTGAAAAGACCTTGAAAGAATTCTTCCGGCTTCAGCTTGCGCTTGTTGGTCACGATAGTTGCGCCGAGCGCCACCACCGCTGCGGGATAGTCAGCGGTCGGATCGTTGTTGGCGAGCGAACCGCCGATGGTGCCCTTGTGACGCACGGCGGGATCGCCGATCAATCCCGCAAGCTCGGTGAGCGCAGGGATCGCCTCACCGACAATAGCCGAGCTTGCGACTTCGGCATGAGTCGCGGTCGCGCCGATCACAAGGCTGCGGCCCTTCATCTCAATGGCGTTGAGGCCTTCGATATGACTGAGATCGACGAGA
>Ga0209023_10005335_pt1 | contig 14103 bp, 13 predicted proteins | sample LakOneMetagenome_FD_187468 | JGI IMG/M metagenome (GOLD analysis project Ga0209023, IMG submission 187468) | Freshwater and sediment microbial communities from Lake Erie, Canada (SPAdes) (version 2) | ecosystem: Environmental > Aquatic > Freshwater > Lentic | place: Lake Erie, Canada...
CATGCTCGACCGCATGACCCAAGGCCGGTACCGGTCCACGCCCCACCGGGTGCGGCGGACCGTCGGCCCTCGCGATCGGTTGTCCTTCCCCTTCTTCTTCGATCCGGGCTGGGACACCGAGATCGGTCCGGTTCCCCTGCTCGACGGCGAGCTACCGCCCGACGACGCCGACACCCGCTGGGATGGCGCCAGCGTGCACGCGTGGGAGGGCACCTACGGCGACTACCTCTCGGCCAAGGTCGCCCACGTCTTCCCCGACCTCGCCCCCTGACCTCGGACCAGCACACCGAGTGAAGGTGGCTAGGTCTCCATGGTGGGGAGGACCTGCTTGGCCGGGGCGGCCGGGCCCTGGCCGTTCTTGAAGCAGTTGGCGGTGACCTCGGCGGCCAGGGCGGTGGGATCGGGCAGCTTGGGGACCGATGCGTCGTAGGTGTCGAAGTCGAGCGCCTTGGTCAGGTCGCCGCAGGTCTCTCGGCGCCAGGCGCTGATGAGGGGCGCCTCCACACCGAAGCGAGCCTCGAGGAAGCGCAACGTGGACGTGTGGTCGACGACGTCGGTGTGGACCTTGCCGCCGCGGCTCCACGGAGAGATCACCAGGCCGGGAACGCGAGGGCCGAGGCCGATCGGTTGGTCGGCCACCCACTCGTCCTTGGTTCCCTTGGGGGGCACCGGCGGCGGGACGTGGTCGAAGAACCCGCCGTTCTCGTCGTAGGAGATGATGAACACCGTCTTGGCCCAGACCTTCGGGTTGTCCATCACCGCCTTCAGGTGGTCGTAGACGTAGGCCTGGCCGTCGGCTGGAGCCCACATGGGGTGCTCCGACTTGGCCTCGGGCGCGACGATCCAGGACACCTGCGGCAGGTTGTCGTGGGCGCAATCGGCCTGGAACTGGGCGACCGTGCGGTCCTTGGTGGAGTTCTCGAACAACGGACTGGTGGCGGGGAGATCGTGGAACTGGGTGAAGTAGTCGAGCACGTTGTCGCCGAAATCATCGACGTCGTGGTACACGCGCCAGCTCACACCGGCCTTCTCCAGCCGCTCCGGATAGGTCTCCCAGGTGTAGGCGGTTCCGCTGTTGTCGATGGCCGGTCCGCCACCGCTCCCCGACGGGTCGATGGTGCCCGTCATCGACATGTGGCGGTTGGGGTTGGTGGGCCCGAGCACCGAGCAGAACCACGCATCGCACAGGGTGAAGTCGTCGGCCAAGGCGTGGTACCAGGGGAGATCCTCGCGGCGGAAGTAGCCCATGGCCTGCTCGCCCATGTTCAGGGCGTACTGGTCCATCTTCCCGCCGTTCCATGCCACGTGCTGGCCCTGCCAGGTGTGATCGGGGTCGAGTCCGCACTGCCCGCCGGGACCCTTGAGCGTCTGGGCGAACGGCAGCACGTAGCCGTCGGCGTGGCTCGGCATCGGTTGGTACCAGATCGGCTTGCCGTCGGGGAGCTTCAAGACGTCGGGGTCGTTGAATCCCCGGACACCTGGACGGGTGCCGAAGTACTGGTCGAACGAGCGGTTCTCCTGGAACAGGATCACCACGTGCTCGACGTCGGTCAGCTTCCCCTTGGGCTTGGGCACCGTGGTGGTGGAGCGCGCGGCGCCACCGTCGGAGCCGTCCGAGCTGGTGCAGCCCACCCCCACTGCGGCCGTGGCGGCGGCGGCCGCCGACAGCTGCAGGAACCGTCGCCGCGAAAATGAGCCACTCACGTCACACCCCGTTCACCTGCTGTTCCCCTGGCCGGCGAGTGTACGGGTCAACCGGGCGACGGCAGGGCACACCGCCCTGCCGTCGGTCCGGTCAGGCCTCGTCGTCCGCCACGTAGGTGTTCTCCTCGACCTCGATCTCGTCGAGCTCCCCGTCACCGTCGACATCGACCCCGGTGGTGATGACCTCGTCGATGATGTCGGGCACGCCGTCGCCATCGACATCGATCGCCGTGGTGACGACCTGGCGGACCACATCGGGAACGCCGTCGCCGTCGATGTCGATCACGGTGGTCTCGGTGGTGATCGAGATGTCGGGTGTTCCGTCGCCGTCGACGTCGATCACCGTGCTGGAGACCTCGGTGGCGATGTCGGGATTGCCGTCTCCATCGACGTCTTCCACATAGGTGGCGGTGACGGTGACCCCGTCGGCCACACCGTCGCCATCGAGGTCGATCTCCTCGGCACTCACGATCACATCGGCGTCGATACCGTCGTCATTTGCATCGTCGGTCATTGCTGCCCTCATCTCACATCGGGGTGGGTGGAGACGACATACTGCCACCATGGGAAATCTGCCATGAGCGATCTCTGGCACACCATGGTGGCGTGCGGCCTGATCAGCGGCACCCAGCCGATCACGCTCATGGGCATGCTGATCTTGATCGGCGGGAAGAACGGCACCCGCAACGCGTGGTTCTACATCGCGGGCGGCTTTGCCATCCAGACCAGCATCGTGTTGATCTCGGGCTACGTCCTGGGAGGTGCGGTCGACACCTCTTCCAAGCCGGGCCACTCACTCATCGCCCTGCGGATCGTGGCCGGCCTCGCCCTGGTGGGCATGGGCATCTGGTTCCGCAAGCCGGCCCGCAAGGAACCGCCAGAGATCCCCAAGATCCTCGACCGCCTGGGCGACATGTCGCGCCTCGGCGCCTTCATCGCCGGCATCGCCATCGCCGACTACACCGGCTCGGTGATGGCCGCCGCCGCCCTGAGCAGCAACCCGGTGACCACGCAGCAAGCCATCGCCTGCTGGGCCATCTACGCCTCGCTGGCCACCGGCCTGCTCGTCGTGGCCCTGCTGGCCATCACCCGCTCGGCCAGGGCCGAGGCCGACCTCAAGCGGTCAATCGCCTGGGTGATGGGCAACCGTCGTCTGCTGACCTCCTGGATCTGCATCGGCGGTGGGCTGCTCCTCATGGGCGACGGGCTCACCAGCTACCTCGCCGCCGGTTCCTGACGGCGTTGGAGCGGCGGCCGACTCGGGCTGTGCCGAACCGTCCGATGGCCCAGTCACCATCGGGTCGGCCATGGCGGCCGCCGCGGACTCGATCGTGATGACCTCCGACGACCGGCGTTCCAGCCAGCCCTGCAGCGCGGATGGCAGGTCGGCGCTGCGGTCGCCCCAGTCGATGACCTCGCACGATCCGGCGACCAGCTCGTGGAACGCCCGCCGATCGGTGCGCACGATGGCCGGGATGAACCCGAGCCCGAGGATGAAGCTGAACGGGAACGCGATGGTGCGCAGCGCGGCCCGACCGGGTCCGAGGGGTCCGGCGTCGAGGTCCAGGATCCTCAACCCGAACAGCGCCTTCCCGACCGTGCGCCCGGCGATGACCACGCAGCCCCACAGGTAGAGGCCCCACCAGGCGAAGTAGGAGATGGTCCAGAACGGGCCGCTGTTCTCCGTGACCTTGTAGCTGTGTCCGGTGAACAGGCCCACCAGGGCGGTGCCCACCGCCACCGTGATGCTGAACATGGCGGTGACCACGATGGCGTCGAACCCGAACGCGAGCAGGCGGGTGAGCGGTCCGGCCGGCCGGCCGGTGGCACTGATCTGGCCCCGCGGGATCGGCTGGCGCGGCCGCCGGGTGACGCGGTCCACCGCGCCCAACATGATGATGTCCACGCCCACCAGCTGGCGCCGGGCCAGGTCGACGGTGCGTGTGGCCACGCCCGTGGTGGCCTCGGCCACGATGTCGTTGATCCCGGCCGCCGCCACCAGGGCCTTCATGTCCAGCCGACCGATGAGCGCGTTGACATCGAGGCGGGCGATCAGGGCGTCGACGTCGAGCTGACCGATGAGGGCATCAAGATCGATCCGGGTCAGGAGTTCGTTGAGGTCCACCCGTTTGATCAGGCCGTCGACGTCGATCCGATCGAGCAGCTGGTCCATGTCGATCCGACCCAGGAGCCCATCGATGTCGATGCGCTCCAGCAGCGCGTTGATATCCATCCGCTCGATCAGCTCATCGGGATCGATCGCCCCCACCGCCGACGGCATCACCGCGCCGAAGATGCGCCCCAGAGGAGAGTTGTCTTCGGGTCGACGAGACGTGCTCACACCACAAGTTCTAGTGCGATTTGGGGAGCGTCCCCGACCAAATGAGGGTGAGCTATCGTGCCGCTCACATCGGACAAACCAGCAACCCGCCCCCGCTCGTGCCCCGCCGCACGGCTTCGACCCAGAGAGCAACGACGTGACTGACACCACCGACGTGTACGGCCCAATCGACTTCGTGTTGATCGAGTTCCCCGGCGAGAACCTCAAGGGCCAAGCGGCCGAAGCCCTGCTCGAGCTGGTCGATGCCGGCATCGTGGCCATCTTCGACATCCTCGTGATCAGCAAGGAGGCCGATGGCACGTTCTCCGGGATCGACATCAAGGACCTCGATGCCGATCACGTCGGCAGCTTCGCCACCTTCGCCGGCGCCTCTTCAGGCCTGCTCGGCGACGACGACATCGCCGAGGCCGCGGGGGCCATGGAGCCCGGTACCGTCGCCGTGCTGATCGTCTACGAGAACGTCTGGGCTCGGCGCTTCGTCGCCGCCAGCCGTGAAGCAGGCGGACAGATGATCGCCAGTGCCCGCATCCCCGCACAGACGGTGATGGAAGTCCTCGATGCCGCTGAAGCGGCCAACTGATTCAGGAGTTCTCATGCCAGGATTGCTTCGTGGAGTAGCCCGTACCGCCGTCATCGCCGGCACCGCCACCGCCGTGAGCGGCCGGGTCCAGCGCCGACAGGCCGAGAAGTTCACCGACCGGGACGCCCAGATCTACGCCGACCGCGAGGCGGCGTACCAACAAGACACGGCCCCCCAGCAGCAGTACGCCCAGCCGCAGTACGCGCCCCCGCCTCCCGCGCCGCCGGCGCCCGCCGCGGCATCGCAGGAGGACATGATCGGCATGCTCAAGCAGCTCGGCGAGCTGCACGAGTCCGGCGTGCTGACCGACGAGGAGTTCGCGGTCCAGAAGGCCAAGGTCCTCAACGGCGGCTGAGCCACACCCAGGCGGAACCCACAAACGAACGACGACCCCACGTCGTCCCATGCGAAGGTGACCCATGACGTTGCACGACCGCGATTCCATCCGCCACTCCCTCGACGACAGCGTCTTCGCCGGCCAGGACCTTCGGACTGCGCTGCCGAAGTACCGGTTCCCGGACAACGAGATCGCTCCGGGGCACGCCTACCGCGTGGTGGCCGACGAGCTCATGCTCGATGGCAACGCCCGCCAGAACCTGGCCACGTTCTGCCAGACCTGGGAGGAACCCGAGGTCATCAAGCTCATGGAGCTTGCGGTCAACAAGAACATGATCGACCGCGACGAGTATCCGCAGACCGCCGAGATCGAGCGCCGAGCCACGCACATGATGGCCGACCTCTGGAACGCCCCAGATGCCGCCAACACCGTGGGCACCTCGGCCATCGGGTCGTCGGAGGCGTGCATGCTCGGCGGGATGGCGGCCAAGTGGCGCTGGCGCGCCAAGCGGGCGGCAGAGGGCAAGCCCACCGATCGGCCGAACATGGTGTGCGGCGCGGTGCAGGTGGTCTGGCACAAGTTCGCCCGGTACTGGGACATCGAGATCCGCGAGGTGCCGATGGCTCCCGGGCAATACGTGATGACGCCGCAGGACGTGCTCGATCGGGTCGACGAGAACACGATCATGGTGGTGCCCACGCTCGGGCTCACCTACACCGGCGTCTACGAGGACGTGAAGGGCATCTCCGACGCACTCGACCAGTACCAGGCCGACACCGGGTTGGACATCGACATCCACGTCGACGCGGCCAGCGGCGGGTTCCTCGCCCCCTTCTGCGCCCCCGACCTGCTGTGGGACTTCCGGGTGCCTCGCGTGAAGTCCATCAGCACATCGGGCCACAAGTTCGGCCTCGCGCCGCTCGGCGTGGGCTGGGTCGTCTTCCGCGACGTCGCCGAGCTCCCCGATGACCTGATCTTCCACGTGAACTACCTGGGCGGCGACATGCCGGTGTTCCAGATCAACTTCTCCCGGCCCGCCGGCCAGATCGTGGCCCAGTACTACGACTTCTTGCGCCTCGGCCGGGAGGGGTACCGGCGGGTGCACGAGGCGGCCTACGAGACGGGCAAGTTCCTTGCGTCGCGCATCGTCGAGCTCGGCCCGTTCGAGCTGCTCCACGACAGCGATCCGGCCACCGGCATCCCGTGCGTCACCTGGCGCCTGCCGGAGGGAGTGGACCCCGGCTACACGCTGTTCGACCTGGCAGACCGGCTCCGCATCCGGGGCTGGCAGGTGCCGGCGTACACCCTCACCGGCGAAGCGTCGAACATCCCGGTCCAGCGCATCTTGGTCCGCCAGGACGTCAGCCGAGACCTGGCCACGTTGTTGCTCGACGACTTCCGCGACGCGGTCCAGCACTTCGCCGACCATCCGATCACGGTGCCGATGACCAAGGAAGAGTCAGCCGGGTTCAGCCACCTCTGATCCGGACCCGTCCTGATCTGATGATGCCCCGATGACGTCCTCGCCCACCGTTCGCTGGTGGGATCCACGGCAACCCGACTGGTGGGTGGCGGCCCTGTTCGCCATCGGCTCGTTCTGCTTCGCGCTGGGCGCCACCCCCGGCTACCTCCGCCTGGTGGGCGACGAGGCCGACGACATCACGTACTTCGTCGGCTCCCTGTTCTTCACCTCGGCCGCGTGGCTCCAGCTGCTCGTGTCCACCGGCGCCGTGCGCGCCGGCATGCGCACCCGACGCGCCGCCCGGTGGCGAACGCTGGCCCGCTCCCCCCGCCGACCGGCGTGGTGGGCGGGGGTCGTGCAGTTCGCCGGCACGCTGCTGTTCAACGTCAGCACCGGCCTCGCCCTTCAGAAGTCGCTGGACGCCCAGCAGGTGAACCACCGGGTCTGGGCGCCGGATGTCTTCGGGTCCATCGCCTTCCTGGTGGCCAGCGGCCTGGCCTTCGCCGACGTCGACCACCCCTGGTTCCACTGGCGACCGAAGGACCTGGGCTGGTCGGTGGCCACCCTCAACATGGTCGGGTCGATCGCCTTCGGCCTCTCCGCGGTGGCGGCCAAGGTGATCCTGTCCAGCGGCGAGCTGCGCGACGCCACCCTGGCCAACGCAGGTACGTTCGTCGGCGCCGTCTGCTTCTTCGCTGGTGCCGTCCTCCTCATCCCCGAGGAAGCCGAGGCCGAACGCGACCAGGCCCCCGAGCCGAGCACGGCCTGACCGTTCCGAGCGCCTGGTCGCTCAACCACGAACACCCAGGACCTCAGAACCGTCAGGCGCCCACGAGCGGCTTGCCTTGGGCATTGCACGGGATGGGCGCCTTGAGCCCGAGCACGGCCCGCTCCTTGATCAGCACCGACGACGTCTGAGACATGGAGGTCGGGCGCACGCCGCCGAACCCGCGGCTGAACGGCTGGTCGAGCACCCCGATCAGCAACAGGCTCGACACGATCACCAAGATGACGCTCCCGATGAGGGTGGCCTGGATGAACCACGGCTCCTCGGAGTCGGCGAAGAGCAACATGAAGGCCACGATCACCACCGCGCTGACCAGCAACACGACCCACAGCGGACCTGGGATCACACCTGCCGATCCGTGGAGGCGAGACTGGCGGGCCACCTCCCGATCCGAGGTCTGGTCCAACCACTTGGCGTACGCCGCCTGCTCGGCCGGGGTGGTGGGGTTGACGGTGCGGATCGTCCGGAAGAGCTGCACACCCCAGGGGTTGAGGGCGGCGCCCGATGCGCCCTGCTCCATGTGCGGCCACTCCTGGGAGACCACCGTTCGGGCGTAGCAGACGAGCTCCCCGCTGAGCGCGTCGCGCTGGGCCACCGGCATCAGCATCGCCGTCTCGTTCTGCTGCAGGACGAGCATGGCCTCGGTCTCGGCCCCGCTCCGCGAATCGTCGTAGCTGGTGAAGGCCAGCACCACCACCAGCCCGAGGAGCAGGGCGAAGCCGGTAGCCAGCACGCCGAACACTCCTGCAGCCCGATCACCGTTCGCGAAGTGGCTGCCAGCGGGGGCCCACCGCCGAAGCACCAACATGACGCCGACTCCGGCGACGATGGCGCCCACCACCACCAGCACGCAGATCAGCGGCGTCATCGGTGGAACACCCCCGATGAAAGGTCGCTGATCACCAGGTCGACCGGCCGGCCGTTGACGATGAACCCGCCCTGGAACGGTGCGCTCACCGCCAGCAACAGAGCCAGGGTGAGGCCCACCACCAGCACCAGCCCGCCGGTGAGCGACGCCACGCCTGGTCGGTGCGACAGGGCGAGGCCCGCGGAGTTGACCACGAGAGCCAGGCCAGCAGCCAGCACCACGATCAGGTAGAGGTCGGGAAGCATCCCCTCGATGGCGGCAAGGCGTTGGCGACGGGCCACCGAGACGCCGTCGAGCGCGGCGAGGAGCTCGTTGGCCTCGGCGCTGTTGAGCGTCTTCTGCGACGCATCGGCCCGCACCGTGCGCTCGAGCGCGGCCAGGGCTCGCTTGGCCTGCGGATCGCCGTCGCCGTTGCCGTCGCCCCACTCGGCGCCACGCGTGGCGTTGAGGTAGGCCAGCTGCTCCCGTTGGATCTTGGCCGTGTGCACTCCAGGCGAGGTGGCGGCCCAGGCCAGCCGAGCCGAAGCCGCTGCCTCCAGACTGGCGTTCTCGCTGGCGGTGTGGAGCTGGGTGGATTCTGCGTTGAGGGCCAGCGCGGCCAGGAGGGCGAACAGAGCACCGAGGGCGGGCATGAGCGGGCCCGACACCGAAGAGGCCCGGTCCGTGTCGTCGCCCAGCCAGCGCCGCATGGACCACCGGGCGCCCACCGCTATGGCGCCGCAGAGCGCCACGCCGACCACCACCAACAGCCATGACGGGAGCGAGACCACACGGGTCATGTCAGTAGGGTCTCATCCATGGGCAGCAGCACCAGCAAACCACGCAAGGGCCACGAGAAGCCGAAGCACCTTCCCAAGGTGGGATCGCCGGAAAACCTCGAATGGCGCCACGAGGGCGAGAAGAAGGACGCCTTCGGGTCCGGGGGTGTGAGGATCGCCATCGGCGTGTTGGTGGTCCTCGCCATCATCGGGCTGCTGTACCTGACCATCTGATCGGTCGGGATGTTCGGCCCGATCAGACCCGGTCGAACGAGTCGATCGCCACCGTGATGGCGAGGATCAGCGCAGGGTCGACGTCGGCATTGATCTCCACGCCGTAGGTCTCGCGCAGGCGGAACCACTTCTTGGAGACCTCGGCCACCTTGTCGCCGTCCTGCTCGATCTCGTACTCGTGGTCGACGATGTTGCCGTGGGCCTTGAGGTCCTTGCCACCGTCGAGCTCGATGTGGAAGCGGTCACGGAGCCCCACCAGCGCTTTCTTCACCGTGGCTTCCGTGCCACCCGTCTCGATCTTGATGGCGTCGCGCACGCTGAGCTTGCGCTCGCGGATGGTGGCCACATCGTGTCCGTGGGCATCTTCGAGCACCCACGTGTCACGGAATCGAACCGCCTTGCCATTGACTCGGTAGACCTTGTTCCCGTTGGAGTCTTCGATCCAATAGTCGTCACCGATGGCGATCATCTTCTCGCGCATCTGGAAGCGGACGGTTTCTGGTCGGTTCCGAAGCAGGCCCATGGCTGAAAGCTACCCGGCGGCGGGAGTGCCTTCGGTCTCATCGGCGCCGCCCACCACGGCCTCGGCCACGGCGATCACGCCGCCGATGGCGGCACCCACCACCCCGAGGGCTCCGCCGGCCACGGCGGTGGCCACCGGCACCACGCGCTTGCGCACGGGCGGCACGGCGACGACGACGGCTCCGGCGACGACGATGGCGATCGGGTTCATGTGCTCTCCCCTGTTGCGACGGACGCGGTGCCCGGCGATTCGATGTGCGATCGGGCCGATGCGATGACGTCGCCCACCCGTCCGACGGCCCACGGTACGGCAACCGACGCGCCGGTGGCACCGAGCGAGGCGCCCACCGCGGTCCCCCATCCCACCGGGCCGAGGGGCCGGCAGCCGAAGAACTGGCTCACCCCGGGCGTCTGGATGACGAACACCAGTGCACCCACGCTCACCACGGTGGCGCCCAGCACCAACGGGCTGGTGCCACCGGCCACCACCGTCTGTCCCAGCTGCGTGCCCACCAGGGCGGCCAGGCCGACGGTGCGGGCTCGGGTCGGTGTCCCGGTCATGCGGGCGAAGCCCCAGGCGGTGGTGGCGCCCAGCGCGGTCGAGCCGGCCCGGACGACGATCTCCCGGGTGAGGGCGTCGCCCAGCGACTCGTCGGGTCCGGCGTGGAGGATGGCCTCGGGGCTGCGGTTCGCCGGCTCGCGCAGGGCGATGGCCAGGGCGGGGGCCATGTCGGTGAGCAGGTTGACCAGGAGCAGCTGACGGGGGTTCAGCGGCGCCGAGCCGCCGAGCGCGGTGCCGGCGAGGGCGAAGCCGAGCTCGCCGAGGTTGCCGCCCACCAGGATGGCCACCGCGTCGCGGACGGACTCCCACATGGCCCGGCCTTCCACGATGGCCTCCACGATGGTCTCGATCCGATCGTCCACGATCACCACGTCGGCAGCACGACGGGCGGCGTCGGTTCCTCGGCCGCCGAGAGCGATGCCGGCATCGGCCAGGCGAATGGCGGCTGCATCGTTGGCCCCGTCGCCGGTCATGGCCACGGACCGGCCCACCCGTTGGTACGACGCCACGATCCGCACCTTCTGGTGCGGGGTGACCCGGGCGAACACGGTGACCTCGGTGATGATCGCGTCGAGCTCGTCGTCATCGAGCTCGTCGAGCTCGGCCCCCACCAGGATCAGGCCGCCGTTGAGCAGGCCCAGCTCGGCGGCGATGGCCTCCGCGGTGCTCGGGTGATCGCCGGTGATCATGGCCAGCCTCACTCCAGCGCCCAGCAGGGTGGCGACGGCCGCCGACGCGGTGGGCCGGACGTGGTCGGCCAGCCCGACGAAGCCCACCAGGGTGAGATCTGCCACCTCGATGTCGGCCAGGGCGGCATCTTTCGACACGGCCACCTCGGCCACCGCGAGCACCCGCAGTCCTCGGCGACCCAAGGACTCGACGTGATCCTCCAGCGTGCGGCGGGCCTCGGCGTCGATCCGGGCCGTCTCGCCATCTCGCGTCCACGATGTGCACAACGGGAGCACCACCTCGGGAGCGCCCTTCAGCACGACCGACCGTCCCGCCCTGGCCGATGAGCCGATCTGGCCGAGCACAGCGTGGAAGCTGCGGCGTGACTCGAACGGCAGCTCGTCGACACGCGTCCACCTGGTCCCAGCATCGCCGAGCCCAGCGTCGGCCGCAGCGGAGGCGATGGCCTGATCCGTGGCGTGGGGCAGCACCTCATCGACGAGGGCGGCGGGCGTGGCCCGACCGGCGGCGGCCAGTACCACCCGACCGACCGGCCCGAGATCGGAGGCCGCTTCCTCGGTGGCTCCGTCGGAGACGCACGACAACGAGATGATGCCCTCGGTGAGGGTGCCGGTCTTGTCGAAGCACACCTGGTTGACCCGACCGAGTGCCTCGATGGCTCGCGGGTTGCGGACGAGGGCGTTCTTGGTGGCCAGCCGGCGGGCCGAGGCCACCTGCGACAGGGTGGCCAGGGCCGGGAGGCCTTCGGGGATCGCCGCCACCATGAGGCTCACGCCGGTGCCCACCGCCTCGCGCGTCGGACGGCGATACAGGTAGCCGAGGCCGGTGGCCAGCGCCCCCGCACCCAACGCGATCGGGATGGTCAGCGACGTCATGTGGCCGAGCCTCTGCTCCACGCCGCTCGGCGGCGGGTCGGCGGCAGCCGCCGCGCTGCGGCCTGCCTCGGTGTCGCGGCCCACCGCCACCACCAGCGCCTTGGCCCGACCAGCGGCCACCACGGTGCCCTCGAAGAGCATCGACGTGCGCTCGAGCACGGGCGCACCAGGCGTGGCCTCGACCGACTTGGCCACCGGGAGCGACTCACCCGTCATGGTCGACTCGTCCACCTCCAGTGCGGTGGCCTCCAGCAGGCGGCAGTCACCAGGCACGGTCGAACCCGCCTCGAGCTCCACCACGTCGCCCACCACGACCGAGTCGACCGAGGTCCACATCTCGCCGCCGCTCACCAGCACCTTCACCGCTACCCCGTGCACCGACTCCAGGTCCACGAGGGCTCGCTCGGTCTGCATCCGCTGGGCAGCGCCGAACAACGTGTTGACCCCGACGACGCCCACCACGAGTCCGGCATCGGTGATCGAGCCCACCGCGGCCGACAGCACCGCGCCGAGCCCGAGGAGCGGGGTGAGGGGGTTGGCCAGCTCGTCGAGCGCGGCTCGACCGAGACCCACCGCCCCGGGTTGCACCCGGGCGGTCTCGTGGGCCCGACGGAGCGCCTGCTCCTCCTCGTCCAGACCATCTGCCGACGAACCGACCGCGGCGAGGGCCTCGGCCACGGTGAGCTCGTGCCAGGAGTGGGCCGCCGGAGGGGTGGGAGGAGCGACCCACCCGGCTTGCACCCCGCTGTACGCGCCGTACGCCATGGAGGCGAGGGCGGCGGCGTTCACCGGGAGCATCACCCGCTTGGCCGCTTGGCGACCCGGACCGACGAAGGCCCACGCGCCGCCCGACGTCGCTCCGGCCAGGGCGAAGCGCGCGCTCCGAGCGCTCACGGCCCGGGCTCGAGCGATGGAGTCCACGACGGTCCACACGTGGGCGTGGCCGGCCGGGACCACGAGGTGGCCACCCCACGGCACCCGTTCACCCGGCATCTCCACCCCGACGCCGACGTCGGCGATCCGAAGCGCGGTGTGCGCCCGTCCGCTGACCAGCATCACGGCGTGGCCGCCATCTTGGTGGGTCCGCACGTCCTCCTCGAGCTTCGACGCCGACCAGCGGGGGACACCGCCGATGCGTTCGGCCAGGGCATCGTTGCCGCCGGCGAGGATCACCTCGAGGCCGGCCTCGCGTGCCGAGGCGATCACCGCGTCGACCAAGGGGATGGGATCCTCGGACACTGCGACCATGGCCAGGAGACGATCACCTCGCCACAACCCGAGCGATCGACGACCGCCCTTGGCCAGGCGACGAGCGAGCGCCTGCGATCCGCGTGGCGCCCTGGCGTCGGCCTTGAACGGCTGCAGCACCCACGAACCACGAGCCCGACGAGCGGTGGGGTCCTCGGGCCGAAGCAGCGATCGGGCCCGCGCGGTGCAGGTGGTGAGGTCGGCGTCAGCGTCGACCAGTTCCAGCCGATCGATCGACCAGGAGCCGGAACCCAGCAGGTGACCGTCGAGCACCAGGGTGTCGACCCGGTCGAAGCGACGTAGCGCTGCCGGGTCCATCACCAAAATGCCCCGGTTGGCGAAGGACCGATCGAGGTGGGCGGCGAAGGCCTCCCGCCCGAGGTTGGCCGCCTTGGGCACGGCGGTGAGCAGGAGGTCGGCGGCGCGCCGCGGGTTCCGGGTGGCGCCGAGGGCGACACCGACGGCGGCAAGCGACCCGATGGCCGAGGCGTCGACGTACTTCTCGATCGGGCCCTTCGGCACCTTCGAAGATCGGGCCGGGTACGTGAGTGGGTCGTGGCCCACGCTGTGGGGTCCCTGCACCAGCTCGGGTTCGCGGCGGTCCCACACCGCCTTGCGGGCCTGGTGCTCCACCACCTGCGACGAGCGATGGCTGATGTCCACGATGAGCCCGAGCGGGCCCTGGCTCAGCGCTTGGGTGAAGGCCGATCCCAGGGCGAGGGTCATGTCGGCCCCCGGCCGGCCCAGCCGATCCTCCAGCAGGCGGCGCACGCGCGGCTGGCCGTCGATGAGGGTGATGAACCCGGGGACCTCGCCGGGGATGCGAGCCAGTTGGAGAGCTTGGCCCGCGGTGGCCACACCCAGGCCGAGCACATCAGCGGCGATGGCGAAGGTGTGGCGCTGGAGCGGCTCGGGATCCGCCGGGTGATCGGCGCGGTCGTGTGGGAACCGCTCGGTGTGGACGTCGTGGTCTTCCTCGACTTCGGCGAGCGTCTCCACCAGGTCGTCGATGTCGACCGATTCGGGGTCGAACAAGATGATGGCGCGACCCAGGACGCCGTCCACCTCGGCCCAGTCCACGCCCTCCAACTTCTCGAGGGCGGCCTTCACGTCGGTGTGGAGGCCGCCGTGATCG
>Ga0209023_10005336_pt1 | contig 14102 bp, 12 predicted proteins | sample LakOneMetagenome_FD_187468 | JGI IMG/M metagenome (GOLD analysis project Ga0209023, IMG submission 187468) | Freshwater and sediment microbial communities from Lake Erie, Canada (SPAdes) (version 2) | ecosystem: Environmental > Aquatic > Freshwater > Lentic | place: Lake Erie, Canada...
GGTGCGGCCGATACCAGTTCTCCGATCGGATCGATCCTCAGCCGGCAATCGATCGCGTCGCCTTCGCTGGGCTGAATATCGAGCCCGCAGAACGCACGGCAGGTGACCTCGCGCCAGGCTTCGTAATCGGGGCCAGCCGGCGCGCCCTTGTAGATATTGAAGATCGTTCCCAAGGGCACCCCGCTGAACACGCATCCAGCGGTTAGTGGCGCCCTCCCGGAACCGGGTTCGATCGATTCGCCGGCAAATTTTGTGCGGTATCAGCGACCGGCAAACGGCGACGTCGTGAGCGACTTGATGTCGTTCGCAGGATTGACCGGCTGTTGCGTATAGCTCATCCCGAGCGACAGGCTGACGTTCGGCGCCGGCTGAAACTCGACGCCGCCATGCATGCGATAGCCCGACTGGTTGTTCTGATTGTCCAACGACGAGAACGGACCGCCGCCGACGCCGCCATTGTATTTCAGGGTGTCGAGCCCGCCGAACAGCGTCAGCGGTCCGGACGAGGCGTTCTGGAATTTGTAACCGAACTGCACGCCCTGATAGTCAAGCGCGCCGAAATTGCCGAGCCCGCCGGTCTGGCTGAAACCGTTCATGCCGAGGCCTGCGCGGCCGCCGTCGCCGCCGACGAACCAGCCGGCCGGAAGATTGTAGCGCGCGGCGAGCGAGCCGCCGCCGCGGGCGTCAAAGCTCGGAAAATTACCGTAAGCGTTCACGCCCTGCCCGTCTTCGAGGCCGCCGCCGAAGCCGAACGGCCCGCCGGGGATCCAGTACGTCACTGCTACGGCCTGGGCGCGAGCCGTTTGGCCGCTGCAACACAGCGCCGCCAGCATCAACCCAAGAGTTAAACCGCGTGAGAAAACGGGCATTCGTGCGACCATCAGTTGTGCCGGGAATTATATGGTCTGGCGACTGCGAAGGCTACCCCGGGGCCTATCAAGAAAGGCTGATCCGACCCAGACAGGGAACCCGGGCCAAACCGTTACTTCACGCGTTCGTTGTCGACCCACCATGTCTTGCCGCGATAGGTCACCACGCTATAGCCGTCGTCGTCCTCGCTGGTGACGTCGACCGCCTCGCCTTTCGATATCCGGATCGGGCAATTCCTGTTCATCTGCCCTCCCTTCGGCCGCAGCGACTGCAACGTGTATTCGTGCGCGGCCGCCCCGCTTATGCAGGCATAGGTTTCGGCGCTGATCACGCCGGGCCGGGCTTCGGCGGACGCCGATGCAGTGACGGCGAGAGCGACCGCAAGCAGGCCAGATTTCAGAAATGTTCTCGTCATGACTGTTCCAAATGTTTCGCCGAAGAACAGTGTCCTGACGTCGCGGTTTGGTTCAAGTCTCGGCGTCAACGTCACGCCACTTCCAGGGACCACCGCGGCCGGATGTCGCGACGGACCGAGCCGCCAATCGACGCAATTTTCCGGCACACTTCCGTGCCGATCCGACAACGCCTCTGGATTTAATTTCCACTCCAGTACAATCAGAGCATGCTGATTTTGCGATTGTATGTCGCCAGGAATGCCCTCGTGCGAGTACCGGTTTACCTCTCTTTCAGATATCTCCCGTATATCTACGGGCGTCGAGACCGCTGCGTATCCTGAACCAGGAAATGTGCTGCGCCTCTTCATCGTGCATCCGAGGTCGCGAATGGCCGAGGAGCTGCCACCAAGCTGACCACGTCAGCAAAGCTGACAGAGATCAGCGGCCGCTCAAACCGTTCCACGCGACCCAGGATCGTCTGTGCCCGTTCAGGATTTTCTCAACCAGCGCGCGGTGAACGTCACCGTTGACGGCAGCTACACGCTGCCGAATTGGTACGACCCGCAGGGCAAGCTGCGCACCTTTGCCTGCCGCACCACGCGCGTGTCGCCGTTCCGGATGATCGTCGACGTCCCCGTCGTCGGCAAGGTCGGCGATCGCCTCACCTCCTATTTCCGCGACTTCGGAAAATTCGAGTGCCGCATCAGCGACACGATGGAACGCAGTTTCCTGCTCGAACTGGAGATGAGCCGAGCCCGCCGCGAAAAAATGTCCGACATGCTGGTCTGGCTGGAAAAGAAGCAGAAGGATGCCGCGGTCAAGTGCGTGCGGCAGCACGCGCGGTTCGTACCGCCAAACCCGCATTCGATGTTGACCTTGGCGGACGGGACGGTTCATCCCTGCCTGATCATCGATGCGTCGGCTTCAGGCGTCGCGGTGTCGGCACCGGTGCAGCCGCCGATCGGCACCCCGCTTGCGATCGGCGCGTGCGTCGGCCGCGTCATCCGTGTGCTGCCCAACGGCATTGCGATCAAGTTCGTCGAGCTGCAGAATTCGCGCGCGCTCGAGCGGCTGAGCGTGAAGGTCGGTCAGACCGAGCTCGAGACCGATTCCGGATTGAACGAACCGGCGGCGTCAGGCGATCTCATCGTCGTGTGATCGGATCTCAATCAATCGTTCGCGCGAGCACGCCGAGCCAATTCTCCGAACCAAGCTTCCGCAACAACGGCTCGGAGTAACCACTCTTCCGCAACGCATCGATCAGCACCGGCAATCCGGCCGCCGAGCCGATTTTTTCCGGCACCATGGCGCCGTCGAAATCCGACCCAAGCCCGACATGGTCCTCGCCGAGTTTCTCGATGAGGTAGTCGAGCTGGCGCACCATCAGCTCGATTTCGGTGTCCGGCCGCATGTTGCCGTCGGGACGAAGAAAGCAGGTGGCGAAGTTGAGGCCGACCATGCCTCCGGAATCGCGGACCGCAGCCAACTGCCGGTCGGTCAGGTTTCGCGGCGACGTGCACAACGCATGCGCATTGGAATGCGTCGCCACCAGCGGCGCTTTCGAAACCCGCGCGACATCCCAAAAGCCCTTTTCCGTGATGTGCGAGAGGTCGACGAGCACCTTCATCTCGTTGCAGGCACGGACCAGCCTTTCACCTGTGGCCGTCAGGCCGTCGCCGGTATCGGGCCCGCCGGGAAAAGCAAAGGGCACGCCGTGGCCGAAGATGTTGTTGCGGCTCCAGACCGGACCGAGCGAGCGCAAGCCCGCCGCGTATAATATCTCCAGAAAATTCAGATCGCCGTCGATGGCCTCGCACCCTTCGAGGTGAAGCACCACCGCCAAGGTCCCGCGTTCGATCGCGGCCTTGATCTCGGCCGCGCTGGTGCAGATCGCAACCGCGCCCCTGGACGCCCGCACGATCCGCAGCAGGATCGCGAGTTCTCCCGAAAGGGATTTCCGTGCCTCGCTGATGTCGAGCGGCGGCGGCAGCGGCAACGCATATTGCCCGCCCGACATCTGCTTGCTCAGCGAGGCAAAGTTGCCGGGCGACGGGCAGTACATCGCAAAGAAGCCGCCGACAAAAGCGCCGGCCCTGGCCTTCTTCAGATCGATATGACCGGCGTGTTCGCCGTTGAGAAAATCGGACACCACGTCCGACGAGGCCGACTTGTAGAGCCGCAGCAGCACATCGTTGTGGCCGTCGAAAATGGGGATGCTTGACGTCATTGATCCTCGGCGAGTGGCGGCGGTGATTCCAGGCTTTCGAACTTGCTACAGATCCACCACCACGTAATCGCTCTCGACCGACACGGCGAGCGTCTCGGCGATGTACGGCCCCTTCACCACGCTCGAACCCGGCTCGACATTGACCGGATAGGCCCGGGCGCGGAAGCGTTTGGGGTCGCAGTAGGACTGGCCGGTACGGATATCGAATTCCCAGCCGTGCCAGGGACAGCGGATGATCTCGCCCAGCTTGGTGTATTCAATCTCGCCGGGATCGGAAGATTGCGCCAGCCCGATCAGCGGGCCTTCGCACAACGCCGCGCCCTGGTGCGGGCAACGGTTCAACAGGCCGAAGAACTCGCCGTTGATATTGAAGATCGCGATCGGCCGCTCGTCGATGGTGAGGAATTTTCGGGTGCCCGGCGGCAGTTCGTCCACCGAGGCAATTACGTGACGCGTCATTTTAAGCTCGCATGATCTGATTCGAAAAACCGGTACCCACCCATCGGGTCGTGGCCCGAGGGCATGCTTTTTCGGATCATGCTAGGCGATTCCGTACAGCTTCTTCGCATTATCGAGATAGAACGCCTGCTTGTTGGCGTCGCTGACGCCGGCCGGCAATACGCGTGACGGTTCGTCGAAATCCCAGTGCGGGTAGTCGGTCGCAAACAACAGCTTGTCCCAGCCGATCCACTCGATCATCTGGAACAGGTGCTCGCGCCGCTCCGGGTCTTCCATCGGCTGCGTGGTCCACCAGATGTGGTCGCGGATATATTCCGACGGCTTGCGCTTCAGATGCGGCACCTCGGAGTGCAACCGCTCGAAATTCCTGTCGAGCCGCCAGGTCAGCGACGGCGCCCAGCCGAAGCCGGCCTCGATCATCACCATCTTCAGCTTCGGAAACCGCTCGAACACGCCTTCCAGAACCAGACTGGCGAGTGCGGTCTGCTGGCACTGGGAATGGCCGACCATTTCCTCGATGTAGAAGCTCGGCCAGCCCGATGCCGTGATTGGATTGCCGCCGAAGCCGAACGCGTGGACGCCGACCGGAAGCCCGATCTCCTGCGCCGCCTCGTAGATCGGCCAATAGCGACGTTGCCCCAGCGGCTCGACATTGCGGCTGAGCAGCAGCACCTGGACAAAATTCTTGTCGCCGGCGCGCTTGCGGATTTCGGCGGCCGCGGTCGGGCCGTCCTCGTTGCCGACCACGATCGAACCCTTGAGGCGAGAGTCTTTGCTCGTCCACTTGTCGATCTGCCAGTCGTTGATCGCGGTCGCCAGCGCGGCGCTGAGATCGTGGTTGCGCAGCCCCTGCCCGGTGTTGAGCGGGTTGAGCACGCCGAGCGCGACATTATGCGGATCGAGCAGTTGCTTCTGCATGAACGACAGCGACGAGCCCTGCGGGCCGCCTTCCGGCGGCCAGGCGTCGCGGCGCGAGGCGTTCGGCTGCGCCTTCGGATAGGGCGGGCCGTCCATCATGCCCTGATAGGCGTGCTTGCCGTAGGTTGCGAGATGCTCGTGCCAGCGCTTGGCGAGGAACGGGTACAACTCGGAAGCAGTGGCCCGCGCCGGATGGATATCGCAATCGGCGATCATGGTCTTGATGCTGGCGGACGCGGACGGATCAGGGCGGAACTGGACGTTCATGGCGTCGTCTCCTTGCTCGCACCCTGCTTCAGCCGGCCATAGGTTGCGAGCGGATTGTCGATCATGATCTTGCGCACGAGATCGGGCGATATCCCGTCAGGCAGCACAGAATCACCTTCGAACTGCCAGTGCGGATAGTCGGTCGAGAATAGAAGCAATTCGTCCGACTGCATATGCTCAAACAGGCGGTTTAATGTCCCGCCATCCGGGGGAGCATCGACAGGCTGCAGCGAGAAACGGATGTTGCTTCGCACAATTTCCATCGGCGCGCGGTCGACCCAGGGCGTTTCCATCCGCACCCCGCGCCAGAACTTGTGCAACCGCCACAGATACGCCGGCAGCCAGGTGAAGCCACTTTCCAGCATCACCATCTTCAGGTTCGGGTGCCGCGCGAACACGCCCTCGACGATCAGGCTGGTGAGCTGGGTCTGGAACGCCTGCGCCTGGGCGACATAATCCTCGATGTGATAGGAACCCCAGCCGACGGATGTCGGCGGGTTGTGATAGGCGCTGCCGGCATGGATGCCGATCGGCAAGCCCAGCCGCTCGGCGGCGGCATAGATCGGCCACAGCGCGCGTTTGCCGAGCGGCACGTCGCCCATGACCAGCATCAGCACCTGGACGAAGCGCTTATCCCCCGCGCAACGCTCGATCTCGGCGACGGATTTTTCGACGCTCTGGGTCGGGATCACGATCGAGCCGCGCAGGCGCGAATCCTTGTCGAGCCACTCCTTGACCAGCCAGTCGTTCAACGCGCGGCAGAACGCGTCCTGCATGTCCTCGGAGAACACCATCTGCACGCCGTACAAGGGATTGCAGATGCCAAACGCGGTCTTGAACGGGTCCAGCGCCTGCTTCTGCATGTCGGCAAGGCTGGAGCCCGGCTTGCCTTGTTTAGGCCGCCAGTCCGGCCGCGCCGATATCGGCGAATTGACCGGATAGGACTGCGAGACCAGATCGGTCATGCCGCGCGTCGTCACCTGGTCGCGCCAGTAGTCGTTCATGTAGGGCAAGAGCGAGGTGAGATGAGGCACGGCGGGATGCAGATCGCAATCCACGCCACCTGCGATCGGCGACGTCATGGTGTTTCCTCAAGCTTCCTCATGCGGGGCACGCGGACCAGCGTGATTCCGCAAGTCATGCTTCCCGGTTATTTCAGGCATTCAAGCAGGCTGGCCCCGCCCCCGCAACTCGGCAAACGTGGGCCTCCTGTGCTAGGAGGGCATAGGTTCAAGGTTTGGGTGCCCGGTCTCGGGCACCCCCACGAGACCAGGCAGCCGGGAGAGATTTTGATGACTTGGACTTTTCGCGCAGCGATCGCCTTCACGTGGCTTATGGCCGGCACCGCATTTGCGCAACAAACGCCTCCCGCAGCCCAACCGGCAACGCCTCCGGCGGCACAACAAGCAACGCCCCCCGCCGCAACACCGCCCGCTCCTCCGGCGATCGATTTTTCCAAGGTCGAGATCAAGACCACCGATCTCGGCGACGGCGTCTACCTGCTCGAAGGCAAAAATACTGGAAGTGTTGGCGGCAATATCACGGTGGCGCTGGGGACCAGCGGCATCATCATGGTCGATGGCCAGTTCGCGCCGCTGCACGACAAGATCAAGGCGGCCATCGCCGTGGTCTCGAACCTGCCGGTGAAATACCTGATCAACACGCATTATCACGGCGACCATACCGGCGGGAACGAAGCCTTCGCCAAGGACGGCGCCGTGATCGTCGCCCATATCCATGTCAAGAGCAGGCTGGCGGCCGGCACCACCAACGGCCTCACCGGAGCGAAGACGCCGCCGGCCGCCCCCGGTGCGCTGCCCACCGATACCTATGAGGTGTTCTCCAAGGTCAGGATCCCCGGCCGCGTCGCCGATCTCAAGCACATCCAGAGGGCCCACACCGACGGCGACACCTATGTCTGGTTCAAGACGGCCAACGTGCTGTCGACCGGCGACACCTTCACCAGCGACCGTTATCCCAACATCGACTTCGCCAATGGCGGCAACATCAGTGGCATGATCGCGGCGGCCGACGCCTATCTCAAGCTGACCAATGCCAAGAGCCGCATCGTACCCGGCCACGGCCCGATCGCCGACAAGGCCGCGCTGACCGAGTATCGCGCCATGCTGGTGACCGCGCGCGACCGGATGGCGAAGCTGGTGAAGGAAGGCAAGAGCGAGGCCGACGTGATCGCGGCCAAGCCGTTTGCCGACCTCGACAAGAAGTGGGCGCCGACCGAGCTCGCCTCGACCAACTTCATTCGCGTGGTCTACAACTCGCTGGTGAAGCCTGCCGAAGAGAAAAAGTCGCTGCTCAAGCGCATCCTGAAGCGGAGCTGAGGATCATGAAGGAACTCATCGGCGTCGCCGAGCAGATCGCGGCCAAACTGATCGCGCGCAAGCAGACCATTGCGATTGCGGAGTCCTCCACCGGCGGACTGATCTCGGCATCGCTGTTGTCGGTGCCGGGCGCCTCGGCCTATTTCCTTGGCGGCGCCGTGGTCTATACCCGCGATGCGCGGCGGCTGTTGATGGATATTTCCGACGAGGCGATGAAGGGATTCCGCTCGTCGTCGGAGCCCTATGCGAAACTGCTGGCGAGCCAGGTGCGCCAGCGCTTCGCCACCGACTGGGGCCTGTCGGAAACCGGCGCCACCGGCCCCACCGGCAACCGCTACGGCGACGCCGCCGGCCATAGCTGCATGGCGGTCGCAGGACCTTCGCAGGAGGTGTTCACGCTGGAGACAGGCGGCAACGACCGGCAAGCCAACATGCAGGCGTTCGCGAAAACCGCGCTGGAGTTGTTGCTGAAGAATTTGGGGTAGCTATGCGGGCCACATGGTTCGAGACGCGCGGCACGCCGCGCTCCTCACCATGAGGGGTTAGATCCTCATCCTGAGGAGCCGCGAAGCGGCGTCTCGAAGGACGAGGCCCCGCTGCTTGCTACGCATTGAAGTTCACTTCTCCCTGAACGAACGCATCAACTGGTCGCTCAACGGCTTCATCAGGTACGAGAACATGGTGCGGTCGCCGGTCTGCACGAAGGCTTCCACCGGCATGCCGGGGATGATCTTGTTGTCGCCGAGGCGGGCGACTTCTTCCGGCGGCATCGAGACGCGGATGGTATAGTAGGCCTGGCCCGTGCGCTGGTCGGTGGTGACGTCGGCCGAGACGCGGGTGACGGCGCCGTTCAGTTCCGGCGTGGTGCGCTGGTTGAAGGCCGAGAGCCGCAGCAGCGTCTTCTGGCCGATCTGCAGCTTGTCGATGTCCTGCGGATTGACCTTGGCCTCGACCGACAGCGCGTCGGCCTGCGGCACGATCATCATGATGGCGTCGCCGGCGGTGATGACGCCGCCGACGGTATGCACCGTCGACTGCAGCACCATGCCGTCCTGCGGCGCGCGGATGTCGATGCGGCGCAATTGATCCTCGGCGGTGACCTTGCGCTCGACGAACTCGCCGATCTTGTCGTTGGTCTCACGCAGGTCCTTGGAGACTTCGCTGACCATGTCCTTGTCGACCTGGATGATCTGCAGTTCGGTCTCGGTGATCTTGCCCTTGGCCTGGGCACGCGAGGCGATGTACTGCGCCCGCTCGCCGTTCAGCCGCGCCGCATCGCGCTCCAGCGTGGTCAGGCGCGAAATCTGCACCAGATGCTGGTCGTAGAGCTGGCGGACGCCGATCAATTCCTTTTCGACCAGCGAGATTTCCTTGTCTTTCGACTGCTCCTGCGCGGTGAGACCGGCGATTTCCTCGTTGAGCTGGGTGACGCGCTCGCGCAACTGTGCCTTCTGTCCGGTGCGGCCGTTGACGCGAACCTCGAACAGCTTGGTTTCGGAGGCCATCACGTCGCGGACATCGGGATCGCTGGCCTGATCGAGCAGTTGCTGCGGAAACTTGATCTTGTCGAGACCGCGCTGCTCGGCCTCGAGCCGGGCGGCGCGCGCCCACAGCCCGTTCAGCGTCTTGACCACGATGGCAAGGCTCGCCTTCACCACGGTCTCGTCGAGGCGCACGACGATGTCGCCGGCCTTGACGGTATCGCCGTCACGCACGCGGACCTCGCCGACCACGCCGCCCGTCGGATGCTGAACTTTCTTGACGTTGGAATCGACCACCACCGAGCCCGGCGCGATCAGCGCGCCCGAAATCGGCACCGTCGAGGCCCAGCCACCGAAGCCGCAGGTCAACACCAGCATCACGATGAAACCCACGATCATGTGCGAGCGGATCGAAAGCCGCGCGCCCTTCAGCTCTTCTTTCGGTTTGAAGATCATGATTTGGCTCTCGCATCGGACACGATCTTGACCGGAGCGGCCGGCGACGCGACCCGCTGCAGCACCTGGCCGAGCACGGTTTCCTTCGGGCCGAAGGCCTGCATGCGGCCGTCCTTCAACACCAGCAGTTGATCGACCGCCTCGATGCCGATCGGGCGATGCGCCACCACGATCACGATGGCGCCGCGCTCGCGGGCGCCGCGCACCGCGCGGGTCAGCGCTTCGTCGCCCTCGGTATCGAGATTGGAGTTCGGCTCGTCGAGCACGATCAGGAACGGATTGCCGTACAACGCCCGCGCCAGCGCCACGCGCTGGGCCTGGCCTGCCGACAGCGCGGTGCCCTGCTCGCCGATCTGGCTGTCATAGCCTTCCCGCATCTTGATGATCATGTCGTGCACGCCGGCTTCCTTGGCGGCGGCAATGATCGCTTCCGAGCTGGCGTCGGGATCGAAACGGCAGATGTTCTGCGCCACCGAGCCCGCGAACAGTTCGACGTCCTGCGGCAGATAGCCGACATGGGCGCCGAGCACGTCCGACGACCACTGATCGAGCGCTGCACCATCGAGCCTCACCTTGCCGCGGACCGGCGTCCAGACCCCGACCAGCGCGCGCACCAGCGACGACTTGCCCGATCCGCTCGGCCCGATGACGCCGACACCGGTACCGGCATCGACCGCGAAGGTCACGTCCTGCACGATGACGCGCTGGTCGCCGGGCGGCACGATGCTGACGCCTTCGACCGACAGCCGCTTCGACGGGCTCTGCAGCAGGGTCTGCGCGCCCGACTTCGGCATCTGCAGCAACAGCTTGTTGAGACGATGCCAGCTCTGGCGCGCGGCGACGAACCCCTTCCAGTGCGCGATCGCGAGATCGACCGGGGCGAGCGCTCGCGCGCTGAGGATCGAGCCGGCGATGATGATACCGCCGGTGGCCTCCTGGTGGATCACCAGATAGGCGCCGACGCCGAGCACGGCCGACTGCAGCATCATGCGCAGCACCTTGGCGACGGCGCCGAGACCGCCGGCAACGTCGCTGGCGTGCTGGTTGCCGGCCAGATAGTTTTCGTTGGCCTCACTCCAGCGCTTGGTCAGGCGGCCGGACATTCCCATCGCGACCAGCACTTCGGCGTTGCGCCGGCTGGTGGCGGCAAGATCGTTGCGGCGCGCCGCCAGCGTCATCGCGTCCTTGGCGGGCTGGCGTGACATGAATTCGGTAATCAGCGTCAGCGTCACCAGAATGATGGCGCCGACCAGCGCGGTGGTGCCGAGCAGCCAGTGGAATGCAAAGCAGATCGCCAGATAGAACGGCAGCCACGGCAGATCGAAGAACGCCCCCGGCCCCATGCTGCCGAGGAACGCGCGGACATTGTCGAGATCGCGCAGCGGCTGCAGGCCTTCGTTGCGGTTTCCGACCAGAAGCGGCAGGCGAACCACGGTGTCGAAGACACGGGCGTTGATGGCCTCATCCAGCGAGGTGCCGATGCGGCCGAGAATGCGGCCGCGCAGCAGGTCGAGGAAGCCTTGCGCGATGTAGAGGCCGGCGGCCAGAATGACGAGACCGACCAGGGTCGGCACGCTGCGGCTCGGCAGCACGCGGTCATAGACCTCGAGCATGAAAATCGAGCCGGTCAGATACAGCAGATTGATCATGCAACTCATGACGCCGACGCCGATGAACGCGTCGCGGCAGGCGCGCAGCGCTTCACCGAGTTCGGAACGCCGGACGCCGGGAGCGGTGGCCATTGATTTTGAACTTTTCCCTATTGGAGACACTGTTTTCGTAGCTGAACAACCTAGCACACCCTCTACTTCAGCTCCAGACGACCCGGTTGGCCTTCCAAAAGTTGCAATCAAGATTGCGCCCAATAAAAACGCAATCAGGAAGGGCGCTCCAACAACTGCAAAAGAAACCAAGGAAACCGCGATAGTAACAAGCGGTAACCATAGCCACAGCATCGCACGCTTGTATCGCGGCCACAGGCTTGTCTCAAAAAAATTCTGGATGGCGCTCATGCTCTCACCAAAGCAATTGTTGCTTTAACAATTCCAACAAGGATGATCGCTCCCGCGGACACAACCTCACAGCACTTCGCTGAGAGAGGTATTTGTCCACGGAATAGGCTTGCTATTCCAATCAAAGAAACGCGTGATGGCTTCAATAAGTTCGATGCTGAGCATCGAACAAATTGTGACGATGAGATGTGTGAGAATTTCCGCAAGTGGCTCTTCAAGTTTCCGCCACACGGATCGGATCAACGGGTTTTCGGCAAAAGTCATAATTTCTATGGAAATTAAGAATGATTTGAGCAGCCAAGCGAATTTAGCCCATTTGCGCGTCCAAACACAACTTTAAAGGGTTTCGGAGCTGTATTCACTCGGGTTAATTCGTACCCCGGTTAACTTGCTGGGAAACGGCACCAGGATCACCGACATCGAGACCCGGCCGATCTCGCCGCGAACGTCCAGCAACACGCCGCTGCCGGCCCCGAGGCCAGCCTCCGGCCGCCACCTGGTCTCGGCACGGACCCCGACCCACGGCCCGGACGGCGGCCGGAACAGCTTGACCGTCAGGTTCGGGTTTGGATCAGCCACCACGTTCTCGACCGGCCTGGCGATGCCGTGGGTCCAGTCCGCCGGCCCCAGAACGGATGTCAGCGGCAGCAATCCGGCGCCGTCGATCATGGCATGGCCGATACGGAACCAGGCGGTGCCATCGCCCTCGCGGGCCTCCATGGCGTCCATGAACCACGGCTTGCCGTGCGCCGCACGCCGGGTGCGGACCGGAAACCCGGTCGGATCGATGCTGGTCCCGACGGGCTTGGCAAAATCGGGGATCTCGACGCCGCGTTCGCGCGACAGCGCCACCAGAACGGTGGCGCAGGGCTGGTCCTCATCGGCCGGCCACAGCGTGTTGTCGATCACGCTGACCCGGCCGCCTTCGCTCACCACCGAAAGCCGGGTTCGCAAATCCGTCATCGGCGTCGGCCGCAGGAACCAGGCCGAAGCCGCGATCGCCGTACCCCATTGCCGTGTCCCGGCTTGCGCTTCGATCTCGGCCGTCAGCAGGCTGGCAACCGCCCCGCCCTGCAGGCCTGCGAACGGCCCGGCGGCGAGCGCGGAGGGGGTCCAATGATGCGGGCGGCCAGCGGGTTCGAAGATCGCCATGGGAGAATTCCTTTGAGGCAGTGCCCGTCATTGCCTGCAACAAACGCGTTGCGTTTGTGCAAGGGAGCGTAGCGACGAAGCAATCCATGCTGCCGCAAAGGAAGACTGGATTGCTTCGCTTCGCTCGCAATGACGGGAAAGGGTTGAGCCGTATTGAATGCTTGTCGATTTAGGACGAGACTGATGGCTTCAACAAAAGGGATTTCGTCACCTCAGATGAATGATATTCATCCCACGGACGTACCGGGATCAGCGCTGCGCGCCGACGCCCCCGGATCGGCGCTGCGCGCGATCCCGCCTCTGACCGCGCTGCTGGCGTTCGAGCGCGCCGCGACGCAATTGAGTTTTCGCCGCGCCGCGCGCGACCTGTCGCTCAGCCCGTCCGCCATCAGCCACCAGATCCGCGGACTGGAACAGCAGTTCGGCGTCAAACTGTTCGTGCGCGGCGCGCGTTCGGTGCGTTTGACCGCCGACGGCGAGCGCTATCTGGCGAAAGTAGCGATCGCGCTGGCGACGCTGCAGGACGCCGGCCGCGAAATGCTGCAACAGCGCCGCGGCGGGACCGGCGAACTCTGGATCAGCTCGCTGCCGTTCTTCACTTCGGCCGTCCTGCTGCCGGCGTTGCCGGACTTCAAGCGCCGTCATCCCGACCTGACGCTGCGGATCGAAGCCACGCATCAATATGCCGATTTCAATTCGTCACGCGTCGACGTCGCCATCCGCTATGGCCGCGAACATTCGACCGGGCTGAAATTCGAACCGCTGGTGACGGTAAAGGGATTGCCGGTCTGCGCGCCCGCACTGCTCAAGCAAGGCTTGCGAACGCCGGAAGACCTGTCGGGACAGGTGCTGATCCACCTGACGACGCAACCGCGCTCGTGGCCGGCCTGGCTGAAAGAGGCCGGACTGTCGAATCTCGCACCGCGCGGCCATCTCTGGCTCGACAGCGTACCGGCGATGCTGGAGGCCGCAGAACACGGGCTCGGCGTCACGCTGGCGATGGCGCCGCTGATCAAGACGCGCCCCGGCTTCGGCAAGCGGCTGGTGGCGCCGTTTGCGTTCGAGGGCGCCTATCACGAAACGATTTATCTGGTCTCCCGCACCGAACAGGCGCGCGACCGGCGCATCGGCGCGGTGCGGAAGTGGATTATGGAAGCGGTCGCGCGCGCGAAATAGCGCTACATCCGGCCGCGGACCAGCCGCACGATCAATAGCAGGATGACGGCGCCGATCGCGGAATAGATGATCTCCGAGACGAGGCCTGATCCGATGTGAAGGCCGAGCTTCGGAAACAGGAAGGTAGCCACCAGCGCGCCGGCGATGCCGACCAGGATGTCGCCGATGATGCCAAAACCGGTGCCGCGCACGATCTTGCCGGCGAGCCAACCGGCGACCAGGCCGACGAACAGAACAACGAGAATGCCTTCATTCGAAATGTACATATTGAATCCCCCCGGATTACGCGACGCCGTCCTGACGTCCCATGATACCTTAGCTACAATCAGCCAGTGTGACGACCCATAATC
>Ga0209023_10005337_pt1 | contig 14100 bp, 14 predicted proteins | sample LakOneMetagenome_FD_187468 | JGI IMG/M metagenome (GOLD analysis project Ga0209023, IMG submission 187468) | Freshwater and sediment microbial communities from Lake Erie, Canada (SPAdes) (version 2) | ecosystem: Environmental > Aquatic > Freshwater > Lentic | place: Lake Erie, Canada...
TTTCTTTTTTCTTTGCTCTTTCTTCTTTCTTCGTTAGATCGTTTCCGCCAAATCCAACGCTTTATTCAAAGCGCCCAGTTTATGATATACCTCCTGCAACTCGTTTTCTTCCAAAGAACTAGCTACAATGCCGGCTCCCGCTTGGTAATGCAATTCGTGATTCTTACTTAGAAAGGTTCGAATCATGATGGCGTGATTGAAATTGCCCTCAAAATCCATAAAACCAATCGCGCCACCGTAAAAAGTTCGGTTCGTATTTTCAATTTGCTCAATCAATTGAATGGCTTTGTGCTTCGGTGCACCCGATAACGTTCCGGCTGGAAACGTATCCGCGACTACTTGCATGGTTGGAATATCAGGATTGATTTGACCCGTAACTTTGGAAACCAAGTGAATCACATGCGAGAAGAATTGTATTTCGCGGTAGTTTTCTACGGTGACTAGATTGCCGTGCCGACTCAAATCGTTCCGCGCTAAGTCGACCAGCATAATGTGTTCCGCATTCTCTTTTTGATCTTCCGATAATTGTTTGGCTAGCACCGCATCTTGTTCGTCGTTTCCGGTTCGTTTGAAAGTTCCGGCTATGGGATGGATTTCGGCTTTTCGATTTTTGATCACCAATTGGGCTTCCGGAGAAGAACCCATGATTTTGAAATCGCCGTAATCAAAAAAGAACAAGTAAGGCGAGGGGTTGATACTGCGCAAAGCTCTATAAACATTGAATTCATCGCCTTTAAAACCTTGTGTAAATCTTCTCGACAATACCAATTGAAAGACATCGCCTCGATAGCAGTGTTTTTTGGCTAAAGCTACGTTTGCTTTGAATTCAACATCGGTTAAATTAGAATGATTCTCACCATTTTTGGTAAAGGAATAAGAAGCAAAGTTCCGAGTTTGTAGCAATTGTTCCATCGCTTCAATATTGTTTTCTCCGGTAGTAGAGTGACAAAAAATGTACGCTTCATTCTTAAAATGATTGATGGCAATAATATTTTGATAAACCGCATAGTACAAGTCGGGAAGCTGCAAATCGGTTGTTTTTTTAGCGAGAGTAATTTTTTCGAAGTACCGAACGGCATCATAGGAAATATAGCCAAACAACCCATTGTTTATGAATTTAAAATCGTTCTTTTCCGATTCAAATTGTGAGGCAAATTCCTGAATGATATTGGGAATGGAAGTGGTGCCGTCAATTTTAGTCTTCAAAACAAGGCCATCGGGAAAAGATTGAAGGATGGTTTCGTTTTCAATCTTAATATAGGCAATCGGGTTGCAACAGATATACGAAAAACTGTTGTCATTCGCATGATAGTCACTACTTTCCAACAACAAACTATTGGGGAATTTATCCCGTATTTTTAGGTAAACACTAACCGGCGTGATCGTATCCGCCAGTATGGGTTTGTAGTGGGTTTGAAAGGAATATTTTTTCATGAGCATTTTACTTTTTAAGCAATAAAAAAAGGCTTGTCGTGATTGACAAGCCTTTTAGATATTTTGATTTTAAAATATACTTATAGTAGCCTAGTTCACGACGTTTGACGTAAGCTGTTCCACCACCAAGTATTGTTTAAAATAGTTTTCATATTGTTTTTCTTCTTCACAAATATACCAATGTTATTTTAGAATCCAAATAAAATTTTAAGGAAAGCCAAAAATAGTAAGCACAAAAAGAACCAAGCGATGCATTTTTGTTCCGACAGCTTTCAAGTTCAAAAAAAGGCAACACCAATTTGCAAAAAGTAATTCGTGTCAATTCGCGAAATTCGTGTTCAACTTGCGATCCCTCAGGAGAGATTCTGAGCTTTGTTCAAAAAAATAACATAATCAGCTATCATAAAAAAAACCCTGACAGATTAGTGTCAGGGTTTTTCAGGATAGCAATTTTCCCCTGATTAGAATTGAAGATTTACATTCAATTCAAATTCGTTATCGATAGCTTTGTCTCCAAGATTGTCGAAGAAGCTTCCAGAACCATATTTAATATCATATTTAGTGCGGTCTACGTTGAAAGTAGTGCTTGCTGTATTTCCTTTCACCGCTAGGTCAAAAGTTACAGGAAGGGTTTTGCCTTTGATTGTTAAGTCGGCAGTTACCGTATAAACACCTGCTGATTTTTCAGCAATTTTTTTAAATCCTAACGTAGATGTTGGGAACTTTTCAACACCAAAGAAATCATCGGATTTCAAGTGCCCGTTTAATTTTCCTAGGTATTCTCCAGTCAAATCAGTTGAAGTCAATGAAGTCATGTCTACGGTAAAAGAACCTCCTTTTAATTTGTCGCCTTTGAAAACCAAAGTTCCTTCTTTGAAGTTTACGGTTCCGTTGTGTTTTCCGGTTACTTTTTTAGCCAACCAATTCACGCTACTTTTAGTAAGGTCAATTTTTTTGTTTTGAGCGGTTACAGTTCCTAAAGATAAGGTTACTAGTAAAGCAATGGCAATGGATTTGAAATTTTTCATTTTTAAAATTTGTTTAAATTAGTACTATTTATTTTTAAGGGATTACTTATAGAGTTACGAATAAATCATCGTTTGATTTTCTAACTTTTTTGTAATGCTGTGTAGCGTCTTCTTCATGACGGTATCCAACAGCAGCAACGACAGCAGCATTTAAGTTTAATTTGTCGAAACCTAAGATTTCATTGAATTGAGCAGCATCAAAACCTTCCATCGGAGTCGCATCAATATTCAATTCGGCAGCAGCAGCCAATAAGTTTCCTAAAGCAATGTATGTTTGTTTAGCAGTCCAAACCGCTTTGGCATCGTCTGGTAGTGGCGTGATAGCCCCTTTCATAAAATCACCGTAACCGTCTAAAGCACCGGCAGGCAAACTTCTTTCAGCAATAGCATTTTCTAAATAGCCATCAATATCACTAGCATCTACTTTCGTTTGGTTAGCGAATACGAACAAATGGGAAGCATCTACTATTTGACTCTGACCCCAAGCGGCAGGTTGCAATTTAGCACGAAGGGCTGGGTTCTCAACGATAAAGACTTTGTACAATTGCAATCCGTACGAAGAGGCACTTAGGCGTACAGCTTCTTTTAAGAAGTCTAAATCCGCAGCAGCGATTTTTTTGGTAGCATCAAATTTTTTGGTGGCATAGCGCCAGTTTTGATTTTCAAGAAACGTTTTCATATAATTTTTGTTTATTTAGAATTAGGTAATGTTCGGTATTTTTCTAGTAAAGAATTGAGTTGTTCCAGTTCTGCTGCAGTCAAATTCGAGGCAAATCGAAGTTCATGAGCAATGACTTGGGGATCTAAGACTTCTAAAACAGCCAATCCTTTTTTGGTAATCAGTACTTCAATTTTTCTACGATTCTCTGGGCAAACTTCTCTAGTGACCAACTCTTTTAATAATAATTTATCAACCAATCGAGTAGTGTTGCTGGTCTTTGCTAACATCCGCTCTTGTATGACACACATATTGGCTGGATTTCCTTTCTGACCCCGCAAGATGCGCAATACATTGTACTGTTCACCCGACAAATCATAAGGCTTTAGAATTTCATTGAAATCTTCATGAACTACATTTTGAGTATAAAGAATATTGAGTACCACTTTTTTCGAAGGATCCATTTCCATACTTGATTTTATAATGTCTTCAATTCTCATAAATCCAAATCTTAAATTTGTATGTACAAATGTAATACTATTATTAATTGTATATACAAATGTTCTGTTATTTTATTGTTAAAAAAAAGTAAGGCAGTGATGAAGGCATTTTCAAACAGAAATCTGTAATTTTGAAAAAAAGAAAACCATGGATTTATCACAACATGAATGGGCAGCACAATTAGAAAATGATACCAATGCCGTAATACTAGACGTCAGAACGGAAGAAGAATGTCAGGAAGGAATAATTCCCAACGCGATTCAAATCGATATTTATAAAGGACAAGGTTTTATCTACAAAGTTGAAGAATTGGATAAAACTAAAAATTACTATGTGTATTGCAAAGCGGGCGGCAGAAGTGCTCAAGCTTGTAACATTATGAACCAACTGGGAATCGAAAATACCTACAATCTCTTAGGAGGCATGATGCAGTGGACAGGGAAAGTGGTCACGCCAGACAGTCTTTAAAATAAAGGCCTACATCCAAACGGCACTTTCCAGTAACGTGATATTTATCATTTAATATACGAGGTATTAGCAGTAATTTCGAGGAATGAAATTATTAATTCTAATACCATGAAAAGTAGCTATTCATTTTTTGCAGTACTGGTTGTACTGCTAATCGGTCAGACTTCTATCAAAGCTCAGGATGCAGGTTGGGTAGCGCCAAAATATACGAATAGCATTGTAAACCCCTTTAAAGGCGATGCAAAAGCAAGCGAGGAAGGAAAGGACTTATTCAATCAAATGTGTGTATTGTGTCATGGTGTCCAAGGGAGAGGGAACGGTGAAGCAGGCAATACGCTAGATCCAAGACCTGCGAACTTTCTGGGATTTGATGTCTTTCACCAAACCGATGGCGCCATCTTTTGGAAAATCACCGAAGGAAAATCACCTATGGCTTCGTATGAAGAATTGCTCACGGAAGACCAACGATGGAAATTGGTCAATTATATCCGGACTTTAGAGAAAAAATAAACCACCAATAATTGCCTTTTTAGAAAGTAGACAAAGTAGCAAATGGTAAAGAAATAGGAAAAGACTATTTCTCAAAGTGCTACTTTGCCTACTTTGTTTATATTTGTTGATGACTAAATCGGTTTTGTGTATCGGCGCGACTTTAATAGATGAATTGTATTTCTGCAATCAAACCATTGTTCCTCATACCTCAAATCCAGCAAGCAAAACCAGCAGCATCGGAGGAGTAGTCAGCAACATTTTACAACACCTAGCTTTACTAAAGGTCAAGGTAACGTGCATCACCGCATTCGGCACCGATGCCGAGGGGCATTTCATTACCGAAGAATTTCAAAAAAAAGGTATCGATCTGAAGGACGCTCTTTTCTTCGAAGAGTCCACCGGAAAATACGTATCTATTTTAGACGCCAATGGCAATTTGTACGTTGCTGTTTGCCAAGATAGGACCGAAAAATACCTAACACCGGCTTTTCTAGAAACGAAATCAAATAGCATTTTAGAAGCCGATCTGATTATTATCGATACCAACCTAAGTTCCGAATCCATCCAATGGGTAATCGATTTTGCTAGGAAGCAGCAAAAGCAACTCATTATAGAACCAGTTTCTGTACCCAAAGCAGCCAAATTAGCCCGATTGAATCTGGACGGTGTCTTTATGATTTCACCCAATGAAGCCGAACTTCAAGCCATCGCCTCGATAGCAACAAAAGAGGAAACCCAACTGGTGAAACACCTTCAAGAACGAGGAGTAGCCAACATATGGCTCAGCAAAGGACATAAGGGTTCCGTATTACATACGCCTGCAAATACAATTAAACTGGATGTTCCAACTATAAACCTCCTAGACAGCACTGGTGCAGGCGATGCTGCCGTTGCAGGGTTTGTCTATGGCTATATGAATAGAGCATCGGAGCTCCATGCCATGCAATTAGGGCATGCTTTAGCCTTCCAAGTATTGCAAGTAAAAGGAGCTGTCGACCTTCAAATCACGCCAGAAAAACTAATAAACGTAAAGAAAATACATTACCATGATTCCTAAAGACTACCTTCAGATCAGCCCGGAAGTTCAACACGCCTTAGACCATAAGCTACCGATTGTGGCATTAGAATCTACCATTATTTCTCACGGAATGCCTTATCCTCAAAATGTCGCCACTGCCAAACTGGTAGAAGAGGTCGTTCGGAAAAATGGAGCCGTTCCTGCCACCATAGCGATCAAAGATGGCAAATGCCTTATCGGACTTTCAGAAGCCGACTTAGAATATTTCGGAAAAACACAAAATGTATGGAAAGTTAGTCTCCGCGACATGCCTTATGTAATCGCCAACCAATTGCCAGGAGCTACAACCGTAGCAGCCACCATGAGAATTGCTTCGTTAGCAGGCATCAAAATCTTCGCGACCGGCGGAATAGGAGGAGTGCACAGAGGTGCTTCCGAAACCATGGATATCTCAGCCGACTTAACCGAAATGGGACAAACCAATGTAGCGATTATAGCGGCCGGAGTAAAATCCATTTTAGATATTGGAATGACCCTAGAATATATGGAAACTCTTGGAATTCCAGTGGTGACTTACGGTCAGGACGAATTTCCTAGTTTTTATTCTTCCAAAAGTGGTTTCCAATCTCCGCTGCGATTGGATACACCAATTGCTATTGCCAGACTTCTAAAAGCGAAATGGGATCTGGATTTAAAAGGATCAGTATTAATAGCGAACCCTATTCCCAGTCAATTCGAATTGGAACAAGATGCTATAGAAAAACACATTCTGGAAGCACTAGCCGAAGCAGCAAAACTAAAAATATCCGGTAAAAAAGTGACCCCATTCTTGCTAAAATACATAGCCGATCATACCCAAGGTGAAAGCTTAGAAGCCAATATAGAGTTAATCAAACACAATGCAAAAACGGCGGCAACGATTGCCGTGGCTTTGAATAGTTTATAACTTTGGAATCAAAGCAATTTGACAATACTTTAGTTTGATAGCGTCAATTCTCACTTTTGGAAATATAATCTTTTGGCCAAATCCCAGTCAATGTTTCTTTTATTGGTAATCTCAAGAAAATAGTCGTTTTGCCATCTTTGTGATTTTTGTGCTTGCCTACTGTAGGGCAGATCCCAAGGTGGGTAAACTCTAAATCCTCTTTTACCTTGCTGAAGTTTCCCTGAGAGTATTCCCTGATGAAAAAGAACGGATTTAGGAAAGACAAAGTGGCCCATCTGATGGTCGAAAACCGCAGCAATTATAATCAAATCTGCCGCATCACTCCAGGCATAGGGCTGCGTTTCTCCTTCATTATTTCTTTTCCAGAGCGTAACAAATTGACCAATTTTTTTTGGTGTTGTTTTAGCTGTCCTAAAAACTACGGTAGATTGGTCAAGTTCAAAGTGATGAGCCGAATAGTCGTGACTCTCTTTTTCCGCTACCACGTTCTGCACCTCAATACCGAGTGAATCTAAAACGCGTACTTTAATTTCAAGCAAGATTTCAGGTGTCGTATTTGGAATCATTATTTGGGACTTATTGTAATACCAGACCAAAGATATCTCATTATTTCTTGTAGTTGCTCTACTAATTTTAATGTGTTAAATATTTTACTATTTTCTAACAACTGCAAGAAATTAATTCCCAAAAAGACTCGTGACGAAAACTTCTGCTATAGGACGATAGAGGCTAAGCCCATTGGAAGTACTAGGCTCCACCGAACGGAAATTTCCAGTTGTATGTTGGGGCTATTTTGAAAAAATACCTTTATTTGATTTCTTGTCGCCAAAAGGGTTCTACAATTTTATTTTTACCCAATCGCAGCAGCAATAGGGCAGCCAATACACAAAAAACAATAGCTTGAATGGTTCCTTCCGGACCAAACGCGCCTCCGGTAATGAAGTCATTTCCCGAAATTTTTGTAGTCATCAAACTGCTTGAGTTTTCGTTTCCTGAAGTAATGGCTCCAAATACGCCCGATTGCATAAAATTCCATGCAAAATGAATAGCGATCGGAAACCATAAATTCCGCTTATAGATATAGGCAGCACCCATAAGGAGTCCGGCTTCAATTCCGACACAGATGCCCGAGAGCAACGTACTATTCGGATTCGCCAAATGTAAGGCGCCAAAAATTACCGCAGAAATCAGCAGTGCTAAATAGCTACCCAATTTTTCTTCGATGATCCGAAAGAGAATGCCTCGGATTAAGATCTCTTCAAAAATCGCAACCGAAAATGCCACCGTAAAAGGAATAACTAGGGACGAAAAGGGATTAATGCTAACAATTTCAAAAGTACCAGCAAAAAGAATTACAAGTATGGTTAAGCATTGTAATAAAGCTCCGATTAGCGTACCTATAAGTATGTTTTTGAACAGGCCTCTATTGGAAAATTCTACAATCTTTCTTTTTTCAATTCGGCCGAAAAACCAAATATAAGTCAGAATTACAGCGGCAGAGGAGATAATACCTTTTAGCAGGTTTCTGTAATTTTTGTCTAATGCCGTTAATTCTAGGATTCTTCCCGATTGTTGTGCTAAAATAAAGGCAGTAAAACAAACTAAAAGGCCAAGTAAGATCCGAACTAACGGAGTTTGCCAAATGCTTTTTTGGCGAGTAATTTTTTCCATAAGTTGAAGTTTAAAAATGGTAATGTTGCATGTTTGAATTTTCGTGGAATTTATTGAATGGTATAAGTAGTGACGTCCGATTCGCTTAACCGAAAGTAACCAAGTGGATAGTTCCCCACATTTGTTTTGTTACTAATATTACCTCTCACAGTCGCCGGAGGTGATTGAAAAGGACCACCACCAGAACTTCCTGCCACACTCAATAAAATGCTCATATAATTGTAATAGGTTTTTGAAATGCCATAATGGGTAATTTCAACTTGCTGTCCTGGGGCAGTATCTTCTTCGAGAACGAGACTAAAAAAGGTATTGCCCTGAAAATACTGATCGTTGTCGATCGAGAACTCTGGCTTTAAATTCTTTGTGAACTTGTATTTGTAAAGGTAATAATTATCGGCAGCTATCGGATCGACGAAAAAGGCTTTCAGCTTTAGGAAATCTGCGTCCAAGCCTGTTTGAAGTTCTTGCGTAACGTTTGTGATCGCGGCAACCGATTGTAACGTTTCAGTGGCGGTATAAGTTTGACCATTGGTAATAATCGTTAAAGCATACGTTTCATCAAGAACTGGAACAAAATCAGTGCATACGTAAATACCACTATCTGGCGTTTCTAGGAAGTTGAAAACGATATTAGAGCTATTCTTTACAAATACGGTAGCTCCAGAAACTGCGGGAATCACGTTGCTGTAATAATCTGTAGTGGTAGAAAGTTTAATAACTTGATGGTTTCCTAAAGTCCCTTTTTGCCAAATTAAGGAAGCATCAATAACCAATCGGGGTTGATCCGTATTTAAAGGAATGTGGACTACTTCTTCGCAACTCACAAAGAAATTTCCTGCGAGCAAAACGAGTAGTATAAAAAGTGTTTTTTTCATAATGTTTGTTTTTAAAATTTGAAGTTATAACTGACTGCAGGTACCATCCCAAAAATCGACGTTCGCAACGCTTCATTAAGCCCTGTATTGTCATTTTGCTTGAACGTAATGGATGCGGCATTCTGGCGATTGTATACGTTGTAAATACTAAAGATCCATTCGGATTTCCAGCTGCGATGGTCGTTTTTGTGTGGAGTCAAGGTGGCCGAAAGATCTAAATGATGGTAGACGGGCAATCGGTTTTCATTTCGCAAACCATAACTGGGTACGGCAAGGTCCATATAGCTGTATTGTCCTTTTGGATAGGTAGTGGGTTGGCCAGATTGAAGTATAAAATTGGCACCGAAACTCCATTTTTTATTCAAAGTGTAGGAACTTGTAACCGCAAGATTGTGCAATTTATCGTAGGCGGAACTATACCATTGACCGTTGTTAATGCCAGCTTCAGAACGGTTTCTTCCCGGCGTTTGTTGTTCTGATTTCGATAAAGTATAAGAAATCCAACCCGTAAATCTACCTTCATTTTTACGCAATAGTAGTTCTAAACCATAGGAACGCATGTGACCGTTGAGAATTACTTGTTCGATAGCTTCGTTGGCAATCAATTCGGCTCCATCAATATAATCCATTCTATTTTGGATTTTTTTATAAAAGGTTTCAGCTTCAAGGGAATACATACTATCGCTAAAGTTTCTGAAATAACCTAAAGCGACTTGATCGGCAATTTGTGGTTTGATATAGCGGTCACTGGGCATCCAAATGTCAAGAGGAGTAGGCGATGAGGTGTTAGAAACCAATTGTAAATACTGAACCATGCGATTATAACTGGCTTTTATCGATTGATTTTTATCCAATGCATAAGCGATAGAAAAACGAGGTTCTAAATAATTATAATTTTGAATTACTTTGTTTTTTTCATAATACTGCGTTCCAATTGGGGTTGCTTTTTGGTACGTCTGTGTCGCTTGATTAAAAATTACTGGCTCGTTATTAGCATACAAATTCTCCGTTGATTGGCCTAATCTATAAAACGAACTGTACCGCAATCCATAGGAAAGTGCTATCTTTTTAGAAACTTGCTGTTCGGCATCCACATACAGCGATGGCTCAAAAGCGTATTTTTTATCCAATTGTTTGAAATTGATACCCGAAGTGGCGTTGGTCGGACTAATAGTCCCTGGGTTGAAATCATAATAAATACTATTGACACCAAAATTTAATTTGAAGCTATCGGAGATATAGTTCTTGAAATCGTATTTTAAATTGTAATTCTTAATCCCAGAATCCCATTTGAAATCGGCTAAATCTAAACCCAAACCGAAATAATAGTCACTGTAGATCATCGAGAGATTTGAAAATAATTGGTCATTAAACAAATGATTCCAACGTAAGTTTAAAATCGAATTGCCATAAGTATTGGAAAAGCTTTTGTCTATATTTACGACATCGCGACCAAAATACCCCGACAAGAATACCCTGTTGTTTGGGTTTAAGGTATAGGAAAGTTTGGTGTTCAAATCATAAAAATACGCACCATTATCGTTGTTCTTATCCGACAGTTTTAAGAAGAGATGACCGTAAGAGGCCCGACCGCCAATAAGGAACGACCCTTTGTCTTTTACAATCGGACCTTCGGCTAATAACCTACTCGAAATTAACCCAATGCCACCATTTATATGAAAACCAGTACTGCTTCCATCTTTTTGATAAATATCTAATACAGAAGAAGCTCTTCCGCCATATCGTGCTGGAATGCCTCCTTTGAATAATTTCAAATCTTTTATGGCATCAGGATTAAAAACCGAAAAGAAACCAAAAACATGAGAAGAATTAAAAATAGTAGCCTCATCCAAAAGGATTAAGTTCTGATCGGCAGCACCACCACGAACATTAAAACCAGAGGCGCCTTCGCCAGCATTGGTAACACCAGGCAAAAGTAAAATAGATTTCAGAACATCTACTTCTCCAAGGACTACCGGCATTTTCTTTATCGTAGCCATAGAAAGTTTGTTGCTACTCATTTCCGCTTTTCGGATGTTGGTTGCTTTCTTATCGCTGGTGACCACTACTTCCTGCAACAGATGCTCGCTACCACTAAGCTTGAAGTTGCTTTTGGTGTTTTTGTCCAGAGTAATGTTTGCGGTCAACGTTTGAAAACTCACAGAACTCACTTGCACTTGATAACTGCCTTGTGGGATGGTAATGGAGTAAAAACCGTATTCGTTGGTGGTCGTGCTTGCGTTTAATTCAGGAATAAATACGGTAACACCAATAATACTTTCGTTGCTTTTGGCATCATACACGGTGCCGCTAAGGGTGACTTTTTGCTTCGCCTGTTCACTAGGACTTGCGCCTTGCGAAAACATACTACTAAAAAAAAGAAGTAGCGCGGTCGTAAGAAGATAAATTACTTTTAGATTCATGATGTATTTTTTTTTGTATTAGTTTCTTTTTTTGTGAGTACAAAACTAGGGACGTCCGATGACCATTTTTAGACATTATAAGGTCATAATAAGACAAATGGGAAAACGTATTTTGGATACTAACTATTTTGACTTTATTGTTCTTTATTTTTAAAGACGCTGACCTACTTTCTTTCTAATTGTTCTTGGGAGGGCATTTTTGTTGACCAGTATCGAAATGGTTTTTAAAAGCAAATAGTCTTTTGACATATACAAATACCCGCCACAATCATTATTATCGGTAGAGTTTTTAACAATGTAAAAGGTGTGGTCTTTTTCGTCTTTGGCGATACCAATAAGGTGCATGTTATGGATATCTTCTGTTGTGCGATTGTCGAATGCTGTTTGCCGAATCATTTGTGTAATGGTTTTAGAACCATCCAAAACAGCAAAACCGTCTTTATAACCTTCATAAATATCGCCGTCCCAGCAAACAGAATAATTATTCATCAAAGCATGATCGATTACAGTGCTGAAATCATCTAGTGGCAGATTTAAATAGGGATTGTTATTCCAGTTGCTCTCGATCTCTAAAGCAAACTTGGAATAAAAAGGATGGTGCGTATAGGAAGTAATTTCAACATACTCATCTGGATGGATTCCAATCTTTTCTTTTGCAAATGATCTTGGGGTATAAGGGGTTCCTTCGTAAACAAAAGTGTCGGGCGCTTTACCTAAGGTTTGGGTCAGAATAGCATCGATGTCTTTACGATAAAGTTCCGGGGTTAAATCGCCATGAGAATGGGTATAAAAAGTAACCTTCTCTAACAAGGCTTTATTCATTGCTGCATGATCGTGTTTGTTATCAGAATCGTTTTTTCCGGAATACACACGCTCTGGAATCGCGCCAAATTCTTGGTAGGCTTTCAAAACACTAAAAGTTAAATCGCCTTCCGAAAAAGCACTGGCTCCATTTCTTCGGATGTAATTCTCCGCTTTATCGATGTACGTAGGTCGTACAAAAAACATAGGAGAAAGCACTACCGGTTTTTTGCCCAATCGGATGGCTTCTGTTTCGATAAAAGAGGTGGTGGCAAAACTCCAACAAGTTCCAGTAGCTTGTTGGTCTTTAATAGGGGTGCTGTCGATCAATTTAACTATTTTATACCCTGCTATTCTCGGATTTGAATTTGTTTTAAGGGTAAAGATGTAGTTGGTTCTGCTTACCTTTAAAGGGGTAGTGCCACCCCACATGCCATTAATAATAGAATCACCTGGCATCAGTACTCCTTTGAAAATTAAAGGAGCAGTTGCTGGCCATCCTAACGACTTTCTGGCATCAGCGAAAATACTATCCTTGATGCGCCAAACGTTGTCAAGAGCAACGTCTTTGAGTCGTTTATCAGGAAAATCCATGTAGCCTTTGATGGAATTGCTTTTTGATTCAAATCTAAAAAGCACCAATTCGGATGAGGCTAAGTCTTTAGTATTCGTTTTACCCATCCAAGACCCATCCAAAGGGATTTGCGCATGGTCCTGCGCATTAATTTGGAATCCAATAAACAATAGGATCAGTAAGAGTGTATTTTTTGTTTCCATACTTGTTGTGGTGTATAAACAGTTATTATTTTATACAAAAGTCCAAGAATGGTGGTAGGTCTACAATTTTATTATGCGAAGTAAGTTAATATGTCTGCAAACTAGTATATTAAGTCTGCAACACTGCTACTAAAAAGTTAAGTACGGTTGTTAATAATCTGAAAGAAAAGCTCTTTATAGGTTTCTGAAATGGGAATGATCTGATTGGAAATAGTGATTCTCATCCGTTCAATGGATTCTATTTTGTGAATCCCAACCATATAGGATTTATGTACTCTGCAAACCAATTGAGAAGGTAGGATTTGCTCCAGTTCGCTAAAGTTTTGAAGTGTCATAATCCTTTTGTTTACGGTATGAATTCTACGGTAATCCCGCATTCCTTCGATAAATAAGATGTCACTTACAGTGACTTTTTCAAGCCGATTTTCGGTCTTTACAAAAATGAAGTCTTGTTGTGAAACAGGTGTGGGCTGATAACCATTTTCTTGTGCTTTATTGACCGCTTTCAAAAACCTATCAAACGTAAATGGTTTTAATAAGTAGTCGGTCACGTTAAGTTCATAACCTTTGATAGCATACTCTTGATAGGCTGTAGTGATAATAACCTGACTGTCAATTTTAGAACTTTCCAGCAATTCGATACCAGTTAATTCATCCATATTAATGTCCAAAAATAGTAAATCAACTTTATTGGCTTTTAAATAAGCCAACCCATCAAGGGCATTGTCAAACGTGCCGCATAAATTCAAAAACGGAATTTTACTAACAAAACTCTTGGTTCTCTCGAGAGCCAAAGGTTCGTCTTCTATTATGATGCAGGAATAGCTATCCATTTTTGATGGTTAATTTTACACGGTAAAGGTTCGTTTGCTTGGCAATCTCTAATTGATGTTGCTCTGGATAGATCAAATGTAGCCGTTTTTGAATAAGATCATTGCCTAAACCGTTGCTTTCTTGTACTACTTTTCGATTGGAATCAAACTTGTTTTCACAAACAAACAAGATATT
>Ga0209023_10005338_pt1 | contig 14100 bp, 12 predicted proteins | sample LakOneMetagenome_FD_187468 | JGI IMG/M metagenome (GOLD analysis project Ga0209023, IMG submission 187468) | Freshwater and sediment microbial communities from Lake Erie, Canada (SPAdes) (version 2) | ecosystem: Environmental > Aquatic > Freshwater > Lentic | place: Lake Erie, Canada...
TCGCGACGGCCCGCGAGGCCCTGTCGACCCACTACCTGCCCGAGCTGGGCGAGCCGTTCGTGACCGCCGGCTGCTGCTTCTACCGCGACGGCCGCGACTCGGTCGCCTGGCACGGCGACACGTTCGGTCGAGGGCGGGCCGAGGACACCATGGTGGCCATCGTGTCCTTCGGCGACCCGCGCCGGCTGGCGCTGCGGCCACGCGGAGGTGGGAGCTCGATCGGGTTCACCATGGGCCACGGCGACCTGCTGGTGATGGGTGGCTCCTGCCAGCGCACCTGGGAGCACGCGGTGCCCAAGGTCGCTGCGGCGGGACCGCGGATCTCCGTGCAGTTCCGACCTCGCGGGGTCTTCTGACCAACCCGTCAGAACTGGACCTTGGGGGCCTCCGCGTGGCCCTCGGGGGCCTCGTAGAACTCGCGCGCCTTCACCCCGGCCATGCCGCTGAAGAACATCCAGGGGATCGTCCGGACGAGCGTGTTCAGCTTGGTGACGGCGTCGTTGTAGTACTGCCTGGCGAAGGACAGCTGGTTCTCCGTGTCGGCGAGCTGGCGCTGGAGGTCTTGGAAGTTGGCGCTCGCCTTGAGGTCCGGGTAGGCCTCGGCGACCGCGTTGACCTGCACCATCGCCTGCTGCATGGCCGCGTCCGCGGCCGCCTTCTCGGGGACGCTGCCGCCGGCCGCGGCCTTCTGGAGGCCGGCCCGGGCGGCGGTGACCGCCTCGAAGACCCCCTTCTCGTGGGCGGCGTAGCCCTTGACCGACTCGACCAGGTTGGGGATCAGGTCCGCGCGACGGGTCAGCTGGACGTCGATCCCGCCGAGCGCCTCCTGGGCGCCGATGTCGGAGGTGCGCAGCTTGTTGAACCCGGTGACGGCGAACAGGACCAGGGCGACGATGACGCCACCGGTCACGAGGAGTGCGGTCATTGGAAAAGGCTCCTTCTTGCCTGGGATGGTGCGTGTTCGGATCGTGCTGGTCAGGCGCCGCGGTCGGGCAGAGCCATGGTCGAGGTCGAGGTCATTGTCGGGGACGGGCTCACCAGGAGCCACCCCCGCCGCCGCCACCGCCGCCACCGCCGGAGAACCCGCCGCCACCGCCGCTGCTCGAGGAGCTCTGGGTGGCCTGGTAGGCGGAGATGGCGGCGTTGACGGTGCTGGAGAAGTCGTCGATGAGGGCGCTGGTCGGGTCGCCCCCGTAGCCGCCGATGTAGGGGCCGAAGTAGGGCGGGGTCGGCGGCTCGGCACCCATCTCGGCGCGGTACTTGTCGGCCCACTCCTGAGCGCAGCCGAAGGCGACCGCCCAGGGCAGATAGGCGGTGTAGAGCTCCTGGCGCCCCGAGAAGTCGAAGCGCTCGACTGCCGACGGGGTGGACAGGATGCGCCGGAAGCCTCCGATGCGGGACCAGAGGTCGCGACCCGCCGCCGTGCGCTTGGTGCTCGCGCCGATCCCCATCACCTCGATGGCGCCGAGCCCGAAGAAGCCCGGCACGAGCGCGTAGCCGCGCAGGCCGCCGATCGGGTTGAAGACCAGGAGGCCGGCGAGCCCGATCGAGGCGAGGACGAGCAACCCCGCCCAGGAGCCCAGGCCGGCAGTCGTCAGGAAGCCCTCGCGGCGGGCCCACGACTTCACCGCCGACTCGTGCTGCCCCATCTCGCTCTTGAGGGTCTTGCCGGCCGACACACTCTCGCGGCCGGCGCTGAACGAGGCACCCGGGCCACTGAGGAGTCCGGCCACCTGGCGGGTCGCGGCATCCAGGCCGGCCCAGCCCGCGGCTCCGCTGCTGTCGGTCAGGGTCCACCCTGTGGCGTCGCGCTGGAGGTTGACGGCCCCGTGCTCGGCGGCCTGCATGATCGAGGCGACGAAGCCCTCGTTCTCGACCCGCTCGGTCAGGATGTACTGCGCCTGAGCGGGGCCGACGCCGTCGGGCGGGGCGTACATCAGCGGGAACGGCGGCGTCACCTCGTGCGTCGTACGGCTGATCATCCAGCCGAGGACGCCGAGCCCGAGCGCCAGCACCACGAGAAGGAGCGCCCCGGTCTTGGAGGCCCCGAGAACGCCGTCGAGCGCGTAGGGCCAGGGCACGTCATGCCCCGGCGGCGGAGTGGCCATGGCCAGATCCGTCTGGAGTGTGACGGGCGTCCGGGGCGGCAGGTCGGACGCGCGGATGGTCAGGGTCTTGGTGTCCTCACCGCTGACGTCGCAGCCGCCGGTGGCGCCGTTGCCGACGGCGCACTGGACGTTGTCGGCCTCGCGCGGAAGGTCGACGGTGAGCGAGGCCCGGGTGATCGACTGCTGCCAGCCGCCGGGGATCAGGTTCCAGTAGAACCTGGAGGAGTCGGCGTCCTGGCCCGCCAGGAGGACGCCGTCGATGCGGTAGGTGAGGACATAGACGTGGTCACCGGGCGGGATCAACACGTTGGCGTCGCCGATCTTGGCGACCCGGTAGCGCCGGCCGTTCTCCCAGGACAGGCTGAACGGCTCGTCGTGGCCGTCGCGGGTGACCGCGATCTCGTCCGGCACCCGCCGGACACTGGTGTCGTTGGGGTCCTGGAGGTCCCAGAACCGGAAGATGCCGTGCTTGCCGCTGAACGGGAAGCTCACCGTCAGCCGCTCGGTGACGGTCAGGTCGCCCTGGTCGTCGACCTCGAAGGAGGCGACGTACTTGCTGATCGTCGTCTCTTCATAGGCCGGGGCGACGTCGGACCCGACGGAGCCGAGCAGTCCCGGAAGGGTCACGGCCGTCAGGAGAATGCCGAGGCCGACGAGGCGCACCACCCACCGGACCATGGCGGGAGACTAGCGCCCCGCGGACCGGCGTACTGGCATAACCACGCACGCGCCCGCCCGCGATCCGCGGGCGGGTGCCGCTCAGCGGCGCCGGAAGAGGCGGCGGAGCACCAGGAGAGCGATGACCGCGCCGACCGCCTGCTTCCAGTAGGCCTTGGCCAGGATGGGCAGGACCGTCGACCCGAGGTCGATGGCCTCCTCGTGAGCGGGCGGGTGCGGCAGCGGGTGGTGCACCTTGGGCTCGGGCTCGCCGATCAACTCGTCCGCGGGGGCGTCGGGTACGGCGGCGAGCGGGGCTGCCTCGGCCGGAGCCTCCACCCGCGCGTCCTCCGCCTCGGCCGTGGCGAGCCGCTGCTCCAGGCAGGCGACGAACTGACCGAGCAGCTTGTCGGAGACGTCCTGCATGACACCCCGACCGAACTGGGCCGGTTTGCCCGTCACCGACAGGTCCGTGAGGACCTCGATGTCGGTCGACGAGGTGTCCGCCGGCGTCATGGTCACCGTGACCATGGCGCCGGCGGTCCCGTTGCCGCGCTTGTCCTTGCCCTTGGCCTCGACGACGAAGCGGTGCGCCTCGTCGTCCTTCTCGAGGAACGTCCCCGAGCCGTTGTACTGCAACGCGATCGGGCCGAGCTTCACCTTCACCGTGCCCGAGAAGGAGTCCCCTTCCACCGAGGTGACCTGAGCGCCGGGGAAGCACTCGGCGACCGCGCCGAGGTCCTGGAAGTGGTCCCAGGCCTCGGCGACGTGGGTGGGGACTCGGAAACGGTGGGTGAGGTCCATCCGATCAGGCTCCCACAGCCGCCAAGACGGCCCGGCGGGTGAGGACCCGCGCGAGATGCTGACGGTAGGCGGAGTCTCCGTTGAGGTCCGACGGCGGGTTGGTGCCGTCGGCGGCCTGGGCCGCAGCCGCCCCGACCGCCTCTGCGGTCGGGTTGGCCCCGGCGAGCGCCGCCTCCACCCCGCGGGCCCGCAGTGGCGTCGAGCCCATGTTGGTGAGCCCGACACGGGCCTCGGCGATCACGCCGCCGTCCATCCGCGCCGTCGCGGCCACCGCCACGATCGGCCACTGGTGGGCCACCCGGACGAACTTCTCGTAGTGGGCGCCCCAGCCGGTGTGCTTGGGGATCCGGATCGCGGTGAGGATCTCGTCCTCGCCGATGGCGGTCTCGAAGAGGTCGACGAAGAAGTCGTCGGCCGCGACGGTGCGCGAGCCGCCCGGGCCCGCCACCACGAACTGCGCCTCCAAGGCGCGGCACGGGGCCCCCAGGTCACCCGCCGGGTCGGCGTGGGCCACGGCCCCGCCGAGGGTCCCCCGGTGACGGATCTGGGTGTCGGCGACCGTCGCCGTGGCCTTGGCCAGCAGCAGGGCGTGCTCCTGGACCAGGTCGCTGTCACGCACCTCGTTGTGGGTGGTCATCGCACCGATCACGATCGCGTCGCCCTCGTCGCGGATGCCCCGCAAGGAGTCGATCCGACCGAGGTCGATGACCATCTCGGGGGCGTTGAGCCGCATCCGGAGCACCGGCAGCAGGCTCTGCCCCCCGGCGATGATCTTGGCGTCGTCGCCGTGCTGGGCGAGCGCCGCCAGCGCCTCCTCCACCGAGGAAGGGGCCACGTAGTCGAACTGTGCCGGGATCACTCGGCACCTCCCTCGTTCTGGTCGAAGTGGGGCATCGCGGAATCCGGTGTGGGGTCAGCGCCTCCATCACCGGCTCCGTTGATGGCCTTCCACACCCGTTGGGGCGTGCAGGGCATCTGGATGTCGTTGACACCGAAGTGCCGGATGGCGTCGACCACCGCGTTGACGACCGCCGGGGTGGAGGCGATCGTGCCGGCCTCGCCCACGCCCTTGGTGCCGAGCGTGTTGCTCGTCGCCGGGCTGGTGGTGTGGTCGACCTCGAAGGAGATCGTGTCGGCTGCCGTCGGCAGCAGGTAGTCGACGAACGACCCGGTCACGAGCGTGCCGGAGTCGTCGTACACCGCCTCCTCCCACAGCGCCTGGGCGATGCCCTGGACCAGGCCGCCGTGGACCTGACCCTCCACGATGAGCGGGTTGATGATGTTGCCGATGTCGTCCACGCAGGTGTACTTGCGCATCCTGCTCTGGCCGGTCTCGGTGTCGATCTCCATCGCGCACAGGTGGGTGCCGTGGGGATAGTTGAAGTTCTCCGGGTCGAAGGTCGCGTCGGCGTCCAGCCCCAGCTCGGCACCTTCGGGGTAGTCGTGCCCCGCGAACGTGGCCAACGCCAGCTCGGCCATCGACTTGCCCTGGTCGGTGCCCTTGACGGTGAACGAGCCGTTCTTGAACTCCAGGTCGTCGACGGAGGCCTCGAGCAGGTGGGCCGCCAGCGGGCGGGCCTTCTCGATGACCTTGTCGCAGGCCCGGACAAGTGCCTCGCCACCGACCACGAGCGAGCGGGAGCCATAGGTGTCGAGACCACGCGGCGACACCTGCGTGTCACCGTGGAGGACCTCGACGTCCTCGAACGCCACGCCCAGCCGGTCGGCGACGATCTGGCTGAACGCCGTCTCGTGGCCCTGGCCGTGAGCGCTCGCGCCCGTGACGACCTCGACCTTGCCGAGCGCCGTCATGCGGATCGAGGCGTGCTCCCAGCCACCAGCACCATAGGAGAGCGAGCCGAGCACCCGGCTGGGCGCCAGACCGCACATCTCGGTGAAAGTCGAGACGCCGATGCCCAGCTGCACCTTGTCGCCTCGGGCCCGGCGCTCGGCCTGCTCGGCGCGGAGCGCGTCGTAGCCGAAGAGCTCCTTGGCCTTCGCTGTCGCCGCCTCGTAGTTGCCCGAGTCGTAGGTGAGACCGGCGACCGTGGTGAACGGGAACTCCTCGTGGGTGATCCAGTTCTTCTCACGGATCTCGAGCGGGTCGACGCCCACCTCGACGGCGAGCTCGTCCATGAGCCGCTCGATCGCGTAGGTCGCCTCGGGCCGGCCGGCGCCACGGTAGGCGTCGGTCCAGGTCTTGTTGGTCAGGACCGTCTGCACCTGCCAGTGGTAGGCCGGGATCTTGTAGATCGCGTTGAACATGAACGCACCGAGGACCGGCACGCCGCCGCCCACGAGCGAGACGTAGGAACCGAGGTCGGCCAGCAGGTCGACCTTGAGGCCGGTCACGGTGCCGTCCTTGGTCGCGGCCAGGGTCAGCCGCTGCCACTGGTCGCGGCCGTGGTGGCCGGAGACGAGGGACTCCGAGCGGGTCTCGGTGTATTTCGCCGGCTTGCCCAACCGACGCGCCACGGCCCAGACGATCCACTCCTCGGGCGTCGTCTGCAGCTTGCCGCCGAAACCGCCACCCACGTCAGGGGCGATCACGCGGATCTTGGACTCAGACACCCCGGTGGTCGCCGCCAGGGCGAACCGAAGGATGTGCGGGATCTGGGTCGCCGACCACATGGTCAGCTGCTCGCCGGTCGGGTCGACCACCACGGAGCGCGGCTCCATGAACGCCGGGATCAGGCGCTGCTGGCGATACTCGCGCTCGATGACGATCCCGTCCTCGCGAGCCTTCGCGATCGCCTCGTCGGCGCTGCCGCCCGTGCCGGCCTCGGCGGAGTCGAACACCCACAGGGCGCTCTTGTTGGTGCCGAGGTCGGGGTGCGCGAGCACCTTGTCCTCGGCGGCCTCCTTGAGGTCGAGCGCGGCCGGCAGCTCGTCGTACTCGACGTCGACCTTCTCGGCCGCGTCGCGGGCCTCGGCGGCGGTGCGGGCCACCACCACGGCGACGATCTCGCCGGCGAACGTGACCCGGTCACTGGGCATCGGCGGGTGGCCGGGAGTGACCTGGTCGGGGGTGATCGGCCAGGCGTTGATGCACACGCCCATCTCGTCGCCGAAGTCGGCGCCCGTGAGGACGGCCACCACGTTGGTGGCGGCCTGGGCCTCCGAGGTGTCGATGCTGACGATCTTGGCGTGCGCGAACGGGCTGCGCACCATCGCGAGGTGGAGCATGCCCGGGAGCACGATGTTGTCGGTCCAGCGGGTGCGACCGGTGATCAGCCGCTGGTCCTCCTTGCGGCGGCGGGACTGCCCGATCTCGGGGGCAGGGGCGTCCTGGGTGGTCGTCACTGGGCACCTCCCGCGGCCAGCACCGACTTGACGATGTTGTGGTAGCCCGTGCACCGGCAGAGGTTGCCCTCCATGCCCTCACGGACCTCCTCCTCGGTGGGGTGGGGGTTCTCGTTGAGCAGGTCGACCGCCTGCATGATCATGCCCGGGGTGCAGAAGCCGCACTGAAGGCCGTGGTTCTCACGGAAGGCGGCCTGCACCGGGTGCAGGTCTCCCTCGACGGTGGCCGCCAGCCCCTCGATGGTGAGGACCTCGGCGCCGTCAGCCTGGACGGCCAGCACGTTGCAGGACTTCACGCTCTTGCCGTTGAGGTGGACGGTGCAGGCTCCGCAGTTGCTGGTGTCGCAGCCGATGACGGTGCCGGTCTTGCCGAGCTTCTCGCGCAGGTACTGCACGAGCAGCATGCGCGGTTCGACGTCGTCGGCGACGCTCGCGCCGTCGACCGTGAGGTTGATCTTGACCATGCGGTAGCTCCCCTAGGCGTGGGTGTGACGTGGGTCTCACCGGAGAGTAGACAGCCAAGGTTGGTCCAGGGTTGGGCGGCGGCGGTGGGCGACCCGTGGTTGACTGCGCAGCCGTGGAGCAGTGGGAGCGGGTCACCCTCGGGGCGACGCGGGCGGAGGTACGCCGCAGCAGCGACGGGGCGGCGTACGCCAAGACCGCGCGCGACCCGTCCACCCTGGCCGAGCTGGTGGCCGAGCGGGATCGGGTCGCCTGGCTGGCGGCCACCGGCTTCCCGGCGCCGGCCGTGCTCGACTGGGTCGAGGACGCGGCCTCGGCGACCCTGGTGACGTCGACCGTGGCGGGCGTGCCGGCCAGTGACCTCGCCCCGGCGCATGTGGCCGACGCGCTTCCCCGGCTCGCCGGTCTCCTGCGCGACCTCCACGCGCTGCCCGTCGCCGGCTGCCCCTTCGACCACCGGCTGGCGGTGACCGTCCCCACGGCGGTGCGGGCGGTTGCGGCCGACCAGCTGGACCTCCTCGATCTCGATCCCGAGCGCCGCGGCCGCGACGCCGCGAGCCTGCTGGCCGACCTGCTCGCCGACCGCGGCCGGGCCGAGGCGGCTGAGGCCCACGACCTCGTGGTCTGCCACGGCGATCCCTGCTTGCCCAACCTGCTGCTCGACCCCGACACGCTGACGCCGACCGGAGTCGTCGACCTGGGGCGGCTGGGCGTCGCCGACCGCTACCTCGACCTGGCCCTCCTGACGAGGAGCGCGGCCGCCACCGACCTCAACCCGCAGTACGGCGCGGAGGCAGCCCGCACCCTCCTCCGGGAGTACGGCGTGGGCGACCCCGATGAGTTCCGGTTGTCCTACTACCGCCTGCTCGACGAGTTCTTCTGACCGTCGTCCGCCCGGTCAGCGGGCCGCGGCGGCGAGCCGGCCCTTGAGCAGCGGGATCGAGGGGTGCGGTTGCCCGGCGAGCCGGGTGAGGCACGCCTCGACGACCTCGGTGTCGTAGGGCGCCAGCTCGGTGTAGCGCAGCACCGCCGCCGGCTCGGGGTGGGCGAGCAACGCCTCCCGGACGGCGACCGCGACGTACTCGGCGTACTCGGCCAGCGCCGGGGAGTTGCTACCGGGCATCAGGTCGCCGCCGTAGGCCGCGACGGCACCGACCACGTCGCCACGTCGGATGGCTCCGAGCACCGTGTCGACGTCGGTGGTCACCGGCATCATCAGCCGGTAGGGCCGCGAGGCCAGCTGACCACCGAGCGCGCTGCGCAGGTGGGAGACCTCCGCCTTGAGCGTGGACATCGTCACCGACTGGTCGCCATAGACGAGCGCGTGCAGGTTCTCCGACGCCAGCCCCTCCGGGTGGAGTGCGAGCAGCGCGAGGATCTCGGTCTGCCGCCGGTTGAGCAGCAGCCGCTGCCCGTCGAGGCGGGCCTCGACGTTGCCGAGCACGGTGAGCACCAGGCCGGGGGTGGCCTCCTCGGTCTCGTGGAGCGGGGCGCCGGCAGTGTGGGGCATCGCGGTCTCGATCAGCCGCGCGAGGACGCGGGCCGTGGCGAGGCCGATGGGGTGGGTGCGGTCCCAGGTGGTCGACAGGTCGATCACCCCGAGCTGGACCCCGGTGCGCGGGTCGTGGACCGGCGCGGCCCAGCAGACCCAGTTGTGCACCATCGAGGCGTAGTGCTCGGCACTGAACACCATCGAGGGCGTCCCCTGTCGGGAGGCGATCGCGAGGGCGTTGGTGCCGACGGACTGCTCGTCCCAACGGCCGCCGGCGACGAAGTTGACGGTCTCGGCCTTGCGCCGCATCACCCGGCCGCCGTAGGTCCACAGGATGCGGGTCTGCTGGTCGGTCACGGCGAGCACGAGGTCGCCGTCCTCGGCGGTACGGCGCAGCTCGGCCTCGACTCGCGACACGGCGGTCTGCAGTGGCGACTCGCGCCAGAAGGCGGCGGTGTCGGACTCGTCGGCCATGGGGGCCTCGCTCACGTCGGGCGTGATCGCGGCCCGGGAGAACTCCCAGGAGCGGAGGATCTCGGGACGCACGAGCGGCGAGACCTGGTCGCCGGCCTCGAGGAACGCGGTCCAGGCCTGGACGGCGCGAAGCCTGCGCTCGTGCAGCTCACCGCCGCGTGTGCTCGTCATCGCGCTCCCGGACGTCTCAGCCGGGCACTCGCTGTGCCCGGGGTCACATTAGCCGCCTGGTCAACCGGCCCGAAATGGATCGAAGCGCGATCGGCACCCCACATGCCGATCGCGCTCCGTGTCCCCGCGTCGGTCCGCCGGGGACGAACCCCCCGTTCGCCTTCCGGCGGAACCGCGGTGAGGACTGCGTAACCGCGACTCCTCCCAAAGCTACGGTTACGTAGCCAGAAGAAGACTAGCCCTTCGGGCAAGCCCGTGTACATAAGTTGAACGAGAAAGTTCAGTGGTGGATGCGACCGTCGGTCCGGGCCAGGCTGCGACCCGAGCCACCCCACCGGTTGCCGATGATCTCCGCTGCAATCGAGATCGCGGTCTCCTCCGGTGTCCGCGCCCCCAGGTCGAGCCCGATCGGTGACGACAGCCGGGCGATCTCCTCGTCACTGAGCCCGGCGTCCGTCAACCGGGCCAGCCGGTCGGTGTGCGTCCTCCGCGAGCCCATCGCGCCGACATAGGCCACGTCCGGCAGCCGCAGCGCCACCTCGAGCAGAGGAACGTCGAACTTCGGGTCATGGGTCAGCACACACAGGACGGTCCGCGAGTCGATGCGTCCCGCGTCCACCTCCGCCCGCAGGTAGCGGTGCGGCCAGTCGACGACGACCTCGTCGGCATCGGGGAACCGGGAGTTGGTCGCGAAGACCTCACGGGCGTCGCAGACCGTGACGTGGTAGCCGAGGAACGTGCCCACCCGGGCCACCGCCGCGGCGAAGTCGATCGCGCCGAAGACCAGCATCCGCGGCTTGGGCGCGAACGCCCACACGAACACCCGCATGCCCTCCCCGCGCCGCTCACCATCGGGGCCATAGCCGAGCGTGGCGTTGTGCCCCAGGGCCAGCAACCCCAGCGCGTCGTCACGAACGGCCTCGTCCATCCGCTCGCTGCCGAGGCTGGTCGCCGTCGGCTCGTCGGGGTGGATGACCACGCGCTTGCCAACGTACGCCGGATCCGGGTGGTCGATGATCGTCGCCAGCGCGACCGGTCGGCCCGCCTCGATGTCGGCGGCGATGTCGCCGAGCTCGGGGAAGGTCTCCTGATCGACCTTCTCCACGAAGACGTCCAGGATCCCGCCACAGGTCAGCCCCACCGCGAAGGCGTCGTCGTCGGAGACGCCGTAGCGGGTCAGCTCCGGGGTTCCGGACTCGACGACCTCCTGGCCGAGCTCATAGACCGCGCCCTCCACACAGCCCCCCGACACACTGCCGACCGCCTGGCCGTCGGGGCCGACCAGCATCGAGGCGCCGGCAGGCCGCGGGGCGGACTGGAAGGTCGCCACGACCGTGGCGACGCCGACGGTCTCGCCGGCCCGCCACCACTCCATCAGCTCGGTCAGCACATCACGCACGGGCGATCACCTCGGTCAGCTCGGCGAAGGTGGCCAGCGAGTGGCCGGCCAGGAAGTCATCGACATAGGGAAGCACGGCCAGGACCCCGGACTGCACCGGCTCGTAGCCCGCCTTGCCGCGGTGCGGGTTGACCCAGATGACCCGATGCGCCATCCGTCGCAGACGCGCCATCTGCTCGGCCAGGAGGGCCGGCTCGCCGCGCTCCCAGCCGTCACTGAAGATCACGACCACCGCACCACGGGCCGTGCCGCGCTGCCCCCAGCGGTCGCTGAACGCCTTGATGTTGTCGCCGAGGCGGGTCCCGCCCGCCCAGTCGGGGACCGTCTCCCCCGCGGCGATCAGCGCCCGCTCCGGGTCACGGTGCTGGAGCGCCCGGGTCACCCGCGTGAGCCGGGTGCCGGTGGTGAACACCTCCACCTGCGCCCCCTGCTGCTTGGTGGCGGTGACGAACCGGTGCGCCAGCCGGACCAGCGCGTCGGCGTACTTGCTCATCGACCCGGACACGTCGACCAGCAGCACGACCCGGCGCGGGCGCGTGGTCCGCCGGCGCCACTGGATCGGGGCGGGCTCGCCCATCCGCCGCAGGGACTGGCGCAGGGTGCGCGCCCCGTCGACCTCGCCGCGGCGGTGCGGGGTACGACGCAGCGCGCGGCGCCGTGGCGCCCGCGGCTCGAGCGTGGCGAACATCGTCGCGAGGACCGCCTTCTGCGGGCCCGTCAGCACCGCGATGTCGCGGTGGCGCAGCACCTCGGTGGTGCTCGCGAGCGCCTGGACGACATCGGGATCGTCGTCGGCGTCGCCACCGGCGCGCTTCTCGTCCTCCGGGAGCGGACCCTCGACCAGCTCCGAACGCTGCGCCCGGGGCTTGGTGCGCGGCAGCCCCTCCTTGGCGAGGAACCAGGCCTCGAACACCTGCTCATAGCGGATCAGGTCATCGGGGCAGGAGCACAACGTCGCCCGCCCCGCCCAGTAGGTCGCCGCCTGGTCCCCCAGGTCGACCAACGCCGCCGCCTCCAGCCACGACCGCGCCCGGTCCATCGTCACCGGCACCCCCGATGCCCGCAGGCTCTCCGCGAAGCCGAGCAGGAACTCGTCGGGCTCGTGGAGGGTTGCGGTTTGGCCCAAATCCGCAAGATTCGGGGCCACGGGCATGCGGTTTGCGTCCAATCGATGCCCCTCAGACACCCGAGAGCACGCGGTCGAGGGCGTGCTTGACCCGGTCGGTGTCCTCGCGATACTTCACGATGGCGCCGAGGGTGGCAGCGGCCGTCGCCAGGTCGAGCTCGGTCGAGCCGAGCCGCTGGAGGGCGCGCACCCAGTCGAGGGTCTCGGCGACGCCGGGCGGCTTGAGCAGGTCGTCGCGCGACCGCAGCTGCTGGACGGCGTTGACCACCTGGCGCGCCAGCGTCTCCGACACCTCCGGCACCCGGGAGCGGACGATCGCCACCTCGCGTTCGAGGCCCGGGTGGTCGATCCAGTGATAGAGGCAGCGCCGCTTGAGCGCGTCGTGCAGCTCGCGCGTGCGGTTGGAGGTGAGTACGACGAACGGCGGGTGGGCGGCGGCCACCGTGCCCAGCTCGGGGATGGTGACCTGGTAGGTCGACAGCACCTCCAGCAGGAACGCCTCGAACTCGTCGTCGGCCCGGTCGACCTCGTCGATGAGGAGTACGGCGGGGCTCTCGCGCAGCGCCCGCAGCACCGGACGAGCCAGCAGGAACCGCTCGTCATAGAGGCTCTTCTCGGTCTCCTCCACGTCGGCCGCGCCGCCGCGCAGCGCCTCGAGCGTGCGCAGGTGGAGGATCTGCCGCGGGAAGTCCCAGTCATAGAGGGCCTGTGTGGCGTCGATGCCCTCGTAGCACTGGAGCCGGATCAACGGCGCCCCCATCGCGGTCGCCATCGCCTCCGCGAGGGTGGTCTTGCCGGTCCCCGGCTCACCCTCGAGCAGGAGCGGGCGCTGCATCTTCAAGCCAAGGAACGTGATGGTGGCCAGCGCCTCGTCGCACAGGTAGCCCGTGTCGCCGAGCACGTCGGCCACATCGGCGGGGCTCTGGAGGGCATCGGGTCCGGCAGACATGCGGGCGATGCTACTTCCGCCCGGGTTGTCGGGAGGTTGGCCCGACCCACGGCCGGACTGCCGGACCGGGTCCCGGCTCAGGCGAAGGCTCAGGCGAAGCTGTCGACGTCGACACCCGTGGCCAGGTCGCCGCACTCCACGAGCAGGTGCTCGTGTGCGGCCAGGTAGTCGCGCGCGCCGCGGTCGCCGCTGGCCACCGCGAGCACACCCGGCCAGTGGTGACGCCCGATCAGGACCGGGTGCCCTGCCACGCCGTCGTACGACGCCCGCGCGAGCACATCACGCCCGGTTCCGGATTCGATCAGCCGGCGAACGACCTCGCCGGTGACGTCGGGCAGGTCGACGAGGCTGATCACGGCGCTGTCCCCGTCGGCGAGGAACCCCAGCCCGGCCCGCAGCGACGCGGACATGCCGGACTTCCAGTTGGGGGCGACGATCACGTCGACCGGGACGCTGGCGAGCATCGCCTCGGCCTCGTCGGCTCCGGCGCCGAGGACGACGACGACCCGCTCGCAGCCGCCCTGGTCGAGGGCAGCGGTGGCGCGGAGCAACCAGGAGGTGCCGTCGGGGTCGCGGACCAGGGCCTTGGGCTGACCCATGCGCCGGCCCTCGCCCGCTGCGAGGAGCACCCCGATGACCACGTCAGCCTCCGAACGCCTGTGAATAGAGCCCTGCCAGGTCGTCGCTGTAGGGGCCACTGACCCCGCAGGCGGCGACGGAACCATCATGCCCCGCCACCAGGTAGCGATCGCCGACCTGGAACGCCACCACGTCGAGGAGTTGCTGCTGGTCTAGTCCGGGCGCCTTGACCTCGACGAGGTCGGTAGGGGCGCCGCGGTACCAGTGAGTCGCCTCCAGCGTGGCCACGCCATCGGCCAGCGTGGTGACCACGCCGTCGAAGGCGACCTCCTGCATCTGGAGCACCTCGACGCTGGGTACGGCGCAGCGACCGACCGCCGGGGTGGCCTCGAGATGGCTCACCGTCGGCGCAGCGGTGACCATCGGCTCGGGGCGAGGGTCGCGCGACTGCCAGAAGACGAACCCGGCGACGAGCACGACCGCGGCGACGGCCGCCGCCCCGAGCCAGAGCAGTGGCCGGGATCCTCGCGGCTCGAGCGGCGCGGGCTCGCTGACGTCGGGGGTCTCGATGGGCGA
>Ga0209023_10005339_pt1 | contig 14099 bp, 14 predicted proteins | sample LakOneMetagenome_FD_187468 | JGI IMG/M metagenome (GOLD analysis project Ga0209023, IMG submission 187468) | Freshwater and sediment microbial communities from Lake Erie, Canada (SPAdes) (version 2) | ecosystem: Environmental > Aquatic > Freshwater > Lentic | place: Lake Erie, Canada...
CCGAGATCGACGAGCTGCTCGCCGCGAACCTCCGCGTGCCCTGACCCGGCGGTTTCGAGCCGACGGTGACCGGGCACGGGCACGACGGCGACGGATCGCATCCATCCCGGGTGCCGCCCGGCCCGCCCAGAGAGCATCATGGACACCTCGAACGTTCTCACCAGCCTGCGCATCGCCAACGGTGTGCCGCAGGCGGAATTCGGCCATGTCGTCGATCTGCTCGCCCGGCTCGACGACCACCTCGGCTCGTTCCCCGACGGGGCGGTGGAGCTGCAGCTCACCGTCAACGAGCGGGACACCGCGAGCCAACGAACCGTCCTCGAGGCCCGGATCGCCGGGCAGACGACGATCGTGGCCACGTCCCGACTGAACGACCTCGACGCCGCGCTCTTCGAGGTCCGCGACGAGCTCGTCCGGCAGCTCGTCGATGCGAAGGACCAGGCCGAGCCCCGGCACCGCCACGCACGCCAGTCGCGATAGTCCCCGCCGCCGTGCGGCGCCAACTGCTCGCGTTCGATCTCGACGGCACCCTGGCCGAGAGCAAGTCCCCGATCGGAGTTCCGACCGCGGGGCTGCTCGCCGCGCTCCTCGAGCACTACGACGTCTGCGTGATCTCCGGCGGTTCGCTCGCCCAGATCCGGACCCAGGTGGTGGAACTCCTGCCGATCGACCGGCGGCGGTTGGGCCGGATCCACCTCCTGCCGACCTCGGGATCGCGTTGTTATCGCTTCGACGACGCCACGTCGGCCTGGGTCGTGCGCTTCTCCGAGGACCTGACCGATGCCGACAAGCGGCGGATCGTGGACGTCGTGACCGCGGCGGCCAAGGACCTGGGGCTCTGGGAGCCGCATCCGACCGGCGAGATCCTCGAGGACCGGGGCGGCCAGATCACGTTCTCCGCGCTCGGCCAGGAGGCGCCCACCGCGCTCAAGTACGCCTGGGACCCCGACGGCGCCAAACGGGAGCGGCTCCGCAGCCGACTCGCTCCGCTCCTCGCCGACTTCGCTGTGCGCACCGGTGGGACGACGTCGATCGATGTGACCCGCCAGGGGGTCGACAAGGCCTCGGGCATCGGGAAACTCGCGACTTACCTCGGCCTCGCCGCGGCCGACATCTTGTTCTTCGGCGATCAGTTGCAGGCCGGCGGCAACGACAACCCGGTCCGCTCGCTCGGGGTCGACTGCATCTCCGTGCGCGACGCCCAGGACACCGTCGTCGCCCTGGAGTCGATCCTCGCCGTCGCCGAGACGGTCAGCCGTGCCGATGGGATGCCACCGGCGAGCGCGCTCACGATCCGCCACCGTCGTCGGTGACCATCGGGTCCCGGTGCAGGACCGACCTGATGGCGTGGGCGACGGCGACGAGCTGGTCGACCTCCTGCGTGTCGTCGGCCAGCATCGCGATGGCCCAGTGATCGAGCACGTCTCGTTCGAGCGACTGCAGTTCCGCTCGGTCCGTGCCGTGGGCCGGCGTCGCGGCGGAACCACGCGCCGGGGACAGCGACCTCGGCTCGAACCCGAGGGCCGGCAGGCAGCCTGACCGGGTGAAATCGGAGGGGAGTTCGATCCCGGACACGTGTGACCCGCCGTTCCCTGAGAGATCGACCGCCGGTCTCGGCGGCCGTATCGGCGCCCGTCCGGCAGACCGAACGTGACGCACCGAAGCCCCCTACCCCGGTGTCGCGCTCGGCAATCCACGTGAGGACTTCCGGCCCCTGCGGCCGCGCCCGCTCCACCCGGAGGCGTCGGCACGGCCGGTGGTAGGTTCGCCGCCGGCGCAGCTGGGGGCTCGATGCACGACCGAGGGACGACCGACGCAGCGACCCTCCGGGCCGGCCTCAGCCATCCGGTCATCGATGCCGACGGGCACCAGATCGAGTTCATCCCGTTGATCCGCGACCTGCTGGCGGCGGAGGCGGGCGAGGCCGTGGCCGGACGTTTCGAAGCCGGCGTGAGCCACGCGGCGATGAAGCAGCTCACCGATCCTGCGGTTCGCCGGGCCAACGGCATCTCGCGCAGCGGTTGGTGGGGCTTGCCGGCGCGGAACACCCTCGACCGGGCGACGGCGATGCTGCCCGAGCTCCTGCACGGTCGGCTCGACGAGCTGGGCATCGATCTGGCGATCCTCTATCCCACGGTCGGGCTGATGCCGATGGCTCTCGACGACGACGAACTCCGCCGCGGCCTGGCCCGGGCGTGCAACCGCTACAACGCCGAGAGTTACGCCCCCTACGACGACCGCCTGATCCCGGTCGGGGTCATCCCCACCTACACCCCCGAGGAGGCGCTGACCGAGCTCGAGTACGCGACGTCCGAACTCGGCCTGCGTGCCTTCCTGTTCGGTGGGTTGGTGAGACGGCCGATCCCCGGTCACGAGGACGTGCGTTCCGCCCGCTGGGTCGACGGGCTCGGGCTCGACAGTGTGTACGACTACGACCCGCTCTGGCAGCGTTGCGACGAGCTCGGGATCTCGCCCACGTTCCACTCGACCGGTATCGGGTTCGGCAGCCGTGTGTCGCCCACCAACTACGTCGCCAACCACATCGGCAACTTCGCGGCCGGGAACGAGGCGATCTGCCGATCACTGTTCTTCGGTGGCGTGCCCCGCCGCTTCCCGAACCTGCGCTTCGCGTTCCTCGAGGGTGGGAGCGCATGGGCGTGCACCCTGTTCGCCGACATCCTCGGCCACTTCGAGAAGCGGAACGCCGACGCACTCGCCCACTACGACCCGGCCAACCTCGACCGGGACCTGCTCCGCGAGCTGTTCGTCGAGCACGGCTCCGCCGCGTTCACCGAGCGGATCGACCGCCTCGATGCGTCGACCCGCTTCCTCTCGGATCCCGGCGACCGACCGGAGGTGCTCGACGAGTTCGCCCAGGCCGGCATCACCTCGGCCGCCGACGTGGTCGAGGTCTTCGCCCGGCAGTTCCACTTCGGCTGCGAAGCCGACGACCCGACCAACTCGTTCGCGTTCGACGCGCGCGTGAACCCGTTCGGGACCCGGCTCCGGGCGATGTTCGCCTCGGACATCGGGCACTGGGACGTCCCCGACTTCCGCGGTGTCCTGGGCGAGGCCTGGGAACTCGTGGACGACGGCCTGCTCGACCGGGCCGAGTTCGAGGCGTTCACGTTCTCCAACGTGGTCTCGCTCTTCGGCTCGACCAACCCGCAGTTCTTCGAGGGGACGACCGTCGCCGCGGCCGCCCGTGCCGAACTGGCCGCGACCGCCGGCCACCCTCTCCCGGCAGGGCGGAACCTGTCAGCGACCGACGACACCCGTCTGTCGTGAAGCACTGACAGAAAGCGACGACCGCCACCTCCCGCCCGGGGTGGGTCGGCCCGGGCGGGCGTAGCGTTGGCCGTGATGCGCGACGACCGAGCCCGCACCCGTGCTCCTCGGCTCGGGGCGTTGGCAGTGGCCAGTGCGGTGCTCGCACTCGTCGTGTACGCCGTCGCCGTACGCACCCGACTCGGCCAACGGATCGACGGGGTGGCCTTCAACCGCCGATTCGCCGTCACCGCAGCGATGACGCGTCGGACCGACCGGCTGCTCGGCACCGTGTCGGTCGCATCGCTGGTGGCAGTGGGCCTCGCCCTCGTCGTCGTCGCCCTCGCTCGCCGGCGGCCGAGCCTCGCCGTGGCCGTCGGCGTGGCGATCACCGGCGCCGTGCTCACGACCGAGCTGCTCAAGCTGCGCGTCCTCACCCGACCCGACCTCGGAGACTTCGGCGGGGTCGAGTACAACACCTTCCCGAGCGGACACGCCACGATCGGGATGGTCCTGTCGTTGGGGCTCGTGCTGGTCGCCCCGCCACGGCTCGGCCGCGCCGCGGCGATCGTCGCCGCGCTGGTCTCCACGGCGTTCGGCACCGCGGTGCTGTCGTCGGGATGGCATCGGCCGAGCGACACCATCGGCGCCTACCTCGTGAGCCTCGCCTGGTTCAGCGGCTGCTCGGCCGTGCTCGCCGGGCACAACCGCAAGGTCCGGCCGGACGCGACCACCGACGTCGACACCCCGTCGTCGCGCCCGCTGCTGCTCACCGCGGCCACCGGCGTGTTCGGGCTGTTGATGTTCGTGCTCTGGAAGTCGGTCGGCGTGACCGGGCTGCGGACCGTCGTGTTCGCCGCCCCCTATGTCGCCGCCTGCATCGGCATCGACGCGGCCGGGATCCTCGTCGTCGGCGGTTTCTACGTGCTGCAGCGTTCCTCGATCACCCGCTGACGGCGACGCCCTTGCGCGTCACGACGCGAGCCGATGTACTCGCAGTCCATGACGGGCATCGACGAACGATCACTGGCCGCCGCCGAGCTGGAAGTGGCCGAGTGCTTCGACGACTACGAGCAGGCACTCGTCGCCAACGACATCGACGCCATGGACCGCTGGTTCTGGGACGACCCGGGCGTCGTCCGGTTCGGCATCGCCGAGATCCAGTACGGCGCCGACGCCGTCCGCACGTGGCGGAAGGACGCGACCCCGGTACCGGTCTCGAGGACGATCACCGGGCGCACCGTGCGCGCCTTCTCCCCGGAGCTCGTGACCGTCGACATCACCTTCGTGAACGGCGAGGGCCCGCCGACCGGCCGGCAGTCGCAACTGTGGATCCGTGTCGACGGCTCGTGGCGCATCGCCCGCGCCCACGTCTCGATGATCGACTGAGAGCGAGGGTGTGTACAGGACGGCATACAGCCTGGTAACAGTCTGTATACAGACTCGTACACCGACGAAACGGGTGGGTAACACTCGCTCCCTACGGTCGGCGGCGTGGACATCGAACTCGGATCGGCCCAGCCCGTCGGACAGGACGGGCGCGAGGATCGGGGCACGCGGGGTGACCAGGCCTACCGTGGGCTGAAGACCCGACTGCTCACCGGCGAGTTCCCGCTCAACGTCCGGCTCGGCGAGGAACGACTCGCCCGCCTGCTGGGCACGTCGCGCACCCCGGTGAGAGAGGCGATGAAGCGCCTCCACACCGAAGGCCTCGTGTGCCCGCACCCCGACGGCGGCTTCCAGCCCGTCGCCCCCGACGTCTCCACGATGCGACACCTCTACGAAGTCCGCGCCGCCCTCGAACTGCAGGCCCTCCAACGCCCCGCACGACACGGCACGCGCCACGACCCCGCGATCATGGAGCCGCTGCGGGACCGCTGGCGTCAGCTGTCGGTGGGAGCCCCGCCGCCGCCCGATCCCAACTTCGTGCTGCTCGACGAGTCGTTCCACGTGAGCCTCGCCTCCGCGGCCGGGAACGACGTGACCGTCTCGCTCCTGCGCCAGGTGAACGACCGCATCCGGTTCGTGCGGATGCACGACTTCTTGTCGGAGTCCCGGATCGAGGCGACCATCGCCGAGCACCTCGAACTCGCGGAGCTGGTCCTCTCCGGCGAGCTCGTGGCCGCGGAGTCCGCCTTCACCAACCACCTCGCGGTGTCGATGGCCGTGGTCGAGGAACGCGTGCAGACGGCGATCACTCGCATGATCACCGGCGGCGGGACGCGATGACCGCGCTGCTCGAAGCCCGGGGCATCACCAAGCGCTTCGGGACACTGGTCGCCAACGATGCGGTCGACCTCACGATCGAGCCCGGCGAGGTGCACGCCGTGCTCGGCGAGAACGGTGCCGGCAAGTCGACGCTCATGAAGGTGATCTACGGCCTGTACCCACCCGACGAGGGGACGATCCGGATCGATGGCGAGGACGTGCAGGTGCCGACGCCGGCCGTCGCGCGCAAGCTCGGGATCGGCATGGTGTTCCAGGACCTCCGTCTCGTGCCGGCGCTCACCGTGCTCGAGAACATCTCGCTCGCCCTGCCGATCACCGGTATCCGCCTCGCCCGCCGCGACCTCGAGGCCCAGATCCGGGACGCCTCGGAGCGCTTCGGTCTCGCGGTCGATCCGGGGGCCACGGTCCGGCACCTGTCGATCGGTGAACGCCAGCGCGTCGAGATCCTCAAGGTGCTGCTCGCCGGGGCACGACTCATCATCCTCGACGAACCGACCAGCGTGCTCGTGCCCCAGGAGGTCGATCAGCTCTTCGCCGGCATCGAGAGCCTCAAGGCGCTCGGCCTGTCGGTCGCGATCATCACCCACAAGCTCGCCGAGTCGCGGGCGATCGCCGACCGGCTCACCGTGCTGCGGGGCGGCAAGCTCATCGTCGGCTCGGTCAGCCCGAGCGACATGGACGACGGCGAGCTCATCGAAGCGATGGTCGGCCGGAGCGTCGCCGCACTCCCGAGCGAGCGCGACCCGGTCACCTCCACGAGCACACCGGCCCTCGAGCTCCGAGGCGTCTCGATGCACGACCCCCGTCGGGGAGCGGCGCTCCACGACGTCGATCTGACCGTCGAAGCCGGCGAGCTCGTCGGGATCGCCGGGGTGGCGGGCAACGGGCAGCTCGAGCTCTACGGGGTCGCGCTCGGCCTCGAGCAGCCGGCGTCCGGAACCGTCGTCATCGCCGGCCAGACCCTCGACCGGGCGACCCCCGGACGCGCGCTGGAGGCCGGGGCGATCGGGATCCCGGAGGACCCGCTGCGCGACGCCGTCGTGCCGGGCCACACGGTGCACCACCACGTCGGCCTCGACCTGCTCCGCGAGGTCCGGCGCCGGCTCGGCATCGACTGGCAGAAGGTCCACGAGCGGTACCGGGCCCGCAACGACGCCACCGGCCTGCGCGCCGTCGACGGCCACCGGACGCTGTCGTCGTTGAGCGGCGGCAACGTGCAACGGGTCATGCTCGTGCGGGCGCTCGGCTCCGACGCCAAGCTCGTCGTCGCCGCCTACCCGAGCCGGGGCCTCGACATCGCGACGACCCGCCGGACCCAGGAGCTCCTGCTGGAACGCCGGTCCGCCGGCGCCGGCGTGATCCTCATCAGCGAGGACCTCGACGAGCTGTTCGAGTTGTCCGACCGGATCGCCGTGATGCACGCCGGCCGGATCGTCGGGATCGTCGACCCGAGGACATCGGAGCGCTACGAGGTCGGGCGGATGATGCTCGGGCTCGACGAGCACGAGGCAGGAGCAGCATGAGCATCGCCATCGAGCCCGCGCTCGCCGGACCGGCCCCCGCGCCGCCCGCACCGAGCACCCCGATCGGCCGGCGCCTCCTCGCCCGGGCCCGGCCTGCCGGCCGGATCGCCGCGGCGGTGCTCGCGGCGTGGGCCCTGTTCGGGATCCTCGTGCTCGTCAAGGGCGCGAACCCGTTCACCGCCTTCAAGGACATGATCGTGTCGACGCTCGGCGACACCCAGTCGCTCGGCGACATCGTGATCAAGGCGACGCCGATCATCCTTGCCGCCCTCGCCGTGGCCGTGCCCGCCCGCGCCGGCCTGATCAACGTCGGCGGTGAAGGCCAGCTCCTGATCGGTGGCGTGGCCGCGGCCGGCGTGTCGCTCGGGCTCGACGGCCGGCTCTCGGGGCCGCTCACCCTCGTCCTGATGCTGCTCGGCGGCGCCGTCGCCGGGGCGCTCTGGGCGGGCTTGGCGGCGGTCCTGCGACTGTCGGTCGGGATCAGCGAGTCGGTGTCGACCCTCCTGATGAACTACATCGCCCTCGACGTCATGTACTTCTTGATCTACGACCCGTGGAAGGACCGCCAGGGATCGGGCCAGCCGGCGACCCGCCCGCTGCGGGTGAGCGAACGGCTGTCCGTCCTCGGCGACAGCCGGGTCCACGCCGGCATCATCATCGCCCTCACCGCGGTGGTGGTCATCGCCGTCGTGCTGCGAACGACGTCGTGGGGGTTCCGCCTCGGTGTGGTCGGAGGGAACCCCGAAGCGGCCCGCCGATCGGGCCTCAAGGTCGGCCTCCTCGTGATCTCGGCCATGGCGGTCGGCGGCGCACTCGCCGGGCTCGGCGGCGTGGCCCAGCTCGCCGGTGCGGAGTTCAAGTTGAGGTCGGGGTTCCTGGCGACGTACGGCTACATCGGGTTCCTGGCGTCGTGGCTCGGTCGCCACCGTCCCGTCGGTGTGCTGTGCTCGGCACTGCTCCTCTCGGCGATCGCCATCGGCGGCGACAGTCTCCAGATCGACAGCAAGCTGCCGGCCGCCAGCGTCAACGTCCTGATGGCGCTGATCCTGCTGATGGTCTTCGGCTTCGGGAAGCGAAAGGCGGCCTCGTCGTGACGATGGCGAGTGAGGTCCTGACCGGCGGTGTCCGCGGCGGCACGTCGATCCTGTTCGCCGCCCTCGGCGAGTCCATCTCGGAGCGCGCCGGCGTGGTCAACCTCGGCACCGAAGGGTCGATGCTCGCCGGAGCGCTCGCCGGGTACGCCGTGGCGTCGGAGACCGGCCACCCGTGGATCGGGGCGTTCGCCGGGCTGGTCGCCGGGGCGTTGCTCGCCCTCGTCCACGCCTACTTCGTGCTCTCCCGCGGCGCGAACCAGTTGGCCACCGGGCTGGTGGTCCTGTTCCTCGGGCTCGGTCTCACGTCGCTGTTCGGCACCGGCTACGTGCAGGCGTTGGCGCCGACGTTCACCCCGGTACGGGTGCCCGTGCTGGGCTCGATCCCGGTGCTCGGCCGGATCCTGTTCCGCCACGATCCGCTCGTCTACGTGTCGTACGTGCTCGTGCCGGCCACGTGGTGGCTGATCTTCCGGAGCCGGTGGGGCGTGCTCCTTCGCGCCGCAGGCGAGCGGAGCGAAGTGCTCGTCACCCACGGCCACCGTGTCCGGCCGATCCAGTACGCCGCGGTGATGGTGGGCGGTGCGCTCGCCGGGCTCGGCGGCGTGCACCTCTCCACGGCCTACACCCAGTCGTGGTTCGAGAACATGGTGCAGGGCCGGGGATTCGTGGCCGTCGCCGTCGTGATGTTCGCCGGCCGCCAGCCGTTCAAGGTCGCCGCCGGCGCCTACCTGTTCGGCGCCGCCCTCGCCCTCTCGCCGGCGCTCCAGGCCCGGGGCTACGGCATCAACCAGTTCGCGCTCGACGCCGTCCCGTACCTCGTGACGCTGCTCGTCCTCGTGCTCCTCGGCCGTCGACGGGCCGCCGAGATCCCCGAAGGACTCTCGAAGGTGTTCGAGACGACTCCGAGCGGCTGACCCGGGCCGCCGGACCGGCATCGCCGGCCCCCACTGCCGGGCAACCCCCACACGTTCCATCAAGAAAGAGGTGCTCCATGCGACTGCGTGGCTTCCACGCGCTCGTCGCGGCGTCGGCTCTGCTGACGATCGCGGCGTGCGGATCCAACAGCGACGGTGATTCGTCGTCGGCCACCACTGCGGCGGGCGCCGCAGGTGCGTCGACCGCGCCCGCCGGCGCGGGCTCGGCGCCGGGCGCCGGGTCGAAGAAGGTCGGGTTCATCTTCGTCGGACCCAAGGACGACTACGGCTACAACCAGGCGGCGTACGAGGGCAGCCAGGCCGTCGCCAAGGCCCACCCCGAGCTCGAGGTGCTCACGGCCGAGAACGTGCCCGAGGACGACAACGCCACCCGGGTGATGGAGGACATGATCTCGAAGGGCGCCAAGATCATCTTCGCCACGTCGTACGGCCACCTCGACCCTGCGCTCAAGGTCGCGGCGGCCCACCCCGACGTCGCCGTCGTCCAACAGGGCAACTTCATCCAGGACGCCGTCACCGCCAACACCGGCACCTACTTCGGCACGGTGTACGAGCCGGTGTACCTCGCCGGCATCGCGGCCGGCGCGGCGACGAAGTCGAACAAGCTCGGCTACGTGTACGCGTTCCCGATCCCGCAGACCATCGCCAACATCAACGCCTTCGAGCTGGGCGCCCAGTCGGTGAACCCCGACGCCCAGACCTACGTCGTCAACACGTCGAACTGGTGTGATCCGGCCAAGCAGGCCGAGGCCGCCAAGAGCCTCATCGATCAGGGCGTCGACGTGATCACCCAGCACCAGGACTGCACGGCCACCATCACCAAGGCGGCCGAGCAGGCCGGCATCAAGGTCGTCGGCTACCACGCCGACGCCTCGTCCCTCGCTCCGAAGGGCTGGCTCACCGGCTCGGAGTGGGCCTGGGCCGATCTCTACAACGAGATCGTCGACACCGCCCTGGCCGGGGGATTCACCGGCTCGAAGTTCAACGCCAACTACCGGGTCGGCTTCAAGGACGGGGCGAACCCGTTCGTCCAGTCGAAGTACGGCCCCGACGTGACCCAGGCGACCCAGGACCTGATCGCCAAGGCCAAGGACACCATCTCGACGACGGGATCACCGTTCACCGGCCCGGTCCTCGCCCAGGACGGATCGACGTTGTTCGCCGCCGGGGTGACGCCGGACTATGCCACCGTCGAGGCGAAGAACACGGTCTTCGTCAAGGGTGTCGTCGGCGAGATCCCGAAGGGTTGAGTCGAGATCGAGCGGGGGCTCCACGGTGCCGGAGCCCCCGCTCCCCCGACGCACGAGAACCATGACCCACGTCGCCGACAGCATCCCCTATCCGTGGCCCTACGACGGGCTGCTCGAGCCCCGGCGCACCGCCTTGCTGATCGCGGCGGATCAGCCGGCCCTCGCGTCGCTCAGCCCGGGCGCACCGGCAGCGCATGACGTGCTCGAAGCCCTCGCCGAGCAGATCCGCCTCGCCGGCGGCACCGTCGTTCGTGTCCGGTACGGCAGCCGTGCGCCCCGCCGGTCGCCCCTCATGCCGGAGACCGGGACGCCCCACTGGGAGCTGCTCGGTTCCCCCCACCCCGACGACGTCGTCGTGGACGCTCCGGGCTGGGATGCCACGTTCGGCTCCGGCCTCCTCACGGCGCTCCGCTCACGTTCCATCGCCACGGTCGTCCTCGGCGGCGCCGCCAGCGAGATCACCGTCGATTCGACCGTTCGGACGCTCAACGACCGAGGCTTCGAATGCCTCGTCCTCACCGATGCGTGCGCGCCCCTCGACCCCGAGCTCGGCCGCCACGCCCACGCCAGTCTCACCATGTCGGGCGGGATCTTCGGTGCCCTCGGCACCGTCACCGCACTGTCCGCTGCCCTCGCCGCAGCACGTCCCCCGGAGGTAGCACCGTGACCACCCTGACGACCCCGAGCCGCTCCGTCGATGCCGAGCCGTACACCTGGCCCTACGACGGGACGATCGACCCCGCTCGCACCGCGCTCGTCTGCATCGACTGGCAGATCGACTTCTGCGGCCCGGGTGGCTACGTCGACGCGATGGGGTACGACCTGAACCTCACCCGGTCGGGTCTCGGCCCGACCGCCGTCGTGCTCGAGGCGGTGCGCGCCGACGGCTGGCTCGTCGTCCACACCCGAGAGGGCCATCGCCCCGACCTGGCCGACTGTCCGCCCAACAAGCTGTGGCGGTCCAAGAACATCGGCGCCGGCATCGGCGACGCCGGTCCGTGCGGGCGGATCCTGGTGCGCGGCGAGCCGGGCTGGGAGATCGTGCCCGAGGTCGCTCCGATCGAGGGGGAGCTGATCGTCGACAAGCCGGGCAAGGGAGCGTTCTACGCGACCGATCTCGACCTGCTGCTGCAGAACCGGGGGATCACCCATCTGGTGTTCACCGGTATCACGACCGACGTGTGCGTCCACACGACGATGCGCGAAGCGAACGACCGCGGCTACGAGTGCCTGCTCCTGACCGACTGCACCGGGGCCACCGACGTCGGCAACTACGAGGCCGCGATCAAGATGGTGACCATGCAAGGCGGCGTCTTCGGCGCCGTCGCCCCGTCCTCGGCGCTGCTGGCGGCCCTTGGGTCATGAGCTGGGAACCGGGCTGGGACATCGGTTCCTACGCCGAGGCGTACCGGGCGGGTGCGTCGGTACGCGACGTCATCGGCGCCGTGCTCGAGGCGCTCACCGCGGCTCCGACCGGAGTGCTCATCGGTGAACCCCTCCGTGAACCGGCCCTGGAACAGGCCGGGACGCTCGAGCTCCGAGGGAGCGACGGCCTGCCGTTGTACGGCGTGCCGTTCCTGGTGAAGGACAACATCGACGTCGGCGGCGCGCCGACGACGGCGGGCTGCCCCGGATTCGAGTACATCGCCGCCGGCGACGCCACCGTGGTCGCCCGGTTGCGGGCCGCCGGCGCGATCCCGGTCGGCAAGGCCAACCTCGACCAGTTCGCGACCGGTCTCGTCGGCACCCGATCGCCGTTCGGCCTTCCTCCCAACGTGCTGCGCGCCGATCTCGTGCCGGGCGGTTCGAGCTCGGGCTCGGCCGTCGGCGTCGCGCTCGGACTCGTGCCGTTCGCGCTCGGCACCGACACCGCCGGTTCCGGCCGGGTTCCCGCCGCGCTGAACGGGATCGTCGGCTGGAAGCCGTCGGTGGGCCGGGCCAGCGGGCGCGGGGTGGTGCCCGCCGTGCGCCGGTTCGACTGCCCGTCGGTGTTCGCCCGAACGGTCGCCGACGCGCGTCGCGCCGCCGAGGCGATGAGCGGACCCGACGACGACGAGCCCTACAGCCGGACCTCGTTCCCCATGGCGTCGAGCCCGACCCGCCGCCTCGGGATCCCGGCGGCGTGGCCCGAGGGCACGGCACCCGACGCCGACGTGCTCGGCTGGTTCGAGGAGGCGCTCGAACGACTCGCCGACCAGGGATACGAACTCGTGCCGGTCGGGTTGGAGCCGTTCTTCGCCGCCGGGGATCTGCTCTACGGAGGTCCGCTCGTCGCCGAGCGCTACGTGGCGGTCGGCGATGCGGTCGCGGCCGGACTCGTCGGGTTGCACCCGGTGGTGTCGGGGATCATCGAACAGGCCGACAAATGGTCGGCTGCCGACGCCTACCGCGCCGAGTACCAGCTCGCGGAGTTCCGGCGCGCGGTCGACCCGGTGATGCAGCGGCTCGACGCGCTCGTGTTGCCGGCGACCCCGACCCTGTTGACCATCGCCGACGCGATCACCGAACCGGTGACGGCCAACATGCGCCTCGGCCGCTACACGACCTTCGCCAACCTCCTCGATCTCGCCGCGCTGGTCGTCCCGATCCGGACCGACGGCGTCGCCGTGCCCGCCGGGCTGCAGTTCCTCGGTGTCGCCGGGAGCGAGGACCTGCTCGCCGGCCTCGGGGCAGAGTTCATCGGTGAGTCGTTCACCCCGACGACGAGCGCCCACCGGGTCGACGTCGTCGTCGTCGGCGCCCACCTGAGCGGTCAACCGTTGAACCATCAGCTGACCGATCTCGGCGGCGAGTTCGTCCGGGCGACGACGACCTCGGCCGACTACCTGCTGTACCGCTTGCGCGGCGGCCCACCGCTCAAGCCGGGGCTGGTCCGATCGGCGACGGGAGGAGGCGCGATCGAGGTCGAGGTCTGGTCGCTCGATCCCGATTCGTTCGGCCGCTTCGTGCAGCAGGTTTCGTTCCCACTCGCGATCGGCCCGATCGAGCTCGCCGACGGAACGTGGCAGGCGGGCTTCGTCGCCCAACCCGCCGCCGTCGTCGGCGCCGACGACATCACGGCCGTGGGTGGGTGGCGCGCCTATCTCGCGACCCAGCTCCACGCGTAGTCGGCGTCGTCGCACGCCCGGCCGCCCTCGCCGATACCGAGCGGCCGAAACGTGTCGACCATCACCGCGAGCTCGTCGAGGTGGTCGACCCGCTCCTCGCGCTCGTAGGCGACGGGGCTCGGGCCGTGGACGTGACCGGCCGGGTGGAGCGTGACCGACGCCTGGCCGATACCGGAGCCCTTGCGCGCCGCGTAGTTCCCGCCGCAGTAGAACATGACCTCGTCGCTGTCGGCGTTCGAGTGGTAGTAGGGAACCTGGACCGAGCTCGGGTGGTAGTCCGCCCGCCGCGGCACGAAGTTGCACACCACGAAGCCGGGGGCCTCGAACACCTGGTGCACGGGAGGGGGCTGGTGGACCCGCCCGGTGATCGGTTCGAAGTCGCGCACGTTGAACGCGAACGGGTAGTTGCAGCCGTCCCAGCCGACGACATCGAACGGATGGCGGGCGTACGTGTGTCGCGTCGCCACGATCTCCGACGTCCCGGCGGCGCGGTGCTTGACGATCACGTCGACGGCCTCGCCGTCGGCCAGCAGTACCTCGCTCGGAGCCCGGAGATCGCGCTCGCAGTACGGGGCGTGTTCCAGGAACTGCCCGGTCCGTGAGAGGTAACGCGCCGGCGGGCGGATGTGGCCGGCCGCCTCGATCACGTAGCCGCGAACCTCGGTGCCGACGGCCGGGATCGTCAAGCACCGCG
>Ga0209023_10005341_pt1 | contig 14096 bp, 14 predicted proteins | sample LakOneMetagenome_FD_187468 | JGI IMG/M metagenome (GOLD analysis project Ga0209023, IMG submission 187468) | Freshwater and sediment microbial communities from Lake Erie, Canada (SPAdes) (version 2) | ecosystem: Environmental > Aquatic > Freshwater > Lentic | place: Lake Erie, Canada...
ACGGCGAAAAATCGTTGTCGTTCTTGGCGTAAGACCCCGATGCGGCGATCGTCGGCAGTAACCCCGCACGCCCCTGTGTGACCCGTTCGCGGCCGGCGGCGAGCGAAGCGCGCGCGCTGGCGTAGGCGGCATCGTTGGCCAGGGCCTGCTGGTAAACCTGGATCAGGTCGATCGCGTTCGCATCGAACGACACGAACGCGCTGGCCAGCAGCATGGCGATGAGGGGTTTCTGCATTGCGGTCTCCGTCGGAGTCATCAAAAGTTAGGAAAGCAGGTCAATACTTCGGCATGGCCGGATCGACCTGTACAGCCCAGGCGTGTATTCCGCCCGTCAAATTCGTTACGTTATCGAAGCCGTTACGCTCCAAAAAGGCGGCCACCTGCATGCTGCGCGCGCCGTGATGGCAGATGCAGACGATTTCCTGGTCGTCGGGCAGCTCGCCGGCACGGATCGGGACCAGGTGCATCGGGATCTGGGTCGAGCCTGCGATGTGGCAGGTGGCGAATTCCCAGTTCTCGCGCACGTCCAGCAGCAGCGGACGCTCGCCTTCGGGAGCGGCCGCGCTTGCAGCCAACTTCGCAGCCAGCTCGGGAGCGGTGATGTGCTGCATCGTGCCGTCCTTAGAAAGTAAAGCGCGAGGCAACCGGCGCGCCGGCCAGCGGCTTGGCGTTGGTCTCGAACAGCTTGACCGTGTCGTAGCCGGTTTCCGACACGCGGGTCACGATCTCGCAGGTCATGGCCGGCGCCTGGCCGACGATGGCGGCGATGCGCCCGCCAACCTTCAACTGCTGGAGGAAGGCTGCCGGCAGGCTTTCCAGGCCGCCCGAGATGACGATCACGTCGAACGGTGCGCCCTTGTCCCAGCCGGCGGCGGCATTGCCTTCGACCACCGTCACGTTATCGACGCCGGCCTTTTTCAGGTTCTGCTCGGCCAGCGCCTTGATTTCCGGCGACAGCTCGACGGTGGTGACCTGGCGCGCCTGGTGCGCCATCAGCGCGGCCATGTAGCCGGAACCGGCGCCGACTTCCAGCACGGTTTCGTTCTTTTGCAGCTTCAGTTCCTGCAGGATGCGCGCTTCGACTTTTGGATTGAACATCGCCACGCCGCCCGGCAGCGGGATCTCGACGTCGGCGAAGGCCAGGTTCTGGTACGCCTCGGGCACGAACTGTTCGCGCTTGACCACGTGCAGCAGGTCGAGGACGTCCTGGTCCAGCACGTTCCAGGGACGGATCTGCTGTTCGATCATGTTGAAGCGGGCTTGTTCGATATTCATCTTGATACTCAGTGGTAAAAGAAATAATCCGATATTTTATCGTTGAACTGCCTCAGGACGCACATCTTATCGGGATGGCATCGCGAGATCGCGAAATTGCGACAGTCTGCAGTTTAAGTGGAATGAACGCCCGGAAAAGGCGTCCTGAAGAGACTGGACATTCACCCCGCGGTGGAGGTTGTGAGAAAAATCGTCAGGGCAAGGCGCCGAGTCGAAGACAGTACGAGCGTACGGCGAGACGAGGCAACGCCGCCATGGCGATTTTTTCACAACCTCGTGGGGCTGGCCGGAGGCAGCAGGCCGTGCAGCGCCATGTCGAGGAAGGAATCGAGGAAGGCCAGCGGTTCGAGGTCGCCGCGCTCGCAGGGGCCGACCGAATGCTTCCAGGTGACCAGCATCAGCATGGGCGCCATCAGCACTTGCGTCATTTGGGTGACATTGATTGCGCGGAATTCATCGCGGGCGATGCCGCGTTCGAGCATGCTGGAAATCATGCGCGTGCCGCGGTTGATGACTTCATCCTGGTAGAACTTGGCCAGCTCGGGAAAGTTGTTCGCCTCGGCCATGACCAGCTTGACGATGCCGGAGACCTTGCTCGCGCCGACCCGGCCCCACCAGTTCATCAGCACCGTACGCAGCAGTTCGGCGCTGTGGCCTTCGAATTCGGCGACCGAGGATTCGGCCTGGCCGATCACCGGCACGATGCTGTTGCGCACCACGGCCTTGAACAGTTCTTCCTTGTTCTCGAAATACAGGTACAAGGTGCCCTTCGACACGCCGGCGCGGCGGGCGACATCCTCCAGCCGGGTGGCGGCAAAGCCGCGCTCGACGAACAGGTCGATGGCCGCCGCCAATAACTCCTGCGGACGCGCATCCTTGCGGCGCTCCCAGCGCGGCTTGGTGTCAAAGGGGCATTCCATGCTTCTGTCCGACAACTTTCAAAGAGTCATCGAATATAGTCCCGGGTGGGAGGCCAGTCAAGCGCGCATGCGCCTGCCGTGGCAATCCATCCGGCCCGTGTTTACCTGCCGTTCTACTTGCCTGCCTTGCCGTTGCCGCAACCATAGATGCGCCCTTCCGCGCTGGCCCGCATCTTGCGCAGTGGCCAGGCCGATGCCGCTGGAGGCGCCGGTGATGACCATCACTTGCTGGGCCAGGGGTTTCAGCGAACTGGCCATCTGCTGTGCTCCGGTAATGTGGTGCGCCAACCATAGCAGGAACGTCAACAACGCAGCGCCCGCCAAGCATTGCTGTCCAGGGGCTGCGCCGGCGCGTTATACTTGCCGGCTGCCGGGCGCATGCCGGGCGCCTACTCCCCTTCGAACACATGAATTGCCGCGACCATTGCGGTGCCTGCTGCACCGCGCCTTCGATCACCAGTCCGATACCCGGCATGCCGCACGGTAAGCCGGCCGGCGTGCGCTGCGTGCAACTGGCCGACGACAACCGCTGCCGCATTTTCGGGCAGCCGGGACGGCCGGCCGTGTGCGCCGGCTTGCAGCCGTCACTGGAGATGTGCGGCAGCAGCCGCGAGCAGGCAATGCATTGGCTGGATGAACTCGAGCGGGCGACGGCGCCCTGACCCGCCGGGAGTCAGCGCGACGCTGGACGCGCCTGCTGGATATGCGAGAACAAGGCGCCCAGCGTCAGGCGTTCGTCCCAGATGTCTTCGAGCACGACGCCAAAGCGGGTGCGCAGGTCGCGCGCGAAGGTCTCGAACTCGGCGGCATCGGCGGCCCATTTCGACGGGTGCAGGGCGCGGCAGATGCCGACCAGTTGATCGTCGGGACGGAACTTCAGCATGTCGACATCGCGGAAATCGAAGGCCGAAGTGAAGACGGACAGGAATTCGCGGATTTGCCTGTTCGACGCCCGCGGAAAGGCGCGGCGCCATGAACGGCCCTGGCTGGTGCGGGTAAGCAGGGGGTTGGGCAGTTGACCGAATGTCAGCGCCGACCATGCAACGGCCAGCAGGACGAGGATCGCCAATATGCTCATTGGAAAACGGCAGCGTTACTCATGCGGACCAGTCTAGCACGATCAAACCGGCGTGGCGCACATCCATCACGGAATTGTGCGCGTCTGTACCAGGCTTGCAGGGAGGGCAATTTCCGGTAACAAACAGGCAATCTTCGCGTCGTAAAATATCCCCGGCCGTTGTGGCCAACTCAGCGGCACTGGTCCTGTCCGTGGTAAGCTTCGACGCCTTGTGGGTCGCCTCCGCTTCATCCGCGCCTTTACTTTCCCCCCACTCATCACACGCACACCTTCATGGATATTCTTCTCGCCGTCAAAGCGATCATCATGGGCCTGGTCGAGGGCTTCACCGAGTTCCTGCCGATTTCCTCGACCGGCCACCTGATCCTCGCGGGCAGCCTGCTCAATTTCACGGGCGAGAAAGTGAAGGTCTTCGAAATCGCGATCCAGGCCGGCGCCATGCTGGCCGTGATCTGGGAATACCGCGCGCGCATTGCCCGCGTCTGCAGCGGCCTGTTCAGCGAGCGGCGCCAGCAGAAGTTCGTGATCAACCTGATCGTCGCCTTCCTGCCGGCCGCCTGCCTCGGCCTGATCTTCAGCCGCGCCATCAAGGACGAGTTGTTCAAGCCGGTGCCGGTGGCGATGGCCTTCATCGTCGGCGCCTTTGTCATCCTCTGGGTCGAGCGCCGCCACAAGCACCTGCCGAAAGCCGCGCGCATCGAGACCGTGGACGACATGACCGTGCTCGACGCCTTCAAGGTCGGCTGTGCCCAGGCCTTTGCCCTGATCCCGGGCACCAGCCGCTCGGGCGCCACCATCATCGGCGGCATGCTGTTCGGCCTGTCGCGCAAGGCGGCCACCGAATTCTCGTTCTTCCTGGCGATCCCGACCCTGCTGTCGGCCACCGTGTATTCGGTGTACAAGGAACGCGCGCTGCTGTCGATGAGCGACCTGCCGATGTTCGGCATCGGCGGCCTGGCCGCGTTCGTGTCGGCCTTCCTGTGCGTGCGCTGGCTGCTGCGCTACATCAGCACGCACGACTTCACGATCTTCGCCTGGTACCGTATCGTGTTCGGCGTGATCGTCCTCGTCACCGCGCATTACGGCCTGGTGAACTGGGCGGAATAAAGCCAGGAATTTTTATCATGAATACCGAGATCGACGCCCAGGACACCGAAGCGCGCGCCCTGCACGTCTTGCAGACCGTCTTCGGCTACCCCGCGTTCCGCGGGAACCAGGGCGACATCGTCCAGCATGTGGCGAATGGCGGCGACGCCCTGGTCCTGATGCCCACCGGCGGCGGCAAGTCGCTGTGCTACCAGATCCCGGCGCTGCTGCGCGACGGCGTGGGCGTGGTCGTCTCGCCGCTGATCGCGCTGATGCAGGACCAGGTCGACGCACTGGAAGAAGTCGGCGTGCGCGCCGCGTTCCTGAATTCGACCCAGACCTTCGAGGAAACCCTGCGCATCGAGCGCCTGGTGCGCACCGGCGAGATCGACCTGGTCTACGTGGCGCCCGAGCGCCTGATGACCCAGCGCTGCCTCGATCTGTTCGCCGATTCGCGCATTTCGCTGTTCGCCATCGACGAGGCGCACTGCGTGTCGCAATGGGGCCACGACTTCCGCCCCGAGTACATCCGCCTGTCGATCCTGCACGAGCGCTTTCCGGACGTGCCGCGCATCGCCCTCACGGCGACTGCCGACCAGCAGACCCGCGCCGAGATCGCGCACCGCCTGCAGCTCGACGAAGCGCGCCAGTTCGTGTCCTCGTTCGACCGCCCGAACATCCGCTACGCCATCGTCGAAAAGACCACCGGCCGCAAGCAGCTGATCGACTTCATCAGCGCCGAGCATCCCGGCGACTCGGGCATCGTGTACTGCCTGTCGCGCAAGAAGGTCGAGGAGACCGCCGCCTTCCTGAACGAGAACGGCATCCGCGCCCTCGCCTACCACGCCGGCATGGACCACAGCCTGCGCGCGTCGAACCAGGCGCGCTTCCTGCGCGAAGAGAACATCGTGATGGTGGCGACGATTGCCTTCGGCATGGGCATCGACAAGCCGGACGTGCGCTTCGTCTGCCACCTGGACCTGCCGAAGAGCATCGAGGGCTATTACCAGGAAACCGGTCGTGCGGGCCGCGACGGCGCACCGGCCAGCGCCTGGATGGCCTATGGCTTGCAGGACGTGGTGCTGCAACGCCGGATGATCGACGAGTCCGAAGCCGACGAAACCTTCAAGCGCGTGCTGTCGGTGAAGCTCGACGCCATGCTCGGGCTATGCGAGACCCTGTCGTGCCGGCGCATGCGCCTGCTCGACTACTTCGGCGAACAATCCGGCCCCTGCGGCAACTGCGATACCTGCCTGATTCCGCCGGTGAGTTTTGATGCCACGGTGCCGGTGCAGAAGCTGCTGTCGGCGATCTACCGCGTCGACCAGCGCTTCGCCGCCGGCCACGTGATCGACGTGCTGCGCGGCGTGCAGACCGACCGCATCAGCCAGTGGCACCACGACGCGCTGTCGGTGTACGGCATCGGCAGCGACCGCAGCGAACAGGAATGGCGCGCCATCGTGCGCCAGACCATTGCGCTCGGCCTGCTGACCGTCGACCACGACGCCTACAGTTCGCTGAAGCTCACCGACGCCGCGCGCCCGGTGCTCAAGGGCGGGCAGAAGGTGCAGCTGCGCCAGTACCAGAAGCCGGTCAAGCCGAAGCGCAGCTTCGCGTCCTCGAAGGGTTACGAAGAGCTGGAACTGTCGAAATCCGAACAGGCGATTTTCGAGCGCCTGCGTTCCTGGCGCATGGGCGCGGCGCGCGAGCACGGCGTGCCGGCGTATGTGGTGTTCCAGGATGCGACCCTGCGCGAGATCGCCAAGGTCAAGCCGACCTCGCTACAGGAACTGCGCGGCGTGTCCGGCGTGGGCGAGAAAAAGCTGGTGTCCTATGGCGAGGACATCGTCGGTATCATCAACGAGATGCTGTAGCCCTTTGGCGCGGCACGATTCACACATTGACCTCATGCACATCGAATCCTCTACCGCTTCTTCCCCTGCCGCAGCCCCTGCCCACGCGGTACCGGCGAATGCCGCCAGCCTGCAAACCTTCGTCTTCGCGCTGTTCTTCATCTTCGGCGGCATCACCAGCCTGAACGACGTCATCATCCCCAAGCTGAAGGACCTGTTCACGCTCAGCTACGCGCAGGCAATGCTGGTGCAATCGGCCTTCTTCGCCGCCTACTTCGTCGTCTCGATCCCGGCCGCCGCCATCGTGCAGCGCATCGGCTACATGCGCACGGCCGTGGTGGGCCTGTTGACCATGACGGCGGGCTGCCTGCTGTTCATTCCAGCCTCGTCCTCTGGCATGTTCGCCACCTTCCTGGTCGCGTTGTTCGTGCTGGCCTCGGGCATCACGATCGTGCAGGTGGTGGCCAATCCGCTGATTTCGCTGCTGGGCGCGCCGCAGACGGCGCACAGCCGCCTGACCTTTGCCCAAGCCTTCAATTCGCTCGGCACCACGGTGTTCCCGTATGTGGGCGCGATACTGATCCTCGGCTCGCTGGCCACCATCGATGCCTCGACCCTGAGCGGCGCCGCGCTGGACGCCTACCGCGCCGAGGAAACGCGCGTGGTGGTGCAGACCTATATCGGCCTGGCGGTGGCGCTGCTGATCGTGGCGGCGCTGGTCTGGCACAACCGCACCAAGCTGGTGGAGACGCCGGCGCCGAAGGTCAGCATGATGAAGGCCTTCGAGCTGCTGCGCCAGCCTCGCTTTGCCTTCGGTGCGGCCTGCATCTTCCTGTACGTGGGCGCCGAAGTGGCGGTTGGCTCGGTGATCGTGAACTACCTGATGGAAGCGAACGTGCTGGGGCTGGGTGCGGAAGCGGCCGGCAAGCACGTGCCGCTGTACTGGGGCGGCGCGATGGTCGGCCGCTTCATCGGCGCGGCCCTGCTGCGCATGTTCTCGCCGGGGAAAGTGCTGGCCTGCGCGGCCGGCACGACGATTTTGCTGCTGCTGGTGTCGGCGAACAGCACCGGCGCGGTGTCGGGCTGGTCGCTGCTGGCGGTGGGACTGTTCAATTCGATCATGTTTCCGACCATCTTCTCGCTCGCCTGCGAAGGGCTGGGCGAGCGCGCGGCGGAAGGTTCGGGGCTGATCTGCGTGGCGATCGTCGGCGGCGCGATCGTGCCCCTGATTACCGGGCATGCGGCCGACCTGGTGGGATTGAAGATGGCGCTGGCCGTGCCGGCTATCTGCTACGCGATCATCCTGTGCTTCGGGATTTTCGCGCGCCGGCCACGCGCTGCTTGACGATGACATAACGCTAGCAAACGTAGTGAACGATGGGCACACGCGACGCTCATTAACGTCAACACGATGCACATGTCACGCGTGGGCACAGGAGCGCCCACCCTACGGCCGGTACAGCCAACAATGCCGGCAGCTTGTCTGATTACTTCCTGGTGAACACCAGGTCCCACACACCATGGCCGAGTTTCAGGCCACGGTTCTCGAACTTGGTCAGCGGCCGGTAGGCCGGCTGCGGCGCATAGCCCTCGGCGGTATTGGCCAGCATGTCTTCCGCGCCCAGCACTTCCAGCATCTGCACCGCGTAGTCTTCCCAGTCGGTCGCCAGGTGGAGGTAGCCGCCGGTTTCCAGCTTCTGGCACAGCAGCTTGACGAACGGCGACTGGATCAGGCGGCGCTTGTTGTGGCGCGCCTTGTGCCAAGGGTCCGGGAAGAACACGTGCACGCCGGCCAGCGAACCGTCCGGGATCATGTGGTTCAGCACCTCGAACACGTCATGCTGGATCAGGCGCAGGTTGGAAATCGACTGCTCGCCGATCTGCTTGAGCAGGCTGCCGACGCCCGGCGTGTGCACTTCCACGCCGATGAAATCCTTCTCCGGCATCAGGCGCGCGATGTGGGCCGTGGTGTCGCCCATGCCGAAGCCGATTTCCAGGATGATCGGCGCCTTGCGCCCAAAAGCGGCTGTGTAGTCGAGCTGCTCCTTCTTGTACTCGACCAGGAATTGCGGCCCGAATTCCTCAAAGGCGCGCGCCTGCCCCGTCGACAGCCTGCCGGCGCGCGTGACGAAACTGCGGATGCGGTGTTCGGTAGGGTCGTACAGCATCGTACGGGCGGGGCCGTTGCTTGGCTTTTCTTCGGACATGGGAATCTGGAAATAGGAGGACAGAACGGCGACATTATAGCCTACCCTCCCGGCATCATTACCGTTGCAACCCTGCCGCAGAGCTGTTGCTGCGCCACATTACAATGTGATCATAAAGGCAATTTAAGCGATAATATTTCCTCCTTCCAGCAGCCGCCGAGGCCATGATGCATTCGACCAAACACCCGATCGCGATCGAAGACAACGTCGCCACTTTCCAGCTTACCTCCTTCCACTACGGCCAGCCCGGCGTCGGCAAGAAGGTGTATATCCAGGCCTCGCTGCACGCCGACGAAGTGCCGGCCATGCTGGTCGCCCACTTCCTGCGCCAGGAACTCGACCGCCTGGAAGCCGAAGGCCGCATCCAGGGCGAGATCATCCTGGTGCCGGCAGCCAACCCGATCGGCCTGTCGCAGACCATCCACGGCACGCCTTTCGGCCGCTACGATCTGTCGACCGGCGTCAACTTCAACCGCGCCTATAAACACGTGGCGCAGGATCTCAAGCAATCGCTGGAAGGCAAGCTGGGCCAGGATGCCGAGGCGAATGTCGCCTTGATCCGCGAGCACGCGCGCAGCTCGCTGGCGGAATGGGCGCCGGCCACTGCGGGCGGCGTACTGAAGAAAGCCCTGCTGTCGATGGCGATCGACGCTGACATCATGCTCGACCTGCATTGCGACAACGAATCGGTGCTGCACATGTATGCCGGCGAACCGCTGGCCGAGGCGGCGCAGCCGCTGGCGGCGCTGATGGGCGCCCACGCCATATTGCTGGCGCGCGAGTCGGGCGGCGAGCCTTTCGATGAAGCCTGCAGCCGCCTGTGGTGGGACCTGGCCGAGCACTTCGGGCCGGACGTTGTGATTCCGCCGGCCTGCGTGGCGATCACCGTCGAGCTGCGCGGCGAAAACGATGTGCGCTACGACCTGGCCCAGCCGGATGCGCAAGCCCTGCTGCAGTATCTGGCGCACGCCGGCGTGCTCGACATCCCGGTGGAGCCGCTGCCGCAGGCGATCTGCCAGCCGACCCCGCTCGACGCCGTGGAACCCTTGGCCGCGCCGCATTCGGGCGTGCTGGTGTTCCTGAAAAAGCTGGGCGACCGGGTGCAAGGCGATGAAACCGTGGCCGAGATCGTCAATCCGGTCACCGGCAAGGTGACACCGGTGAAGCCGACCCGCGCCGGTGTGTTCTTTGCCAGCACCTCGCACCGCCACCTGCTGCGCGGCATGCACGTTTGCAAGATCGCCGGTGAAACGGGCTACCGCACGGGCAGCCTGCTCAGCCAGTAGACGAGGTGTGCTGGTGCTGGCGCGGCAAGGGCCGCATGCGCAGGCGCGCAACCAGCATCGCCGCCAGCGCCAGCAAACCGGCGGCCGGCAAGGCCCAGGCCTGCGGCGAGCGCAGTTCCATCAGGGTGGCGCCGCTGACCGCGCACCACAGCAGGGGCACGATCCACAGGAACCAGGGTGCGCGCCACAGCAGCAGCATGCCGAGGGTGGCGATCACAGTCGGGTCCGGGGCGATGCCGAAGACTTCGGCCTGCTGCCAGCCGCGCTTGTCGAACACGGCAAACAGCGGATAGACCAGCAGCCCCGCCAGCACCAGCGCAAACGCCAGGCCGCCCAGCGGGCCGCGCCAGGAGGCGATGGCCGGCGCACGGCGGTGCGTCCCCAGCCAGCACAGCAGCACGGTTTGCAAGGCAAAAGCCATCGCGAAGTACGGCGCCGCCAGGTTGATGCCGGCATAGCACTGGGCGTGGTAAGTCCAGGCCACCCAGATCCAGCAGATGGCCAGCAACGCCGCCGCCAGGCGCCCGGCCTTGCCCGCACCGCGCACGATCGCCGCCACCAGCGCCAGCCCGGCCAGCAGCATAATCAGGTGCGCCGGCCACACCGCCTCGTTCAGCAGGGCGAACAGGCGGAAATAGGTCGGCTTCGAGAACATCAGCAGGTCCGACAGGGTGTAGGTCCACCACTCGCTCATGTCAGCTTCCTCACGTCAGTTTCTTGACGTCGGCGACGATGCGCCGGCGCAGGTTCTGGTCCGGCATCGGCCCGCGTGCGGCCAGCATGTTGTCAAGCGCATGACGCGGGTTCGAAGTGGCAGGGATGGCGCAGGTAACGTCCGGATGCGAGACGATGAACTTCAGCAGCACCTGCGCCCAGGTCGTGCAGCCGATCTCCGCCGCCCAGCCGGGCAGCGGTTTGCCGGCCAGTGATTGCGTCAGCTCGCCCTGGCGGAACGGCCGGTTGACGATCACGGCGATGCGCCGCTCGCGCGCCAGCGGCAGGATGCGGTTCTCGACTTCACGGTCGAGCACGTTGTAGCTGATTTGCACGAAGTCGAGCGGCTGGCTTTCCATCAGCTTGACGATCTCGCCGTGGCGCCGCCCCTCGGACGTGGTGATGCCGGCGTAGCGCAGGCGCCCTGTTGCCTTCATGCGCAGCAGCAGCGGCAGGTGGGCATTGACAGCCAGCAGGTTATGCACTTGCAGCAGGTCGAAGCGCGGAATGCGCCACAGCTTGCGCGAGGTCTCGATCTGGGCCGGGCCGCCGCTGCCGGTCCAGACCTTGTCAGCGGAAAACAGCGCCTGTGGATGCTGCAGGCGTGCCAGCGCGTCACCGATCACCGACTGAGCCGAGCCGTACATGGGCGACGAATCGATCAGGCGTCCGCCGCCGGCAAAAAAGGCTTTCACCACCTCGGTGCAGGCGGCGCGCGCCTGGGCGTCGTTGCCGACATTGAAGGTGATCCAGCTGCCCAGGCCGACGACGGGCAATTGTTCGCCGGACGAAGGAATCGGGCGTGTGACAAGTGGCTGCTGTTGCGCCAGCAAGGGTGGAGCGAACGCGCAGCCGCCAACGGCAAGCATGGCCTGCAGCGACGCTTTCAAGATGCGCCTGCGCTCGATGGACGGCAATGACATGGCTCGCTCCGGCAAGGATCGGTATGGACCAGCAGAGCCGCCATGTCATCACAGTTCCCCGGCGCGCTCAAGGGGCGCACGCTTGGGATCAGCCGAGCGGCCTCATGCTGGCGACTCCACTAGAATATAAAAAACACCATCATCGGCGTGCCCGCGCGCCCTTACCGACCAAGGCTTCGCATGGAAACCCTCTCTCTCCCACAGTCGTTGATGCTCAGGATACGTTTCAAAGGCAAGTCGCTCGCCATCCAGCCGCGCGTGGTGGCCAGCCCGGATTTGCCCGGCACTGGCATCCTGGCGCCGCGCCAACGGCAGTTGCTGACGATTGCCGGCAGCCATCCGTGCATCAGGTTCGTCGCAACGGAAGGTCGTGCGCACGACTCCAGCATGGCGCTGGCGCGCTCACGGTGTGCACTGCAAGGATTGTCGAGCGGCGTATTTTTCGGTCCGGCCCACAGCGGTTTTCACCGCAGCACGGATTGGCTGCGCCAGAAGGCAGGAAGGTAACTGGAGCGGGTGAAGGGAATCGAACCCTCGTATGAAGCTTGGGAAGCTGCCGTTCTACCATTGAACTACACCCGCGTTGCCTGCATTCTACGCGTCTTTGTACAGCATTGACAACTTTGCAGTCCAGTTGCTGTGATGGAAAATCGGATGGCCGAGTTCGTTGAACTCTAATGGCCTTGTTCTAAGCAAAAAGGAACCCGAAGTTACTAGCGTCAGCTGAAACTCGTCTCGACATTGACCTTACTGGGTTCTAGATCAGCGGCGTCATCGCACTCACCCCTTAGCAAGCAGCCGCTGCCACTCGCTTCCAGTTCCAAATTAGCGCTGCCACCCAATGTTGACATAATTTTAATGTATGTTATTGTTCGTCGTTTTAATAAAACGATCAATAATGAAAACTTGGTTAAAGTCGGCAGTCAGCGCGGCTGCTTTTGTTTTGCTGTCTGCGTGCGGTGGCGGTGGAAGTGATACACCCTCGCCAGTTAGCAGTGCCCCTGTACAAATACCTGTAATTCAGGCTGCGCCTGTTGCCAATGCAGGGGTTGACCAGACGGTATTCGTCGGCGCGGTCGTGACCGTAGATGGCGGCGCTAGTTCTGACGCCAACGGGGACATGCTCACCTATAAGTGGATCTTAACGACTCGACCTGCCGGCAGCCGAGCCTCCCTGTCTACTCTTACGGCGGTAAGACCTACCTTCGACGCGGATGTCGCTGGAATTTACGTTTTAACGCTCGTCGTCAATGACGGCAGGAGCGATAGCCTGCCCGACTCCGTTTCGATAACGGCGACGGAAAAACAGGCTTCCCCTAATACACTGCCAAACGCGAACGCAGGTCCTAACCAAGTCGTCCCTGTCGGCGCGACTGTGTTCCTTACAGGTGTAGGCGCTGACGCTGAACGCGACCCACTGACCTACCAATGGACCATGGTTTCTTACCCGATCGGGAGCTTGGCTACGCTTACTGATTCCAAGATCATCAATCCTCGTTTCGTTGCGGACCGAGCCGGAACTTACAGTGTCGTCTTGCACGTAAACGACGGCACGGGCAACAGTCTTCCGTCGTCGGTTCTGATCACCGCAGTTGAACCTCCAACGTCTACGAACACTCCGCCAGTAGCCAATGCCGGGCTTGATCAGTCTGTGCTCGTCAGGACCACAGTTAATTTAGATGGCACGCAAAGTCGCGATGCAAACAATGATGCAATCACGTACTCCTGGGCCATCACTTCGAGGCCGTTGTATAGCACTGCCTATCTTATCGGAGCGACGTCGACGAAACCCCAGTTTGTGCCGGATCTTGTAGGTATCTACGAAGTAAGCCTCACCGTGTCCGACGGGAAGGTAACTACCCCGGTGGTAGATAAAATTACCATTGTCGCAAGTGATCAGACTGTAGCGTCAATTGCAGATACCGGCACCTATCGCTGTGCCAGCCTATCCGCCTCGACCGCTGCATACCTATACTCCATTGGCCATACGTACCTCGATCGCGATCATGATGGTCGTCCTTGCGAGGCTAACGACCTTCTAAATGAGATCGCCAATCCTTATGTAGCACCACCAGCGCCCAGCAACTCAGGGCAATGCTATGTTCGTGGGTACCGAAGGAGTAACGGAACATACGTTAGTGGTTACTGGCGCCGCTGCCCGTCGTAAGGCTGAGCGCGTTGTGCCTTGCGCTTGGCTAGAAGTAATTCTGGTCAAGCGTGATGTTGTAAAAAATGGGTGGCTATACGGCCAGATGCTCGTCGATCACCTTGCGATAGCCCTTCTTGTAGGCCACTTGCAGGATATCGATGTCGTAGCGCCAGTTGGCTTCGACGATCACCGCACCGTCGTCGGTAATCGCCACGTCCCAGCCGACCGTATAAATGCTGTCGATCGAACGGTGCGCCTTCGTGACCAGGTCAACCACGTCCTGCCAGTGCGGCAGCTTCAGGCCGACGATGGTCTTGCCGGTGCGCGGGTGGGCCAGCACGTCGGTCATCTTCGGCCAGGTGCGCGAGATCGAGCAGCGCACGCCGATCAGTTCGCCGTTTTCTGAATCGATGGCGCCGACCAGGTTGCCGCTCGAGCCATGGGTGAAATTATCGGTCTCGCTGTCGCCGACGATGATGCGCAGGCAGGAGCCGATCACCTTGATCTCGCTCCCCTTGCGTACCGTGACGATGCGCACCGTCGACAGGCCCTTGGCCTGGGTGATGTTGCGGATCGTCTGGTGATTCACCATTTTGGGCTGCACG
>Ga0209023_10005342_pt1 | contig 14095 bp, 13 predicted proteins | sample LakOneMetagenome_FD_187468 | JGI IMG/M metagenome (GOLD analysis project Ga0209023, IMG submission 187468) | Freshwater and sediment microbial communities from Lake Erie, Canada (SPAdes) (version 2) | ecosystem: Environmental > Aquatic > Freshwater > Lentic | place: Lake Erie, Canada...
GCCGGATTTGCGGGCCAGGCTGGCATAGGTGTGGCGTAGATCGTGGATGGTCAGTGGAGCCAAATCGGTTTTCTTGAGGGCTTTGTTCCAGTGCGTGTGCCTGCGCCAGTTGTTGGACCGCAGCATCGCTCCATTGGGTGACGTGACGGCAGGGTCGTCAGGAGCCCGCCCGCTGATCCGCGTTTTGAAGATGTCGATGACGACTTGGGGGAGCGGGACGGTGCGGATGCCGGCGCGCGTCTTCGGCGGGCCGATGACGATGCGCCCCTCGACTTCGGGTGCGGCCCTCCTGACGTACAGCCGACGGGCCACGAGGTCGATGTCTTTGACGCGGAGGCCGACGAGTTCGGACCACCGCAAGCCGGTGTAGGCCAGGACCGTCACCACGTCGCCCTGGTCGCCGCATGCGACGGCGAGCGTCTGGACTTCTTGTGCGGTCAGGTATCGGTGACGCTCCCGCTCGGGAATGCGGCCCGCGGAGACGCCGGCAGCAGGGTTCCGGTGGATTCGGCCGTCCTGGTGAGCGACGTCGAGAATCGACCGGAGGAGTCGCAGCGTTGACACCTTCGCCCACGGCCCGACGGCCAGGCCGTCAACGAACGCCTGCACGTCGGCGCGGGTGATCTCATCGACGGGCACATGGCCGAACCGCGGTTTGATGCGCAGTTCCCAGTGCTGGGTGTAGCCGCTCCAGGTCTTCGGCGACACCGCTGGCTTTTTGGAGTCGGAGAACTGCGTCCATATCCGGTTCAACGGTGTGCGCCCAAGGCGTGGGTCGAACCGGCGTGCACCGAGGGCCGCTTCGTTGTCGCGCTCGGACTTGAATGCTTTTGCTTCGCGCAGCGTCGGGAACGTCGCAGACGTTTCGACCCAGCCGGATGGGGCGCCGGGATCGCGGATCAGGTAGCGGACTTGATAGCGCGGCTCTCCGGCGGCGTTGAGACGCTTCCGGATGCCGCGCGGCGTGTTGCCGGCCATTACCGACGCAGCTGCTTGAGCCAGGACCGGACTTCGGCAGCATCCCAGCGACGGACCCGCTCTGACAACGTGTAGCAGGGCGGGCCGATCTGCTCTCCTGTGGTTTCGCGGAGCGCAGCCCAGCGGTTGAGTGTCGCGGCAGAGACGCCAAGGAGCGCGGACACTTGATCTGCGGTCAGCAGCTCAGGGAAGTTGCCTGCGGTGACGAGAGCGTCCCGGAGGCCGTGGGTGATCATCGCGTCACCTCGCTGCACGGATCGAGGTGAACCAGGCGCGCGTGCGCTGCAATCCGGCCTCGATGTCAGACTGGCCGCCGGTGATTCCCCACAGCCTGAAAGCCCACCGCTCCAGCACGGAGATCGTTGTCTCACCGCGGCGCTGGAGCTCGGCGTCGTCACCGAGGATCAGGGCGGTGCCGATGGCTTCGCCGCACGACCAGAGATGCCGGTACTGGTCCCATCCGTCCCTGCGGACGAGGTTTGCGCGGTGGATCAAGTCTGCTGCATGCCGCGCGACCTGATCCTGGTCGGGTGGCTCGAACATGGACCAGTCGTCACTCATCGCGCGTTCCTCCGGCTGCGTGCGTTCGTCCGTATTTGCTTGCAGTGAAGCGGATTTGCTCATCGGACCAGAAGTCGGATCGCACCTTGGTCACTTGGCCGTCCTCGGCTATGACGTACCCGGTGCCCGGTCTGTTTGGGCCGATCCGGTGTGCGGGTGCGGCCTCTGCCATCCCGTCGCCGAGGACCATCGTGACTTCGTCTCGGGACCGCAGTCGAAGCGCGATGGTCTGGGTGAACAGTCCCCGCATCGGCAGGACTTCTTTGCGTGGGTCTTGCAGGAACGCCACGACGACGATGCCCAGCGCACGGCCCTTCGTGAGAATGCGGGACAACGAGGCGGCGGCCTCTTTGCGGAGGGCCGGATCGCTCATGTAAGCCGTCACTCCGGCGAGTTCATCGATCAGGACCACACAGAGCGGTGACCCCTTGATCGGAATGTGTTCGCGCGTGCGACCTGCCATCGCTTTGCCCCGCTTGTCCATCAGCTTCTCCAGAGCGGCAAGGGTCTCCACGGCATCGGATTCCGTGGTGGCGATGTTGGTGAACAGACCCGAGCCCACCGACAGCTCGATGCCGTACTTCAGATCGATGCCCACCAGGCGAACCACGCCGGCGGCGACGGCGGGACCGAGCCCAGCGGCAATGCCCCAGAAGACGGAACCTTTGCCTGCACCGGAGCAGCCCACGGTGAGGGTGTGCCGGTCGCTCAATGGCAAGGTCCAGGCTGATCCGTTTTCGCATCGGCCAAGCGTGACTCGTGCGGTTGCCACTGCAGTCGGCGGCGCAGCGTGGCCTACTGCCGATAGCTGTTCCCGCATGACCAGCTCGATGCGCAGTGTCCCAGGCGAGACGACAACCGACCTCGCGGAGTGTGCGCCCGCGGCGTCGCGAATCGCTGGAACGGCGCGCTCCAAGTCCTCGACGGTCTGGCCCATCCGTGCCCGTACCGTCAGACGCAGGGTGGTTCGGGATACGTTTGTTCCCAACAACTTCGGGTGAAGCCAGCGGGTCGATGTCACCTGCCGCCCTTCTTTGTCACGGCGGGTGACCTGCTCGGAGGCGGACAAACCGCAGCGTCTGCACAATCTTTGCCATGAAAGGTGTGCCCAGAGTCGCCAGCGCAGGAGCCGTGCGGGGGTTGCGAACCGTTCCTCGTACGTTTTCGGTGAGTGAAGCCGCCAATAGACGAGCGCGGCGCCGCTGAGGCCCACGATGACCGCAACGCATAGCGCAACGCTGGTGAGGAAGTGCACCACATGGTCGAACCGGAACGGAGTATCGAGATCAACGGGTGCGAACGGGTCGGGGTTCATGCCGATTCCCGGGCCGTTGCCGTCGCGCCGGACGGCTTGCCAGGTGCCCTCATGCCCGAGGCCCGGAATGACCACGCGATACGGGAGAAATCGCCCGACCGTTCGATGTAAGGCAGTGCCATCAGCCCCTCGAAGACGACGGGGGTGAAGGGTGTTCCGCTGGAATTGGTGGGTGCAGACGGCTGCGTTGATGCGGCGAACTTGACCGTCACCGTTCGGCTGCGCTTCGGCGCGGCCGGATCGCCGTCAAGCACTTCGACCTGCCACATTGGCGCGCCGGTTTCACGGTCGGTCGCTTGGACGCGGTTCTCGCCCGACGACTTGTCGAAGTCAATCATCGGCATCACTTCCGATACGACGAATGCGCCGCAAGAAAACACTTGGTCGTGGGCGATCTGGAGCCATTTGGGGATGGACATTGCTGATCCTTTCGAATGGATTGAGCTAGATGACTACGTAGCCTAGTCGTCTAGAGGAGAAGGTCAAGGGATGATCGCAGTTTTGGTCGTTTCTGTAGATTTAGCGTGCGGAAAAGTCGTATTCCAGCAGGTAGGCGGATGCGACCTTCACGGTGTCACAGACCTCGACGGCCATGTCGTTGGTGTCGTAGGCCGTCCGAACCACCGTCAGGACAGGTGCCCCCGCCGGAAGTTGCAAGGCGCGACGTTCTTCGGGGGTGGGCATCCGGGCGCCAACTTCCTCGGTAAATCGCGCGAGGGTGTGGCCAGCCTCTTCGAGGCGCGCATAGATGCCGCCAGGTCCGGTGTCGGTCTGTTCGATCTTGGTGCCCTGGGCGAACGCCGCAGGAATGTAGGAAATCGCTGTTTCGACCGGCCGGCCATCTGCGAGGTAGCGCCGTGATCGGGCGATAACCTCATCATCTGTTGTTAGTCGAAGTCGTTCGGCAACAGCCGAATCCGGCCTCATGCGTGTCACGGAGATGCTGTCGACCTGGGGCGTGTAGCCGGATTTCTCTGCCTCGACAGTGAATGCTGCTTTGCCGCTGGCTCGGTGTCGTCGTGCGAAGCGGTCTGACGCGAGCCGCCGAATTGGGGCTGCTGGTCGCACGAAGACACCTCGGCCGTGTTCGGAGACCACCAATCCCTCCGAGCGCAACTCCTGCACAGCTTGCCGAACTGTCATCCGGGCGACCCCAAAGTGGTCGATCAAGGTGGCCTCGGACGGCAATCGTTCTTCCGCCCTCAGCTGGCCCGAGTTAATCGCCTCGCGCAGCATGCCGGCGATCTGCCGATACGGCGGCTTATCGTCCGCGCGATCGATCTGGCCAAGCTGCAGCACCTTAGACCCTTCCATTACATGTCTAGGCGACTAGTCTAGGGAAACGAAACGTCTCCTGTCACTACTTGGGTTCAGGTCTCGAAGAGGAGTCTCCCATGACAGCCACCCCGCAACACTCGGTCAGCGTCGCTGGCATCGTGGTCCGCGACGATGGTCGCGTCCTTGTCATCAAGCGCGATGACAACGGTCACTGGGAGGCTCCGGGCGGCATCCTGGAGCTGGATGAATCCTTCGAGGCTGGTGTTCGGCGCGAGGTGCTGGAAGAGACCGGTCTGGAGGTGACCGTTGAGCGGCTTACTGGCGTCTACAAGAACCTGACGCACGGAATTGTTGCCTTGGTGTACCGCTGTCGGCCTGTTGGCGGCGAGCCACATTCTACTGAAGAGGCTCGCGAAATCCGTTGGATGACAAAGGAAGAAGTGCAATCGGCGATGGTGCCGGCGTTCGGAGTGCGTGTGTTGGATGCGTTCGAGGAAGCGCCCCAGTCACGAGCGCATGACGGGGTCAACCTCGTGTGAGGGGGCGAATACCACTCATGCGCTGTAGGTCTCACCGCAGAAGAGGCAGTACAGCGGGCCACTGTCAGCGCGGGATTCGTCAACCTTCACGGGTTCCCACGGATGGCAGGGAGGCTCAATGATGACCATGTCGTTTGGTTCGTGAAGCGGCGTCGGCGGCGGTGCCGAGTTCTTGCCAGGTGTGTAGTTGGTTCCGAATACGCGTTGCAGCTCGTCGTTGACCACGTCCACCGCATAGAATTCGACTGTCTCGCGTTGATGCTTGATCTGCTCTTGGGTGAACCAGTGATCCGTTGGCGCAATCGCTCCGCATAGTGGGCATGTGTACTCCGCGGGATCAATCGCGGTAGCAGGTCGGCCGACCGTAGGCCCGTGGTGCCACTTGAACTCGCCACCGCAACTTGGACATTCGCGACGCAGGAAACCATCGTCGTCGAGAGGAAACGAAATCGATATGTCCATCAGCGGGATCTACTGACGTTGTAGTGGGTCATTTCCGTCCTGGTAGTGGGGGGCAGAGACCGCCTCGGGTGAGCATGGCCATGGCGATGAGTGCGTCGGGGCTGTGGAATCCGTAGGCGCGCTTGGTCAATGCCCGCAGGTGGGTGTTGGTGGCTTCGGACTTCGCGTTGGACAGTCCGTGATCGAGGGTGTTCCAGATCAGGTCGCGGTAGCGGCGGATGGTGCGAGCCAGGGTCACGAACTCGGGGATGCGCGAGTGCGACGCCCACGACAGCCACCCGGCCAGTAACTGCCGGCCGGTTGCGCCTTTGGCCCGGAACACTTCGCGGAGTTGCTCTTTGAGCAGGTAGGACCGGTACAGGGCGGCGTTGGTGTCGGCGATCGCCGCGAGGCTGGTGCGCTGCTCACCGGTCAGGTCGGCCGGGTTCTTGCGCACCGCCCACATCGCGTGCCGATCGCGGATCCCGGCGCGGGTCATGGTGCGCACCCGCACCTTGTCCAAGGCCTTGAGCGCCCAGGCCACGACATGGAAAGGGTCCAGGTGTTTAGTCGGCGCTTCTGGTAGCGCCTGTGTAGCTATCCGGTAGCAGTGGCGCGGGTATCTGGTAGCACTTTGGAGGATTGCTTTCGTCCGTGACCGCAGGGGTCGCGGCAAGCGAGAGGAATCTTCTGCGGATGACGGATTACCGGTATGTGATGGGCCTGCTGGTGTCGGGGCTGGCCTATAGGCAGATCGAGGCGATGGCGGGGTGTTCGCATCGGGCGATCGCCCGGGCCCGGCGGGTGCTCGACGACGAGGAACTGAGCAGCGCCGAGCAGGTCGCCGCGCTGTCGGCCGAGGATCTGGATCGGCTCTTCGCCGATGGCCGCAAGAACGTGGCCGGGGAGTTCGTGCCGGTGGATATCGACAAGGTCGTCACGGCACGGCTGGGTCGTAAGAAGCCGCCGTTGAAGGTGTTGTGGGGTCAGTACTTGAAATCCGATGCCGACCCGGGTGCTCGGTTCTACGGGTATGAGCGGTTCTGCCAGATCGTCACCGAGCACGTCCGGGTCAATGATCTGACGCTGCCGATCGCCCACGTGCCGGGGCATACGATGCAGGTCGACTGGGCGGGCACGATGATGCAAATCATCGATCCGATCACCCGGGCGGTGACACCGGTGGCGGTGTTCGTGGCGACGTTGCCGTTCTCGGGCATGGTGTTCGCCTACGGCTACCTCGATGAGAAGCAGCCCGCCTGGTGCGATGGGCATCGACGGGCGTTCGAGTATTTCGACGGGGTCGCCCAGGTGATCGTCCCGGACAACGCCTCGACGGCGTCGAACCAGATCAGCCGCACTGACCGGGCCCGAGACGTCAACGCCTCGTATGCGGATTTCCTGGCCCATTACGGGGCCGCGGCGGTGCCGACACGCTCGAATCGTCCGCGGGACAAGGGCAATGTCGAAGCCGGGGTGAAGGTCGTCACCAACTGGGTGATCCACTTCCTGTCCGACCGGGTGTTCGCCTGCCTCGATGACCTCAACGACGCGGTCGCCGCTCAGGTCGACGCGATCAATGATCGCAGGCCGTTTCGCGGGGAGCCGCGGTCTCGGCGGGAGTGGTTCGACGACCATGAGCGCGATGAGCTCATGGCGTTGCCGGTGCAGCGGTGGGAGCCGGTGACCTGGCGCAAAGCGAAGGTGCACCGGGATTGGCATATCCAGCTCGACACCATCAAGTACTCGGTGCCCTACCGGTTCGCCGGCCGCTCGGTGGACGTGCGGATCATCGGCACCGCGATCGAGGTACTCGCTGACGGGCAGATCATCGCCGCCCATCAACAGGGCCGGCACCGCAATGGCTATGTGACCGACCCCGAGCACGCGCCGCCGCACTATGAATCGGTGGCCGGTCTGTGGACCCGCGGGTACTTCCTGCGCCAGGGGGCCAAGGTCGGCCCCTCCACGGTGACCGCACTGACCAGGCTGCTCGACGGCAAGGCCATCGAGGCCCAGGGGTACCGGTCGTGCATGAACATCCTGGAACTGGGCAAACGCGCCAGCGGAAACCGGGTCCTGCTCGAAGCGGCCTGCCGCGAGCTCGTCGATGACGACCCACAGCGGCTGATCACCTACACCGCCGTCAAGCACCGCATCAGCGCACTGCGCGCCGAAGGCGGCCAACGCCCCACCACCACCGGCAGCAGCCCAGGAAGCGGCGGCGGGATCACGGCCAGTGCCGCTCGCGCCGGGACCGGCGGCCGTGACACCAGCCGCGCGCACCTGGCCGGGGCCAAAGCGTTCAGCCTTGACGCAATCACTACCAGTGATCGACGCACTGACGATGGTGGCGATGACGCCGCGGCGGGAGCCCGGCGATGAATGACCAGCACCTCAGCGTCGATGACATGCCGCTGTTCACCGCACTGCGGATGACCGCGTTCGGCGAAGCCGTCATCGACATCGCCAACGACCCCGCCTGCGATCAATGGAGTTTCTCCCAGAAAATCCGGCACGCCCTGGAGCAGGAGACCACCGCCCGCACCGAGCGGCGAGTGCTCAAACTGCTCAAAGCCTCCCGCACACCGAACCCGGCCGCCTGCGTCGAAGACATCCACTACCTCGACGGGCGAAACCTCAACCGCGACTTGATCGAACGCCTCGCCGCGTGCCGGTGGATCGACCGCACCAACAACCTGGTCATCCTCGGCAAATCCAGCGTCGGTAAATCCTATCTGGCCCAGGCCCTGGTCAACGCCGCCTGCCGGCGCGACTACACCGCCAGATACTTCCGTCTCGACGACCTGGCCAACCAGCTCGCCGTCTACCAACGCCACGACGCCCAACGATTGGCGTTCCTCACAGGCGTGCACACCTGCGAGTTGCTCGTCCTCGACGACTTCCTCACCACCCCGATCACCGGTGACACCGCCGCCGAGCTGCTCAACATCCTCGCCGCCCGAGAAGGCCGCGGATCCACCGTCGTCACCAGCCAATTCGACCCCGAAGACTGGTACCGATCCCTGCACGACGTCGTCATCGCCGAATCAATCCTCAACCGCATCGTCTCCACCGCAGAACTCGTCCAACTCGACGGACCCAACATGCGCCGACACGGCCACCAGACCGAAACCGAATAAGGAACGCGGGCGCGGGGACCGCTACCAGATCCCCGCGCCCGCGCTACCCCTTCGCCACACACCCGCTACCGATTGCTCCGGCTAAACACCAGGCAGATCAGTGCTTGCGGTGCGCGTTGGCCCACCAGGGTGTGGATCCACGCCGCTCCGTCGCAGGACACGTGGGTCAACCGGGCCGCCCGCGCGGCTCCGAGTTCATCGAAGAACCGGCCCAGGGTCTCGCTGTTACGGCCCTCGCCGGCCCACACCAGCCGGCCGGTGGCGTGGTCGACCACGCAGGTCAGATAGCGGTGGCCCTTGCGGTAGGCGATCTCATCGATGCCGATCCGGGTCAGCCCATCGAGCAGATCGTTGGTGTCGCGGCCATCGGCGACCACTCGGGCCACGATCGCGGCCACGGTGCGCCACGCGATGCGCAGCAGCACGGTGAGCACGCTCAATGCAGTGTGGGCGGCCAGCCATGCGCAGGTGTCTTCGAAAGCCCAGGTGTGCTTGGCGCCCGGACGCGCCCACGGCACATGGGCCACCACCACCCCATGCTCGACACACGCCACCCGCGGGGCCGCGGCCTGCAGATAAGCCTTGGTGGTCCCGACGTCCAGAGTGCGCCACCGCCGCGGCGCGTCCCCACCACGGCCCCCCGCGTCATAGCCCGGACACCGCTTCCGACACCGCGAGCAGCGGCCCGCCTGCGATGCCTTCGGCCGCACCGAGAAGACCAGCACCTCGCTGGACCTCAGGCGCATGCGGCCTGTGGTCTCGGTCTCGATCATCACGTCCTCGATCACCATGTTCTGGTCCCCGAGCGCGGTCGCGAATACCCTGGACATGCGCAACGCCGTAACCCCTTCTTCGCTTTGAACCTTGAATCAGTCCAAAACGTAAGCAGGACACGGCGTTGCGCCCCAAACCGCCAGGTAAACGACCCACTACAACGTCACAAGAGCCCATCAGCGCCTACCCATTGAGGTCTAGGAAAAGTGTTTCGGTGAACTCTTCGTTCTCCTCGGTTCGTCCCGTGACCAGCAAGTCGAACGTGTCCGGCGAACTCGACGATTGAAGTGCTCGCAAGCTCACGGATTTTGAGGCGGGCAATCGCGGGACGGGGAAGCCGTCAAGCACGGCGTTGAAATCCTTGGCATTAGGTGAGTTGAGGTCGAAAAGGTCTTGACCGCTTCGATTTATGAGCTGAACGATGTCGGAACCGGAACCACGTCTGAGGTACTGGGCGTCCAAACGATCGCGAGGCCGCCCTGATGCGCTGGGCACTCGGCGTCCCATCGGCTTGTCGGGAGCGTCGGGCGGCGTGAAGTCGCCTGCACTTAGCCAGTCGGAGCCCGCAGTAGACACGTCACACCCAGCGTCTTTGAGGCGGTTCGCAAGGTCGTTGCGCTTCTGCGACGAGTTGTCGAGCCTTACGGCGTGCCGGCCCGCCACATCACTGAACGCGCGTAACGAGCCGAGCTCCACAAGGACGGTTCGCTCGGGGTGACGGCCCATTGCCATGCCCGCTTCGAAGAGCACGTTAGGCCTGGCTTGCGGACTCGGAACCCTCTCGGGGTCATCGTCGCCGTTGGCGTACTCCGATCGTAGGTAGGCAATGTCGTCAGGTGTTAGGAGAACGACAACGGCTTGCGCCATCTCGAACGCGGCATCGAGGGCCTGGCCAATGTATGGGCTCGCCGATCCTGTCGCGCTGATGGCGGTCGACCATTCGATTGGTTCAAGACCTATCGTCCGTAGAAATGCGAACATCGCATCACGTGCGGCCAGGTTGCGACCGTGGACGACGAAGACTTTCTTGGCGTTCTTTACTTTGCCCTCGGGCGCGGGGCGCGTCATATTGGCTCTTTCAGGTCGAAATAGATACGGCGAGAGGTGAATTGGTCGACGGCATGCCCTGCATTTCAGAGCCCGTAGAGTTTCAAGCCAACATGATCGACGATGAAGCGCTCGCCTTCGGCGTCCATGGCGAAGTAGACGCGGCCCACCTCGTTCGGCGATGTGTTGTCGCCCAACTTAAGGTGCGGTAGTCGACTGTGCGTCTTTCCATCGAAGTCGAACGAATCGAGCCTTTGCTTGCTCATGTACTGGTCAGTCGAGGCGAGATTGAGTTCCCATTCGTGCTTGAACCAGTCGTCCGGAACCATACCGAGCTGGCATCCGAGACGCCGATACTCGATGGCTGCCTTGGTGAGTGCGATGAGGGCTTCACGCATGAGGTCGACATGTGGATAAGCGTCACGCTTCCATGACTGGTGTGCGTTTCGAGTGAAAACAATGGCACCTTGCCCCTGCTTCTCAAGGTAAGAGGCCAGATCACCAAGGTCGATCGGGTCCAGTTCCGGTGCTTCCGCCCAGTCAGCCACGCGGACCCCGCTCGACTGGCGGGCGCGTTCGGCTTCTTGTTTCCAATACGCGGCTTGTGCCGCTTGCGCCTTGTATCGGTCCCGTTCTTCCTCGACCTGCTTAAACCATGAGTCGTATTGGCTGATTTCGTCCTGCAACTCTCCGATAACTCGGGCCTGCGCCTCAATTTCTTTGGAATTGTTGCCGTGGGACTTTGCGGCGGCGAGATCGGCTGCGATTTGTGCGTTGCGCGCAATCCTTCGAGCACCCTCCGCCCTGCGGAGCAACTGATTCACACCGCGAACCGTTACAGAGACGGAACTCAACATCCGCAAGAGACGGCCTGGCGCGAACGCTGCTTGATCCGCCGCGAAGGCCGGGTGCCTCAGTGAGAGTTCCGGCCAGACGAGACGCGCACCGCCCTGGGGAATAGATGCGTCAACCTGGTCCAACCTGTCAGCGAGTAGTCGTTGTGACCGTGCATCGACTGCGAGGACGGGTGCCAGACCGACCAGTTCGCCGGCGGCCTTGCGCGCCAGCTGCTCGCCCGCGTCCTCACTAGCGTCGACGAGCAGGATCGGCAGGAGGCGCCCCTCTGCGGACAGTGCCTCCCACACAAAGTCCGCGTGCTGCGGGTTGACCCAGTTGAACCGCCCGTCAACCCGACTGGGTCCGGACCAGTACTGCAGGTCGCGGTCTCGTAGAAGCAGGACGAGAAGATGCGGCCGTCGGAAAAAGTCGATGCCCGTCGGCGCAAGGACACCGTCGAGGGACTCGCGCCCCAGCTCAATCCGAACGGCAGTCCTGTCACCTTCCGTGAAAACCGTAACCGCACAGATGAAGTCCGCTCGGCCACTACGACTGATCTCGGTCCTCACCGCGACGACCATCGCCATTACATCGGGAGTGCCTTCGGTGGACCAGGAGACACGGCTGTCGTTCCGGTCGTTGTTCCCGCTGACGAGAGTGATCGTCCCGTCGGTTTGGAAAGACTCGGCTTCCAGCGTCGGAGTGTGCTCAAAACTCAACCACTCCGCGAGGTGGCGCTTAACGCGGTTACGAACGTCCGTCCGCGTCAGGTCGGAGCCTTCGCTGGGACGCACGTCGACCTCAACGACGTACAGGAGTTCCACTACCCAGCTCCTTTCCCGAATCCCAACTCGACGGTAGCCGGGAGCCCCGACAATTCCGCGGAAATCATCTGCGCACCTCCCTGATTGGGCTCGATGCCTCCAGCTCGCGCCAGCCCGGAACTAGCGCAGTCATCATCGCGGCGAAGGCTTTGCCGTGGGACCGGTAGCGCAGGTGAAGCAGTTCATGTACGACCACGTAGTCCTGGAAAGCAGCTGGCATGTCCACAAGGTCTTCTGCCAGCGTGATGACACCGTCTGGCGCGCATGAGCCCCACTTCGTCGTCAGCTCGGCGATCACGATGCGCGAGGGATTTACTCGAATCTTGGTCGCCCACGCCATCGCCTTGCGGGTGAGTGCTTGATCGGCGGTCAGCGGCATCTTCGGCCTAGCCATCAGACTTTCTCCAGCACGGTCATTACGTTGTCGATGATCTCGGCGCAGGACTTCGCAGGCACCTGACTATCCAGCAGTGGTTTGTAGAGTCCACTGCGCAGGCGGCGTCGCTCGTCAGGATTTTGCTGCCAGTGCGGGAACTGATCCACCGCTACCTCGATGCTCAACGCAACCCTCTGAATATCGACCTTCAACCCACGCAACGAATGGTCGGCTTTCAATGCCGAGTAGATACCAAAGGCGCGATCCGACAGTCCGCTCTGCTTGGCGAACTCACGCAGCTTGTCCTTCTCCTCTGCAATTGCTTTGAGCTCATCTAGTGCGGCAAGACCGTTGACCTTTCGCTCTTCGAGATTTTCGATGACACGGTCGGCCTTCTCCTTGATGCTCTGGAGCGCCACCGCGGCTGCCGGGTTGTCGTCCATCTCCTTGCGTAAGCCACGCAGCAGGTTGTAGACCTTCTCCTCGGGTGGTCCGTCGTCCCTACCCAGTGCTTCCAAAGTTGGAACGTCGAACGTGGCAACCTTGGTGAACCGACCGAGACCTTCCTGAGTGACGGCCTCCTCGATCAGGCGCTTGGTCTTGTGCTCTAGGTCGGCAGTGAAGGTGGTCGCCTCGGAGTAGGCATTCCGCACGGCCGCGTAAAGGACCGATAGGCGCTTGTACGTTGCGATGTGATCGCGTAGCTCGGCTGATGGCGACAGGATCTCCCACAACGCCTCGATATCGCGGTAGTCGTCAAAGAACTTCTTGCGCTCATCTTCCGAGATGAATTTGCCGTAGACGATGCTCTCCAACTGCTCGTCAGCACCTTGGGTGCCCGTGACTTGCAGGTATTCTGCGGAGGCGGCGTCGATTTTCAGCAGCAGGTCCGCCATCAGCACATCGAGATCTTGCAGTGCTCCTTCGACGTCGGCGGAGTCAAACCGCAGTGCCTTGTGAAGTTCTTTGAGGATGCCAACAAAGTCGACGACGAGCCCCACCTTCTTCTGCACGCCATCGCCATCGACGTACGGTCGGTTGACGCGCGCCAGCGCCTGCAGCAGCACATGGTCACGCATCGGCTTGTCGAGATACATGGCGTACAAGATCGGCGCGTCGTAGCCGGTGAGCAACTTGTCAGTGACGATGAGGATCTTGGGCTGTTGTTGGGCTTTCTTGAACTGGCGCCGCACCTCTTTCTCGCGGTCGTCGGACAGCTGGAGCTCATGCACGTCGGGACGGTCGACGATATCGCTCGCATTCTTGCTGTAGACCACCTCGGACCACTCGGCCGGCAGCAGTTCGTCGAGCGCACGCTTGTACTTCGCGCACGTCTCGCGGTCCACCGCGACGAGAAAGGCCTTGTACCCCAGCGGATCTACGTTTTCCTTGAAGTGGTTTGCGACAAACTCAGCCACCTGCACCACGCGGCTATCAGAGCCTAGGAAGGTGCGCAGCCCGACTGCCCGCTGCAGCACCTTATTGAGTTCTTCGATGTCGGTGACGGCCTCGTCGGATGCGAGGGCGTAGAACTGTTCGTCTAGGTCCTCTGGCGTCATGGACATCGATGATGGCGCCAGCATGTACTTGATCGGCAGCGTGGTTTCGTCGTCGATCGACTCGATAATCGAGTACTTGTGCAGGTAGCCCTTTTCGTCTTGCGCTCCGAAGATCTGAAACGAGCTGGATCCGCCTCCCTGTGTCCCGCCGACCGGTGTGCCGGTGAAACCGATGATTGTGGCGTTGGGCACCGCCGCCATAAGGTACGAGCCCAGGTCAGCGGCGACCGACCGGTGTGCTTCGTCGATGAAGACGAAGACGTTATCGCGATTGGAGCTGTCCTTCCGGATCGTCTCGAACTTGTGGATCATCGACACGACCAGCCCGCGGAAGTCGGAATCGAAGATATCCTGCAAGTCATCTCTGCTGTTGGCACGCCGGACCGGGATGTCGTTGGCCTGCATCTCGCCGAGCAGTCGGTC
>Ga0209023_10005343_pt1 | contig 14093 bp, 16 predicted proteins | sample LakOneMetagenome_FD_187468 | JGI IMG/M metagenome (GOLD analysis project Ga0209023, IMG submission 187468) | Freshwater and sediment microbial communities from Lake Erie, Canada (SPAdes) (version 2) | ecosystem: Environmental > Aquatic > Freshwater > Lentic | place: Lake Erie, Canada...
TCGGGCGAGGGGCTGTCATGACCGGCCCAGGTGCCCCACGCGCTTGTACAGCGCATCGATCAAGCGTGTGCCGGGGAACAGGATGATGAAGTAGATGATCATCACGACCGTGAACACCTCGATCGGCCGATAGCTTTGGCCGGCGATCGTCTCGGCGCGTTTCATCAGTTCGGGCACCGCGATCACAGTGGCGATCGCGGTGTCCTTGATCGTGATCGACAGGATCGAGCCAAACGCCGGCAGCATGCGCACCAGTGCCTGCGGGAGCACGACCTTGCGCACGATCTGGACGCGCGACATGCCGAGCGCGAGCGCCGCGCGCACCTGCCCGGGCCGGATCGACTCGATGCCGGCGCGTACGATCTCGGCCACGTACGCGGCGATGTGGAACGTCAACGCCATCAGTGCGGCCCAGAACGGGTGAAAGCTGATGCCGGTCAGGAGCGGCACGCCGAAGTAGAACCACACGAGGATCACGAGCACCGGGATCGCGCGCTGCGTGTCGATGTAGAACACGATCGGCCAGCGCAGCCACGCCGGCCCGTAGACGCGGCCGAGGCCGAGCAGCGTGCCGAGCGCGAGGGCGCCGGCAGCGGTCAGCAGCGACAGCAGCAGCGTGATGCCGAGGCCGCCGAGCAGGTACCGCCAACTCTCGATCAGCGGGCCGAAATCCAGATCCACTGCGGACCTACATCGTGCCGATGATCCGCGCCTCGTCGGCGTCGAGCTTGGCCTTCATGCTGTCGTTCAGCGCCTTCAGCCAGTTCAGGTACTCCGGCTGGTTCTTGTCGATCGCCAGGCCGATCGGTGTGGCCATCTCGGTCGAGTCCTGGCAGTTGTTGCCGTCGGGCAGTGCCTTCAGGCCCTTGACCTTGCGGTTCAGCGCCTGCCACGGCACGCGATTGATCGGCGTCACGTCGGCGCGCTTGGCCATGATCTCCTCGACCGGCGCGGCGGTGCCGGCGGTCGAGACACCGCGCAGCGTCGCGTTCGGAAAGCGCTTCTTGACCCAGTTCTCCTCGCCGCCGCCGGTGAAGTACGCGACCGTCACCCCGGGCTGGTTGAACTCGTCGATCGACTTCGCATTCGCGACCTTCGGGTTGTCGGCCCGCCCGAACACGCACAGCGCGGTGCGCGAGTAGGTCACGAAGTCGACGACCTTCAGCCGCTCGGGCGTGACCGACAGCGGCGAGATCGTCATGTCGGCCTGGTTCGACGCCAGCACCGGCACCTTGGTCTCGTGCGAGACCGGCACCGGCTGCAGCTTCACGCCGAGCTGCTTGGCCGCCTCGACCGCGAGCAGCCACGCCGGGCCGGCCCAGGCATCGCCCGAGCCGGTGGTGTTCTCGACCAGCCACGGCGGGTTCGAGAGCACGGCGGCGCGCAGCACGCCGGCCTTCTTGATCGCGTCGATGCGCGCGCTCGTGCCGGGTGCCGGCACGGCCACCTGCGCCAGCGCCTGGCCGGCGAGCACGAGGCCGGCCATCAACGTCGAAAGTTTGGCGGTCGTCAGCAGCTTCATGGTTGTCTCCTGGAGGTTCTCGAGAGGGTGAGTGCGTGCTCAACGCCACGCTTGCGCGAACTCGCCGATCACGCGTTCGATGTGGGCGCGCATCGCGTCGCGCGCGCCTTGCGCATCCCGCTGCAGCAGCGCGGTGAAGACGCGCTGGTGATCGTCCTGCGACGCCTGGCGCAGCGCCGGCGTGTGGAAGTGCGCCTCCATCTGCGACCAGATCGGCGCCTTCGTGTGGTCCCACAGCGCGGTGACCATCTGGAGCAGCACGCTGTTGCCGGTCGACTCGGCGATGCGCAGATGAAAGAGTCGATCCGCCGCTTCGTTCGCCGCCTTGTCGTGCATGTGTTCGCGCATCGCGACGAGCGCGGCGAAGATGCGGTCGAGGTCCGCGTCTTGCCGGGTCACCGCCGCCACCGACGCGATTTCGGATTCGATCAGGCAGCGCGCCCGCAAGAGCTCGAATGGGCCTGGCCCATCGGCGAGCTCGAAAGTGGTCGACCGCGAGGGCGTGGCCGGCACCTCGCTGACGTAGATGCCGGAGCCGCCTCGGACTTCAACCGCACCCTGCAGTTCCAGGACGATGATCGCTTCACGAACGAGCGTCCGACTGACATTGAATCGCTCTGCCAGCGAACGCTCAGACGGAAGGCGAGCGCCAACTTCAAACTCGCCGGATGCGATCAGGGCGGCAATCCGGGCGGCCAGCTTCTGGTGCGAACGGTCGCCGGTGGCCTCGGAGGCTTCCGATGCGGTGGAGGGGGTATCGGTGGTCATCGCAGACGGGTTGGTCAGACCAGTCTACGTTTGGTTTACCAGTTTTCGTCGTCTGGTTTACCACTAGTGGCGGACGCGACGAGCGGGCCGGCGATCAATGCATCTTGTCGCGCGGAGGCTTGCGGAACGAGTCCGGCTTGTAGACGTTGCCTTCCCATTCGCCGCGCGGCTTGCGGGCGCGCTCGATCGCCTCATCCGCGACGCGCGCCGCCTCGCGGCGATGGCGGATCGAGACGAAGCCCGCGCGCACCGCGTGCACCGAGCGGCGCAGCGCGTGATCGACGCGTGCACGCGCGCGCGCACCGATCAGCAGCCGCACCAGCATCAGCACGCAGACGGCCAGCACGATGGCAGCAAGTACGCGATCGAACGACATGGGAATCTCGAGCGAGTCCGGTGAGCGCAAGGGGCAGTCTCGCCAGTGTGCCAAAGTCGATCCGACTTGGGGAACCGTTCGAGCCCAAACCCCTCACAGGGCTCGCCGATTCGAGGGTGGCCGATGCGGCCGTCTCATGGAAAGCACGGTCACCCGATCACGGGGTTGACCCCAAAGGGGGCGCTCGCGACGATGCCCTCCATCTGCCACGCACCGACGGCCCATCATGAACACGCCCGCACCGCGCCCTTCGAATCCGCCGCCGCGCCGTGAGATCGATGACGCGCAGGTGCGCGCCTGGCTGCGCTTGCGCACCGAGCTCGCCGAGCTCAACGCGCGCCTTCACTACCTGCGGCTGATCGTGCGCCTCGGCGTGCGCCGCATTCAGTAACGCGCACGACCGTCACGCCGCGGCCAGCACGCGGCCGCTCCACCGCTGCATCGCGTCGAGCAGCCCGGCGAGCACCTGCGCATCGGTGCGGCCACTGCGCGCGAGCACGTGGAAGGCGTGATCGGCGCCGTCGACCGGTTCGAGCGTCGCACGCGCCCCCAGGGCATCGACGGTGGCGCGCAGCAGCGCTGGATCGGCCAGTTCGTCGCGCGTGCCCTGCAGGAACAGCATCGGACACGACACGTCGCGCAAGTGCGCCGCACGTTCGACGCCCGGCTTGCCGGCCGGGTGCAGCGGGAAGGCAAAGAACGCCAGGCCGCGCACGCCGGGCAACGGCGCGGCGGCCTGCGCCTGCGACGTCATGCGCCCGCCGAACGACTTGCCCCCCGCGAGCAACGGCACCCCGGGCAAGCGCTGCGCGGCGGCGTCGACGGCGGCGCGCACCGCGGCGTGCGCGACCTTCGGCGGATCGGGCCGCTTGCTGCCTTGCTCCATGTACGGAAACTGATAGCGCAGGCAAGCCATTCCGCGGGCCGCGAGGCCGGCGGAGACCGCGCGCATGAACGCGTGCTGCATCCCGGCGCCCGCGCCGTGCGCGAACACATAGCAGGCGTGCGGCGCCGGGGGACTTTCGAGCAGCGCCGAGACCGACCCGGCCGAGCCGACGGCCAACGTCAGGGGAACGGTGTCGATCGGGTCCGCGCTCATCGCAACGCCTGCAGCGTCAGCGCATCGCGATCGCCGTGGTAGTACGCGTCGAGCACGCCGGCGTAGATCGGCTGATCCGCGGCGACGACCTCGAACAGCGTCATGCATGAGCGCAGCTTCATCGCGTCGATGCTGCCGAAGATCTGCTCGGCCGTCTTGCCGCGCGTGCCGAGGACCAGCGTGCTGCACTCCACCAGCCGTGCGCCGAGCAGCGGGTGCGCGCTGTACGCGCGCGCCTCTTCGACCGAGGCGATGCCATAGCGCAGTGCGGTCGAGCTGCGCCCGAGCGCGCGCAGCTGCGGGAAGACGAACCACATCCAGTGACTGCGCTTGGCGCCGGCCGCGAGCTCGGCGACGACGTTGGCGTACACCGGCGCCTGCGCCTCGACAAAGCGCTGCAGGTCGAACGACGCGCCGGTTGGCACCCTCATCGCGCCGCCGTGCCTACATCACCGCCCCGAGCGCCCAGGGCACGAACTCGTTCTGACCGTAGCCGTGGACCTCGCTCTTGGTCTTCGCACCCGATGCGGTGGCCAGCATCAGCCGGAAGATGCGCTCGCCCATCGCATCGACACTGCTGCCGCCGTCGATCACTTCGCCGCAGTTGATGTCGATGTCGTCCTCCTGCTTGACCCACAGTGCCGTGTTGGTCGACAGCTTCAATGACGGCGACGGCGCGCAGCCATAGGCCGAGCCCCGGCCGGTCGTGAAGCAGATCAGGTTGGCGCCGCCGGCGACCTGGCCGGTCGCGCTGACCGGGTCGTAGCCCGGCGTGTCCATGAACACCAGGCCCTTGGTCGTGACTGGCTGCGCGTACTCGAACACATCCGTCAGGTTCGTCGTGCCGCTCTTGGCAATCGCCCCGAGGCTCTTCTCGAGGATCGTCGTGAGCCCGCCGGCCTTGTTGCCCGCCGACGGGTTGTTGTCCATCTCCTGGTCGTTGCGCGCGGTGTACCGCTCCCACCATTGGATGCGCTCGATCAGCTTGCCGGCGACGGCCGTGCTCACCGCGCGACGGGTCAACAGATGCTCGCCGCCGTAGATCTCCGGAGTCTCGGACAGGATCGCCGTCCCGCCATGGCGAACCAGGCGATCGACCGCCGCGCCGAGCGCCGGGTTCGCGCTGATGCCGGAGTAGCCATCCGACCCGCCGCACTGCAATCCGACCGTAATGTGCGCTGCGCTGACCGGCTCGCGCTGCACGCGGTTGGCTTCCTCGAGCAGCCACTGCACGAGCTCGACGCCGTGCGCCACCGTCTTAGCGGTGCCGCCGGTGTCCTGGATGTTGAACGTGTGGAACTGCGTGCCTGTCGACAGGCTCTCCTGCTCCATCAATCCGGAAATCTGATTCGTCTCGCAGCCGAGACCGACGACGAGGATGGAGGCGAAGTTCGGGTGCCGCGCATACCCACCGAGCGTGCGCCGCAACACCTGCAGCGGTTCGCCGACGCTGTCGGTCGCGCAGCCCGCGCCGTGGGTCAGCGCGATCACGCCGTCGACGTTCGGGTACTTCGCGAGCGCCTCCGGATGGATGTCGCGCCGGAAGCGATCGGCGATCGCGCGTGCGACCGTCGCCGAGCAGTTCACCGAGGTCAGGATGCCGATGTAGTTGCGCGTCGCGATGCGGCCGTCGGCGCGCTTGATGCCCATGAAGGTCGCGGGTTCGGCGACGTAGTCGGTCGCCTGTGCGCCGGTCGTCGACGCGTAGTCGCGCGCGAAGCTGCTGAACTCCAGGTTGTGCGTGTGCACGTGCTGGCCGGCGGCGATCGGCTGCTTCGCGGTGCCGATGATCTGGTTGTAGCGCCGCACGGGTTGCCCCGCATCGATCGCCCGTACCGCGATCTTGTGGCCCGGCGGCACCAGCCCGATCACGGTGATGCCTTCGCTCGCGATCGCCGTCCCGCCGACGAGTTGCGTGCGTGCGATCACGACATCATCGGCGGGATGAATGCGGATCACGAGCGAATCGGACATCGCCGGCTCCTGTTCAGTTGTCGATCAGCGCCGGGTCCCAGGCCCGCACGGACTGCTGCTGCTCGCCCAGGCCCTCGATGCCCAGGCGCATCGTGTCGCCCGCCTTCAGGTACACCGGGCTCGGCTTCTTTCCCATGCCGACGCCGGGCGGCGTGCCGGTCGTGATCAGGTCGCCGGGGAGCAGCGTCATGAAGCGGCTGATGTAGCTCACGAGATGAGCGACGTTGAAGATCATCGTCTTGGTGCTGCCGTTCTGCATGCGCTGGCCGTTCACGTCCAGCCACATCGGCAAGGCCTGCGGATCGGGCACGTCATCGGCGGTGACGAGCCACGGGCCGACCGGACCGAAGGTGTCGCAGCCCTTGCCCTTGTCCCACGTGCCGCCGCGCTCGATCTGGTACTCGCGCTCTGACACGTCGTTGACGACGCAATAGCCCGCGACGTGCTTGAGCGCGTCGGCCTCCGACACGTAGCGGGCCTTCGTGCCGATCACGACGCCGAGCTCGACCTCCCAGTCGCTCTTGACCGAGCCTTGCGGCAGCACGACCGGGTCGTTGCAGCCGACGATGCAACTCGTCGTCTTCGTGAACAGAACCGGCTCGGCCGGCACCGCCAGGCCCGATTCGGCAGCGTGGTCGGCGTAGTTCAGGCCGACGGCGATGAACTTGCCGACGCCGCTCCACGGCGGGGCGATCCGACCCGGGTTCGCGACCACCGGCAGGCTGGCGACGTTGACGTCGCGCAGCCGTTGCAGGCCATGCGGCGTCAGCGTCTGCGCGGTGATGTCGGCGAGCTCGCCCGACAGGTCGCGCACGGCGCCTTGCGCGTCGACGAGTCCGGGTTTCTCTGCGCCCTTGGCGCCGTATCGCATCAATTTCATGAACGAGATTCCTTGTCGGTGGAGTGAGTGGCGGTGATGGTGACCAGGCCGATCAATTGGACCAGCCGCCGTCGATGACTTGTGCGGTGCCGGTCGTGAACGCGGATTCGTCCGAGGCGAGATAGACCGCGAGCGCCGCGATCTCGGCCGCGGTGCCGACGCGCCCCATCGGTTGGCGCGCGACGAACCACGCTTCGGCCTGCTCCAGGGTCTGGTTCGTGCTCTTCGCCAGCGCCGTCATGCGGTCGCGCAGTGAGGGCGATTCGACCGTGCCCGGGCAGATCGCGTTGCAGCGCACGCCGCGCGTGATGTAGTCGGCGGCGATGGACTTGGTCATGCCGATCACGGCGGCCTTGGTCGCGCCGTAGACGAACCGGTTCGGGGCGCCCTTGATGCTGCCGGCCACCGAGGCGACGTTGATGATCGAGCCGCCGCCGCCCTCCAGCATTGCCGGGAGGAACGCGCGCGTCATGCGATACATCGCACGCACATTCAGGTCGATCGAGAAGTCGAACGCCTGCTCGTCGCAATCGAGGATCGTGCCGGCGTGCACATAGCCCGCGCCGTTGAAGAGGATGTTCACCGGGCCGGCCTCCTTCGCCGCGGCGAGGATGGCCTTCGGGTCGGTCACGTCCAGGCGTCGCGGCGTGCAGCCGGCCAGGCTGGCGAGCAGGCCCTCGTTGATGTCGGTCGCGATCACGCGCGCGCCTTCGCGCACGAACGCCTCCGCGGTCGCGCGACCGATGCCCTGGCCCGCGGCGGTGACGAATGCGGTCTTGCCCTTCAGGCGATTGCTCATGGTGGTGGTGTTCTCCGGTTCGTTATCGAATGGTATGCGCGGCACGCGCGCGGTGCACGAGTTCGTCCCAACGCCACGCGATGCCGAGACCGGGCGCGTCCGGCGCGACGGCATGGCCGTCCTGGATCGCGAGGCGGCTCGTCGCGACCGCGTCGAGCTGCGGGATGTATTCGACCCACGCGGCGGCCGGCGTCGCCGCGCACAGCGAAACATGCAGCTCCATCAGAAAGTGCGGGCAGACCGGCAGGTTGAAGCAGTCGGCCATGTGCGCGACCTTCAGCCACGGCGTGATGCCGCCGATGCGCGCGACATCGACCTGGATGATCGAGGCCGCGCCACTCTGGACGTAGGCCGCGAATTGCGTCGGCGAGTACAGCGACTCGCCGACGGCGATCGGCACGGCGCTCGCCGCCGCGAGGCGCTGGTGTCCGATCAGGTCGTCGGCCGGCAGCGGCTCCTCGAACCAGGCGATGCCGAGCTCGGCGTAGCGCGGTGCACGCCGCAGCGCTTCGGCCAGCGTGAAGCACTGGTTCGCGTCGACCATGATCTCGAAGCCGTCGCCGACCGCGTCGCGCACCGCGCGCAGGCGCGCGACATCGTCGCTCACGTGCGGCTTGCCGACCTTGATCTTGGCACCCTTGAAGCCCGCTTCCTTCGCGGCGACGGTTTGCTCCACGAGCGACTCGATCGACAGATGCAGCCATCCGCCCTCGGTGGTGTAGACCGGGATGCGCTGCTTCGCGCCCCCGGCGGCGAGCCACAGCGGTTGCCCGTCGCGGCGGCAGCGCCAGTCCCACAGGGCGGTGTCGATCGCGGCCAGTGCGAGGCTGGTGATCGCACCGACCGTGGTCGCGTGCGTCATGAACATCAGCTCGCGCCAGATCGACTCGATCTGCGCCGGATCGCGGCCGATCAGCTTCGGTGCAAGGTGATCGCGCAGCAGCGCGAGCACCGACGAGCCGCCGGTGCCGATCGTGTAGCTGTAGCCGATGCCCTCGCTGCCATCGTCGCAACGGATGCGCACGATCGGTGTCTCCTGCGTGACGAACGACTGGATGGCGTCACTGCGGGGGACGGGCGGGGGGAGGTCGACTTGCAGCAGTTCGACTTCGGTGATGCGGGTCATGTGCGTATGACGTGACGTGCGCGGCCAAGGCGCATGGGGTCATCCTGGGGCACTCCGGCTTCGATGGTCGCCGCTGCGCGGCGACTCCCCTGCGGTGCTCGGTCCAAGGGTCGCGCAGCGAGTTCGGCCGCGCGACCCTTGGACCGAGCACCGCAGTGCAGTCGGCCCGCAGGGCCGACCGCCACCGTTGAGCCCCCGCCGGGTACCGCCTGCCGCGAGCGCGCCGACCGACGCACGCCATAAGGCCGCAACCGCAACCTCACTTCAACATCCCCATGTACTGCGGCAACCACAACGTGATCTGCGGGATGTAGGTGATCGCCGCGAGCGCAAGCAGCAAAGGAATCAACCACGGCACGATCGCCATCGTGGTGCGCTCGACCGACATCTTCGAGATCCGCGCGAGCACGAACAGCACCATCCCGAGCGGCGGGTGCAGCAGCCCGACCATCAGGTTCAGCGTCATGATCAGGCCGAAGTGGATCGGGTCGATGTGCAGCTTCAGCACGATCGGCAGCAGGATCGGTACGAGGATCGTGATCGCCGCGATCGTGTCGATGAAGCAGCCGACGAACAGGATCAGCACATTCGCGAGCAGCAGGAATACCCACTTGTTCTGCGTCACCGCGAGGATCCAGTCGGCGAGCAATTGCGCTGCCTGCGTGGTCGTCAACAGCCACGCGAAGATCGACGCGGCCGTGACGATGAACAGCACCGACGCGGTCGTCTCGATCGTGTCGAAGGTCGCCTTCGCAAGCGTCTTGAACGTCATCGAGCGGTAGCGCACCAGGCCGAGGAACAGCGCCCAGATCACCGCGGCCATTGCCGCCTCGGTCGGCGTGAACCAGCCCATCGTCATGCCGCCGATCAGGATCACCGGCGCCATCAGCGCCATCACCGCCGAGAAGTTGAAATACCAGTCCAGCGCGAGCAGCACCGCGAACGCGCCGCCGGCGGCGAGGTTGACCGACACGCCCGCGTACGTCGTCAGCAGCCACACGGCAAAAGGGAACGCGAGCACGATGACGATCTCGAGCGTCGCCTCGCCCAGGCGCGACCAGACGAACGGCGTGTCCGCGCCCCAGCCGTTCTTGCGTGCGAAGTACGCGACCGTGAACATCATCAAGAGCGTCATGAACAGCCCCGGCAGGATGCCGGCGACGAACAGCGCGCCGATCGAGACGTTGGCCATCATCCCGTAGATGACGAACGGCAGCGACGGCGGGATGATCGGCCCGAGCGTGGCCGACGCCGCGGTCACGCCAACCGAGAACTCGGTCGTGTAGCCGTGGTCCTTCATCGCCTTGATCTCGATCGCGCCGAGGCCGGCGGCGTCGGCAATGGCGGTGCCGCTCATGCCCGAGAAGATCACCGAGCCGATGATGTTGACCTGGCCCAGCCCGCCCTTCATCCAGCCCACCAACGCGACCGCGAAGTTGTAGATGCGCCCGGTGATGCCGGCGACGTTCATCAGGTTGCCGGCGAGGATGAAAAACGGCACCGCCAGCAGCGGGAACGATTCGATGCCCGCGATCATGCGCTGGGCGACGACGATGTCGGGCACGCTACCGGAGACCAGGATGTAGACGAGCGACGCGCCCGCCATTGCCACCGCGACCGGCAGGCCGAACAGCATCAGCGCGAGAAAGCCGAAGATCAGGATCGCCATGGTGCTGCTCCGTTGCTCACTCGTCCGCGCCGTCGTAGGCTTCGGGCCGCTCGAGGATCGAGTAGCCCTGCACGAAGTTGACCCAGCTCACCTGCACCGAACGGACCAGCATCAGCGCGAAGCCCGCGAACGCGAGCCAGTAGACGTGGCTCTTGTTCCACTCGATCGTGGTCATCGGCTCGTTGTCGACCGCGAGCGCATAGCGCGCGACCAGCCATGCGACGTAAGCGAAGAACGCGGTGCGCGCCACATCGACGAGCGTCGAGCAGATGCGCGCCGCGGCCGCCGGCAGATAGCGGTACAGGATGTTGACCTGGATGTGCCGGCTGCGCCGCACGCACATCGCCGAGCCGATGAAGACCACCGGGATCAGGCAGTAGACCGCGAGTTCCTCGGTCCAGGCGTAGGAGCTGTTCAGCACGTAGCGGCTGAAGAACTGCAGGAACACCAAGCCCGACATCAGCCAGAAGAAGCCGAAGCAGATCCAGTCTTCGACCGAATAGCCGCCGAGGTCCACCTCGTGGTGGTCGGCCTCGGCGAAGCTCGCGACCAGCTCTTCGGCCGCGACCTCGTGCGGCGCGTTCAGGTTGTCGGCGACAGCGGACATGAGACCTTCCTCTAAGTGGACATTGCGGGCCGAGCGCCGGGCCGCTCCCAAGCCGGCCCGCATCCCCTCGGGGGATCGGTCGACGTACTCGTCGGGCGAGGGGTTGTCACTTAATGGCTTCGATCTTGTCCCAGTCGGCCTTCTGGTAGCCGAAGGACTCGAACGTCACATTCTTCAGCACCGTATCGCGGAAGTCGTTCTTGTCGACCTCGACGACGTTGATCCCCTTGCCCTTGAAGATGCCGACGAGCTCCTTCTCGCGTGCGGCGACCTCGCTCGAGGCCTTCACCGAGGCCTCCTGCGCGACATCGGTGAAGATCTTCTTGTCGGCGTCCGACAGCTTCTTCCACAGACCGCCGGCGATCACGGTGTTGAGGTGGTCGACGATGTGGCCGGTCAGCACGATGTTCTTCTGCACCTCGAAGAACTTCTTCGCCTCGATCGTCGTCAGCGGATTCTCCTGTGCTTCCACGGTGCCGTTCTGCAGCGCGAGGTAGACCTCGGCGAACGCGATCGGCGAGGTGTTGGCGCCGCAGGCGCGCGGCATCGCCAGGTACGCCGGCACGTCGGGCACGCGGATCTTCAGGCCCTTCATGTCGGCGCACTTCGTGATCGGCTTGTTGCTCGTCGTGTGGCGCACGCCGTAGTAGGTCGTCGCGACGATGTGGTTGCCGCTCTTGTCCTCGTAGCCCTTGGTGAGCTCCTTGTAGATGTCGCTCTTCGTGTAGGCGAGCAGGTGCTCGACACCGCGGAAGGTGTACGGGTAGTACGTGACGCCGATGCGCGGGAAGGTCTTTGCCGCAAAGCTCGAGCCGGAGATGATGATGTCGACGGTGCCCAGCGTCAGGCCCTGGTTGATGTCGTTCTCCTTGCCGAGCTGCGAGGCCGGATAGACGTCGATGTGATAACGCCCGGCGGTGCGCTTTTCGATCTCCTGCGCGGCCCAGACCGACGAGGTGTGGAACGGCTCGGAGGTCTCGTAGACATGCGCCCACTTCAGCTTGGTCTGCTGTGCGAACGCGCTTCCGCCCGCAGCGGCGAGTGCGAGTGCGAGGGCGAGGAGGGTCATCGTCGTCTTCTTCTTCAGCATGCGTGTCTCCAGTGTCGGTTTCGAATTGAGGGGGCGGAACAGCGAGTTCAGTCGGCCACGACCTGCACCTTGGTGCTGCGGGTGCGGTCGGCCGCGAGCTCGAAGGCTTCGAGCGAGCGGCTCAGGGGGATCTGCGCGGACAGCAGCGGCCGCACGTCGACGCGGCGGGTGCGCAGGTACTGCACGGCCCAGTCGAACGCTTGCGCGGCGCGGAACGCGCCGACGTAGTCGAGCTCGCGCGCCATGATGCTGTTGGCCGGGAACATCACGCCGTCGTTGGGCAGCGTGCCGACCTGCACGATGCGGCCCCCTTTGCGTGCGGCCTTCAGGCACGTCGCCAGCGCCGCCGGGCTGCCGGCGGCTTCGATGCAGATGTCGGCGATGTCGGTGATGTCCGCGTCGCTCGCCTGATCCGAGCGGATCAGGCGATCGGCGCCGACGCTTCGGGCCGTCTGCAGCGGTCGTTCGGCGATGTCGCAGACGATGATGTGCGCTGCGCCGTTGAGCCTCGCGGCGATCACGCTCATCGAGCCGATGGTGCCGCCGCCCGTCACCAGCACGGTCTTGCCGGTGAGGTTGCCGGCACGGTGCACCGCATGCAGGCCGATCGACAGCGGCTCGGCGCACGCGAGTTCGCCGAGCGAGATGTCTTCGGTCACCGGGGTCAGCTGCCGCTCGCCCATCACGAAGCGCTCGCGGAACATGCCCTGCACGTGCGGGTAGACGCTCGCGCTGCCGAGGAAGCGCATGTTTCGGCACAGGTTCAGCCGGCCGTCGCGGCAGTAGTCGCACTGGCCGCAGGCGTGCGACGGATTGATCGCGACCTTGTCGCCCACCTTCACGCGCGACACCGCGGCACCGATGCGTGCGACCGTGCCGGAGACCTCGTGCCCCGGGATGAGCGGCTCGCGCATCACGAACGCGCCGACGCGGCCGTGCTGGTAGTAGTGCAGATCCGAGCCGCAGATGCCGCCGGCACCCAGGCGCATCTCGACGTCGTGGGGGCCCAGCTCCGCCGGGGCGTCGTCTTCGAGGCGCAGGTCCTTCGCGCCGTGGATTCTGCAGGTCAGGGACATGTCTTTCCTTTCGATCGAACCTTCAGGCGGCTTCGTTGTCAGGCCGCTTTTCGGCGTGTGCTCTTGCGCGGTGCGGCGTTGGCGCTTGCGCTGCCGGCCGCGGGCCAGTTCGCGGTGAACCGGTCATGCGAGTTGGCGAGATGCGCGGCCATCGCCGCACGCGCGGCGTCGGGCGCATGGTGCGCGATGGCGTCGACGATCGCCTGGTGCTCGGCGATCGCCATCTGCCAGCTGCGCACGCTCTCGAAGTGGGTGCCGAGCTGTTCGAACAGCGGGTTGTGGCGCTCGTCGAACAGCTCGCAGACGATGCGATGCAGCACCGAGTTCTCGCTCGCCTCGGCGATGCGTTCGTGGAACAGCCGGTCGCCGCGCGTCGGCAGGTGGCCGGCGTCGACCTCGTGCTGCATCAGCGCGAGCGCATTGCGCAGGCCGACGATCTGCGCCTTCTTCATGTGCGTCGCGGCGTGCGCGGCGAGTTCGGACTCGATCAGCTGGCGCGCACGGATCGTCTCGAGCGGGCCTTCGCCACCGACGCGACGCTGCTCGCGCGGATCGTGCGGCCGCACGTAGATGCCCGAGCCCATCCGCACCTCGACCAGCCCTTCGACCTCGAGCGCAATCAGCGCTTCGCGCACCGACGGGCGCGACACGCCGAGCTGCAGCGCCAGATCGCGCTCCGGCGGCAGCCGCGTGCCGACCTCGTACTCGCCGTGCTCGATCAGGCTGCGCAGCTGGTCGGCGATCTGGCGGTACAGGCGGCGCGGTTCGATCGTCTGGATCGGCATCGAGGTGGGCGTGGGCGGCTAGGAGGTAAAGTGGCCTGACCAATCAGTAAAGAATAGTTGACCCTGGCGAAAGCCGTCAACATCGGGTTTGCCCGCACCTCGGCGTGCCGCGAGCGCCGGCCGCACCCTCAACAATGTCCCGCATGGATCAACCCGACCCTCCTCCACATCGACCGCGCCGGCGCTGGCTCGGCAGCCTGATCGCGATCGTCTGTCTGGCGGCGCTCGGCGGCCTCGCGTGGACCCTGACGCACCAGCCGAAATCGACCGACGCCGCCGGCCAGCGCGTCGGCGGCGGTCCGGGCGGCCCCGGCGCTGGCGG
>Ga0209023_10005344_pt1 | contig 14092 bp, 14 predicted proteins | sample LakOneMetagenome_FD_187468 | JGI IMG/M metagenome (GOLD analysis project Ga0209023, IMG submission 187468) | Freshwater and sediment microbial communities from Lake Erie, Canada (SPAdes) (version 2) | ecosystem: Environmental > Aquatic > Freshwater > Lentic | place: Lake Erie, Canada...
TGAAGACCTCACCCTCAGGGGTGAGGACCTCAACTGTGAATGTATTTTCGCCGGCCAACTTCCCAGAAGCCCTTAGCTCTTGCCCTGCTCGATGACCTGGTCGATCGAGCCCTTCATGTAGAAGGCGCTCTCGGCGTATTCGTCCATCTCGCCGTCGAGGATCATGCGGAAACCGCGGACGGTTTCGGCGACCGGCACGTACTGGCCCGGGGATCCGGTGAACTGCTCGGCGACGAAGAACGGCTGCGACAGGAATCGCTCGATCTTGCGGGCACGGTAGACCAGAACCTTGTCTTCATCGGCCAGTTCGTCGATGCCGAGAATGGCGATGATCTGCTGGAGCTCGCTGTAGCGCTGCAGGATCTGCTGGACCTCGGTCGCGGTGTTGTAGTGCTCCTCGCCGAGAATGTCGGGCTTGAGGATGGTCGACGACGAATCGAGCGGATCGACGGCCGGGTAGATGCCCTTCTCCGAGATCGCACGCGAAAGCGCGGTGGTCGCGTTGAGGTGAGCGAACACCGAGGCCGGGGCCGGGTCGGTGTAGTCGTCGGCCGGGACGTAAATCGCCTGGACCGAGGTGACGGAGCCACGAGCGGTCGAGGTGATCCGTTCCTGGAGCTGACCCATTTCGGTTTCCAGCGTCGGCTGGTAACCGACGGCGGAGGGCATGCGGCCTAGAAGGGCCGAAACCTCGGAGCCGGCCTGGGTGAACCGGAAGATGTTGTCGATGAAGAGCAGCACGTCCTGGCCGCCGGCCTCGCGGTAGTACTCGGCCATGGTCAGACCGGACAGGGCGACTCGGAGACGGGCTCCGGGAGGCTCGTTCATCTGGCCGAAGACCATCATCGTCTTGTCGATGACGCCCGACTCGGTCATTTCGATGTAAAGGTCGGTGCCCTCACGGGTACGTTCGCCGACGCCGCAGAAGGCGGAAAGTCCGCCGTGCTCCTGTGCGATGTTGTGGATCAGTTCCTGGATCAGAACGGTCTTGCCGACTCCGGCGCCGCCGAACAGGCCGATCTTGCCGCCCTTCACGTACGGGGCGAGGAGGTCGACGACCTTGATGCCGGTCTCGAGGATCTCCTGGTTCGGGGTCAGGTCGGTCGCGTCCGGCGAGGGACGGTGGATCGGCCAACGCTCGACGTCGGCGGGCAGCGGGTCGCCACCGTCGATCGGCTCGCCGAGCAGGTTGAAGATCCGGCCGAGCGTGACGTCGCCTACCGGGACGGTGATCGGTCCGCCGGTGTCGGCAACCCGGTCGCCACGGCGCAGGCCGTCGGTGGCGTCCATGGCCACGGTGCGGACGCGGTCGTCGCCGAGATGCTGCTGGACTTCACAGACCAGGTTCTGGGCTTCGCGACCTTCGGCCGCATCGACCTGGATCTCGACGGCCGAGTAGATCTCGGGAAGTTTGTCGGGGAACACGACGTCGACGACGACGCCCTGAATTTCCTCGATTCGTCCAATATTTCCGTTGTTCTCTGACATATCTCCAGTTCCAGTTTCAGTCGGTGACGTCGCTTAGCCGAGCGCCTCCGCGCCGCCTACGACTTCCAGAATTTCCTGCGTGATCTCGGCCTGACGAACCCGGTTCATTTCCAGGGTCAGGTCGTCGATCATGGTTTCCGCGTTCTCGGCCGCGCTGCGCATGGCCGTCATTCGAGCCCCGAGTTCGGACGCTGCCGACTCGAGGAGGTTGCGGTAAAGCGAAGTGTTCACGTAATCGGGGATAACCGTGGCGAGCAGCTGCTCTGCCTCCGGCTCGTATTCCCAGGAAGCGCGGGCATGGGCTTCGGCCAGTTCGCCGGAAACCTCTTCCCCGCCTTCGTCATCCGAGCCTTCACCGATCACTTCCGCTTCCTGGACCGGGAGCAGAATCAGTCGGTGGACGTGCTGGGTGAGCGGTGACACGTAACGGTTGTAGATCACTTCCACCCGGTCGACTTCACCGTCGACGTAGGCAGATGCGAGGGTCTCGCCGATCTCGCGGGCATCCGAGAAAGCGGGACGATCGGTGAAACCGGTCCACGAGTTCTTCGGCTCGGCCTTGCGGAAGGTGAGAGCACCGTCGCCGCGGCGGCCGACCGCGTAGAAAACCGTTTCGATGCCTTCGGCCTTGAGCTCATCACGGCGGTTGAGGCCGTCACGAAGGATGTTGGCGTTGAAGGCACCGGCAAGACCACGGTCGCCGGTCACCAGCAGCAGGGCGACGTTCTTGACGTTCTCCCGCTGCTCGAGGATCGGCACCTGGGTAATTGAACCGGCCTGATCGGCCGCGCGCTGGGTCATGCGCCGCATCGCCTGGGCGTACGGACGCAGATGCTGAATGCGCATCTCCGCCCGACGCAGCCGGGCGGCAGCCACCATCTCCATCGCCCGCGTGATCTGGCGGATGTTCTTGACGCTGGTGATCTGGTTTGTGACTTCTTTACGGTTGGCCATTCAGTTCCCTTGCCTTGCGGCAGGTTCGGAGGATTGCTGCCTAGGCGGCAGCAGTTGCCTCCTCGTCGACGACTTCCGTGCCGGCCGAGTCAGGCTCGACGGCGTGGGCCGAATCAACACGGTCGGATTCACCCTCGGCAAGCGGTTCACCGTTCTCGTCGAAATCGGGACCGAAGTCGTCGACGAACTGCGCAATCGCGTCGCCGAGTTCCTTCTCGTCCTCTTCGGGGAAGAGGCCGGTTTCGTTGATCCGGTTGCAGAGTGCCTCGTTGTCCGAGTGAAGTCGGGCAAGCAGGTCGACCAGGAAGTCCTGGACACGCTCGGTCTTGATCCGGTCGAGGTATCCACCGGTGCCGGAGTAGATCGAAGCGACCTGGTCGGCGACCGAAAGGGCGTCGCGCTCGTTCTGCTTGAGCAGCTCGACCAGACGCTCACCGCGGGCCAGCGTGCGCTGGGTTTCCGCGTCGAGTTCCGATCCGAACTGGGCGAAGGCGGCGAGGTCGCGGTACTGGGAGAGCTCACCCTTCATCTTGCCGGCGACCTTCTTCATGGCCTTGGTCTGGGCGTCACCACCGACTCGCGACACCGAGATGCCGACGTTGATGGCGGGGCGCACACCCGAGTTGAAGAGGTCCGACTCGAGGAAGATCTGACCGTCGGTGATCGAAATTACGTTGGTCGGAATGTAGGCCGAGACGTCGTTGGCCTGGGTCTCGATGATCGGCAGCGAGGTGAGTGAACCTCCACCCTCGGCGTCGCTCAGCTTGACCGCCCGCTCGAGCAGACGCGAATGCAGGTAGAAGACGTCACCGGGGTATGCCTCACGTCCCGGCGGGCGCCGCAGCAGCAGCGACATCTGGCGGTACGCGTAAGCGTGCTTGGTGAGGTCGTCGTAGATGCAGAGAGCGTGTCCGCCCTTGTAGAGGAAGTACTCGGCCATTGCCGTACCGGCGTAAGGCGCGATGAACTTGATCGGGGCGGCTTCGTCGGCCGGAGCGGCAACGATGATCGTGTTCTCCATGGCGCCGGCGGCCTCGAGGACCTCGCGCACCTGGACGATCGTCGACATCCGCTGACCGATCGCAACGTAGACCGAGATGACTCCCGAATCCTTGTTGTTGATGATCGAGTCGATCGTGACCGAGGTCTTGCCGGTCTGGCGGTCGCCGATGATCAGCTCTCGCTGGCCACGGCCGACCGGAATCATTCCGTCGATCGACTTGATGCCGGTCTGCATCGGCTCACGGACGGGCTGACGGGCAACCACGCCGGGGGCCTTGAATTCGGCCGGGCGGGACTTGCCGCTGTTGATGTCACCCTTGCCGTCGAGCGGACGACCCAGCGGGTCGACCATGCGGCCGAGGAATTCCTCGCCGACGGGAATCTCGAGCAGGCGGCCGGTGCGCTTCACCGTGTCGCCTTCGACGATCTTGTCCCAGTCGCCGAACAGCACGGCACCGACGTTGTCGGCTTCGAGGTTCAGGGCGAGTCCGGTCACTCCATGGGGGAGATCGAGCATCTCCAGCGCCATGCAGTTGTCGAGTCCGTGAATACGGGCGATACCGTCAGCGACCGAGAGCACGGTGCCGACTTCGGTCAGGTCGGCGCTACCGGGGTCGATGCCCTCGATGCGCTGCCGCAGAATGCTGGCAATCTCATCTGGCTTGATCTGCATCTCGGTCTAAATCCTCCTTAGGCCGCCTGAGCCACGCTCTGGCGGAGTTTCTCCAAGTTGTTGCGAATGCTGCTGTCGAGAACCATGTTCCCGACCTGAAGTACGAGTCCGCCGATGATCTTCTCGTCGACGCGACTGGTCAGGTCCACCTGCTTGCCGGTCTGTTTCTCGACCGCGCTGGCGACTTCCTGAGCGACTGTCGGATCAAGTTCCACCGCGCTGGTGACGGTGACTTCGATCCGGTTGTTTTCCTTCTTCCAAAGTTCATCGAAACGCTGCCGGATGCGGAAAATCGCCGGCATCCTGTGCTTTTCGATCAGCAGTTCGAGGAAGTTGCGAACCTCGGGGTTTGCCCCTTCGACGGCCTTGTTGAGGCCGTCGGTCTTCTCGTTCGAGGAGAAGGAAGGGCTGAAGAAGAAGACCGCGAGTTCACGGTTTTCTTCCAGGGCATCACTGAACTGTGCAAGCTGCGCCTGCACTTCGTCCAGATTGCCCTTCTCCCTGGCTACGCCAAAGAGGGACTCGGCATATACCCGAGCCAGCTCTTCCATCAGTTGTTCCGTTCCTCGCCGGCCAGGGCCGAGAAGTCGACCTCGCGCAGCGCGTCTTCAACCAGCTCCTTGTGGGCCTGGTCGTCGAGCGACTTGCGGGTCACCTGCTCGGTGGCCAGAATGGTCAGGTTGGCGACTTCCTTGCGGATGTCGTCCAGGGCACGGGCCTTTTCGGACTCGATGTCCTTGCGCGCGGCTTCAACCAGCTCCTCGCGCTTGGCCTGGCCATCAGCAGACGCCTCGGCCTTGGTGTGTTCGGCGGCCTTGCGGGCTTTGGTGACGATTTCGTCGGCCTGCTCGCGGGCTTCCGTCAGGCGCTGACGGTAATCCGCCAGCATCTTGTCCGACTCTTCCTTCGACTTTTCGGCTGCCTCGAGGCTTTCGCGGATTGTGGCCGCGCGCTTGTCGAGGGCTTCACCGATCTTCGGGAAGGCGAACTTCTTCAGCACCAGGAAGGTGAAGCCGAAGAGCACCAGGGTCCAGATCATCAGACCCAGCCCCGGCGTCACCAGGAAGCTGCCGCCCTCTTCCTCGCCCGCCGCGGCAGAAGCCAGCGGCAGAGCGGTAAGGATATGTGAGAGAACAGGCTCCATAGTGGCCTACAGGAAGAACGCGATGAGCGCGAAGATGAAGGTGTAGAAGGCGACGGCCTCGGTCAGAGCGAAGCCGAGCCAACGGATCGACTGAAGCTCGGAAGCGAGTTCAGGCTGACGGGCAACCGACTCGATTTCCTTACCGAAGATGAAGCCGATGCCGATGCCGGCACCAATCGAACCGAGACCGGCGCCGACGCCGAGGGCGATCGCCTTGCCGGCGTCAGTGACATCGCCGGTGACTTCGGCGAGGGGCACGATGGAACTGGGATCCATTACAGGGACTCCTTTTTAGTGGCTTTCGGCGGTAGCTCCGCCGATGTAGATAGCGGTCAGGATGGAAAAGATGAACGCCTGCAGGGTGGCGACGATGCCAACCTCGAACACGTAGAAGGCAAATGCCATCGGGTAGGTCAGCACGCCAAGAGCGGCGATGCCGAGCAGGACTGCCAGGCCGCCACCCATGAAGAGCAACAGCAGGTGGCCGGCGAGGATGTTGGCGAAAAGTCGTACCGAGAGCGAAATCAGCCGGACGAAGTGGGAAACCACTTCGATCATGAAGATGGCCGCCTTGCCGAAGGGATTCATGTCCTCGAGACCCGAGGGCAGCCAGCTGGCCAGATACTTGATCGGGCCCTTGGCGATGACGCCTTCGACGTGGTAGGCGATCCAGACGATCAGGGTCAGGACGATCGGGATCGCGATGTTCGCGGTCGCCGCGTACAGGGCGAAGGAGGGAATCTCGGCGCCGAGAATGTTGATCGTCTCGTGCGTGTTGGTCGGCAGCGGTATGTAGCCGAGCATGTTCGAGAAGAAGATGAAGAAGAAGAGCGCGCCGAGGAAGGGGAACCAGCGCTTGGCGAGCCGCTCCTCGTCGATGTTGTTGCCGGTGATGTCGTTCTTGGTGACGTCGTAGGCAACTTCGACCGCGGTCTGGATCCGGTTCGGCTTCTGCTGCATCTTGTTCGCGACCCAGCAGACCACTGCGATCGTGAGGATGCTGGCCAGGAACAGGTAGAGCACCGCCCGGTTGATCGAAAGGTCGATCCCGGCGAGCTTGATGTTGATCCAGGGGTCAAGCTTGAATTCGTTCTGCGGCTTGAAGGTTTCGTTCTTGCCGTCGGATCCGAAGATCAGACCGAAGGCGATGGCAACCGCCAGCCAGACACCGAGGCCGAGGAACACCTTGGCTTTGGTGCTGAAGCCCGTCTTGGTATCGGGCATCTGCTCGTGAGTGGCGACTTCGCTCATCAGGCGGCTTCCTCCGGCTTTTCGTCTTTGCCGAGCAGGAAAGCCAATCCGCGTGCGGCGATGTTCACGGTGAAAAGAACGACCAGCAGGGCTGCGGCGTAAAGGCCGGCCTCGCGGTCGATGATGCAGGCGACCAGGACGACCGAAGACATCAGCCAGGGCCGGGCCAGCGAGGTCGCCGCCACGGCGCCCATGGCCCTGGTCCGCTCACCAGCAGCCAGCTTGGTCTTGGCCTGATGCTCGGCCCAGACCTGAATCAGGCACTGTGCGGCCCAGGCCACTGCGGCAATTGCGTAACCGACGAGATCGAACCCGGCGAAAATGAATACGGGGAGCGCGATCACCAAAACGAGAAGGTCGAGATTGGCAATTAAGGATTCGCTGCGGTTACCCATATCCCCCTCGAGGGATGTCTTTGCGGCATACGTCGTCAAGGGACGGCGACTATATCCAAGAAAGGCCGGTCGGCGCGGTGCGGTCGGCAAAGTGACAGGTGCCACTAACCGTTTATTCAAGCCGAAAACGGGACCTCACCGTTTCTTGATCAATCTTCTCCGGTTTGCTCGTCGCGCCAACGCGGGCGCTTGATGATTTCGAGCACGAAAGCCAGGTAGACGGTGACCGCCAGCGCAGCCAGCAGGACAGCCACCATGATCGCGGTCCAGAGCGGGTCGAAATTTCCCCGGTCATCGGAGTACGGGACGAAGCGGAGAGCCAGTGCGAGCAGGGCCAGGACCAGCGACCAGCTGTACAGGTAGAGCAGGGTTCGTCGTTGCGAGAAACCGATGTTGGCCATCCGGTGGTGGAAGTGCCAGCGGTCGGCCTGGAAGATCGGCTGGTGGTACTTGAGCCGCTTGGCCACCACGAAGGCGGTGTCGAAGAGCGGCACCGCCAGAATCACGAGGGGGAAGACGAGGGCGATCACCGCGTTGGTCTTGAGCGCTCCCTGTACCGACGCCACGGCGATCATGTACCCGAGAAGATTTGACCCGGTGTCCCCCATGAAGCTCGATGCCGGCGGGAACCCGTACCTGAGAAATCCGATCGCTCCCCCGGCGGTCAGCGCCGACAGCACGCCCGCTTCGTAACGCTCCAGCGAAACCGCGATGATCGCCATCGCGGCGCAGGCAATCGCGCAGAACCCCGCGGCCAGACCGTCGATGCCGTCGATCAGGTTGATGATGTTCATCACCAGGGCGATCCCGATCACGGTCAGCGGATAGGCGATCCAGCCGAGTTCGGTACCGCCGAGGAAGGGCAGGGTCAGGTTTGCCGGCACCACCCCGCCGACCACCGGAATCGTGGCGGCACCGAGCTGGCCGAGCAACTTCAGGCCGGCGGGCAGGTCGAACATGTCGTCGAGCGCGCCGATCATCGCGACCACTGCCGCTCCCAGCAGGATGCTCAGGGTTTCGGTGCTTATCGGCAGCCAGATCCAGCCGGCGACTTCGATTCCGATCAGGATCGCGAGACCGGACATCCGCGGGGTCGGTGCGGTGTGCTGGCTGCGGGGCCCGGGCAGATCGATCGCATCGACCCGCCGGGCGACGGCCTCGGCCGGGCGCACCATGAGCAGGGTGACCAGAGCCGCCGTGAGGAAGGCCCAGACGGCATCGATCCCATCAACCATGTGCGGAAGACTAGAGGGCGCTGAGGATTCCTTCGACCAGGAACTCCGGGTCGCGGGGATTCTTTGGTCCGGTCGGGTCTTTGCGCTTGGCGAGCGGAAGAGATTCAGCGCTCTCGAGTTCCCTGAGCTGGCCGTCGGCGATCAGGGCCTCGTCCACCCCGCCCATTTTTCCGGCGAAAGTCGTGTAGACCGGGGTTCCCAGTGCGACGGCTTCCCGGTTCATGGTTCCGCCCGCGCTCACGACCAGATCCGCGAAGGCGATCAGGGTCTGGGCGTCGACCGCCCGGTCGGGCACGATCAGATTCGACGAGTTCTTCGCCCGGGCCCGTTCCCTCTGGCCGTCGGTCCGCGGGATGATCACCGCGATTACGCCATCGGCATCGGCGAGCCGGTCGATCACCTGCTCGTAGAGCGGATTGTCCGCGTGGTAGGCGGCGGTTTCGGGCGGCGGCCTGACGATCACCAGAATCCGTTCGAGGTCGATCCCCAGCTCCTCGGGAACCGACGGATCCGGTTCGAAATCCGCCAGGTAGTAGTCCTCCTTCAGCCCGGGGAACCGAACGAGCTTTTCCTTCCGGGCCCCGGCCTTGACCAGCCGGTCGACCGGAATCGAATCGGGCACCAGCACCCGCTTCGCTACTCGCCAGGCGATCTTGCGCTGCAGCCCCGCGTACTCGTAGTCCTGCATCTGGGCCGAGGGAATGAAGAAGGATCTGGAAAGGACGGCCAGGTCAACCGAACCGTGGGCCACGGCGAGATCTGGCCGGAACTTCCAGACAGGACGGGCGAGGCGGGCTGAGCGGCTGCCGAGGGCGAGGGCCTTGCCGACCTTGCCGGCTCCGCCATGCTTGCCGACCACCAGGTGGTCGATCCCGAGCCGTTCGAGATTTCCGACCGTCTCGCCGTTCTCACGGGCGGTGACCAGGATCTCGGCGCCCTGGGCGCGGAAACGCTCAATCACCGGCCGCAGCACCACCGGGTGGGCGGCCGCAGTGCAGTCGAACCAGACCTTCAATTCAGGCTCGTTTTCGGAAGACGGAAAGCCGCCTCAACCGAGGCCGGGATACAGCGGATATTTGTCCATCAGCGCCTGGCTGCGGGCCGCCAGCGAATCCCGTTCCGACTCGAAGTCAGCACCGAGCGCAGTGCTGATGATCGAGGCGATCTCGGTCATGTCTTCCGGGGTGAACCCGCGGGTCGACAAGGCCGGGGTGCCGATCCGCAGACCGGAGGGGTTCATCGGCGGACGCGGATCGAAGGGAATCGCATTGCGGTTCACGGTGATCCCGACCTGATCGAGGCGATCTTCGCCTTCCTGTCCGTCGAGTCCGGTCGAAGTCAGGTCGACCAGGACCAGGTGCACGTCGGTGCCTCCGGTGAGAACGTCGATGCCACCGTCGATCAGCCCGGCCGCGAGTGCCTGGGCGTTTGCGATGGTGCGGCGCTGGCGCTCGGCAAAGACGTCGGTCGAAGCGATCCCCAGAGCAACCGCCTTGGCGGCGATCACATGCATCAGGGGTCCACCCTGCTGGCCCGGGAAGACCGCACGGTTGATGTCGGCCTTGAGTTCTTCCTTGCTGAGGATCATGCCGCTGCGAGGGCCGCCGAGGGTCTTGTGGATCGTGGTGGTGACCACATCCGCGTAGGGCACCGGATTGGGGTGCTCACCGGCCGCGACCAGTCCGGCGAAGTGGGCCATGTCCACCATCAGCTTCGCATCGACCGAATCGGCGATCTCGCGGAAGGCCGCGAAGTCGAGCTGGCGCGGATAGGCGGACCAGCCGGCGACGATCAGGTCCGGCTTGCTTTCCTCGGCCAGCCGGGCGACTTCGTCCATGTCGACCCTCAGGTCTTCTTCGGACACGTGGTAGGGCACCACGTTGTAGAGCTTGCCGGAGACGTTCAGCTTCATCCCGTGACTGAGGTGCCCGCCGTGATCGAGGGCCAGTCCCATGATCGTGTCGCCGGGCTCGATCAGCGCCATGTAGGCGGCGTTGTTCGCCTGGGCACCTGAATGGGGCTGGACATTCGCGTGACCGGCGCCGAAGAGATCCATCGCCCGGTCGATCGCCAGTTGCTCGACGATGTCGACCTGCTCGCAACCACCGTAGTAGCGGCGGCCGGGGTATCCCTCGGCGTACTTGTTGGTCAGCACCGAACCGGCCGCCTCGAGCACTGCCCTCGGAACGAAGTTCTCGGAAGCGATCATCTCGAGCGTGTCCCGCTGGCGGTTCAGCTCACCGTTGATCGCCTCCGCAACGGCGGGGTCGACCTCGGCCAGGCCAGCGTCAAGCAGCTCTTCGGAAACGGTGCTCATTTTGGGTAAAACCTTTCTTCGACGGGAACGTTGAGGGTAGCAACGAGCCCGGTCCGGGAACCGTCCCGAAATCGGCCCTATGCCGCGTTTTCCGGCTTGCGATCCTCGTAGAACTCGTTGCCTTCGATGTCAAGGCGCGGCAGGTGCCGTTCCAGCCAGCCCGGAAGCCACCAGTTCCAGCGGGCGGTGAGCACCAGGGTCGAAGGAACCAGAAGGCAGCGCACCACGGTCGCGTCGATCGCCACCGCGAAAGCGAGGCCGACCCCGAATTGCTTGACCACCGGGTCGCCGTTGAGGATGAAACTGGCGAAGACGGCGACCATGATCGCCGCAGCCGAGGTGATCACCCGGGCCGAACCCGCCAGGCCTTCGATCACCGCGTGGCGGTTTCGGCCGGACTGCTTGTGGGCTTCCCGGATCTGGGTCAGCAAAAAGACCTGGTAGTCCATCGACAGGCCGAAGAGGATCGCGAACATGACCAAAGGCAGGAAGCTGACCACCGGCACCGACCCGTCGAGCCCGATCAGGGAAGCGCCGTGGCCTTCCTGGAAGACGAAAGTCATGATTCCGTAGGCCGCCCCGATCGAAATCAGGTTCATGATCGCCGCCTGGACCGGAATCACGATCGAGCGGAAGGCCAGCAGGAGCAGCAGGATCGAAAGCAGGACCACGACCCCGATCAGCAAGGGAAGGTTCTCGCTGATCTCGTCGCCGAGATCGATGTATCCCGCCGTCACCCCTCCGACGTGGGCAACTGCCTTGCCGTCCCCGATCGCTTTCGGGATCACTTCGTTTCGCAGCCGGTCAACCGTGTCCTGGGTGGCGAAAGACGAGGGACTGGTGGTCGGAACCGCCGAGAAGATCACCGCGACACCGTCCTTGGAAGTCTCCGGCGGGGTCACGAACTTGACTCCCTTGTCGGCGCCGACCGCCTGCTCGATCGACTTGACCGAGGTCTTGTCGCCATTCGGCTCGATCGCGATCAGAAACGGGCCGTTGTCCCCGACCCCGAATCCCTGGGTCGTCAGGTCATAGGCCTGCCTGGTCTGGGTATCGGCCGGCAATTCACCAAGGTCTTCCTGACCGAGACGCATGTTGGTCGTGGGCCAGGCGATCACCAGCAGGATCAGCACCCCGGCGATCGCCGAAACCCAGGGGTGGTCGGCAACCCATTCCGCCCATCGGGCCCAGCCGTGAGCCCGGCCGTCCGGATGGGTGCTGTGGGGGAGCGGAACCTTGAGCCTTTCGATGCCGTGTCCGATCCAGGCAAGCAGGGCCGGAAGGAAGGTCAGGGCAACCAGAATCGCCGTGAACACCGCGATCGCCGCGGCGTATCCGAGTGTCCAGACGAGCGGGATCCCGGCCAGCCCCAGGGCCAGCAGCGCGATGATCACGGTGGTTCCCGCAAAGAGCACCGCCCCGCCGGCGGTAGCCGCGGCGCGGGCGGCGGCTTCATCCGGTTCGAGTCCGGCCGCGAGACCGGATCTGTGTTTGGTCACGATGAAGAGCGCGTAGTCGATTCCCACTCCGAGCCCGATCATGGTTGCCAGGGTCGGCGAGGTGGTCGAGATGGTCAGAACATGGCTGAGCAGGGTGATCGACCCGAGGCCGCACATCAGCCCGATCAGCGCCGTCAGGATCGGCAGGCCCATCGCGATCAGGCTTCCGAAAGTGAGCAGGAGGACGATCGCGGCCACGGTCAGGCCGACCGCTTCGCTCGATTCGGTCGAAGGGCTTGAAACCTGCTGGCCGAGATAGCCGCCGACCGCGACGTCGAACTCATCGGTCTTTTGCCCTGTCGCGGTGTCGACGAGGTCGTCAGCTTCCTCGTTGCTCAGCTCGCCGGGTCCGTCGACCAGGGTCACCGAGGCGTAGGCGATTTTCTGGTCCTTGCTGACCTGATCCGCCCCGGCCTTTGAAAGGGGACTGACGACCGAAGCGACCCCGTCGGCGTTCTCGAGGTCCTTGACGGTCTCCTTGATCAGTTGCTGGTTTTGCTGATCGGTGACGGTTCCCTTTTCGGCCTTGAACATGACCGGATTTGAACCGTTGACCTGACCCGGGAAATGCTCGTCGACCAGGTCGGTCGCCTCCTGGCTGTCCCGGCCCGGCAGGGAGAGGTTGTCGGCGAACTGGGTTCCGGCCGACCCGGCGAAGACGGTGATCCCGATCGCCACCAGGATCCAGCCGATGACGAAGCTCCGCCGGTGGCGGATGGTGAAGCGGGCGAGACGATCAAGGCGCGGTGTCATCGTTCTCCCCCGGGTCGCACCTAGAGCTCGCCCCGCTCCACTTCGGTTATCTCTCCGACCCGGCGGGCGTGACGACCGCCGTCGAATTCGGTCGCGAGGAAGGTCTCGACGATCGGCTTCGCGTCATCCGGGCTGAGCCGGGCCCCGGAAAGGGTGACCACGTTGGCGTCATTGTGCCGGCGACTCATCTCTGCCTCGGCCTGATCGTGGGCGTTGACGGCGCGGATGCCATCGACCTTGTTCGCGACGATCGAGACTCCGACCCCGGAACCGCAGACGATCACTCCCTTTTCCGCCTCGCCACCGGCGACCAGCTCTGCGGCCCTGGCGGCAAATGGCGGGTAATCGGTCGATTCGGCCGAATGGGTACCGACGTCCTCGACTTCGTGGCCCGCGGCCTCGAGTTGCGACTTGACAGCTTCCTTCAGTTCGAAACCGGCGTGATCCGATCCCATCGCGATTTTCATGCGGCGAGCCTAGATCAATCGCCAGTCGAAAGAAGAACTGCCGCCGGCCTGATTAAGATCGGGATGTGAGCAAATTCGTTCCGGCCACGATCGCAGGCGTGGTGCTGGCCGCCACGATCGCCCTCCTCGCAGGAAGCGGCAGTCCCGCCCTGGGCGAATTCACCATCGACAAGCCGAACGGGCAGCCGGACCCCTGCCGCAGTCCGGAAGTCGCGAAGAACCTGCTTTGTCCCAACCTGCGGATCGGCAAGCCATCGGAGATGTACCTCGACCGCGAACTCCAGCCGGGGCGGGCACTGCTGCGTTCGACAAACGACATTCGCAGCCGCGGTCTCGGGCCGATGGAACTGCGCGGCCGGCGCGACCGGCCGCGCACCATGAACGTGACCCAGGCGATCAAACGGCGCGATGGCGGGTACTCGTTCTATCCCACTCAGGGACGGCTCCGGTTCTTCAACGTCGGCTACAAGTGGGGCGGCGCCTACTGGAAGGTCCGCAACCCGCTCAGGTTCGAGCTTTGGCGCATCAACGCGGCCGGCAAGAAGACCGATCTGGTCCGCACCGGACCGAAGCAGTTCTATTGCTTCCGGGATCTGGTCCAGACCAATCCGGATTCGATCCGTTCACCGGAAAACCCGGTCTATCCCGCCTGCAACCAGAACCCCGATGTCCGCCGCGTGACCCTGGGCACCTCGGTCGGCTGGTCCGACATCTACCCCTCGACCTACGACAAGCAGTGGATCGACGTCACCGGATTGCGCGGATGTTTTGCCTACGTCCTTCACCTGGACCCCGCGAACGTCCTCTTCGAACTCGACAAGAAGGACAACTGGTCCCAGCGGACGATTCGCCTACCCTGGCGCGGTTACCAGCGCGGCGGCTGCTGAACCTGGAATCCCGGCGACTTCTCAGCG
>Ga0209023_10005345_pt1 | contig 14089 bp, 12 predicted proteins | sample LakOneMetagenome_FD_187468 | JGI IMG/M metagenome (GOLD analysis project Ga0209023, IMG submission 187468) | Freshwater and sediment microbial communities from Lake Erie, Canada (SPAdes) (version 2) | ecosystem: Environmental > Aquatic > Freshwater > Lentic | place: Lake Erie, Canada...
CGCGCAGCGCGGCAGCGCGCTGCGAGGCGAGGTTCTGGGCGGTGGTGCGGGCGCTCGCGAGGGTGCGCGCCGCGGCGCTGCGCACGGCGGTGAGGCGCGCGACCTCGGACCGCTGCTGCTGCTGGGTCGCCTGCACCGCGGCCGCGGCGTCGGCGGCCTGCTTCTCGCGCAGGGCGACGTCGGCGCTCGCGCGCTCGGCGGCCATCTGCGCCTGCAGGGCGCGCAGCCGGAGGTCGGCGGTCGACACCGCGCGGGCGCGGCGGTCGGCGGCGACCTGCCCGAGCGCCGCGACCTTGTCGGTGAGCGCGGTGATCCCGCCCGTCGACATCGCACTGTCGAGGACCGCGGCCCACTCGCCGAGCCCGCCGGAGAGGTCGGCACCGACCTGGTAGCTCTGGGCGGCGAGCCGGTCGACGTCGCCCTGCGCCGCGTCGGCGGCGACCTGCGCGAGGCGCGCCTGCTCGGCGGCGACCGCGGCGTCGGCGCGGGCCTGCTCTGCGTCGGCGCGCGCCGCGTTCCAGCGCTCGACGAGGGACTCGAGCTGCGCGTCGAGCGCGTCGAGCTGCTTCTGCGCGCCGGCCTGCGCGGTGCGGGCGGAGGCGAGGACCGTGGCCGCGGCAGCGGCCGCACGACGGGCCTCGGCGACGGCTGCGGCCGACGGCTTGGGCTTGGACGGCGCGGCCTGGGCGGGTCCGACCCCGACCAGCAGCCCCAGTGCCAGGGCAGCCGCCACCACGGGCGCGACAGCGCGTCGAGCGGCCACAGCGGCTCCCGGGGGAAGGTCCCCGCGGGGTGCGGGGGCGGGTCGGCGGTGCCCGTCGACCGTAACCCCACCCGTCCCAGCGACACCATCCGTCGCACGTGATCCTGAGCAGACCGTGCGGGACCGGCGTACGGATTACGGACGCCCGTGCTGGGCTGCTCAGGCCGAGGCGAGCCAGACGGCGGCGTACGGCGGGAGCACGACCTGGCCGTCCTCGACGTAGAACTCCGTCGCGCCGAGGTGGTCGACGAGCTCGCGACCGTAGAGCGCACCGAGGACGCCTGCGTCGCAGCGCTGCCAGTCCGCGGAGACGTTGTAGAGCTGCACGAGGTCGCCGGCCGCGTGGCTGCGCAGCACGCCGAGGACCGACGGGTTCGACGTCTCGGTCGGCCGCGACTCGACGGCCGCGTGCAGCGTCGGCAGCGACCGGCGCACGTCGCCGAGGTGCTTGATGAGGGCGTACACGCGGCCCTCGAGCGTCGTCAGATCGGTACGCCGCGCGGCGGTCGACCACGGCATCCGCGGCCGGTGCAGCCAGCGGTTGTCGTCGGCGTGCTCCGGCTCGTCGACGTAGCTCGCGTCGTTGAGCAGCCCGAGCTCGTCGCCCATGTACAGCAGCGGGATCCCGCCGAAGCCGTAGACGATCGCGTAGGCGCAGTGCAGCCGGCGTACCGCGAGGTCGAGCAGCCGCGGGTCCGCCGCCTCGAGCGCCTGCTCGATGCCGACGAGGCTCGCGGCGCTGCCGCTGATCCGGCTGTCGCCGGTGGCCTCGTTGACCTGGAACTCCTCACCGCGAGCGAAGCTCCCGGGCTCGTCGCCGACGAACCACCGCGACAGGAACGCGCGGTGGCTCGCGCCGCCCCAGCCGACGGAGCCGGCGTCGGTGTCGTCGATCGCCCAGCCGATGTCGTCGTGGCAGCGCAGGTAGGTCGCCCAGGCGGTCGTGGTCGGCTTCGGCGGGAACCGGTGCAGCGCACGGACGAGCAGCCGCGCGTCCTTGGTCGCGAGCGCCGACCAGATCTGCACCATGAGGCTGTTGTGGTAGGCCAGGTCGGACACGTTGCCGGCGAACTCGCCGACGCCGAGGTACTTCACCAGGTCGCCCGGCGCGACGATCGCCTCGGCCTTGAACACCAACGACGGCGCGGCGATCCGGGCGACAGCGCGCAGCGCCCGGGTGAGGCCGTGCACCTCCGGCTGGTTCTGGCAGTCGGTCCCCATGCGCTTCCATAGGAACGCGATCGCGTCGAGGCGCAGGCAGTCGACGCCGCGGTTGGCGAGGAAGAGCATGACCTCGGCGAACTCGCAGACCACGTCGGGGTTCCCCCAGTTGAGGTCCCACTGGTAGTCGTTGAACGTCGTCCAGACCCAGGCCGCCATCTCGGGGTCCCAGGTGAAGTTGCCGGGCGCGAAGTCCGGGAACACCTCCGGCAGCGTTCGCTCGTAGGCGTCGGGCACGCGACGGTCGTCGTACACGTGGAAGTACGCGCGGTACTTGGGATCTCCGGCGCGCGCGGCCTCGGCCCAGCGGTGCTCGCGCGCGACGTGGTTGAGGACGAGGTCGATGGTGAGCGCGATGCCGTTCTCGTGCAGGACGGTCGCGAGCTTCTCGAGGTCGGCCATCGAACCGAGGTCGCTGCGCACCTCGCGGTAGTCGGCGACGGCGTACCCGCCGTCGTTCGCACCCGGCCGCGGTGCCAGCAGCGGCATGAGGTGCAGGTAGGTCGTGCCGAGGCTGCGCAGGTAGTCGACGTGCTGCGCGACGCCGTCGAGGTCGCCGGCGAAGCGGTCGGCGTAGGCGACGTAGCCGAGGGCGTCGGGCGCCTGGAACCAGTCGGGGCGCAGCAGCCGGTCGCGGTCTCGCTCGCGCAGCGGCTGCGGGCGGACCAGCCAGCCGGAGACGGCGATGGCGGCGAGGCGCTCGAGCAGCGCGTCGGCCATCGGCCCGTCGAACACCGCGCGCACGCCGGCCTCGAGATCGGGCCCCCAGCGGCGGGCCCGGGCCAGCAGGTCGTCGGCCCCCGTCACGGCACCCGCGCTCCGCGCGCGCAGGGCGTCGGCGACGAGCGCTGCCGCGCCGGAGCCGGGGCTCGCTGTAACCGCTGTCATACGCGCATTGTGCCCCCGAGGACGGGGTTGATGGGAGGGGGTCCGGCGCTTGGGTGCAAGCGTTGCCAGGCGGTGCTCTGGCAGGGTCGGAGCATGGACGCGCGCAGCTGGGACGACGGCACCTGGACGACCACTCCGGAGGCCGTCTCGCGCGACGGCTCGGACCTGCTCGTGACGGCGCGCGAGGGCAGCGACCTCTGGCGCACCACGTCGTACGGCTTCGTCCACGACGACGGCCACGGGCTGCTCGCGCCCTTCCCCGACGGGACCGCCGTGGAGGTCTCGTTCGTGGCCGGGTTCGAGGAGCAGTTCGACCAGGCGGGCGTCCTCGTGCACGCCGACGCCGAGCACTGGGTGAAGGCGGGGGTCGAGTACGCCGACGGCGCCGCGCAGCTCGGCGCGGTCGTGACCGACGTGGTGTCGGACTGGTCGACCGGGCAGGTCGACTGGGTCGGCCGGGTCGTGACCGTGCGCGCGAGCCGCGACGGCGACGCCCTGACTGTGCGCGCCCGCGTCGACGACGAGCCGTGGCGCCTCGTGCGCCTCGCCCCGATCGACCCGGCGCGCGCCTGGTCCGCCGGCCCGATGGTCTGCGCCCCGTCGCGCGCCGGCCTCACGATCCGCTTCACGTCCTGGACCACCGGCCCCGCCGACACGACCCTGCACTGAGGACTGGATGTCACAGGCGTTTCCGGGGCTTCCGGTGCCGGGAAGCCCCAGGAACGCCTGTGACATCCGGCCGTTCGGGTCGGTGCGGTCGGGCTAGCGGTCGGCGAGGCGCGCCAGCCAGTCGTGGCCGGGGTGGATGCGAGCGATGCCGTCGGCGAGCCACGCGACCTCGCCGTCGGTGAGCAGCGGGAGGCAGCGCTCGAGGTCGGCGACGTCCTTCTCGCGCGCGTGCTTGGCCTTGAACAGCAGCACGACCTCGGGCGCCATGTACGGGATGCCGTCGTCGGTGCGCCGGACGAGCTCGGCGTAGGGGCGGCGGATGCTCGTCTCCCGCTTGCAGATCCAGGTGTCGCCGTCGTGGACGTCGCGGAACAGGTCGACGACGAACGCCCCGCGGCTGTCGCGGCCCCACGTCTGGAAGTGGGCCGCGAGCGACGCGTCGCTCAGCTCCCACAGCCCGTCCCCCGCGACCACGAACTCGACGTCGGCGAGCCGGTCGCGGACGACGGGGAACGCGGTGTCGGGGATCGCGACCTCGAGGTCCTCGTGCTCGCGCGTCTGTCGGCCGAGGAACAGGTCGATCCCCCATCCGGCCGTGACGCACCACGGGACGTCGAGACCGGCCAGCCGGTCGGCGAGCTGCCGCGGCGTCCACGGGTCCCAGTCCTCGAACGACCCGGTGGCAGGCACCAGGCCGTGCTGCTCGGTCACCTGCTCATGGTGGCGCCTGGACCGTCCGGGCGCGAGGACGGCCGGTGCGGTCGAGCGGCTAGTGCGGAAGGACGGAGACGCCGCCGACGACCGAGGCCGTCCCGCGCACGGTGGCGGGGAAGACGCGCGACGGGAACGAGACGGTCAGGCCGTCGGAGGACACGACGCCGCGGATCTGGCGGCCGAGGCTCGCCCGGTCGTTGAACCACACGGCGGCGACGAGCGGCCCGAGGACGACCAGCAGGATCACCCCGATGCTGATCGCGTCGGGCAGGCTCGACGGGAGGCTGGCCAGGAGCACGAAGCCCGGCACCCACGACGCGATCGACACCCACATCCAGCGGCGGTTGGCCCGCCGCTCGCTGACGCACAGCTCGCAGGCCGGCCAGGCGGGCGACGTCACCGTCTTGCGGATCACCAGCGCGATGAGCAGCGGGACGATGAGGCCGAGGACGATCGTCACCCACACCCACACCGGCGTCCTCGAGATGAACTGCACGGAGGTCGGTGCCCCGGTGCGGTGGTGCGCCACGCAGCGCTCGGGCGCCAGGCCGGCACCGACGTCGACGGCGGAGACGACCACCTGGTCGCCCACCCGGCGCAGGTGGTTCTCGAGGGTGTCGACCGGTGCCGCGGCCCGCGGCGCGGTGTGCGCGGTCCAGGCGACGCCGTCCCAGTAGCGGAGCAGCGTGGGGTCGACGGGGTCCGGGTACCAGTCCGCAGGCGCCATGCGTACGGATCGGCAGCGAGGCGCACGTCCTGAAGCGCCGTCCGAACGAGGTCTGCCGTCGATGCGTGATCAGACCACCGTAGAAGACGGCCTCATCACTCATCGACGGCGTTCACCCGTCGCTGCGCATCGGGGGCCCGGCTGCGCGGGGTGGGTGGTGGGGTGAGACCTTCTCCCCATGGCCCAGGCGATCGCGTCGGTCCTGCCGTTCGCGGTGGGCATCATGGTGAGCCCGATCCCGATCGTCGCCGTCATCCTCATGCTGTTCACGAAGCGCGCGACGGTGAACGGTCCGGCCTTCCTCGTGGGCTGGGTGCTCGGGCTCAGCGTCCTGGCCGCCGTCGGCTACCTCGCGGCGTCGGCGCTCGGCTGGGGCGACGGCAGCTCGACGTCGGCGACCGAGGTGCAGTGGTGGCGGGTCGCGCTCGGCGTCGTCCTGCTCGTCCTCGCGTTCCGCAAGTGGCGCAGCATCCGCGAGCCGGACCACACCGACGAGATGCCCGGCTGGATGACCGGCATCGACGAGCTGACGCCAATCAAGGCCTTCGGCCTCGCCGTCGCGCTGTCGTCGGTGAACCCGAAGAACCTCGTGCTCGGCCTCGGCGCGATGACCTCGCTCGCCACGCTCGGCGCGCCCACCGACCAGGCCGTGGTCGGCATGGTCGCCTTCGTCGTCGTCGCGAGCCTGTCGGTCGCCGCAGCCGTGCTCTACCGGCTGCTCGGCGGGGCGAAGGCGGAGAGCAGCCTGCAGAGCGCGCAGGGCTGGCTCAAGACGCACAACGACGCCGTCATGGCCGTGCTGCTGCTCGTGTTCGGCGTCGTCCTCGTCGCCAAGGGCTTCGGCGGCTGACCTCCGTCCGAGCCCCGAGCCACCGACAAGCCCACGGCAACCGAGATCTCGTTCCTGCTATGCCGGGCTTGATCGCGCTCCGCGCATGACGGGAGCGAGATCTCGTTCGTGTTATGCCGGGCGTGATCGCGGTCCGCGCATGACGGGAACGAGATCTCGTTCGTGTAATGCGGGGGCCGGCGGCCGGGTCCCACGTCCGGCTGCCGGGCTCCCTGCGTCGTAGCCCTGGGGGCTAGAGGCGCATGCGCGAGCCGGAGGGGTCGTACGCCGGCTCCGTGAGCACCCGCGCGGGGCGGCGCTCGCCGATCACCGACACCTCGACGTCGCTGCCCCTCTCGACCACCGCGGTGTCGACGAGCGCGAGCGCGAGGCTCGACCCGACGTGATGGCCGTAGGAGCCCGACGTCACGATGCCGACGACCGAGTCGCCGAGCCACACCGGCTCGTCGCCGTGAGCGTCGGACTCGATGTCGCCGAGGTCGAGGGTGACGAGGCGTCGCGACGGACCGGACTCCCGCTCGGCGAGCGCCGCTTCACGGCCGACGAAGTCGCCCTTGTCCCAGGCGATGAAGCGGTCGAGGCCGGTCTGGCCCGGTGTGTAGCCCTGGGTGAACTCGGCCGACCAGATGCCGTACGCCTTCTCGATGCGCAGGCTGTCGATCGCGAGGTCGCCGACGGGTCGCAGGCCGAGGTCGGCACCCGCGGACGCGAGCGAGCGCCACAGCGCCTCGTGCCGGGTCGACGGCACCGTGATCTCGAACCCGAGCTCACCGGCCAGCGAGACGCGCGCGAGCAGCGCCTCGAAGTCGCCCATCGGCACCAGGCGCGCCGTCATGAAGGGGAAGGCCTCGGCCGAGACGTCCTCGGTCGTCAGGCGCGACACCAGCTCACGGCTCTGAGGACCCGACAGTGCGAACCCGAGCCAGCGGCCCGACAGGTTCTCGATCGTGACGCCGGACTCCGGCAGCGACTCGGCGAACCAGCGCTGGTGCCACTCCTGCAGGTAGTAGGAGCCGATCAGCCAGAACCGGTCGTCGGCCAGCGTGGTCACCGAGAGGTCGCCCATGAGCGTCCCCTTCGGGTGCAGCATCGGTGTGAGGCCCATCCGCCCGACCTTCGGGATCCGGCCGGCGAGCAGGTGGTCGAGCCACGCGCGCGCACCCGGCCCGCTGACCTCGTAGCGCGAGTAGACCCCGGTCTCGTACGCACCGACCGCGGTACGCACGGCCTCGACCTCGGCGGCGACGTAGGGGAACGCGTTGTCGCGGTGCAGCGACGGCTCGTGCACGAAGTCGGGCTCGCCCGGGGTGAAGAACTGCGGCACCTCGAGCGCCCAGGTGGCGCCGAACTGCGCGCCCGCGGCCTTGAGCTCGCCGTACGCCGGCGTGACGACGAGCGGACGACCGGCGGGCAGCTGCTCGTGCGGATAGGTCGTGAGGAACCGGCGCGCGTAGAACTGGCGCGTGGTCGCGAGCAGGTAGTCGTCGTTGCTCGCCCAGCCGCCGTACCGCGCGACGTCCATCGCGTAGACGTCGTCGCCCGGGTCGCCGTCGACGATCCAGTTCGACAGCGCGAGACCCACGGCCGCGCCCTGCGAGAAGCCGGCCATGACACCGCACGCCGCCCAGTAGCCGGGCAGCCCGCGAACCGGGCCGACGAGCGGGTTGCCGTCGGGCGTGATGGTGAAGGCGCCGTGCACGAAGCGCTTGATCCCGGCCTTCTCCAGCGACGGGAACCGGCGGAAGCCGATCTCGAGCTCGTCGGAGATGCGGTCGAGGTCGGGCGGGAGCAGCGACATCCCGAAGTCCCAGTCGGCGCCCTCAGGCTTCCAGTGCAGCGGGTTCGCCTCGTAGACGCCGAGCAGCGCACCGTTCTGCTCGCGCTGCAGGTAGGTCCAGCCCTCGAGGTCGGTCACGGACGGCATAGCGCCCACGTACGAGGCGATCTCGGGGATGTCCTCGGTGACGAGGTACTCGTGCAGGATCGGCGTCACCGGGTGGTCGAGGCCGACCATGTGGCCGACCTTGCGGGCCCAGAGACCGCCCGCGTTGACGACGTGCTCGCAGAAGATCGGCTCCTGCTCGGTGTCGAGGCGCCAGCCCTCCGGCGTGCGCGTGATCGCGGTGACGCGGTTGTGCGTGATCACCGTGGCGCCGCGCTTCTTCGCGGCACCGGCGTAGGCGTAGACCGCGCCGTTGGGGTCGAGGTTGCCCTCGTCGGGGTCGAACAGCCCGCCGACCACGCCGTCGGGGTTCACGATCGGCACCAGGTCGACGATCTCGTCGACGTCGACGAGCCGGACGCCCTCGTGGCCCATCATGTCGTGCCACGCGACCTCGGCCTTGAGCCACTGCATGCGCTCCGCGGAGCACGCGAGCTCGATGCCGCCGGAGAGCTTCATTCCGATCTCGACACCGCTCTCGGCGGCGACCTTGGGGTACATCGAGATCGTGTAGCTCTGCAGCGCCGCCACGTGGGCGTCGTTGTTGATCGCGTGGAAGCCGCCCGCCGCGTGCCAGCTCGAGCCCGCGGTGAGCTCGGTGCGCTCGACCAGCGCGACGTCGGTCCAGCCCTTGAGCGTCAGGTGGTAGAGCAGGCTCGTGCCGGTGATGCCTCCACCGATGATGACGACGCGGTACGACTGGCTCACGCTGAGATCCTCCCCAAGGACGGGCCCGCCGCGACGCGCGTACTGACTCGGGAGTCAGGATGCGGGCTCGGCGGCTATGGTGGCACGCACCCCCGGGGTCGCGCAGCATCCGCGGCGTACGGGTTTTCCGGGGCGGGGAGGTGGGGTCATGGTCAGCGGCTTCGGCGTCGCACCGCTCGACGAGGACGGGCTCGACCGCATCCATGCCCAGGCGATGCGGATCCTGTCCGACATCGGCACCGAGGTGCACGACGACGACATGCTGCGCCGCCTGACCGAGGCGGGCCAGTCCGTCGACGGCACCCGGGTGCGCTGGGACCCGGACTTCGTCATGGCCCAGCTCGCGCTGACGCCGGACACGGTGACCATCACCGGCCGCAACCCGGTCAACGCCGTCACCCTCGGCGGCGGCAGCCTGGCGCACTCCCCCGTCGGCGGCTCGCCGTTCGTGTCCGACCGCGAGCGCGGCCGCCGCGACGGCACGATGGCCGACCACGTCGAGCTCGTGAAGATGGCGCAGGCCGCCGACCTGCTGTCGGTGCTGCAGAGCGGCACCGTCGAGGCGCAGGACCTCGAGCACACCAGCCGGCACCTCGAGATGGACTACTCGATCCTGCGCTGGAGCGACAAGCCGTTCATCGTCTACGGCACGAGCGGCGAGAAGGCGCACGACGCCTTCGAGCTCGCCGCGATCGCGGCGGGCGGTCGCGACGCCCTCGTCGAGCGGCCGATGGTGCTCGGCATCGTGAACCCCAACAGCCCGCTCGTGTGGGACGGCCTCATGGTCACCACGCTCGTCGCGTGCGCCGAGGCCGGCCAGCCGGTGGCGATCACGCCGTTCCTGCTCGCCGGCGCCTCGGCCCCCGTCACCCTCGCCGGCGGCCTGTCGCTGCTCGTCGCGGAGACTCTCGCAGGCGTCGCCATGGCGCAGCTGGTCCGACCGGGAACGCCGTGCATCCTCGGCTGCTTCTTCAACGGCGTCGACATGCGCAGCGGCGGTCCCTCGCTCGGGCTCCCCGAGTCGGTCCTCGGCACCCTCGCCGGCGCGCAGGTCGCGCGCCGCTACCGGCTGCCGCTGCGCGGTGGCGGCGGCCTCTGCTCCGGCATCGCGCTCGACGCCCAGGTCGCCACCGAGACGACGATGTCGCTCTGGGCCACCTACCTCGCCGGGTGCGACCTCGTGGTGCACTCCGCGGGCTGGCTCGAGGGCGGCCTCACCGCGTCGTACGAGAAGCTCGCGCTCGACCTCGAGATCCTGCGCATGTTCGAGCGGCTGCGCGAGGGCATCGCCGTCGACGACGTGAACCTCGCCTTCGACGCCCTCGCCGAGGTCGGCCCTGGCGGGCTCTTCCTCGCTCACGAGCACACCCTCGAGCGGTTCCGCAGCGACGCGTTCATGAGCCCGTTGTTCCGCTCGCAGGCCTTCCCGACATGGGAGAAGCAGGGTGCGCGCGAGACCCCCGAGCTCGCCACCGAGCAGTGGAAGGCGCTGCTCGCGTCGTACGTGGACCCGGGGATCGACGACGGCATCGACGCCGAGCTGCGCGACTACGTCGACCGCCGCACGACGGTGCTCGACGCCTGACCGCCGACGCCGAGCTGCGCGACCACGCCGACCGCATGTGCTCGACCCCGGACACCGGGCTCCCCGGCGGGGTGTGACCGGGGAGACAGCGCCGATCGCTCCGCTGGTTAGCCTCCCCTAACCTCGCCTCGGTACCGTCGACGCGTGACGCTCGACCAGGCCCCCGCCGGCATCCCGGTGCACGTGACCGGCGCCGACCTCGAGCCTGCGCTGGCCCGGCGGCTCGCCGAGCTCGGGGTCCGCGCCGGCCGCACGATCACCCCGCTGCACAGCACGTCGGGCGGCGGCCGCGTCGTCGCCGTCGACGACACCCGTGTCGCGCTCGCGAAGGCAGTGCTCCGCCGCATCGAGGTAGCGGCGGCGTGACCCCGCGCGAGGTCCCGTCCTGCCACTCCGACGTCGTCGGCGTGCAGGCGGCGGTCGGCACGCCGGTCGTCGCGCTCGTCGGCAACCCGAACGTCGGCAAGTCCACGCTCTTCAACGGCCTCACCGGCGAGGGCCGCGACGTCGGCAACTGGCCAGGCACCACCGTGGCCGTGGGCCGCACCCTCTGGACGCACCCCTCGCTCGGCGAGGTCGTCCTGGTCGACCTGCCTGGCGCGGTCAGCCTCGACCCGCTATCGCCGGACGAGGAGCTCACCCGCGAGCTGCTCGTCGAGCAGCCGGCCGAGGAGCGACCCGACCTCGTCGTCGTCGTGATGTCGGCGGTGCACCTCGCCCGCGGGATCTACCTGCTGCGCCAGGTGCGCGAGCTCGGCGTCCGCACCCTCGTCGCCGTCTCGATGCTCGACGTCGCCCACCGACGTGGCATCCACGTCGACCTCGAGGCGCTGTCGCGGGCGACCGGCAGCCCGGTCGTGGGTGTCGACCCTCGCCGCCGGCACGGCCACGACGACCTCACCGACGCGGTCGCCGCCACCCTCGCCGACCCGGTGCCCGCGCCCGACGCCGGCGCTCCCGCGGACGGGGCCATGGACGAACTCGCGGCCGCGGAGGCGCGCTTCGCCTGGGTGTCCGACGTCGTCGCCGCGGCGACCACGCGCAGCGAGACGCGCGCCTCCTGGTCGGACCGGCTCGACCGCGCGACGACCGCGCCGGTGCTCGGACCGCTCCTGTTCCTCGGCGTGATGTGGCTGCTGTTCCAGGCGACGACCACCCTCGCGGCGCCGCTGCAGCAGGCGCTCGACTCGTTCTTCACCGGTCCGGTGAGCTCGTTCGCGACGTCGGTGCTGACCGCGCTGCACCTCGAGGGCACGTGGGTCGAGGGGTTCGTCGTCAGCGGGCTCATCGCCGGCGTCGGCATGCTGCTCACGTTCGTGCCGCTCATGGCCGTGATGTTCGCGTTCCTCTCGCTGCTCGAGGACTCCGGCTACCTCGCGCGCGCTGCCGTCGTCACGGACCGCGTGATGCGCTCCATCGGCCTCCCCGGCCGCGCGTTCCTCCCCCTCGTCGTCGGGTTCGGCTGCAACGTCCCGGCGATCAGCGGTACGCGCGTGCTGCCCGACGCTCGCCACCGGCTGCTCACCGCCCTGCTCGTCCCGTTCACGTCGTGCAGCGCGCGCCTCACCGTCTACGTGCTCCTCGCGACCACGTTCTTCGGCGAGCGCGCCGGCACCGTCGTCTTCGCGATGTACCTGGTGTCGATCCTGCTGGTCGTGCTCGTCGGGCTGCTGCTGCGCGGCACCCTCATCCGCTCGCTCGGCAACGACCCGCTGGTGCTCGACCTGCCGCCCTACCAGCTCCCCATGCCGCGCCTCGTGGCGACGAGCACCTGGCGACGGCTGCGCGGCTTCCTGCGGACGGCGAGCGGCATCATCGTCGCGACCGTCGTGGTGGTCTGGGCGCTCAGCGCCATCCCCGCCCCCGGCAGGGCCGGCAGCTTCGGCGACGTCCCCGTGCAGGACAGCGTCTACGCGACCACGGCGTCCGCCATCGCGCCGGTGTTCGACCCCGCGGGCTTCGGCAGTTGGGAGTCGACGAGCGCGCTCATGGTGGGCTTCGTGGCGAAGGAGGCCGTGATCTCCTCCTGGGCGCAGACGTTCGCGACGGCGGAGCCCGAGGCGGCCGACGAGCCCGGCGCTCTCGGCGACGCGCTCGAGGCGAGCTTCGCCGCGTCGTCCGGCGGCGAGACGATCCCCGCGGTGCTCGCCTTCCTGGTGTTCCTGCTCGCCTACACCCCCTGCGTCGCCACGCTGGCAGCGCAGCGTCGCGAGATCGGTCTGCGCTGGACGCTCACCGGGGTCGCGGTGCAGCTCGTCGTCGCCTGGTGCCTCGCCGTCGCGGTGTTCCAGATCGGGAGCGCGCTCTCATGAGGACGTCGCTGCGCACGGTGCTCGACGCGTTCGTCGACGGCGCGCGCACGGTCGACGACCTGGCCGACCGGACGGGCCTGGACCCCGACCTCGTGCGCGTGGCCCTCGACCAGCTCGTGGCGCTCCGGCTCGTCGACTCCGCGCCGCTGGCGGGCGCGTGCCCGGACGACGCCTGCGGAGGCTGCGCCGTGTCCGCCTGCACCACTCGCGGCGCACCGGTCGCGCTCACGCTGTCGCGACCGCCCGGGCAGCGCTGACCGGACCGAGGGGTGGACGGGCCGGGCGATGCGGTCGGGGGCGTCCGCCGACCCGTCCACCTGCTCTCGCAGTCGCAGCGCGCGCTCCGAGCACTTCCTGGTCAGACCTGTTCGGCTGCGAGGATTCCCGCCCGACCGGAGGCGCAGTCGTCCTCGGCGGAGAGCTCGCTCACGACTGCACCTCCGTCGGGTCGGCGACGCCGCGGTCGTCCTCGACAGCCTTCTTGAACGCCTGCAGGAAGTCGCCGGCCGCGTGCTGCGGCGTGCCGGCGAGGACCGCCACGCGCTCGACGACGCCGTGCGGCAGCACCTCGAAGCGCAGCCGCACCGCGGTCGACCCGTCGCCGAACGGTCGGAAGCTGACGCGGCCCGACACCTCCGGACCGCGCGTCGTCGACCACACGATGTCGCGGGCGGTCCGCCCGACAACGCGTACGACGAGGTCGAGGCGCCGACCGGCTGCCACGGGTACCGACCACTGCGACGTCAGGCGGCTGAGCGGCGACACGACGACGCCGCCCAGCCGACCTGCCAGCGTGGGGAGGGCGGACCAGCGCTCGGCGACGACCTCGGGCGGCTGTCCGACGACGACCTCGGTCTCGCAGATGGTCACGGGCCACCCGGCCGGCGGTAGGTATCCATGCGTTGCTCCTCAGGTTGGGCCGGGATCGCGCCCGGTCTCCGACAGCACCGCGCTACCCGCCGCCGGATGCCCGAAACTGCTGGGAGCGCTGCGATCCCGGGCGCACGACGCCGTCCCGCACCGGTCGGGAGCAGTGCCGTCAGCTGCCGTCGGGGACGACGCCGAGCAGAGCCTCGGCCTCGAGGACCGTCGTCGTGCAGCGCAGGACGACGTCGAGCTGGGTGATGGACAGGACGCGCTGCACGATGCCGGCGGCGCCGGCCAGGACCACTGCGGTGCCGACCGTCTCGTGCAGCCGCGCCGACCGCACCAGCCGGCCCAACGCCACGGAGTCGACGAACGTGACCTCGGCGAGGTCGATGACGAGGTGCGTGGTGGCGGGCACCTCGCGCAGCATCCGGTCGAGCTCGTCCACCGTCGCGATGTCCAGCTCGCCGCGGGGGTGGATCACCCGCACCTCCCGCACGGATCTCCCGTCGGACCGCGCACCCGGTTCCCACGCCACCGATGTCACACCGTTCCGGTGCGGAGGTCGAGCCGCCGGGCCGCGGCGCCGAGGGATACGTCGCGCATCGTGCGGTCGGCCGACATCTGCCATGCTCCTTCCGATCGACGGATGCCTCGACTACCCGTGCGGCTCAAGGCGAAACCTGATCCGGTGAGGGCACCGGCCCGGACGAGGAGTCGCCGTCGGGCGGCTCCTCGGTCTCCTCGGCAGCGTCCTGCCCGGCGAGCAGGCGCCGGTAGACCGCGACGAGGTCGCGCCCCACGCGCTCGGGCGAGTACCGGCTGAGCGCGCGGTCGGCGCCC
>Ga0209023_10005346_pt1 | contig 14088 bp, 10 predicted proteins | sample LakOneMetagenome_FD_187468 | JGI IMG/M metagenome (GOLD analysis project Ga0209023, IMG submission 187468) | Freshwater and sediment microbial communities from Lake Erie, Canada (SPAdes) (version 2) | ecosystem: Environmental > Aquatic > Freshwater > Lentic | place: Lake Erie, Canada...
CTGAAGGCCGCAAGCCTGTCGCTGCACGCGGGCCAGATCACCGGCATCGCCGGCGTTTCCGGCAACGGCCAGGCGGCGCTGTCGGACATCCTTTCGGGCCTTGCGGCGCCAGCGTCCGGACGGCTGCTGCTGGGCGAGGCGCCCGCGCCCGCCCGCTGGACCCCCGCCGGGGCGCTGTCCGCAGGCGTCGGGCGCATCCCCGAGGACCGGCACAAGACCGGCACCATCGCCGACTTCACCCTGACCGAAAACGCGGTCCTTGAAACCCACGCGCGCACGCCCTTCAGCCGCAAGGGCTGGATGGACTGGCGCGCCGCCGCCGACCATGCCAGCGCGATCATCGCCAAGTATGACGTGCGCTGCCCCGGCCCCGACGCACGCATCCGGCTTCTGTCCGGGGGCAACATGCAAAAGCTGATCCTTGGCCGCGTGCTTGAAGCCGCGCCGGGCGTGATCCTGGCCAACCAGCCGGTCCGGGGGCTCGACATCGGCGCCATCGCCTATGTCCATGGCCAGCTTCTGGCGGCGCGCGACCGGGGGGCGGCGGTCCTGCTGATTTCCGAGGATCTGGACGAGGTGATGCAGCTTTCCGACGTGATCCATGTGATGAGCGAGGGGCGCCTTTCGCCCCCCCTGCCGCGTGGTGCGGCGACGATGGCCGAGCTGGGGCTCTGGATGGCGGGCGAGGGGTTTGACCATGCGGCTTGAGCCCATCGCCAACCCGTCGGCGCTGCGCCGCTTCGGCCTGCCGGCCCTGGCGCTGATCGCGACCGTGATAGCGGCGTCGCTCCTGGCGCTGATCGCGGGCGCGAACCCCTTCGCCACGCTGGGGCTGATCCTCGAAGGGGCGGCCGGGTCGCGCTTTGCGCTTCTGGAAACGCTGAACCGCGCCACGCCGCTGATCTTCACCGGCCTTGCCGTCGCCGTGGCCTTCCGCGCCAAGCTCTGGAACATCGGGGCAGAGGCGCAGCTTTACGCGGGCGCCATCGTCACCGTGGTCTTCGGCATGACCAGCTGGGGCGTCGCCTGGCTGCAACTGCCGGTCGTCGCCGCTATTGCCGTCGCTGCGGGCGCGCTGGTCCTTCTGGGACCGGTGATCCTCAAGACCCGTTTCGGCGTCGATGAGGTGGTGACGACGCTTCTGCTGAACTTCGTCATGCTTCTTTTCGTCAGCTACCTGGTCGAGGGGCCCATGAAGGACCCCGCCGGCATGGGCTGGCCCAAGTCGGTGCCGGTGGCGAAGGACCTGCGCCTGCCGCGCCTGATCGAGGGGCTCAGGCTGCACTGGGGCTTCGGCCTGGCGCTGATCGCCGCCGTCCTTGTCTGGCTGATCGAGACGCGGACGGTCCTTGGCTACCGGATGCGCGCCGTGGGCCAGAACCCGCAGGCCGCGCGGTTCGCGGGCATCCCGGTCAACCGGGTGCTGGTGCAGACGGCGCTGATCTCGGGCGGGCTTGCCGCGCTTGCGGGCTTTTCCGAGGTGGCGGGGCTGAAGGGGCATCTGTCGCGCGACCTGTCGCCGGGCTTTGGCTATACCGGGATCATCGTCGCCATGCTGGCGCTGCTGAACCCCTTGGGCGTAATCCTGTCGGCCCTCTTCGTCGCTGGCGTCTTCGTCGGCGCGGACAGCATGAGCCGGGCGGCCGGCGTGCCGACCTATATCGCCGACATCCTTCTGGCACTGTCCCTGCTCTTCATGGTGCTGGCGATTTCGCTGACCCATCGCCGGGTGGTCTGGCGATGAGCGCGATGTGGGACATCCTTCTGGCCGCGAGCTTCTGGGCCGCCGCGATCCGCATCGCCTCGCCCCTCATCTTCGCGACCATGGGCGAGCTGATCTGCGAACGCGCGGGCGTCCTCAACCTGGGGATCGAGGGGATCATGGTCATGGGCGCCTTCACCGGCTGGTTCGCGGTCTACCTCGGGCTGCCGCTCTGGCTGGGCGTGGCGGTTGCCTTCGGGTCGGGCATGGCCTTCGGACTTTTGCACGGCATCCTGACCGTGCCCTTCGGCCTGTCGCAGCATGTCGTGGGCCTTGGCATCACCCTTCTGGCCACCGCGACGGCGTCCTTCACCTACCGGCTTGCCCTGCCCGAGGTCACCAGCCCGCCCCGGATCGAGCCTTTCCAGCCCTGGCCCATTCCCGGCCTGTCGCAGATCCCCTTCTTCGGCGAGGCGCTCTTTTCCCAGACACCGCTTACCTATGCGGCCTTCGTCACGGCGGCGCTGGTCGCCTGGGTCCTGATGCGCACGCCCCTTGGCCTTGCGATCCGGGCCACCGGCGAAAACCCCGCCGCCGCCGCCGCGCAGGGCCTGTCGGTGACGGGGCTGCGGCTCGGCGCGGTCGTGGTCGGGTCGGGGCTGATGGCGGTCGGCGGGGCCTTCCTGACGCTGTCGGCCTTTTCGTCCTTCTTTTTCGACATGGTGAACGGGCGCGGCTGGATCTGCATCGCGCTGGTCGTCTTCGGCGCCTGGCGGCCGGGCAAGGCCGTCCTTGGCGCGCTGCTCTTCGCCGCCTTCGACGCCCTGCAGGTGCGGCTTCAGCAGACGCCCCTTGGCGCGGTCCTGCCCTATCAGCTGTTCCTCGCCCTGCCCTACCTTCTGTCCATCCTCGCGCTCGTCCTCATGTCGCGGCGCGCCGAGGTGCCGCAGGCCCTGATGACGCCCTACAACAAGGGGGAACGCTGATGTTCGACATTCTGGTCAAGGGCGGCACGCTGCCGGACGGGCGGCAGGCCGACATCGGCATCAGGGGCGACCGGATCGCGGCGGTCGGGCGGCTTGAGGCAGCCGCGGGGCGGGTGATCGACGCGACCGGCGATCTGGTCAGCCCGCCGCTCGTCGATCCGCATTTCCACATGGACGCGACGCTCAGCTACGGGCTGCCGCGGGTGAATGCCTCAGGCACCTTGATCGAGGGGATCGGGCTTTGGGGCGAATTGCGCGACATCGCCACCGTCGATGAGATGGTCGCGCGCGCCGTGCGCTACTGCGACTGGGCCGTGTCGATGGGCCTTCTGGCGATCCGCACCCATGTCGACACGACGCCCGACCACCTGCGCGGGGTCGAGGCGATGCTCGAGGTCAAGCGCCGGGTCGCGCCCTATCTGGATTTGCAGTTGGTGGCCTTCCCGCAGGACGGGCTTTACCGCACGGCGACGGGGCGCGAGAACCTGATCCGCGCGCTCGACATGGGGGTCGAGGTGGTGGGCGGCATCCCGCATTTCGAGCGCACGATGGAGGAAGGTGCCGAGTCCTTGCGCGACTTGGCCCGCATCGCGGCCGAACGCGGCCTGATGTGGGACGTTCACTGCGACGAGACCGACGACCCGATGAGCCGCCATGTGGAGACCATGGCGCGCGAGGTGACGCGGCACGGGCTTGGGGCGCGGGCGGCAGGAAGCCACCTGACCTCGATGCATTCGATGGACAATTACTATGTCTCGAAGCTGCTGCCGCTGATCGCGGAAGCGGGCATGACCGCCATTCCCAACCCATTGATCAACATCACCCTTCAGGGGCGGCATGACAGCTACCCCAAGCGGCGCGGGCTGACGCGGGTGAAAGAGCTGATGGCGCATGGCGTGACGGTAGGCTGGGGTCAGGACTGCGTGCTGGACCCCTGGTATTCGCTTGGCACCGCCGACATGCTGGACGTGGCCTTCATGGGGCTGCATGTCGCGCAGATGACCCATCCGGCCGAGATGGCGCACTGTTTTCACATGGTGACGGCCGAGAATGCGAAGATCATGGGGCTGCGGGACTACGGGCTGGAGCCCGGCTCGCTGGCCTCGCTGATCGTTCTGGATGCGGGCAGCCCGACCGAGGCCGTGCGGCTCAGGCCCGACCGGCTTGCGGTCATTTCCAGGGGCAAGGTGGTGGCCGAGCGGGCACGGAACGACGCGCGGCTGGGGCTGCCGGGGCGACCGGGATCGGTGCGGCGGCGGGTTTAGGGGGTTGCCGTCCGGGTGGCAGGGGCCGTTGACCCTGCCATGCGAAGGCTTGGTCTTTTGTCCCGGCCGATGGCCCCAAAGGCCATCGGCCAGCGCCCGCCCCGCCCTCGGCGGGCGCTTCGCGCCCACCGGGGCAGGCGCCGGCCTTTGTCGGTGAGTGACATCGGCGGTCCAGCGGAGGCGTTCCAACACGGGCGGGGAAACGCGGGTCGCGTTTCCTTCTCCCGCCCGACCCGGCCGCCCTCTCAGTAAACCGGCGGCGAGATCACCCAGATCACCACGGCGGGCGTGTCGCCGGGGTTGTCCCAGGAATAGATCTGGCCCTTGAACTGGAAGCTGTCGCCGACGGCCAGCTCGGTCGTCAGGTCGCCGATCGTCATCCGCAGCCGCCCCTCGATCAGGACGCCGCCGTCCTCGCGGTCCTTGGGGGCGATCGGGTAGCCGCTGGCACCGGGGGCGAAGGTCGACTTGATGACCTCGAAGGCGCCGGACAGGGTCGGCGACAGCAGCTCTTCGGTCAGGCCCGACGCGGGCGAGCCGATGGGCATCCGGTCGGCGGCGCGCAGGATCACGCCGCGCTCGGCCTCCTGCCGGGCCGCCGAGCGGAAGAAGAACGAGATCGATATGCCGAAATGATCCGCGATCAGGCCCAGGTCGCGCACCGAGGGCGTGGTCTGGCCGCGCTCGATCTGCGACAGCCAGCCGACCGACCGGCCAATGGCGGAGGTCAGCTCCTGCAGCGTCTGGCCGCGCGACTTGCGCATGGCGCGGATGTCATCGCCGATCTGCTTGCTCATGCCGCCTAGGTAGTGCGGCCGTTGCAGGGCGCAAGGGGAATGGCGGCCAGTCTTTCATGACAGGGAAATGCTGCGGCAGAATTCGCACAGAATGAAAATCCATGTTGATTTTTCACGACCGGACGCGCATCACTCCCCCATCCTCGAATCCCGGAGCGTCCCATGGTCACCCTGCCCCAGTCTGCGCGCGTCGTCATCATAGGTGGCGGCATTTCCGGCTGTTCGGTCGCCTATCACCTGGCCAAGCTCGGCTGGAAGGACATCGTGCTGCTGGAACGCAAGCAGCTGACCAGCGGGACGACCTGGCATGCGGCGGGGCTGATCGGGCAGCTGCGCGCCAGCCAGAACATGACGCGGCTCGCCAAATATTCCGCCGACCTCTACACCAAGCTTGAAACCGAGACCGGCCTTGCGACCGGCTTTCGCCAGTGCGGCTCGATCACGGCGGCGCTGACGGCCGAGCGGCGCGAGGAAATCCTGCGCCAGGCGGCCCTTGCCCGCGCCTTCGGGGTCGAAGTCAACGAACTCAGCCCGTCCGAGGTCAAGGACCTTTACCCCCACCTGAACATCGACGGGGTGACGGCCGGCGTGCACCTGCCGCTCGACGGGCAGGCCGATCCGGCGAACATTGCGCTGGCGCTGGCCAAGGGCGCCCGCGCCCGCGGCGCGCTGGTGGCCGAAGGCGTGAAGGTCACGCGCGTCACGCAGGCGGGGGGCCGGGTGACGGGCGTCGACTGGGTGCAGGGGGCCGAGCAGGGCCATATCGCCGCCGACCTCGTGGTGAACTGCGGCGGCATGTGGGGGCGTGACCTTGCGGCCCAGAACGGCGTCACCCTGCCGCTTCACGCCTGCGAACATTTCTACATCGTGACCGAGGCCATCCCGGGCCTCACGCAGATGCCCGTGCTGCGCGTCCCGGACGAATGCGCCTATTACAAGGAAGATGCGGGCAAGATCCTTCTGGGCGCCTTCGAGCCCAAGGCCAAGCCCTGGGGCATGGACGGCATCCGCGAGGATTTCTGCTTTGACCAGTTGCCCGAGGATTTCGACCATTTCGAGCCGATCCTGACCATGGGCATCAACCGCATGCCGATGCTGGCGGACGCTGGCATCCACACATTCTTCAACGGGCCCGAAAGCTTCACCCCCGACGACCGCTATTACCTTGGCGAGGCGCCGGAGCTTGGCGGCTACTGGGTCGCTGCCGGCTACAACTCGATCGGCATCGTCTCGTCCGGCGGCGCGGGCATGGCGCTGGCGCAATGGATGAACGACGGCGAGGCGCCGTTCGACCTGTGGGAAGTCGACATCCGCCGCGCCCAGCCCTTCCAGAAGAACCGCCGCTACCTGAAGGAGCGGGTCAGCGAGACGCTCGGCCTGCTTTACGCCGACCACTTCCCCTATCGCCAGATGGCGACCTCGCGCGGGATCCGCCGCACGCCCCTGCACGAACACCTCAAATCCCGTGGCGCCGTCTTCGGCGAGGTGGCGGGCTGGGAACGGGCCAACTGGTTCGCGAACCCGGGGCAGGAGCGTGAATACCGCTACAGCTGGAAGCGGCAGAACTGGTTTGCGAACCAGCAGGCCGAACACATGGCGCTGCGCGAGGGCGTCGGGCTTCTGGACATGTCGTCCTTCGGCAAGATCCGGGTCGAGGGCGCGGATGCGCTGGCGACGCTCCAGCATCTTTGCGCCAACGATGTCGATGTCGAGGCCGGGCGGCTGGTCTATACCCAGATGCTGAACGCGAAGGGCGGCATCGAAAGCGACCTGACGGTGACGCGGCTTGGCGAGGCCTCGTTCCTTCTGGTCGTGCCGGGCGCGACCTTGCGGCGCGATCTGGCCTGGCTCAGGGCCCATGCGAAGGGCCATGTCACGATCCTTGACATGACGGCGGCCGAAGCGGTGATCCCGGTCATGGGGCCGAAGTCGCGCGAACTGTTGCAGCGCGTCTCGCCCAACGATTTCTCGAACGAGGGCCATCCTTTCGGCTGGGCGAAAGAGATCGAGATCGGCATGGGCCTCGCCCGCGCGCATCGCGTGACCTACGTGGGCGAGCTTGGCTGGGAGCTGTACGTCAGCGCCGACCAGGCGGCCCATGTGTTCGAGACGCTGGTCGAGGCGGGCGAGGATCTGGGCGTGACGCTCTGTGGCCTGCACGCGATGGACAGTTGCCGGATCGAGAAGGCCTATCGCCATTTCGGCCATGACATCACCGACGAGGATCATGTGCTGGAAGCCGGCCTCGGCTTTGCCGTCAAGACCTCGAAAGAGTTCCTGGGCCGGGATGCGGTCCTGAGGAAGAAGGAACAGGGGCTCGACCGGCGGATGGTGCAGTTCCGTCTGACCGATCCGGAACCGCTTCTCTTCCACAACGAGCCGATCCTGCGCGACGGCAAGATCGTGAGCCATGTGACCTCGGGCAACTACGGCCATGCGCTCGGCGGCGCGATCGGGATGGGCTACCTGCCCAGCAAGGGCGAGACGGCCGAGGAGCTGATGGCGTCGCGCTACCAGATCGACGTGGCGGGCCGGATCGTCGACGCCGTGGCCTCGCTTGCGCCGATGTATGATCCGAAGTCGCTGCGGATCAAGGCCTAGGCCGGGCGCCACCCCCCCCTGGCAGGCGCTGGCGGGGGGGGCCACAAGAGGGGCGCTGCGGGCACCGGTTGTGCCGCGCCCTGGCCGCAAAGATGCGCTGTCGCCTTGCGGCCGGATCGGGGATATGTGTCTGAAAGACCGTTTCCCGCCGCCTCGCCCGAGGGCCGATCATGATTGCGCTTCTGCAAAACCCGACCTTTCGCCACCTCTTCGCCGCACAGGTCGTCGCGCTGATCGGCACGGGCCTGGCCACCGTCGCGCTCGGGCTTCTGGCCTGGGATCTGGCCGGCGCGAACGCGGGCGCCGTGATGGGAACCGCGCTCGCGATCAAGATGGTCGCCTATGTCACCCTGTCGCCCCTTGTCGCGGCCGTGGCCGAGCGGCTGCCGCGCCGGGCCTTTCTGGTCGCGCTCGACCTGATCCGGGCCGTCGTGATCGGCTTTCTGCCCTTCGTCGACCAGGTCTGGCAGGTCTACGTCCTGATCTTCGTCCTGCAGGCGGCCTCTGCCGGCTTTACCCCGGCCTTTCAGGCGGTGATCCCGGATGTGATGAAGACCGAAGAGGCCTATACCAATGCCCTGTCCCTGCTGCGCATGGCCGAAGAGATGGAGCAGTTGGCCTCGCCCGTCCTGGCGGCGGCGCTTCTGACCGTCGTGGGCTTTCCCGTCCTCTTCCTGGGGACGGTGGTGGGCTTTCTGGGATCGGCCCTCCTTGTGGCCACGACGAAACTGCCGGACCGGGCGCCCGCCGAGGCCGGGCATTTCTGGGCCGACGTGACGAAGGGCGTGCGCATCTACATGGCCACCCCGCGCCTGCGCGGCCTGATGATGCTCGAGGCCGCGGTCGCGGCCGCCGGGGCCATGGTCTATGTGAACACCGTCGTCCTTGTGCAGGCCACGCTGGGGCTGGGGCAGGAACAGGTGGCGCTGGCCTTCGCCGCCTTCGGCGCGGGCTCGATGCTGGCCGCGTTCCTGTTGCCCCGGCTCGTGCGCCGCGTGCCGGACCGGGGGCTGATGATGGGCGGGGCCGGCCTGATGGTCGCGGGCGTGGCGCTCGTGCCCCTTGTCGGCGCGATGTCCGCCCTGCTGGGGCTGTGGGCGCTGATGGGTTTCGGCTTTTCGCTGACCCAGACGCCGATCGGCCGGATCATCAACCGCTCGACCCACGACGCCGACCGGGGCGCGGTCTTCGCGGCGCAATTCGCCCTGTCCCATGCCTGCTGGCTGGTGACCTATCCGCTGGCCGGCTGGCTTGGGGCCAAGGCGGGCCTCGGCACGGCGGCCCTGGTGCTGGCGGCGATTGGCGTGGCGAGCCTTCTGGCCGTGCGCGCGCTCTGGCCGGCCAGCGATCCGGCGGAACTGGACCATGACCATCCAGACCTGCCGCCGGACCACCCCCATCTGGCCGCCCACGGCAAGGGCCACCGTCATGCCTTCGTGATCGACGGCCTGCACCGCCGCTGGCCGAAACCGGCCTGATGTGCGACGCCCCGGCCCGAAGGCCGGGGCCTTGCTGCGGCGTCAGGCCGAGACGGCGAGTTCCGTCATCATGCCGGTCGCCAGATGCGCCATATGGTGGCAGTGCAGCATCCACGCGGCCGGCTCTCCGGCATCGAGGGCGACCGTCACCCGGGCCATGGGCGGCACCAGCACCGTGTCGCGCACCGCACCCGCGAACCGGCCCTGCCCCATGTCCACCACCTGGAACTTGTGGCCGTGCAGGTGCATCGGGTGCGACATCATCGACAGGTTGTGGAACATGATCTCGACCCGCTGGCCCGTCCGCGCGAGTACGGGCTTGTGCTGGCCATAGGTCGCGCCGTCGATGGTCCAGACGTAGGGCTGCATCTGGCCGGCGAGCATCATCATCTTCGTCACGTCCGCCGGGCGGTCGGGCAGCGGCGCCACCGCGCGCAAGCTGGCCTCTTGCGCCAGGTCGGCCGAGAAGGCGGGCGCGGCCTCGCCCTGCCCAGCGACATGCTCGACGGCGGCGCCGGCGGTGGCAAGGATGATCCCCGTCCGCTCGACGGCACCTTCGCGAAGCGCAAGGATCGGGAAGGCGCCACCTTCGGGCGGGACTCTGACCTGCAGGTCCAGCCGCTGGCCCATGGCAATGCCGAAGCGGCGGCCCGGCAGCGGGACCACAGGCTCGCCGTCGACCGCGACGAGCCGGGTGTCGAGCGCGCCCGTGTCGACCCAGAAGACGGTGGCCGAGGCCGCGTTGATGATGCGGACGAGGACCGGGGCGCCCTTGTCGACCCGGACCACCTCGGGGTCGTCAAGCGTGCGGTCGTTCGCAAGGTAGGCGTCGAAGTCGAAGTCGTTCAGGTCCATCGCCATGCCGGACATGGCGGACATGTCCATCGACCCCATGTCCATCTTGCCCATGTCCATGCCTGACATTCCCGACATGCCGCCCGCATCATGGCTCATGCCGTGGTCCATCCCGGACATAGACGCGCCAGAGGTGATCTGCGCCAGCACCTCGGCCGGCGGGGTGAAGGAAAAGTCGTGGAGGAACAGAACCACCTCCTGCCGGTCGGGCTCGCGCTCGCGCACGATCAGGGGCGCGGCCAGAAGGCCTATTTCCTGTTCCGGGATATGGGCGTGCATCCAGTGGGTGCCGGGCCGCGCGGCGAAGTCGTAGCTGCGGCTTTCGCCCGGTTTCAGCATCGGCACGGGGCTGTCGGGCACGCCGTCCTGCACATTCGGCGGGATCTGGCCGTGCCAGTGGATCAGCGTGTCGATGTCGAGCCCATTGGTCAGCTCGAGCGCGAAGCGCTCGCCGGGGGCCAGGATCAGCCCGGGGCGGCCCCCCTCATCCACCAGCCCAAGGACGGTCGCCGCCTTGCCGCGAATGTCGATCGTGCGGCGGGTCGCGGTCAGGCGCCGGGGTGTGGCGGCGCGGGCGGAACAGAGGGGAAGCAGGGCCATGCCTGCGGAAACAGCCAGAAGGCTGCGGCGGGAAAGACGGGTCATGAGGGACCTCCTTGCAGGACGAAACGGGTGGAGCTGCGTTCGTCAGCTGCGGGGTGGCGGGGCCTCGGGCGGGTTCGCGCGCGAGGCCATGCGCGGGCGCTCGACCTCGGCGAAGCGCAGGGGCACGGAGGTGGCCTGTGCGGGATTGCCGGGCATCGGCAGAAGCGCCGGAACCTGGCATTGCGCCTTGCAGATCGCCGGCAGGGCCTTTGTGCCCACGTCGGCCCCCGGGGTGGCGTGGTGCATCTCCACCATGCCGCAATCCTGCGGCGCAGCGGCCGAAGGCAGGCCCGGCATCAGGGCCAGAAGGCCGATAAAGAGCGCAGCGACAAGGCGGGCGAGGCAGGACATGATGGGGGGAAGATAGTCCAGCGGCACAGGCGGCGGAAGGGCGGCCCTGCACTCGGGGCGCCGATCCGCCTAGGGGTCGATCGGCCCCAGCGCGTGCGACAGGAGTGCGACGGCGGCCGCGCGGGCGCGGGCGGCCGAGAAATCCTCGGGGTCGATCTGCGCCTCGAGCCAGAGCCCGTCGATCAGCGCGAGGACCGGCAGCGCCAGCGCCCGCGAATCGACCGTCAGCCCGCGTTCCTGCGCATGGCGCGCGATCGCGCCCTCGATCCGCTGAAGAAGCGCCTTGTATTGCACCCGGTGCGCATCCCTGAGCGTGGGGTTGACCGCGATCTCGCCCCAGAGCGCCAGCCAGATGTTCAGGGGATCGCGCCGGTAAAGCTCGTCCGAGAAGGCGGCATTGATGAGGCTTTGCAGGTCCATCGCCCCGTCCGGGATCAGGACCGCCAGGAAGTTCTTGTAGGCGGCGACGTAGACCTCGGACAGCAGTCCGTCCTTGCTGCCGAAATGATGCGCGATCAGCCCGCGAGAGGCGCCGGATTCGCGGCAGATATTGTCGATGGTGAAGGCCTGGATGCCGCCCCGCGCCAGACAGGCAAGGCCCGCCTCGATCAGCATGGCTGACCGGGCCTCGGCGGTGTAGCGGCGAAAGCGCGGCTCGCTCATCGGTCCATCCTGACGGCCCCCTGATGGCCCCTAGTCAGCCCCCTATCGGCCCCTGGTCAGCCTCTAATCAGCCCCTGGCCGGTTCGTCCGGCCCCTTCGCCTTCGTGATGTACGAGCTTCGGCGCGCTGTTGCAAACCGTTGGACAAGGCCCGACGCTTGTCAACGCGCTTGTCAACGCGCTTGACCGGCCGGCCATGGCTTTCTACTATACGGTTGTTCAGCAGTGATGACGGGTGCGATCCTTGGCCCGGAAGGTGTCCGCCGGCCCGTCGCGCGCTCTGACAGGGGGGTGCCACCATGATCCGGTCTTGCATCGCATACCTGCCCGCATGTCCCCTTCCGGGGGCCGGGGCATGAGCCGGCGGGGACCGCGCGCCGCGCGGACGGTGGGCGGGATCACGCAGGCGCCCTTTGGCCAGGTGCCGCGCGGCTATGCGCCGATCCGGGTGATCTCGGACGACCAGGTCGCGGCGATCCACCAGGCGGCGCTCGATGTCCTGGCGCGGCAGGGGATCCGGGTGTTGGAGGACCGCGCCCGCGCGCTTTATCGCCAGGCGGGGGCAGAGGTTGCGGGCGACATGGTGCGCCTTGAACCGGGGCTGGTGGCCGAGCGGCTTTCGACGGCACCTGCGCATTTCACGCTGGCCGCGCGCGATCCGGCGAAGTCGCTGAAGATCGGCGGGGACGACGTGATCTTCGCCTCGGTCGGGGGGCCCGCCTATGTCATGGACAGCCTGCGCGGCCGGCGGACCGGCAACTTCGCCGAAATGTGCGATTTCCTGAAGCTCGTGCAGGTTCTCAACGTCCTGCACCAGGAAGGCGGCTGCCCGTTCGAGCCGATGGACCTGCCCGCGAACACCCGCCATCTGGATGTCTACCGCGCCCAGATCGGCCTTCTGGACAAGTCCTGGCAGACCCAGACCCTGGGCCGCGCCCGCACCATGGACGGGATCGAGATGGCGGCGATCGCCTTCGGGATGTCGCCCGACGATCTTGTCGGGACGCCGGTCCTGATGGGGATCATCAACACCAACTCGCCCCGCCAGCTCGACATTCCGATGGCCGAGGGGCTGATCACCATGGCCGAGTTCGGGCAGGTGAACGTCATCACCCCCTTCACGCTCGCCGGGGCCATGGCGCCGGTGACGCTTGGCGGTGCGCTCGTCCTGCAGCATGCCGAGGCGATGGCGGGGATCGTGCTTACGCAGATCGTCCGGCCGGGGGTGCCGGTGGTTTATGGCGGCTTCACCTCGAACGTCGACATGAAGTCCGGCGCGCCGGCCTTCGGGACGCCGGAATATGCCAAGGCGGCGCAGGCCTCGGGCCAGCTCGCGCGCCATGTCGGCGTGCCGTTCCGGTCGTCGAACGTGACGGCGGCGAACGCGGTCGATGCGCAGGCGGCGTGGGAAAGCCAGATGGCGCTCTGGGGTTCGATCATGGGGGGCGCGCATGTGATCGAGCATGCGGCGGGCTGGATGCATGGCGGGCTGACGGCGAGTTTCGAGAAGCTGATCATCGATGCCGAGATGCTGCAGATGATGCAGGCTTACCTGACGCCGATCGACACCGGGGCCGCGTCGCTTGCTGCCGACGCCATCGCCGAGGCGGGTCCGGGCGGGCATTTCTTCGGCACCGCGCACACGATGGAGCGCTACGAGTCCGCCTTCTACAGCCCGCTTGTCGCCAACTGGGACAACTGGAACAGCTGGACCGAGCGCGGCTCGGTCGATGCCACGGCACGCGCCGCCGAGATCTGGCCGCAGCTTCTGGCCGACTATGAGGAGCCGCCGCTGGAGGTTGCGCGGGCCGAGGCGCTCGACGCATTCGTCGCCCGCCGCAAAGCCGAGGGCGGCGCGCCGATGAATTAGCGCGACCAAGTCAGGGCCCTCGCGCTCCGGCTGGCAGGGGCCGTTGACCCTGCCATGCGAAGGCCAAGCCTTTTGTCCCCGCCGGTGGCCCCAGGGCCATCGGCCAGCGCCCGCCCCGCCATCGGCGGGCGCTTACGCGCCCACCGGGGCAGGCGCCGGCCTTTGTCGCAGAGTGACATGAGCGGTCCAGCGGAGGCGTTTCCACACGGGCGGGGGAACCGCGGGTCGCGTTTCCTGATCCCGCCCGGGCCCGGCCAGCCGGACTGGCCTCTGCCACCCCAACCTATCCGCGAATGCGCAGCCCCTGCGGGTCATAGGCCGGCTCGGCCAGCAGGCGGGCCGGAACGGGCTCGCCGATCACGTCCACCGTAAAGCCTGCCGGGTCCGCCAAAGCCTCGGCCGCGACCATTGCCATCGCGAGGCTGCTGCCGACATGGTAGCCATAGGCGCCCGAGGTCACATGGCCCACGACCCGGCCGTCCTTGCGCACGGCGGTAAAGGGGGCGGCGTCCGCGTCTGGGTTGTCGAGCGCGAAACTCACGAGGCGGCGGATCGGCGCCCCTTCGGCCAGGACGGCGTCGCGGCCGACGAAATCGGGCTTCGTGCGCTCGATATGGCGGCCAAGGCCCGTCGCCTCGGCGGTTTCGTCGGGGGTGAACTCGGCCGACCAGATGCCGTAGCCTTTTTCAAGCCTCAGGCTGTCGAGTGCGCGGTTGCCTACGGGGCGCAGGCCCAGATCGCGCCCCGCCTCGATCATCGCCAGGTAGACCTTGCGGTGGTCGGCGGCGCGGACGTTGACCTCATAGCCCAGCTCTCCGGTCAGCGACAGGCGCGCGACCATGGCACCGGCGCCTGCGACCGTCATGTCGCGGCAGG
>Ga0209023_10005347_pt1 | contig 14087 bp, 13 predicted proteins | sample LakOneMetagenome_FD_187468 | JGI IMG/M metagenome (GOLD analysis project Ga0209023, IMG submission 187468) | Freshwater and sediment microbial communities from Lake Erie, Canada (SPAdes) (version 2) | ecosystem: Environmental > Aquatic > Freshwater > Lentic | place: Lake Erie, Canada...
TACGCCCGAGCAATTGCTCGAACGCGCCCGCGCGATGATACCCACGCTCAAGGAACGCGCCCGTCGCTGCGTCTCGGAACGCGACGTTCCGGCGGAGTCCATTGCCGAGATGCAGGCGGCGGGATTCTTCAAGATCCTCCAGCCGCGCCGCTGGGGTGGCTATGAAATGCACCCCAATGCGTTTTACGACGTGCAGAAGGCATTGGCCGAAGGCTGCATGTCCACCGGGTGGATGTATGGTGTGGTCGGTTGCCACCCTTATGAAATCGCGCTGTTCCATGAAGAGGCGCAGGCAGAAGTCTGGGGCACGGATACCTCCACACTGGTTTCTTCAAGCTATCAGCCGGTGGGCAAGGTCACCGTGGTCGATGGCGGGTTCCGCCTGTCGGGCCGCTGGGGCTTCTCCACCGGATCGGTGCATTGCCAGTGGGTCGTGCTCGGCGCGCTGGTGCCGCCAAGCGAGCCGGGCGGCGCGCCCGACATGCGCGCGTTCCTGCTGCCGCGCAGCGCCTACACCATCGATCTGGACAGCTGGCACGTGTTCGGCCTGCAGGGCACCGGCAGCCATGACGTGATCGTGGACGATGTGTTCGTGCCCGAACATCGCACGCACCGTTCGGTCGATGGCTTCCTGTGCACCAACCCCGGACAGGAAACCAATCCCGGCCCGCTCTACACCCTGCCCTGGGCGCAAGTGTTCATGCGTTCGGTTTCGACCGCAGCCTTTGGCGGCGCGCGCGCGGCGATCAATGCGGCGATCGACATCGCGCAAAGCCGCGTTTCGACCAACACGGGCAAGGCTTCGAAAAGCGATCCGTTCCTGCTGGCCGCCATTTCAAAGGCGCACGCGCAAGTGACCGAAATGGAGCAGACCCTGCGTCTGACGTTCGAAGACCTGATGGGGTATGCGGAGCGCGGCGAGGCGATCCCGATGGGGAAACGCACGCTTTATGCCTACAACTCATCGTCGGTGGTGCGCCGCATGGCCGAACTGGTCGATGGCATGGTGCAGCTGCTGGGCGGCCGCGCGATCTACACCTCCAGCGCGATCATCCAGCCGTGGCTGGACCTGAACGCGGGCCGCGCCCACGTGGCCAACGATCCGAATAACCGCACCACCGATCTGGTTGGCGGCATCCTCGGCCAGGCGCCGACTTTCACTTTCCTTTGAGAGGAACGGCGTCATGGCGGAACTGAAGCAGGCGACCTACCGCGTTGCCGGCGGGTATGACATCCATGTGCAGGAAGCGGGCAGCGCGACCGGCCCGGCGGTGGTGTTCCTGCACGGCAGCGGGCCAGGCGCATCGGGTGCATCGAATTTTCGCGGCAACATCGCCGCCTTTGCCGATGCCGGCTATCGCGTGATCCTGCCCGACCTGATCGGCTATGGCGCCTCGTCCAAGCCGGAAGGCATCGATTACACGCTGCAACTGTTCACCGACACGGTCCATGATGCGCTGCGCCAGCATGGCGTGGGCAAGGCGCATCTGGTTGGCAATTCGCTGGGCGGTGGCATTGCTTTGCTGATGGCGCTGGACCACCCCGAATTTGCCGACAGGCTGGTATTGATGGCACCGGGCTGCGTGGCGGAACGTGAAAGCTATTTCGTGATGCCGGGCATTGCCAAGATGGTGTCGAGCTTTGGCGGGCCGGACTTCAACCTGTCCGAACAGAAGCGGCTTGTCTCCAACCTCGTCCACCCCGATTTCGCGCCGAATATTCCCGATGCGCTGATCGCGGAACGCTTTGCCGTGGCGCGGACCCAGCCGAAGGACGTGCTGGTGCGGATGCGCACGCCCGATCTTTCGCCGCGCCTCGGCGAAATCGACAAGCCGATCTTCGTGCTGTGGGGCCTGAACGACGAGTTCTGTCCCGAAGCGCACGCGCGTCTGTTCCTCGATCATTGCCGCGATGTGCGCGCCATCACCTTCGGGCGCACCGGCCACTGGGTGCAAGTGGAGCGCGCCGCCGAATTCAATGCCTATGCCGTAGAGTTCCTCAATGGCTGAAGGTTATCCCGCCACGCCTCAGGAATTGCCCGCCATGTTCCGCGCGGCGATGCGGCGCCTTGCCGCGTCGGTTTCGATCGTGGTGGCCAGGGGCAACAACGGGCCGGTCGGCATGGCCGCCACGTCGATCACCTCGCTCACGGCCGATCCACCGGCGGTGCTAGTCTGCGTCAACCGCAGCACCAGCCTGCATGCCTTGCTGGAACCGACCGCGCCGCTGTCGGTCAACCTGCTGTCACGCCACCAGCAAGATGTTTCCGCCGTATTCGGCGGCGGTGTGCCGCGCGAGGATCGTTTCAAGGTGGGCGACTGGCGCGAGGGCCGCAATGGCCTGCCCGTGCTCGATGGCGCGCAGGCCAACCTGCTCTGCGTGATCGACGCGATGCTGGCCTATGGCACGCACAGCATCGTCATCGCGCGCGTGCTGGAGGCGCAAGTCAGCGAGACCATCGCGCCGCTTATCTATCAGGATGGGGCTTATCTGTGAGCAAAGCCGAACATTACGGACATGAACTTTACACGGCGCTGCGCGAACGGCGCACGATTGCGCCGCTGGTCGAGCAGGACCCGTCGCTGACCATCGACGATGCCTATGCCATCAGCCTGGACTTCCTGTCGCGCCGCCTGAAGGATGGCGAGAAGGTTGTCGGTAAGAAGATTGGCGTCACCAGCAAGGCGGTGCAGGACATGCTGGGCGTGCACCAGCCCGATTTCGGCTTCCTGACCGACTGGATGCATGTCGAAGGCGATATCGACGTCGATGCCAAGGCGCTGATCGCCCCGCGGGCCGAGGCGGAGATTGCCTTCATCCTGAAAAGCAGCCTGAATGGCCCCGGGATAACCGCCGCCGATGTGCTGGCCGCTACCGAATCCATCGCGCCTTGCTTCGAAATCGTCGACAGCCGGATCGATGACTGGAAGATCAGGATCGTCGATACCGTGTCTGACAATGCCTCTTGCGGGGTCTATGTGGTGGGCAAGGAACGGCTCGATCCGGCGGGACTGGACCTGCCGAACCTGCATGTTGCCGTAACCAAGAACGGTGCGCCGCTTTCCGAAGGCTATGGCCACGCGGTGCAGGGTGATCCGGCGCAGGCGGTGGCATGGCTTGCCAACACATTGGGCGCGCATGGCGTCACGCTCGATGCGGGCGACGTGATCCTGTCGGGCAGCCTCGTCCCCCTCGCCCCCGCCGTAAAGGGCGATCGTTTCGAAATGACCTTGAGCGATGCAAGCGGCCCGCTGGGCACTTGCGTCGCCAACTTCGTGTAAGGACCAATCCAATGGCACGCGTAAAGGCCGCAATCATCGGCTCGGGCAATATCGGCACCGACCTGATGATGAAGATGATCAAATACCCCCAGAACATGGAACTCGCCATCGTGGTGGGCATCGACGAAAAGTCGGAAGGCCTTGCCATGGCACGCGAACACGGCATTGCCACCACGCACGAAGGGCTTGAGGGCTTGCGCAGGCACCCGCTCTACAAGGACATCGGCATCGCGTTCGACGCGACCAGCGCCTATGCGCACAAGGTGCATGACGAAGCCCTGCGGGCCGACGGCATCCAGGTGGTGGATCTGACCCCCGCCGCGCTCGGCCCGTTCACGGTGCCGACCGTCAATGGCGATGCGCACCTTGATGCGCCCAACGTCAATATGGTGACGTGCGGCGGACAGGCCACGATCCCGATGGTCGCTGCGGTCAGCCGCGTGGCCAAGGTGCATTATGCCGAAATCGTCGCCTCGGTTTCGTCACGCTCTGCCGGTCCCGGCACCCGCGCCAACATCGACGAATTCACCCGCACCACCGCGCGCGCGATCGAACAGGTTGGCGGCGCGACCAAGGGCAAGGCGATCATCATCCTCAACCCCGCCGAACCGCCGATGATCATGCGCGACACGGTGTTCACCCTGTCCGAAGGCGCCGACGAAGACACCATCCGCCAGTCGGTGAAGGATATGGTGGCCGATGTGCAGAAGTACGTGCCCGGCTATCGCCTGAAGCAGGAAGTGCAGTTCGAACGCTTTGGCGACAACAGCAAGCTGAAGATCCCCGGACAGGGCGAATTCACCGGGATCAAGACGATGATCCTGCTCGAAGTGGAAGGCGCAGGCGATTACCTGCCCAGCTATTCCGGCAATCTCGACATCATGACCGCCGCCGCCAAGGCGACCGGTGAACTGCTTGCCGCGCGCCGTATGGCCGCGACCGCCGCCTGAAGGAGGGCCAGACCATGAAAGCGACCTTCAACGTCGAAGCGGGCGACAAGCTCTATATTCAGGACGTGACCCTGCGTGATGGCATGCACGCCATCCGTCACATGTACGGCATCGACCACGTGCGCGCGATTGCCGCCGCGATCGAGGCATCGGGCGTGGACGCGATCGAAGTCGCGCATGGCGATGGCCTGTCGGGTGCCAGCTTCAACTATGGCTTTGGCGCGCACACCGATTGGGAATGGCTGGAAGCCGTGGCCGAAGTGCTGGACAAATGCGTGTTGACCACGCTGATCCTGCCCGGCGTCGGCACCGTGGATGAACTGCGTCGCGCCTATGACATCGGCGTGCGTTCGGTCCGCGTGGCCACGCACTGCACCGAGGCCGACGTTTCGAAGCAGCACATCGGCATCGCGCGCGATCTGGGCATGGACGTTTCGGGTTTCCTGATGATGAGCCACATGATCGAACCGGACCTGCTGGCAAGCCAGGCCCTGCTGATGGAAAGCTATGGCGCGCAGTGCGTCTATGTCACCGACAGCGGCGGTGCGCTCGACATGGATGGCGTGCGCGCGCGGTTCGAAGCCTATGACCGCGTGCTGAAGCCTGAAACCCAGCGCGGCATGCACGCACACCACAACCTCGCGCTGGGCGTAGCCAATTCGATCGTCGCGGCGCAGTGCGGCGCGGTGCGCATCGACGCCAGCCTGACCGGCATGGGCGCGGGCGCGGGCAACGCCCCGCTGGAAGTGTTCATCGCCGCCGCCGACCGCAAGGGCTGGAACCACGGCTGCGACGTGATGATGCTGATGGACGCGGCCGAAGACCTCGTGCGCCCGCTGCAGGATCGCCCGGTCCGCGTGGACCGTGAAACGCTCGCGCTCGGTTATGCGGGGGTCTACTCCAGCTTCCTGCGTCATGCGGAAAAGGCGGCGGAGACCTATGGTCTTGATACCCGTACGATCCTTGTCGAACTGGGCCGCCGCAAGATGGTCGGCGGGCAGGAAGACATGATCGTCGATGTCGCGCTCGATATGGTGAAGGCGCGCGAAGCCCAATGATCGACGAAACCGCCCGCAACATGGCCGCCGTTCGCGCATTTTTCGATGCGATGAACGCAGGCGATGTTGCGGGTATCGTCGATGCCTATGCCGAAGACGGCACGTGCACCACCATGGGTCGCACGCTGATTTCCGGCACGTTCGACAAACCCACTGTCACGATGGCGGCGGGCCGGATTTTCGAAGCTTTTCCGCAAGGCATCGCCTTCACCATCCACGCGATGACCGCGCAGGATGATCGCGTGGCGGTGGAGGCATCGTCGCGCGGGATGCACGCATCGGGCCGCGAATACCGCAACCAGTACCATTTCCTGGCGCGGCTGCGCGATGGCAAGCTGGTTGAATGGAAAGAGTATTGCGACACCGAGATGATCACCGAGGTGTTGTGCGGCGGGCAACGCCCCTGACAGAATAACGGGGCAGCAGCCGGAAACACGGCGCACCCGAACACGAAAGAGGAGCGGGATGAGTACGTTTTCGCAATACAAGCCGCTGGCGCTGGCCGACGTGCCGCAGTGGGATTTCGAGACCGACATCGCCGTGATCGGCTTTGGCGCGACCGGCGCCTGTGCTGCGATCGAAGCGCGCAAGGCGGGCGCCCGCGTGATGCTGTTCGAACGCAGTTCCGGCAGCGGCGGCGCATCGGCCCTTTCGGGCGGAGAGATCTACATCGGCGGCGGCACCGATGCGCAGAAGGCGGCCGGGTTCGATGATACGGTCGAAGATTTCACCACTTATCTCAAGCTGGCGGGCGGCCCTTGCGCCGATGACGCCAAGTGCGAACTCTATGGGCGCGAGGCGCTGAACCACTACCAGTGGCTCAAGGATCAGGGCGTGCCCTATCGCGGCAACTACCTGCCCGGAAAGCACATCGAACCGACCGACGATTCCACGCTGATCTATTCCGGCAGCGAACAGGCGGCCCCTTTTCGCAATCATGCAAAGCCCGCCCCGCGTGGCCACGTGATTCAGCACATGGGCTGGGGCGGCGGGCGTCCGCTGGTTGATATTCTTGAAGCGCGCGCGCGTGATCTCGGTACCGAAATCCACATCGACGCCCGCGCCGTGGCGCTGATCGTCGATGGCGATCGCGTGGCCGGTGTCGTCATGCGCATCGACAACACCGATCGCTTTGTAAAGGCCGCGAAGGGCGTGGTGCTGGCCACCGGCGGCTTTGTGTTCAACGATGCGATGCGCCGCAAATATTGCCCGGACAGCTTCCGCGTGAACAGCCCGATTGGCGACAAGGACGATGGTGTGGGCATTGAACTGGGCGTGTCCGTGGGCGGCGATGCCATCCACATGGACCAGTTCTTCACCACCTGCCCGTGGACCATGCCGGAAAGCCACGCCTATGGCGTGTTCGTGAATGTGCAGGGCCAGCGCTTCATCAACGAAGATTGCTACCACGGCCGCGTCAGCCGTTGTGCCGTCGATCAGCCGGGTGGCAAAGTCTACCAGTTGCTCGACATGGCGCATTTCGTGCAGCCGCTCGATCTGGCCGGGATCACCATCGCCGGTACGGGCAATACGTGGGAAGAGGTCGAGGCCGAGCTGGAAATGCCCAAGGGCACGCTCTCCGCCACGATGGCGGTCTACAACGAACACGCGCGCGAAGGCCGCGATCCGCTGTTCGACAAGCAACCGCCGATCCTCACCCCGCTCGATCAGGCGCCGTTCGTGGCGCTCGAACTCAATTTCGAAACGAGCTATTTCAGCTTCTTCACGCTTGGCGGGTTGAAGACCACCACCGACGGCGAAGTGCTGGACCGTGCCGGACAGCCGATTGGCGGGCTTTACGCGGCGGGCCGTTGCACATCGGGCCTGCCCGCATGGGGTCACGGCTATTCCTCGGGCATGAGCCTGGCCGATTGCACGTTCTTCGGTCGGCAGGCGGGGCGCAAGGCTGCGGCCTGACGTCGGGACACTTCGCGAGAACAAGGGAAAAGGCCATGTTGCTGGACTGGATGAAGACCGCACCCACGCTCGCCGACGATCCGGTCAGCGGGTTCGATCCCGATGCCGTGACTGTCAGCGAAACGGTGGAGATCGCCGCGCCTGCCCGCGTGGTGTGGCAGGTACTGACCGACATGCCGAACTACAATGAATGGAACCCGTTTTGCGTGCGTGCCGAATCCACGCTGGAAATGGGTGCGGCGGTGACCATGAAGCTGGTCAACTATGCGGCGCCGGGCTCGCTGGTGCCCAATTGCGAATTCATCTGCGCGTTCGATCCCGAACGCATGATTTCGTGGGAAATGATCCACAGCGATGCATGGCCCTACCCTGCCCGGCGCGATCAGGTGATCGAGCCGACCGGCCCGGCATCCTGCCGCTATGTTTCGACCGATGCCTTCCTTGGCGTTAACGGTATCCACGTGTTCCGTTTTGCCGGGCCGTGGGTGAAGCGCGGCTTCGACGATACCGCGCGCGCTCTGAAAGCCCGCGCCGAAGCGCTCTACGCCGCAGAACTGAAAGACTGATCCCCATGGCCTATACCCTGCAGCACCTTTCCGACATCGAGGAGATCAAGGTCCTCAAGCACCGCTATTTCCGCGGGATCGACACCGCCAACACCGCGCTGCTCGAAGGCCTGTTCACCGATGACGTGCACGTCGTCTACAATGGCGGAACCTACAAGGTCTCGCTTTCCGGCAAGGCGACGATGCTCGAATTTCTCGCCAATTCGTTCCACTCGGGCGCGGCGGCAATGCATATCGGCCTGATGCCGGAAATCGCCATTACCGGCGACAATTCGGCCACCGGCATCTGGTATCTGCAAGATGTGTTCATCGATCTGGAAAAGGACGATCACACCTTCGGCACGGCGATCTACACCGACACCTATCGCCGCGAAGGCGGCACCTGGAAGATCGCGGCCACCCACTATGATCGCGTGATCGAAGTGCTCACGAAATTCAGCAAGACAAATGGCCGCGTCAGTGTCCAGCGCCTTGCCGCAACCGGGCGAAAGCCGGATGAACGCACAGACATGAGCCAGATGATCACCTGGGATGCCTGATTCCCAACCTGACATACCCGGCCCCCACGGAGTTTCTGCACCAATGCTTGGCAAGACAACCCTCAACGGCACCGACCTTTCGGTCAGCCAACTGTGCTACGGCACCAACATGCTTGGCTGGATGCTCGATCAGGGCAAGTCGAACGCGATCCTCGATCGCTTCGTCGAACTTGGCGGCAATTTCGTCGATTCCGCTCGTTCCTATGGTGACTGGATGCCCGACGCGCCCACGGGTGCCTGCGAACGCGCCATCGGTGCATGGTTGAAGACGCGCAACCGCGCCGACGTGGTCGTGGCCACCAAGGGCGGCTTCTTCGACATGCGCGTGGGTGACTACCGCAACCGCTGCACGCCCGACGACATTGCCACCGACCTGTCGCAGAGCCTCGACCATCTCGGCATCGACACCATCGATCTTTATTTCCTGCACATGGACAATCCTGAAATGCCGGTCGAAGCGCTGGTCGATGCGCTCGTCGGCCATCAGGAAGCCGGACGCATTCGCCACTTCGCCGCATCGAACTGGACCGCTGACCGCATTGTCGCCGCCAACGCCTATGCCGCGTCCATCGGCAAGCCGGGTTTCGTCGCTTCGGAAACCTTCTGGGGCCTTGCTGCGCCCGATGTCGCCGCGGCGGCTGCACAAGGTTACGTGCACTACTACGAAGGCGAGTACGAGGCGCTTCATGCATCGGGCCTGCCGATAATCGCCTATGCAGCGCAAAGCGGTGGCTACTTCACCAAGCTCGCCAACGGAGACGTACCCGAACAGCTTGCCGCACGGTATGCCAACCCGGTGAACGAACGGCGCTTTGCCGCTGCCAAGGCGCTGGCAGAAAAGCATGGTGTTTCGATCAACGAAGTCGTGCTTGCCTACCTGCTGTGCCAGCCCGATCAGACCATTCCGATCTTCGGTGGCTCCAGCGTGGAGCAAGTGGAAAACAGCGTGAAGGCCGCCGCGCTTTCGCTCACGGCCGGGGAACTGGCCCAGCTTCGCGCCGCCTGATCATACCGTTGAGGTACGCGCGCGGCGGGGGGCAAGGCGCTGCCCCGCCGCATTTTTAACCGAACTGCCGTTCAGGCGCATTTCAACCGAACTGCCGTTCAGGCGATGGCACGCCGCACGCTGTCCACAGCCAGCGCCACGCGTTCGTCACGCGGGACGCCTGCCGCCACCGCGTGATTGCGCGGGATCTCCACGCTGATCGGGCAACCCGTTGGCAAGGCGCGAACAAACCCGCCAAGATCGAATACGCCTGCGCCCGCCAGCAAGCGATTGGACGATGCTTCAAAATCGAGATTATCGGGTGCCAAGGCCGGGCCATCAGCCAACTGGCCATACAGGATATATCCCGCAGGTGCGCCCGCAAGGTCCGCCAGACTCTCGCCCGCCCGCATCAGGTGCAACACATCCGCGTTCACGCCAACTTTCCCGGGCCGACCGATCGCCTGCACCAGATCGAGCGCGGCGGCCAGCGAGCCAACCTGCGAAGGCGGATAGAATTCCACCCCCACCTTGTGGCCAAAACTGGCCGCCAGATCACAGAATGCGCCAAAGGTATCCACCCGCCGCAGCGGATCGCGATCGTAGATCAGCGCGTTGAGCAGAAAGGCACCAAGGTCGGCCGCGCATTCCATCGCAACGCGAAAATCCTGTACTTCCGTGCGCCCGGACAGCGTGAACGGATAGGCGACATCCAGCGCAACGCCCAGATCGTCCATCTGTCGGCGCAGATCGCGCCGCGCGGAAAGGTCGCCATAAATGTCGAACTTCGGCATCAGCGGAAGCACGTCCATCGGTTCCATGAACAGGCAAATTCCATCACACCCCGCATGGCGCGCAGCTTGCGCAAGCGTAACGGGATCGCTGTCGATGGCGGTGATATGATCGAGGGCAAGGCGCTGCATGATGACCGATCCCTAGCGTATCGGGCAATCTTGCGCAAAGGTGCGATCGGCGATCCTGCGGCGCAATTTTTGCGCTAAAAGTGCAGGCTTCAGTTTCGCAAATTATTTGTAAGTGTACGCTGACTCCATTGCCGCCCGTGGCTTCCGCTGATATTATCACGTCACAGGCAGACCGGCGATTACCCCGCAATAGGGCGGCGCCTTATTACGGGACAGGGAAACGAGCACGATGGCCAAAGCAACCGCTGCCGAACTCAGCATGGGGCATCTCGCCCTTCACTATGGCACGGCCGAGGAAGGCCCCGCAGCCTCGCGGCTGCTGCAGGAACTGGGGCTCAGGGAAACACAGGTCCTGCCTTTGCCAGGCGGCAACTTCTACCGGTTCGTCGTCAATGCTGGCCATTTTTCGCGCGGTGATGGCATCGTCTACCTCTCTGCCCTGCCCGAACCGCAGGCAAAGCTGATCGCCGCGATCCACGCCGCGCTGCGCGTCGGCACGGATAACGAAGACGATGCGGTCACGGGCTACCGCGCGATGATGGCCACGGACTATGAGGCCAGCTTCCACTTCGGCTTCCTGGTCAGTTCGCTTGAAGACCTCGAAGGCATTGTCCTGCGCCTGCGCGGCCTCAACGAAACCGATCCCCTGCTCAAGGGCCGCCTCAACATCGGCATGAACCGTGCGCGGCGGGGCAATCCCGAGGTCGATGCCCGGCTGGATGCCTCGCCCGTGTTCGGCAGTTGCAGCCGCTTTGCCTATGGCAGCAATGGCGTGCAGGTTTTCGTCGAGACCGACCTGGTTCGCTCCGGACAGCTGGGCGAGAGCATGGTTTTCGAACTCGATTACGTGTTCCCGGGATATGACAGCCACATCCTTTCGGTGGTGGAGCTTTAACCGGCTGCGTCAGGTCCGGAATACAGCCCCATTTCCGTCGCTTGGCGGATGACGCGGATCGCCATGTGCTGGCGCCGCTTTATTCGCCGCGCACGACGCAGCGGAACCCTACGTGGCTGGTGGAGGTGTCCACCGGCTGGGGCCAGCGCGCTGCCGGGCGATACCGTTGGCAGTAGCTGGGCGCGCACAAGTGCGAGCCGCCTTTCAGCACTTTACGGCCAATCGGGATTTCCGGGAGGCACGGATCGTAACTGCCGTCCATTTTGGCCCCGCGCGGGTTGCGAGGGACGCAGCAATCGTCCTTTTCGTGCTGGTCCGCGAACCAGTCGTCGGTCCATTCCCAGACATTGCCGATCATGTCGAACAGGCCATAGCCGTTGGCCGGAAACGAGCGCACCGGTGAGGTGCGCAACCAACCATCGGCCAGACTGTTCCCATATGGGAACGGGCCTTGCCAGTAGTTGGCCATGATCGTGCCATCGGCAAGATCAAGCGTATCGCCCCAGGCATAGTCCTTGTCCACAAGCCCGCCGCGCGCAGCGAATTCAAACTCCGCCTCGGTTGGCAATGCCTTGCCCGCCCATGCGGCATACGCCGCCGCATCGGCGTAGGCGATGTGAACCACCGGGTGATCGCCCAGTCCATCCAGCGAACTGCCTGGCCCCAGCGGGTGCTGCCAGTCGGCCCCGAAAGCAAAACTCCACCATCCGTTCGGATTGTTGAGCGGCACGGCATGGGACGGCGGCGAGAACACCAGCGACCCCGCCTGCATCATTTCCGGCAGGAGCCCCGGATAGTCTGCCGGATCGGGCGGCGTTTCAGCAACCGTGACATAGGCTGTCGCCGCAACGAAGGCGGCGAAATCACGGTTGGTGACAGGCGTTGCATCGATCCAGAAGCCGTCGACGTGCACTTCGTGCGCGGGGCCTTCTTCGGGATAGTGGCGGTCCGATCCCATCAGGAAACGCCCACCGTCAACCGCGATCATTCCTTCACGCGACGGAGTGATAGTGCCGGTCATTGCCCGGCGTTCGCGCTGACAGGTGCAGCGCCCGGCTTGCCTGCCGGACCGACTTCCACATCGACCCGCGCAATCGTTCCGGCAAATGCGGTGCCCAGCGGATAGGCGGCTGTCACCGGGGTATCGGCGTCAAGGCCGATGTCCAGTGTATCGGTCATTTCCGGGTACTTGGTGAAAGTCGCGGGCAGGCGGCCGCGGGCGATTTCGGTGCCGTTGGCGCTGACAATCATTTCACCGCCAGCATTGATCCCGCCATCGTAGTGGAAATCAAACACCAGCTTGGTTGCCCCGGCCTTGACCGGCTCTGCCGCAGAGACCCTGTGCTGGTCCCTGGCAAGGTGCGATGCGGCCACCAACGCAACCGGCCGCCCATTGTCGAGGTAGAACGACCAGCCGCCGAACTTGCTGCCCGCTGCCAGAATGGGGGCGGTCTGCGCGGGCTGGGCAGTGTCGATGTCGGCGGTGATGCGGAAGCTGCGCGTGACCAGCGGTGCGGCCAGCAGCACCGGGGTGCTGATCCCGGCTCCCCAATAGGTATAACGCGAACGCTTCGGAACCATGGCTGCTGCGGCAAGGAAGCGTTCCATCTTCATCCGGTCGTCCAGCGGATAGACATTGTTGCGCTTGGCTTCCGTATCGAACAATGCCTGCATTTGCGCCAGCTTGCGCGGTTGTCTGGCCGCCAGATCGTGCGTCTGGGCAAAATCGCGGGTCAGGTCGTACAACTCCCACTTGTAGTCCGCCGGCGTGGCCACGCCCTTCAGCGGGTTCCACGGCGCGTTGATCGGTGTAGTGCTCGCCAGCCAGCCGTTATCGTAAATGGCACGGTTGCCCATCATTTCGAAATATTGGGTGGTGTGCCGCTCCGGTGCATTGGCGGCGCTGAAGGTATAGGCAAGGCTGGTCCCGTCGATCGGTTGTTGCGGGGCGCCGTTTACCACGTCTGGGGCGGGGATGCCTACCGACTCAAGAATAGTCGGCATGATGTCGGTCACGTGGCCGAACTGGCTGCGCAGTCCGCGCTCCTTGATCTGCGCGGGCCAGGACACGACCATCCCGTTGCGCGTACCGCCAAGGTGCGAAGCGATCTGTTTTGTATAAGGGAACGGCGCATTCGTGGCCCAGACCCACCCGTAGCCATAATTGGCGACCGCGTCCGGCCCACCCACTTTGTCGAGGTTGGCCAGCAACGTGCTCTCGTCTTCTTCAAGTCCATTGGCGAAATGCGCCATCGGACTGCTTTGGCCGTCTACCCCCCCTTCGGCAGCCGCGCCGTTATCGCCGGTGATCCATATCACCAGCGTGTTGTCCGCTTTGCCCATCCGATCCAGTTCATCCAGGATGCGGCCGATCTGGTTGTCCTGATAGGCCAGCATTGCCGCATAGACTTCCATGTAGCGGGCATTGATCTGCTTGCGGGTCGGCGACAGATCCCTCCAGGCGTCGATCCCCTTGGGGCGCGGCGTGGCGCTGGTGCTGGCAGGGATCAGGCCCATCTGCCTTTGCCGCCGCACGGTCTCGGCCTGCATCACGTCATAGCCTGCATCGAACTTGCCCTTGAAGCGCGCGATCCAGTCTGCCGGGGCCTGCAAGGGCGCATGAGCCGACCCGGTGGCGAGATAGGCGAAGAACGGCTTGTCCGGCGCGGCGGCCTGCTGGGTGTGGACCCAGTGGATCGTTTCGTCCGCCAGCGCCTTGTCCAGCACCCCGTCCTTCAGCGTGGGGATCGCGGTGGTATCGCTATAGAGCGCCGGGCTGAACTGGTTGGTTTCGGCGGCCATAAAACCGAAGAAGTGTTCAAAGCCGAGGCCGGTCGGCCACATGTCGAACGGCCCTGCGGCAGAAACATGCGCTTCGGGTGCGTTGTGGTGTTTGCCGAACATCGCGGTATTGTAGCCGTTCTGCTTCAGCACTTCCGCAACAGTGGCGGCGCTGCGCGGCATCAGGTTGTT
>Ga0209023_10005348_pt1 | contig 14086 bp, 14 predicted proteins | sample LakOneMetagenome_FD_187468 | JGI IMG/M metagenome (GOLD analysis project Ga0209023, IMG submission 187468) | Freshwater and sediment microbial communities from Lake Erie, Canada (SPAdes) (version 2) | ecosystem: Environmental > Aquatic > Freshwater > Lentic | place: Lake Erie, Canada...
CCTCCCATACGGATTCGTCTAGATCGCGCATCAACTCCCTAGACAGAAACAGAAACGCTATGCTAATGTGCCTGGTCTGACCGACGGGAGCGCCTGTAGCTCAGCTGGATAGAGCATCAGCCTCCGGAGCTGAGGGCCACAGGTTCAAATCCTGTCAGGCGCACCAATCGCTCTGTCAGGCATATCACGATCGAGACATAGTGCACACCGGTGGGGCCGTTAGCTCAGTTGGTAGAGCAGCTGACTCTTAATCAGCGGGCCGTAGGTTCGACCCCTACACGGCCCACCATTTTTTCAACCACTTACGTAGTTCACACCCGCTTCAAGACCAGCCGACTGTGCTACTTTTGTGCTACTGTCGCGCCGACGGTCTAAGATCTCTACTCCATCCCGTAAACTCTCAGGATAATGGTGGGCATACCGTTGCGTCATGATGGGCGATTTGTGCCCCAGCAACTGTTGCACCTTGTAGAGATCGATCCCGCTCTGCACCAGTGTCGTGGCGAAGGTATGGCGCAAATCGTGGAAGTGAAAATCCTCGATCTTTGCCTTACTGAGCGCCAGACGGAACGCTCGACGCAGATGACCTGATTCGATCGGCGTGAATGCTTTGCTGCAAAACACTCGATCGGTCGCCAACGATCGAACCTTCGCTTTGTTCTTCAGCACAGTCAGCACCGCCTGATTCACGGGGATCGTTCGCCGCTCTCCATTCTTCGATCGAAAGACCGTGACGGTTCGGCGATTGAAATCCACGCCTCGCCAGGTGAGATCCAGGATCTCGCCCATCCGCATTCCGGTATTCAACGCGAAAGTGATCAGATCGTGAAGCCAAGGAGCACAGGCAGCAAGCAGGCTGACCTCCTCCTCGGAATTCAACCAGCGATCGCGCTTGTTGTTTTCCTTCTCCATCGACACCCGTGAGACGGGATTCTGGTGACACCATTCCCACTCACGCATGGCCAGATTGAACGCCTTCTTCAGATTCGCGAGTTCCCGGTTGATCGTCGCCGGGGCCATCCCATCCTCGTACCGCTTGTTCTTGTACGCCACAATCACCTTCGGGGTGATCTCCGCCAGATTGTACGTACCGAAGAACCGTCGCAGATTGGCCATGTAACCCTTCAAGCCCCGATGCCGAAGCTTTCTCTCAACGTGCTCCTTCTCATATCGCTCCATCAATTCAATGAAGGTATGTGATGCAGCAGTCGCACGCTCGAAATACTGACCTTCGACCATCTGCACTTTGATCTTCGAGAAAATAGCATCGGCGAGTTTCCGATCCGACGTACCGGACGACTTTCTGACCTGCTTCCCCTGATAGTTAAAATACATCCACCAGACTTTTCCTCGTTTCACAAGCCCCATCACATCCTCCCTTCCTCTCGGGCTCGCTGCTGGTCTGGTTTCCCCAGTCGGGAAGTATAGACGGCGTGTTTGGCCCTCGCAATCAGCGCATCTACGGAATCCCCATTCGTATGCTTTGGTAATTGGAACGGTTCAGCGGAAGGCCGCAGTGCAAAATTGTCCAACCAAACTTTGATGGCGTTGGCCTCGAATCGAAGTACTCCGTGAATTTTCAGGCAGGGAATTTTTCCCTGTGAGGCCCAGGCATACAAGGTGGCCTGTTTGATCTGAAGCTGTTGGGAAAGGTCTTTGACGGTCAGCAACATAATGAATTCAAGAAAACCGGAAAGTTCGACGACAGGTTTTTCCCCTTCTTTTGAAGACCGCGTATTCGCCGCCTTGGGACGAGGATCGCGCCCGCTTTGGGTACGACTCGGGGCCCAGGAGCAGCGGAGCAGGCCTTCCCGGTCCACTCCGTGCCGGTCTCCTCCCCTCCAGGCCTGCCCCCTGCGAGAGCCCCGTGCCGCCTCCTTCGTTAGGCCCCACCCTTGGTTGGTGAAGGGTGGGGCTAGAACATAATTTCAGAAGGAGGCGGACATGTCCGTTGATAGCGCTCTCGGTTCCTCGAACGGTGGACGGCCACTGAGTCCGGTTCGGAAATACGGCCTCCCTCGATATCGCGTCACGCTGGTCCGTGAGGGTCGAGCCCTTCCGGCGGCGGAATCGGTCCATACGTCGGAGGGTGCGGCGACCATTCTCCGGCCGTTGTTTGCCGGTCTGGACCGGGAACAGTTCCTCATCTGTGGTCTGGATGCCAAGCACAAGCTCATCGGAATCAATGTGGTGTCCACCGGCTCGCTCAATCTGACCATTGTCCATCCCCGTGAAGTCTTCAAGCCGTTGATCCTCATGAATGCCGTCGCCTGGCTCTGCTCGCATAATCATCCGTCCGGAGACATCACTCCGAGTCCCGAAGACCGCGTCCTGACCAAGCGGCTCCGCGAGGCCGGTGAACTGTTCGGCATCACCCTCCTCGATCATCTCATTCTCGCTGAAGAGCGCTACTACAGCTTTGCCGACCAGGGGTGGCCCGGCGCTTAGCGCAACAGCCGCAACACCCAGGCCGCTCCGGCGGCCACCAGCGCGAGACCAATCGCCGCCGTTTTTCAGGCGATGAGATCGGTGGCCAACGCATTGTCGATGGTTTGGATCTGTCGGGCGGTGATGGCCCCTCTCTTTCATCATGCCTTCGATCTCCACTTTGATCAGTGTTCAGGCCGGTTTTTCGTTTCAAGAAAAAATCTGAATCGCATTCCGTACAGCTGACAAACCATGTGCCACTCACCCATTTGCAAGGCGCGCCATGCGCGCCGCATCCTAGACAGCCACGCCGCCAGGCCCCGTTATGAAACTCTAAGGACATAAGGAGTACCTCTTCTTCGTTGCTTCAGTAGGGCATAGTGTTTTTGCGTCCATCGTTTGGTGCCCGTATAGATCATCTCCATCAGGAATTGATCCCCGCGACACGCCACCACCACGGCCAGCATGGGACTGATCGCATTCGCCAGCCATGCGGCCACATCATCCAGTCGCTGTTGGATCCGTTCGACGACCAGCCGGCATCGCATGAAACCTTCGGTGAGCGCTTTCCACCAGCTCACCAACGGCGCACGATACTTCTCATAGGATTCCGCTTCTCGCGTCGTCTCCCGAAAATCGACATACGAACGCAGCACGCCAACCAAGAAGGCTCTCCAGTCTTCGGGATCAAGCGTGAGGAGCGCTTTTGCGCAGGCTTGGGCTCGATCCTGTTTGAATTCCAGTTCCCATCGGACGCCATACAATCCGGCGTCTTCTCGGCCTCTGGCTTGGAGCTCTAGTCGTTTGTCATAGACGCGCAGCATGCTTTGACTTTCCCGACTGCCGAAGTACAGCGTTTCTCCCGTTCGGACGCCCTCGCGATGATTGGAAGCGTGAATGACTTTGAATTGTTTCGAACGGCTCACCAGCTGTCCGGCCTCCACGGCGAGGCGGACAGTTTCCACGGCGACAGACGCCTCCCGGTCGTCCAAGGCCACATCGATGCGGGTGGCATGGCCTTTCTGGGCAAATATCCAGGCCAACACGGTCTTCAGCTTGGTCTCGTCCCACTGGGAGACGATCCCGGCCGAGAGATCCACATGCACTTCCTTCGGATTGCGAGGCGCACCCGTCCCCAGTTTGCCGACACCGGTCTTGCCCTGTGTCATGAGTTGGGCCACGGGATACCCGCGAAAGCCGGTCTCACTCTGGAACCAATCGCCACCAATCAACGTGATCACTTCCTTCACATCAGCCCTTGGAAGCGTGAAGGCCAGCCAATCGATCGTTTGAGTGAATCCTCCAGAGACGGTCATTTCTTCCTCCTTGGCTTGGTAGCGATAGACGCCCCCGTCTTACCCAGTCGGGGGCGGGTCGGCTGCGCGCGCCGCCGGTTTCCACCGCCGGTCGCGCTGCGCTGCCCCTCGTTCTTCGTGGATACCACAATGATCACATCATGCCCCTTGGCCTTCAGCCATTCCTTCACGCGTTCTAAGTCGAACCACACAAACCGACAGAATCGATCCACGGGAATCTCGCCTTTACGGTAGGCCCGCCGGATCGACTTCCGGCTCACTTTGAGAGCGGAGGCCAACTCATCGACGGTCAACCAGGTTTGTTCCATCACGTCTCCTTTTAGGCTGCACACGATGCATGGCGAACCATACGCATCGGTAAGAGATAGTGAAAGAGGCCCGGTCGGGGACACTGGGGGACAATAGAGGACACTAAGGGACACTGCGTTACAAAACTCACTACAAATCGAGCGTCGTATATGAAGTGGACGGCCGCGATGAAATAAGATTGTTACTAGAGGGATGACAGAGCGCAGAACATCTGAATGTGGCTCTGAGAGCGGTGATTTACATGGATGCGTCGACAGATGGTCGTTGAGAAGCTAGGTCGAATGGAACATTCGTAGAACCGAACGTGTGTAGCGAGGGATCCACATAATCGCAACAAACTACAAAATTCGATCCTAGGGCCGAAAAACATCGAGTAGGGCCGAGCGGCCCTATATACTGCCCATGGTACTGTAGGCGATTCTGCTTGTCGGCCTAGTTTACCGACACCTCTATAAGCCAAGCGTTCGTCAGGCAGCACCTCCCGTGAATACGTAATCCTCTTCCTACACTCTGGGCCTGCCAACGATGCTTGACGTAAGAGTTCGCTTACAAAGTAAATCCCTTGTTCGCGCAAACGAGTCATTTTTACTGAAAGTCATAAGCTTCCCAAACAGCCTAAAAACTGTTGCGGTTCTCCATCCCCGGAACTCGACAATCAAATTCCGACTGATATACTTGCTCCAAATAAAGCCTTTGAGCATGGAGGTACCCATGGCGACGAAGGAAACAATCCTGTTGTCTCAACCGAGGCAAGCCAATAAAGACCTATCCCCTCCTCTTCACCTCACTGCACCAGCTAAATCCCCTCTAAGTGACATTCTCGATCGTGGGAAATTGCATTTCATAGCAATCCACTTCTCTCCTCCTCAAAGTGGTGAAGCCCAATAAGATTGGCCGCGTTGAAGCCTCGCGGACTTTCGCCTTTTTCAGATTGATACACTACGGCTTCTTATGCATTGCATGACGATTTACCTTCGGGTTGCGTGCTGGAGTCATAGCAAGACGATGAACAAGTAATCGACAATCCAGCGCACCATCCCGCACATGAAAAAGGTTCTACTGGACTACTATGTTTATCTCACAACAAAAGCCATACGTCACATTAGGTACGATCACGCTCATTTTGATCGCCGGAACCGTTCTCATCATTCAGGCTTCTTATTTGTATGCCGAGCGCCTCTTGCTGCAAACCGCTGGACAGGCCTTGTCATTGGCGGCAGCAGATAGCGCAGATAAGCTACGCACGTTTATGGATGAACGAGCATCTGCTATTGAATTACTGGCCAAAACCATATCTCGAGAGCTGAGGTCAGTGCCTACCGTGCAGCATCACCTTACGCAACTAACCTCCAATCACCCATTTTATCGCCAAGTGGGCATCTTTGGCGCTGACGGCCATCTCATCGCAGCATCGAAAGATTTTACGCTCAACGCTGATCAGCAAGACAAAGATTGGTTTAAGCAGGCAGCCCGCTATAAAAAACGGACTTTCGTACGTGAAGTTCCCCCCCCTGCTTTCGCTTCGGGAGAGGCCATGACCTTTGCAATTTCATCCTTTATTCAGGATGAACATGAGAAACCGATAGGTATAGTCATCGCTCAAATTGATGCCACAACCATTGAGACATCGGTGGTTAAAACCATCCGAGCTTTGCAAGTCCCGGGGACCATCCTGAAGGACGTGGAGTATCAATTTTTGACCGCTGATGGAACCGTGTTCATTGATTCTCAGACTCCATACCGGGAACAGCTGAATTTAAAGCACTTGGCCTTGCCGTCTGCCTTAGTGCCTTATCCGAGGGGATATGTGGAGGAAACTCATGTACGTCGACATGAGGCTGTACTCTCCGGTTATGCAGATACAGCGCAACAATCATCTTATGACATGCCTTCCTGGCGCGTTCTGATGCGCTTAAACCGTTCAGCGGTCTGGCTCCAGGGAAAGGACTATCTCTTGAGGTTCGCCGCTCCTCTGGTGGGGTTGCTCACCATTGTAATGGCCGTTCTTTTTTGGAGTACTGCTCGACTTTATAGTGCATGGACTGCGACTCGGACGGAAGCAACCCGCTCTAGGAGCGCTGAATTAGCCCTACGGGAAAGTGAGGCACGCACGCGGGCGATTATTGAGAATGCATTGGACGGAGTGGCCGTCACAAACGCTACAGGAGAGATACTCGATTGGAATGCGAATGCGGAACGACTGTTTGGCCGCACAAAGAACGAAGTGATGGGACGAGATTTAGGGATGTTTCTGTTCTCTCACCCCGACCATCCGAATCATCTTGAAACTTATACCAAGTTTACAGACCTTATACAGAGCAGAACACTTCAACAACCTTTTGAAATGTTTGCTCAATCACCTATCCTGGGAGCCATTCCGGTTGAGGTAGCAGTCTCAACATTTATAGCCGGCGACCATCAATGTTTCAGTGCCTTTATCCGAGACAATCGTGAGCAAATCAGTACGCGATTAGCCCAACGTAGAGCTCAAGAACTTGCCGAATCCTCTGCGGCCCAGAAAGCCCTCATTTTAAACAACGTGGATATCTTTTTTGTCCGACTCGATGAGTTAGGAATCATCCGGGAATGGACACCTGCAGCTGAGCGGATGTTTAGCATTCCTGCTGAAGAGGCGCTGGGACACTCCTTTCATTCACTTGGCCTGAAGTGGCGTGTTGATGACGCGATTGCTCATCAATGCTTCTTAAAAACAGGGCAAGCTGTCAATTGCACCCATGACAGGCTTCAGCTGGTGCGACCTGAGGGAGAACCTTCCATCCTTCGCCTCTCGATCAAGGTCATTAACCCGAACCAGCCTTCGCTTATTTTGATGGGAGAAGACGTGACGGAACATTATCAGTTGCAGCAGGAAATCGCGAGGGCTCAAAAGTGGGAAGCCATAGGTCAATTGGCTGCCGGCATCGCTCATGAAGTGAACACTCCTACCCAGTACATTTTGGATAACACGCAGTTCGCAATAGAAGGCTTTAAGGAGGTCGCCGGACTCATCGGTATGCATCAGTCTCTTGTGAAACTCACCCCTCAAGATGAGGGGTTTAACGAAACGTTGGATCTGATTCGACAAATACAGAACCAACCAAACGTCATGTACGTTTTGGAAGAAATCCCCAAGGCGCTTCATCAATCCTCGGAAGGATTGACCAGAGTGTCCAATATTGTGAGAGCAATGAAAGAATTTGCTCATCCAGATTTGAAAGAGACCACGCTGACCGATGTCAACCAATGCATCCACACGACCATCGAAATCGCTAGAAATGAATGGAAGTATGTCGCAGATATAGAGCTTGATCTGCATTCTGACCTACCCCTTCTCAATTGCTTTCGAAGCGACTTAAATCAGGTCTTACTCAACCTCCTTATCAACGCGGCCCATGCTATCGCTGATCGACCTGATCGCCAACGAGGGCGGATCACGATCTCCACACGATGCCTGTCGAATGTCATCGAAATCAGCGTTGCCGATACTGGGACGGGTATCCCGACTACGGTACAAGACAAGATCTTCGATCCATTTTTTACGACGAAAGCTGTAGGTCGCGGCACCGGGCAGGGGCTCAGCATTGTCAAGACAGCCGTCGTCAAAAAGCATGGTGGCTCCATTTCCTTCAATTCGCAGGAAGGCGTTGGGACAACCTTTAAAGTTTCTCTACCCTTAGCGTCCCACTCCCAGGTCATACACGAGAACGCAGCATAATTACGGTTTTTATACTTTTCAGGAGAGATTCAGCTTGCCATATCATCAAGTTGCACTGGATCGCGCCATGCCGTTGTCTGCTCAGTGATTCCGCAGGCGCGCGAAAAGGCTTTTCTGTGAAACACCTCTTATTCGTGGATGACGAACCTCGGATCTTAGAAGGCCTGCAACGCAGCCTATGGGGACTGCGCCATGAGTGGGCCGCACGGTTCGTCACAAGTGGTGAACAAGCCATTGCGGCCTTGCAGGAATCTCTCTGCGAGATTCTCATAGTTGACATGCGAATGCCCTTCATGGACGGAGCCGAACTCCTCCGGCAAGTACAAAAAGAGCATCCTTCGGTGATACGCCTCATCCTTTCTGGTCAATCGGATCAAGAAAGTGCCTATCGGGCCGTAGGCTATGCTCATCAGTACCTTTCCAAGCCCTGTGAACCTGCCAACCTAAAGGCGACATTCAAACGACTACATCACTTATGCACTTTATGCGATACGGAGTCAGTTAGGTCCGTGCTCACTGGTCTCCGAGGCCTTCCCACCCAGCCACAGGTCTACCAAGAAGTCTGCACCGCATTGAGAGAGGGATCTTCACCGAAGGCTATCGGAAGTATTATGGCCCACGATCCCGGGATGACGAGCCGAATTCTCCAATTAGTCAATTCCTCGTTTTTTGGTCCAAGACATACCATCAATAGCGTGGAATTGGCCGCTGAGTACTTGGGCATAGAAGTCATCAAAGTCTTAATGGAAAGCCTCGACCATTGTTCACGTGCGACGCACGGGGAAGACGCTGATGTTGCTCACGAGCGATTATGGAAACATAGTCTTGCTGTCGCGACTCTTGCAAAAGCAATTGCACAAGACCTTCACTTTTCTCCTGCCCTGATTGATGCAGCCTTCGCAGCCGGCCTTCTTCATGATGTAGGGATGCTGCTTCTCGGAATGGAGCCGGAGGCAGCGCCTCATTCTGCAGAACAAGAATCTGTAGTTAATTCACATGCCGGGATGGGTGCTTATCTTCTAGGGTTATGGGGACTCTCTGATCCGATTGTCGAGGCCGTCGCTTACCATCATGAACCACATCGTTGCATACAAAGAGGACTGTCTCCTCTGACTGCAGTGCATCTAGCAGAAGCTTTACTGTCCGCCTCTTCTCCAGGGGAGAATCCTGTAAAACTTCTACGCCGCGATGATGCTTATGTCGAAGCGTTAGGACTGACTCAGCAGGTTAAGCAGTGGGAAAGGAACTTCCCGATTTGAGGAGGGAATTGGTATGGAGAAAAAAGTCCTATTCGTGGATGACGATCGGAATATCCTTGATGGATTTCGCCGCCAATTATGGAATCGATTCAAACTCGTTACGGCGCTCGGCCCGACGGAAGGCATGAACATCATTCAGACGCAAGGACCATTCGCCGTCGTCATTGCTGATATGCGAATGCCGGATGAAACCGGAATTCAATTCCTCAAGAAAGTCAAAACTGTAGCACCACTGACGACGAGGATGCTGCTGACAGGGAATGCGGATTTGGGAACTGCCTTGGACGCGATCAATGAAGGAGAAATTTTCCGTTTTCTTACGAAACCTTGCCCTTCGGATTTACTGATCAAATCGATCTTGGCCGGACTCGAACAATATCGACTGGTCACTGTAGAAAAAGTCTTGCTGGAGGGTACCCTCAGCGGCAGCATTGCGGTACTGTGCGAAATCCTTTCATTGGTGAATCCAGAAGCCTTTGGTCGATCCTCTCGAGTACTGCGATATGTGGAAGCCATGGCCCACCATATGGGGATCGAAAATACATGGTCAATCACTACGGCTACACTCTTGTCGCAAATCGGTTGCGCCGTCCTGCCCCTTCAAGTTTTACAAAAGGTCCATGCCGGGACAGCCCTCTCACGTAAAGAGACACAAGTCTTTCAACAACACCCTTATATCGCAGCGGATTTGATTGCAAAGATCCCGCGCATGGAGCCTGTCGCGAAGATTATACGTTATCAAGCCATGTCGTTTGACGAAAGGACTGAAGCTCAAGGGGAAGGCATCATCAGTGAAGCGCCGGTAGAGGCAAGAATTCTTAAGGTCGCCCTTGACTTTGATGCACTGGAATCAACCGGTTTATCAAAGACTGCGGCCTTTAATCAGCTGAAGCAACAAAACGGTCAGTATGATCCAACTGTGCTCGATGCTATGAAATGCTCCTTTGCTGACGAGATTAAGTATGAACTTAAATCAGCTGTTATCGCAGAATTAGTAGAAGGAATGATCCTTGCCGAAGATCTCAGATCCAGCGGGGATGCATTATTAGCGTCGAAGGGCTACAAGGTTAATCAACCACTTATGGTAAAGCTGCTTAACTTCAAACAAATGAGTGGAATCCGCGAGCCGTTTATGGTGCTTTCACCACTCGTGGCATCAGCCGTGGAAGATCCCGGTTTGCCTAAGGAGCTGAGGGACGTAGTCTAACTGCAACCGGGAATTGATCTGCCGACGCGGCCAAGCAAGTCAGCTTCATCTAAGGAAGGTTCTGACAGCCGAACACCTACGTCTCGCCTCTCACACAGACATCCTCAGTCCATCAACCGCTCTGCATATGCAGCTGCAAATACAATCGACATACACTTTCAGAGGCATGGACAAGAATGAAAAACGGTGCCGGATAGTGCGACCCAAGCATCGGGTGAACACACCGCACGTTGACTTTTTTCTGATACGTGAAATACTTCATTATGCCTTGTTTCACGTTTCTGTGACTTCGAGAGTCAAACGTGTAGATGCCAACTGGCCAGTGTTTAACGAATACGGCAATGCAAGATGTTACTCATTGGTCCTCCTACCGACCGTACGCCTCACGCCTCTCGTCACCATTGCTTGGTGTATGAAGACTCTCCTTCACGGTTTCTCCCTGCCCTTGCAGCCTCAATCCAGCAACACCTCAACGAAAGATATCGCTGCCTCTATCTCCACTGCCCGGCTATGGTAGCTGACATGCACTCGCTGTTACTCGCAGGAGGAACTGACGTGGCGCAACTGGTCAGGCAAGGCCAACTCGTGCTGTCATCATCAACCGATCATCTCGTGAATGGACGATTCCATGTCGATCGAATGATGACCATGCTGAACAACGGAGTGGAAGAGGCTCTTACGGACGGCTATCGAGGCCTCTTCGCGACGGGCGATATGAGTTGGGAATTTGGACCCGACTATGACTTTTGCAAACTCGTCGAGTACGAATGGCAATTGGAAGAATTATTTCAACGACAGCCAGCTCTCTCCGGGATTTGTCAGTACCATGCGAATACCTTACCAGCCGAGGTGCTCCGACAAGGCCTCGTGACCCATTCCTCGTTGTACCTCAACGAGACGCTGTCTCGACTCAACCCCTACTATCTCAAGCGTGACTCCTTCACGACGCAGACATGTAATCCTGCGGCGCTCGATGCGGCGATTCGAGATCTCTGCCAGATGCCGGACGCCTTAATGTTACGTGTGCTCTCTCCAGATTACCTTCGCTAATTCCTTCGTCGAATCCATGAGAGCTGCGCCAGTTGAGCAGGTACCGTGTTTAGTGGTCTAACTTGATAAACGTGGCCACTATTAGACCCTCATGAAGGAAGTTTTGGATAGCCGACCGCACATTAGGTAAAGCCCCGGGCAAGACTATGAAAAAATATTTGGATCTCTACCGATATGAGCCTCACACAGCCAAGACATCATTTTGGAAGCGAGAACCGGAATGTAGCACCCTGCCCCGGATATGACTCAAGCCAGATGCGCCCCCCGTGTGCTTCGACGATGGATTTAGCGATATACAGGCCTAACCCCAACCCGGTTTCGTCGCGCTGAATCTGGGAAAATTTGTGGAACAGTTTCTCCTGATCGACCTCGGCGATCCCAGGGCCGTTATCAACGACCGAGACTTCAAGCCCCCCCTCACGGTGACAAGCAGCCAACGTGATGTGGCCCCCTGGCGGGGTGCATTTGATGGCATTCCCAATGAGATTGGACAGCACCTGCAGGAGGCGGTCATGATCGAAGGACGCCCACGAGGCTCCATCAGGGACGGTGAGCGAGAGCGTACACGACTTGCTGGCGGCAATCGCTCCAAACATCGTCATGCTTTCCTGGAGAAGGAAACAGACGTCTCCGGGCCGTCTATTCAAGGGGAATTGCCCGTGTGCCAGCTTTTCGATGTCTAGGAGCGCACTGATCATCCGGTCAATGAGGTGGGCATTCTGTTCGATCAGCTTGAGCTGGCGCCCGATGTCTTCACGGTCAACCGGATCGTGGGACAGTCGCTTGCGCAACAGCCGGACGCCCAACAAGATCGCCACGGTGGGATTTTTCAGATCGTGACTCACCATCGCCACGGTTTGGTCTCGAAACGCCAGTGTGGCCTTGGTCAGGGCGTGAGCCGTTTGTTCATCGCGCAAGCCACGAGCCGCTTCCAAGGCCTCCTGCTCGCTATGCATACGTTCCCGCAGCAGGCTTAGCTCCGTCTCGTGACGCTCGCCCCCAGCCAAAGCTTCCGCTAGTAATCGTCGCTCGAGCCGTTCTCCGTGCAGAAGCGCGTCGATCGACTCGCGTTCACCTCGCAGAGCGTCGTCAAATCGTAGGCGTTCGGCTTCCACCAAGGTGGCCGCCGACGGAGTCATCGACTGATCCGCATCCGCACGATCGCGAGCTCATTGCGCGTCGGCAGAGGCACGATCCACGAGGATCCCCTCCTGCGTGCGCTGTGCAAGCTGCTGGCGCTGTTTTTCCTGGGCATCGAGCTTGGCCCGCTCATTCCGCAAGCTCGTGTCAGTAATACTTCGATGCGTGTCAGTATCGTCTGGAGGGACCATGCACAACTCGTTGAATCAGAGCATCTGTTGATCTTCCGGTTCAAACCGGACCGATTGAGACTTCCCTTGTGCGACTGTATTTTCTCATGGTGCAATCGGTTGCATTGCCTCACGAGGCAGAGAGTTGACCTCCTAAGGACTGCTGGATGCAGCGGTAGAGATCGATATCGACATCGTTTTTCTGCAAGTATGTGACGGCGCCCGCTTCGAGCAAGGCATCACGGATGGTCCGACTTTCATTGACCGAGAGTCCGATGATGGTCGTATGCTGGAGCTCTTGCTTGATGAGCCGCGTGGCTTGGATCCCATCCATGTAGGGCATGTCCACGTCCATCACGATGACTCGGGGCCGAAAGGCTCGCGCATGATTGACCGCCTCCAACCCATTGGTGGCTTCCCCGACAATAACGATTTCGGGATATTCCTCTAGGACAGCTCGCACGCCGGCGCGAAATAACCGATGATCATCGACAATGAGGACGGTCGTGCGATGGGGATCTGATGTCGCCATAGTAGTGACGTGATACCGACGGAAAAAGCTCAGTCCACCAAATGCTGGTCTACGAGTAGTTTGGTCGGCGAATATAATGTAGCGACACAATCCCCTCATAGAGCCATCCAGCCCTATGACAATACCCCATAGACAGGGGCATACTGTCTGTTACATTGCGCTTTTTTATGGGAAAATTATCGCGGGAGCCTCGCTGCGTAAAGCCGGAGTTCCTGCTATTTCTAACAAGATAGCGATAAAGGAGGTGTGCATGCCTATGGTGAATTGCGCGTATTGTGGCCATGCGCTCAATCGGGAGCAGGACCTCGGCCTCCCCGATCGTCACACTCGAGCCGACCACATCCACCTTCAACCTGACTCCAAGTTTCCCCCCTACTCGCTGCGTTGCCGATGTGGGCACTACACCATCAATCTCGTGAGTGCGCTGGATGCATCACAGAGGTATGAACCGGAAAGCGAATCTTGGACAGCCTCGTGATACAGCAGTTAGCATAGGCTGATCACAATGTCTGCAAGAAGGGGAGACTGATGCCGCGCACTAAGGACGGGAATCAATCCAAAGGGTGCTAATGCCAGACTGCCTACGTAAATAGGTTCGCCCCATTCGCGTGTGCTAGATTTGTGCTACTTTTCTTGAAAAACGACACAATTCAGCAGAATCAATAGACTCGTCAGAATCATCCCAAGACATCGATTTAATAGGCAAAAGTGGGGAAACCATTGCAACAACGAACCCTTGCAAAAACTGGCCTTTTTACGCTCTTAATCAGCGGGCCGTAGGTTCGACCCCTACACGGCCCACCATTTTTCCTAAAATTTTTCTCCTCGCTTCGCGTTTCAATCTTTCCTTCTCCGCCAGTGGCCACTTACTTTCCCTGTTCAATCATTTCCTTCGGCTAGAATCCGCACTACTTCCCAACTGTCATTCAGTGGCTTTCGCACTGGGGCAAAGAGCCCACAC